>Ga0194131_10000782_pt1 | contig 54646 bp, 44 predicted proteins | sample TA2KigO120mmetaG_FD_148631 | JGI IMG/M metagenome (GOLD analysis project Ga0194131, IMG submission 148631) | Freshwater microbial communities from Lake Tanganyika, Tanzania - TA2015053 Kigoma Offshore 120m | ecosystem: Environmental > Aquatic > Freshwater > Lake | place: Tanzania: Lake...
TGCAGCGCCTTCGACGCGAACGCGCCGTCGAGGCCCGGCGTCAGCAGCGTCGGCACCGAATCGGTCGCGCCGCGTTCACCGCCGAGCTTCTCGAGGACGATCGTGAACTTGCCGGGCGGCGGCGGAGCACCGTTCTCGCGCAGCACGCCGCGCAGCGAGCCCGGCGCCTCCATGCGCAGCGTGACGGTCTCGTTCTTGGCGACCTTGCCGTTGGCGACGCCCCACTTGGGGTGCTCGGCGCTGACGCGCAGCTCGCGGGCCTGCAGCATCTCGACCTTGCGCACGCCGTCCTTGTCGGTGCGGCCGCAGGCAACCGGCATCTCGATCGGGCCGTCGCCGCGCGCCTGCGCGTAGACCATGGCGTTGCGGATCGGCTGGCCGTCGGGATCGACGACCGCGACGGTAAACGCGTACGGCGCGACGAGCGCGATCGCCGCGCTGGTGTCCTTGTCGACGAGGTCGATGCGCGCGCTGGCGATGGCGTGGCCGGGCGCGTCGACGAGCAGCGCGTACGGGCCCTTGGCGAGGTTGTCGATGCGCCACTTGCCCTCGCCCGTCGCCTTGCGGCGGTCGCGCAGGTCGACCGGCTGCGTGACGCCAAGCAGGAACATCTCGGCGGCGCCTTCGCCGGGCTTGCCCGGCAGCAGCTGCAGGCGCGCGTCCTTCGCCGGCTTGCCGTCGGCGCGCGTCACCGTCACGTCGACGGCGTACAGCGTCGGCAGCGTCACGACGACCTCGCCGAAGATCGACTGCGGCTCGGCGACCGTCCACGCGTGGCCCTTGCCGCGGCGCGCCGCGACGGTGACGCGGCCGGCGGTGAAGCCGGTGCCGCGGAAGCGGCCTTCGGCGTCGGTGCGGCCGATGCGACTGGCGAGGTCGACTGGCGCCACGGTCAGCGTCGAGCCGGCGAACACCTCGGCGTCGACGATCGGCTTGCCGTCGCCGTCGACGACCTTGCCGGCGAGCTCTTCGCCCAGGCGCAGCTTGATGCGGCCGACGTCCTTCTCCTGGCCGGGGCGCACGATGACGCTCGGCTTCATGTCCGAGAGGTGACCAGCCATCGTCGTCGCCAGCAGGTTGCTGCCGGGCACGACGCCGACGAGGCGGAAGCGGCCGTCCGTGCCGGTGTACGTCGTCGGGATCGGCAGCTTGTTGAAGACTTCCTTCGCCCAAGGCGGCATCTCGACGACGTTCATCGGGAACGTCGGCTCGCGCACCAGCAGCGCGCCCTCGGGGTCGATGCGCTCGGCGGGGAACAGCGCGGCGAGGGTGCCCGGCAGGTCGGCGGCGCGGACCAGCGCGCCGGCCAGCGGCTCGCCGTCGTCGCCGAGCACTTCGCCGGTGATGACGCCGGCGTGCGGCAGCACGAGGTCGCCGAGGTCGACGATCTCGCCGGGGGCGGGATGCTGCGAGACGATCTGGTGCGTCGGCGCGTCGGTGCCGAGTCCGGCCAACAGCACGTAGAACGCGCGCGGCCAGACGCCGGTGATCGTCCAGGTGCCATCGGCGGCGGTGCGCACTTCGCCGGCGACGATCTGCGGCGGGTTGTCGATGGCGGCGGCGAACAGGTCGATCTGCTGCGGCAGCACGCTGTCGAGCGCGCCGCGGTAGAGGCGCACGCCGCAGTCGGCGACGGGGACCTTCTGGTGGTCGAGCACGCGGCCCTTGAAGCCCGACAGACCGGCCTGGATCTCCGGGTCGTCGAGCACGTCGTCGCCGAGCCGCCGGCCGATGCGCCCGGCGTCGGTCGGCATCGCGCTGGCGTCGGCCCGCACGGCGGCGCTGCTGGCGTCGGCGGGCGCGCTCGTGGCGGCTGCGTCGGGGCCGTCCGCTGTCGGCGGCGGGGGCGGGTCGCGCAGCAGCCAGAACGAACCGGCGGCGAGCGCGGCCAGCAGCAGCAGGACGGGGAGCAGCGGGCGCTTCATCGGTGGGTGCGGTGGTGGAGAAGCGGCGGGTGTGGCCGGTCGGCGGGCTGATCTGCCGCGCACAGGCCGGTCGTGACGCAGAATCTACGCGTCATGCGCCGGCAGCGCGGCGTGCTTCGTGCGCACGCCAGAAAGCGATCGTCGCCAGCACGATCGCGTGCTCGATCTCGCCGGCGGCGATGCGCTGGTCGAGCTCGGTGAGCGGGACGGCTGTAACCTCGATGTCCTCGCCGGGGTCCATCTTCAGGTCGCCAATGCGCCGGCAGCCCGTCGCCACGTAGCTGTAGCAACGGTTCGTCATCATCGACGGGTTGGGGTTCATCACGCCGATGCGTTCGATGCGCGTGGCCTCGAAGCCGGTCTCCTCGCGCAACTCGCGCGCCGCGGCGGCCGCCGGATCGGTCTCGTTTGCGTCGATCAGGCCGCCGGGGATCTCCAGCGTCACGCGCTCGCAGCCGTGCCGCCACTGCTTGACCATCACCACCTGGCCATCGTCGGTGATCGGCAGCACGTTGACCCAGTCCGGCGTGTCGAGCAGGAAGAAGCCGATCTCGGCGCCGGTGCGCGGCGAACGTCGGCGCGCCTTGCGGACGTGGAAGACCTTGTAGTGGACCAGCGTCTCGCTGCTCAGTTGCTGCCAGGGTTGTGGCGTCATCGGGGGACTCGGAATCCGTTCTGGGCCTTGCCGGCGATCGCGGTTGCGTCGAGGCCGCGTTCGCGCGCGCCGACGATGTAGAGGCGACCGGGGCCGAAGGCGATCGTCTCCAGGCGGAAGCTGCCGTCGGCTGCGGAGCGCACGCTGCGCGGCAACGCCAGCGCGCCACCGGCGAGGATGCGGCGGCCGGCCGGCAGCGGCGGCGACGCTTCGGTGGCGGGCGCCCACGCGACCTCGATGTCGCCGATCGGCGCGCCGGCGGCGTCGAGCGTGACGCCTTCGAGCAGCGCGCTGACGCCGGCGGTAACGCGCGCGTCGGCGGTAGCCGGCCACAAGTCGTAGTCGGCGAACGGCGCGCCGGGCGCGACGACCTCGGCGTAGGCAATGTGGCCGCTCGCGCTAATCGACAAGCGCGCGGGCAGCTTGCCAGTAGCCGCCAGCGAGAATGTGCCGGCGGCATCCGTCGGCGCAGCGATCGAATCGAAGCCCTCGGGCTGCCAGACCACCGCGGCGCCGGCGAGCGGCTGCAGCGACGGCCGCGTGCGCACGCGGCCGCGCAGCGGCTGCTGTGGCAGCGGCGTCAGCGTGACGACGACGTCGTCGCGCGGCGGAATCAGCGCCGCGACGTCCGCCGGCTGGCACAGGCCGTGGCGCACGTGCAGCGCGACCGGTTCGCCGGCGAGCAGCGTCGGCAGCGTGAACGCGCCGTTCGCATCGGTGATCGCGGTCGTGCCGGTCGGGAGGTCGGCGCGCGCCGTCACCTTGGCGCCGGCGAGCGGCGCGCCGGTGGAATCGACGACGCGGCCGCGCAGGCGCGCGCCCGGCGCGAACGCCAGCACGATCGGCGGCGCGGTGCGCGCGCCGGCGTCGACGCGAACGCGCGCGCGCGCCACCCGGCCGTCGGTGGTGGCGGCGACGAGCGCGTACTCGCCGTCGGCCTCGAAGCGCAGGGTCTGGCCGGTGCGGACCGTGTGCACGGTCGACGGCGGCAACGCGCCGGCGGCGACGACGAAGTCGCTCGGCAGGCCCAGGCGCGCGACGTTGCACGCTTCGACCCATGCGCGCTGGCCGGCGGCGTCGGCCTGCGGCACCGGATTGACGATGTGACGGCGCGCGACGACCGGCTGGACGCGCACGCGCGCTTCCGGCACCGGCGCGCCGTCGACGCCGTCGAGCTGCATCGTGCGCGGCAACGACCACGCGTCGCGCGCGAGCAGCACGTCGAACGGCTCGGCTTCGCTGCTGCCCGGCCGCGTCGGCGCCATGCGCGCGAGGTGGTCCGGCGCGATCACCGCGAGTTGCTCGGGGCCTGGCAGCGGCACGGGCGCTAGGCCGCGCACGTCGGTGAACGCGATCGCCGAGCCGTCCTTGCACCGGTAGATCGGCGCGCCGGCGAGCGGTTGCTTGCTGTCGCGGTCGAGGACGCGCAGGCAGGCGGTCGGGCGGTCGGCAAGCGGATCGGTCGGGGCCGGCGCGGCAGCGGGCAGCGCGGCGGGCGTGCGGGCTGGCGCGCGCGCGGCGTCCTCGCCGCGGGCCGCGGCCGCAGCGCCATCGACCGGCGTCGTCGCCGCCGGCGAGTCGGTTCCCGGCGGCGGGGGCATGGCGGCGCCGCCGAACCAACCGGCTGCCCAACCGCCGATGCCGGCGGCGAGCGCGACCACGGACAGTAGCACGACGGCACGACGCATCGGGCGCGCGAGCATAGCGCGGTCTATGCTGCGCCGCCGATCCGCATGACGGTCCCTCCCGCGCCGGACAACGCACTCGCCCGCCTGTGGTCGCCGCCGCTCGCCTGCGGCGTCGCGGCATTGGCATTCTTCGCCTGGGCGGTGGCGCAGCGGCTGCCGTACCCACACGAGCTGGAGTGGATGGAAGGGGCGCTCGCCGACCACGCGTGGCGCGTCGCCAACGGCTTGCCGCTGTACTGCGCGCCGTCGCCGGAGCACGTGCCGTTCCTCTACGCGCCGCTGCCGTTCTGGCTCGGCGGGCTCGGCATCGCGCTCGGGCTCGACGGCATCACCGCGCTGCGGCTGCTGTCGCTCGGCTGCACGATCGCGACCGCGATGCTCGTCGGGCACTGGGTACGCATGGCGAGCGGCCGCTTCCTGCCGGGCTTCGTCGCCAGCGGCCTGTGGCTCGCCGGCTACGGCTGGCTGGCGTGGTGGTTCGATCTCGCGCGCAACGACACGCTGTTCGTCTTCCTGTGCGCGATCGCTGCGTACACGCTGCGCTACGGCGGCCGGCGTGCATGGCTGTGGGCGGCGGGGCTGGCGACGCTCGCGCTGCTCGCCAAGCAGTCGGCGCTGATGTGGCTGCCGGCGGTCGGCGTCGGCGCGCTGTGCCTGGATTGGCGGCTTGGGCTGCGCTTCGGGCTCGCGTGCGTCGGCCTGATGGGCGCCGCGCTCGGCGCGCTGCACCTCGGCAGCGACGGCTGGTCGACGTTCTGGCTGTTCGAGATGCCGCAGCGCCACGGCTGGGTCGGCGACCGCAAGCTCGGCTTCTGGACTGAGGACCTGCGGCCGATGCTGCCGCTCGTGCTGCTGGCGCTGCTCGGCTGCGCGCAGCAGTGGCGCGCTGGCGGCACGGCGCGCAAGGACGCGCTCTTCGTCGCCGCGTTCGGCGCTGGTGGCGTCGTCACGTCGTGGTTCTCGCGCCTGCACATCGGCGGCTTCGACAACGTGCTGATGTACGGCTTCGCTGCGACGTGCGTGCTGGGTCCGCTCGCGGCGGCGCAGCTGTCGCGCCGGCTGCAGGCCGTCGGCGTCGCGTTGCTGCTGGCGCAGTTCGTCTGGCTCGGCGAACGCGCGCTGCACCGCGCGCCGATGCGCACGTTGCTGCCGTCGGCCGCGCACGCGCAGGCGCACGAGGAACTGCGCGCGTTCGTGCAGGCGCAGAACGGACCGGTGTGGATCCCCGGCCATGGCCACGTCGCGACGCGCGCCGGCAAGGGCACGGGCGCGCATGGGCAGGCGATCTTCGACCTGATGCAGCTGCTGCCCAAGCAGCCGGACGGCATGTTCGACCTCGCGGCGCTCGTCGATCGCAGCCGGCTGCAAGGACTGTCGCCGAAGGGTCGCGCGGCGATCGAAGCGCTGCTCGACGGCACGGCGGCGGCGCTGCGCGAACGGCGCTTCGCCGCGGTCGTGATCGACGAGGTCGGCGCGCACGCCTTCCTGGCGTTGTTCGCGGCCGGGCTGGTCGGCGCCGACGGCGCGCTCGGCACCGCCGACGATCCGTACGTGCGGCTGCCGGGCCGCATGCTGTCCGAGCCCGCCGCGATTGCGCCGCTGCTCGGCTACGACGTGCACTCGCCGTACGCGCTCGTGCCGCGCTGACGGCGGCCGCGTGCGCTCAGAGCCTGAGGGAACAATCGGGTTCCCAGGCGCTGCGTGGCCGCCAATGCGGCCACGAACGGCAGGCTGTGAGCTCGAAGGATGTTTCCTTCTCGGGCTCTCAGCGCGGCACCGGCACGAGGATCTGCTGGGCCTTGCGCAGCTTGGCGAGCTGATCGGCGGTGAGGCCGCCGTCGCGTTCGATCGCGCGCATGGCGTCGAGTTGGGCGCGCAGCGCGGCGGCGGCGCGACCCTTGCGCATCATGCGCATCGTCTTCTCGGTCGCGTCGACCGGCATCGCGAAGCTCTCGGTCGCGCGCGTCGCCGAGGCTTCGAGGATGCTGCGCACGCGCGCTGCTGCGGCGTCGTCGAGACCGAGGTCCTCGGTCATCCGGTTGCTGGCGAGGCGCGCGAAGTCGGCGGGGTCCTTGGCCGGGATCGCCGCCGCATAGGGGCGGACCATCAGGCCCGTGCCAAACAGGTTGGCGCCGTCGTACTCGGCCATGTCGCGCGGATAGAGCATCGCTTGCTGGTCGGGCGTCAGGCGGCTCGTGACCTCGGCGAAGAAGCGGTCCTTCATCTCGGTCTCGGCGAGCAGGCGCTCGAGCTCGAAGCCGCGCGGCGCCGCGGCGACGGCGTCGTTCTCGGCGGCGAACGACTTGACGAGGCCGTCGATCGCCGCGAGCTGGTTCGGGTCGAGCGTCTTGCCACCGGCGGCGAGCGTCGCCGCCAGCGAGTTGGCGACGAACAGCGGGTGCGTGTACGCGCCGTTGGGGCCGAAGCCCGGCGCGCCGGACTGCAGCATCGCCGGCACCTGCGACACCAGCTTGCCGTTGAGCTCCTGCAGCTTGAGCGCGAGCTCGGTCGACGGCTTGCCGGTCTCGGCCGCCTGCTTGAGCAGTTCGACCAGCATCGGCTGCATCTCCTTGGTCACCTCGCCGATCTTGGCCCAGTCGACCTTGGCGAGGACCTCGGCGTAGCGCGCATCGACGAAGGCGGCGCTGACGGCGGCTGGCGGCGGGGTCGCCGCGGCTTCGGTCGGCGTCGCGGCTACGTCGTTCGTCGTCGGCGCTGCCGCGGTGCGCTCGGTGGTCGCCTCGGTGAGGCGTTGCTGCAGCCGGGCGATCTCGGCTTCGAGCTCGGCGGTGCGGTCCGTCGGGGCCGCAGTCTCGTCCGCGGCGACGACGACCGCGCGGTCGTGCAGCAGGCTCCAGGCAGCGACGCCGGCGACCGCGGCGATGGCGAGGGCGCCGCTGAGCGCGCCGAAGGCGGGCAAGGTGACGCGGGCGGCGGCAGTGTGCATGGCGGCCAGCGTAGCCGGACGCACCCGGCGAGCAGGTCAGTGCAGGACGGGCGCTGTCGCCGAAACCGGCGTCGCGGACGTGAACTCGGCGGCGAGCGTCGCCGAGAGTCGCTGAAGCGCCGCGGCGTCGGCCTGTGGCAGCGTCGTCGCGCCGGCAACGTCGAAGATCGAGCGTAGCTCGCGATAGCGCGCGAGGCGAACGGCGGCGGCCGCCGCGAGGTCGCGGTCGTCGGGCAGCTCCGGCGCGTCAGCGGCGACGGCGTAGACGAACCGGCCGGTCGGCGCGGCGAAAGTCGGGATCTGCACAAAGCGACGTTTGGGGCCCGGGCCGCCCCGTTCCTGCGCGACTTCCGCGGCGACGAAGAATTCGATCGCGTGCGCGGGGTAGCCGAACAGCAGGCCGAAGCCGCGGTGTCGGTCGAGCTTCGGCATGCGCTCGACGATTGCGAAGACCTCGGCCGGATGCGTGTCGGGGCCGAGCCCGTACGGCGCGAAGAACGCCGACTGCGCGCGCAGCAGTTCGGCGAGCGCACGTCGGTGGGCGACGTAGCCGCGGGCGGCGCGCTTGCCGCCGTGGGGCTCGTGGAAGACGTGAACGTCGGCCCACAACGTGTCGTCGCGCCAGACGGCGAGCGCGGCGCGGGCCTCGACGATCGGCGCGAGGTCGGGGGCGGCGACGTTGATCGAGTAGCTGAAGAAGCCCTCGCTGACGGGTTTCAGGCCGCCGGCGACGGTGAACAGCGCTTCGCCGTCGAGCGCCTTGGCGAGCAGCGTTGCGGTCGCCGGCGTCGGCGCGGCGACCGGATGCGAGGGCGGCGCCGCGCAGGCGGCCAGCAGCAGCGGCAGGACGGCGAAGCGGAGGCGCTGCATGGCGGCGTGGGTGCTGCGGCGGTGGCGCGCGCGGTTGCTCAGCCGAGCGTCTTCAGCGCGTCCTGCACCAGCTTGCCGTCGGCGAGGCCTTTGTACTTCGCCATCCACTCCTTCATGAAGCGGCCGGTGTCCTTGCCGCCCTGGTAGCCGATCGCGGCGGCGACTTCCTTCACCTTGGCGGTGACCTCGGCGGCGTCCATTTGCTTTGGCAGATAGCCGGTGATGACGTCGATCTCGAATTGCTCCTTCTGCGCGATGTCGGCGCGGCCGGCGGCCTTCGCCTGCGCCACCGAATCGGCGCGCGTCTTGATCGCCTTCTGCAGCACCGCCGCCTCCTCGTCGTCGGGCAGGTTGTCGACCTTCTGGTCGATCGCCTTCTTCTTCAAGTCGCTGATGAGCATGCGCAGCACCTCGAGGCGCGGCCTGTCGCCGCCCTTCATGGCCGTCTTCATGTCGCTGGTGAGCTTCTCGAGATAGTTGGCCATGGCTTGGATCACTTCTTGTCGCCGGCGGCGGCGACCTCCGCCGCGACCGGCTCTTCGCGCGGGATGCGCGCGACGCTGACCAGCTTGTCGCCGTCGTTGAGCGAGATGCAGCGCACGCCCTGCGTGTTGCGGCCGACGACGCTGATCTGGCCGACCTTGGTGCGGACGATCTGGCCGTCCTTGGTGATGAGCATGACCTCGTCGTCGTCGGCGACGGCGAGCAGGTTGACGACCTTGCCGTTCCGGTCGCTGGTCTTGATGTCGATGATGCCCTTGCCGCCGCGGCTCTGCGACCGGTACTCCTCGACCGCCGTGCGCTTGCCGTAGCCGTTCTCGCAGACGGTCAACAGCGAACCGGTGCCGTCGGTGACGACCATGTCGCGCACCTCGTCGCCGTCCTCGAGGCGGATGCCCCAGACGCCGACGGCGCTGCGGCCCATGGCGCGCGCGTCCGCTTCCTCGAAGCGGATCGACATGCCGTCGGCGGTGCCGAGCACGACCGACTGGCCGGCGCGGCAAAGGTTGACGCCGACGAGGCTGTCGCCCTCCTCCAAGCCCACGGCGATGATGCCGCCGGCGCGCGGGCGGCTGTACTGCTCCAGCGCCGTCTTCTTGATCAGGCCCTTCTTCGTCGCGGTGACGAGGAAGCGGTCGTCGAACGACTCGACGCGCAGGATCGCGGTGATCTTCTCGCCTTCCTGCGCCTCGACGACGTTGGCGAGCGCGCGGCCCTTGGCGGTGCGGCCGAGGCTCGGCAGCTCGTAGACCTTCTTCCAGTAGACGCGGCCTTTGTCGCTGAAGAAGAGCAGGAAGTCGTGCGTGCTGGCGACGAACAGGTTCCATAGGAAGTCGCCTTCCTTGGTCTCCGCGCCGCTGACGCCCTTGCCGCCGCGTCCCTGCGTCCGGTACTGGTCGAGCGCGGTGCGCTTGATGTAGCCCTGGTGCGTGACGGTCACGACCATCATTTCGTCGGGGATGAGGTCCTCGGCGACGAAGTTGCCGATCTCCTCGTCGCTGATGATCGTGCGTCGCGCGTCGCCGTACTGGCCGACCATCTCCTTGAGGTCTTCCTTCATCAGGCCGAACAGCACCGACTTGTCCGCGAGGATCGTCTTGTAGTAGGCGATCTTGTCGGTCACTTCCTTGTGCTCGGCGTTGAGCTTGTCGATCTCGAGGCCGGTCAGCTGCGCCAGGCGCATGCTGAGGATCGCGCGCGCCTGGATCTCCGAGAGCTTGAAGCGGGCGACGAGGCGTCGCTGCGCGTCCTCGGTGTTCGCCGACGACTTGATGAGCTCGATGACCTCGTCGATGTTCTGCACCGCCAGGCGCAGGCCATCGAGGATGTGCAGTCGCTCCTCCGCCTTGCGCAGCAGGTAGCGGGTGCGCCGCTTGATCACGTCGATGCGGTGATCGCGGTAGCACTCCAGCATCTGCTTGAAACCGAGCGTGCGTGGCCGTCCGTCGACGATCGCGAGATTGATGATCGAGAACGTGCTCTGTAGCGGCGACAGCTTGAACAGCTGGTTGACCGTGATGAGTTCGTCATCGACGCCCTTCTTGAGCTCGACAACGAGGCGCAGGCCGACGCGATCGTTGCTCTCATCGTTGGCGTCGGCGATCGAGTCGATTTGATCGGTCTTCACCAGGTGGTCGATGCGCTCCAGGATCGTCGTCGTCTTGATCTGGTAGGGCACCTCGGTGAACACGAGCTGCTTGCGGCCCTTCTTCTCTTCGACGTGGTACTTGGCCCGCACCACGACATTGCCGCGGCCCGAGGCGTAGGCGTTGCGGATGCCGCCGCGGCCCATGATGGTGCCGCCGGTCGGGAAGTCCGGGCCCTGCACGACCTCGAGCAGCTCGTCGAGCGTGACCTCGGGGTTGTCGAGCAGCTTCTCGATCGCCTTGGCGACCTCGCGCAGGTTGTGCGGCGGCAGGCTGGCGGCCATGCCGACGGCGATGCCGGTCGAGCCGTTGCAGACGAGGTTGGGGAAGCGCGCTGGCAGCACGACCGGCTGCATGCGCGTGCCGTCGTAGTTGGGCGTCTCGTCGACCGTCTCCTTGTCGAGGTCTTCGAGCAGGTGCATCGCCGGGTAGCCCAGGCGCGCCTCCGTGTAACGCATGGCCGCGGGCGGGCTACCGTCGATGGCGCCGAAGTTGCCCTGGCTGTCGACCAGCGGGTAGCGGGTCGAGAACGGCTGCGCCATGCCGACGAGCGTCGGATAGACGACCGACTCGCCGTGCGGGTGGTAGTTGCCCGAGGTGTCGCCGCAGATCTTGGCGCACTTGCGGTGCTTGCTGCGCGGCCCCAGGTTGAGGTCGTTCATCGCCACCAACACGCGCCGTTGGCTTGGCTTGAGGCCGTCGCGCGCGTCGGGCAGAGCGCGACTCAGGATCACGCTCATCGAGTAGTTGAGGTAGCTCTCACGCATCTCCCGCTCGAGCAGGAGATCGGTGATGCGGCCGTCGGCGGGCGGGGTCTTGTCGGTCATCGGGGCGGTCGCGGCGGGCGGGGGGGGGCGGTGCGGACGAAGGGGGCCATTCTGCGCCCTTTTGCCGAGGCTTCAACAACGCCGGGGCGCGGCTAGCATCCGTTTTCATAGGCGGTCCCGGACCCGCCCGGGACACCCCCCGGACCGCTGCCTGGAGCCCCCTTGTTCGACAAGAGCATCATCATCCTGGTCGTCTCCCGCGAGATCCTCGAGGGGTCGGTCGTCGACCGGAACGCCGCCTTTATCGCCAACCGCATCGACGACATCGGCTACCGCGTCCGCACCATCCAGGTCGTCGACCGCGTCGAGGGCGAGGTGACGGCGGCGATCAAGTGGGCGCTCGAACAGCAGCCGACCTTCGTGCTGTTGACCGGCGGCATGGGACCCAACTGGGACGACAGCTCGCGCGGGTGCCTCGCCAAGGCTGCCGGTCAGCCGATGGTCGAGGACCCAAAAGCGCTGGAGTTCGTGCGCAACTCGTACCGCCGTCTGCACGCCAAGGGCGCTGTCGACGATGAGGAACTGACCGACTCCCGCCGCGGCATGGCCATGGTGCCCCGCGGCGCCGTCTGCCACGAGAACCTCGTTGGCACTGCGCCGGCGGTGCAGCTGCGCGTCGGCGCGACGATGGTGTTCCTGCTGCCGGGCGTGCCAGCGGAGATGCAGCGCTTCTTCGCCGTGCACGTGATGCCGGTGATGAGCTCCGAGGGCCCCAGCACCGTGCGCGGCGAGCGTCAAGTCGACTACCGCGGCCACGACGAGTCGGTGATCAGCAACGTGCTGGCGGGGCTGGCCCGCAAGCACCCGATGGTCAGCATCCGCACGCGCGTGCAGGGCGTCGAATACGCGCGCACGATCCGCCTCAACCTCGTCGCCGAGCATGAGGATCCGGTGGCGCTCGCCGACCTGCTCGACAAGGCCGAGCAGGACCTGCGCGACACGCTCGGCATCGAAATCGGCGGCCGGCCGACCGACGCCAGCACGATGGGCGACTGAGCGCGTCTGCTTGACCATGCCCCGCCGCGCCGACGCCGCTCCGTTCGCCGCGCGGTTGCTGCGCTGGTTCGCCGCCGCGCGCCGCGACCTACCGTGGCGGCGCACGCGCGACCCGTGGGCGATCTGGGTCAGCGAGATCATGCTGCAACAGACGCGCGTCGAGGCGGTGCGGGCGCCATACGAGCGCTTTCTCGCGCGCTTCCCGACGCCGGCGAGCTTTGCGGCGGCGAGCGACGACGAGCTGCTCGTGGCGTGGCGTGGGCTCGGCTACTACCGCCGTGCCCGTCTGCTGCGCGACGGCGCGCGCGCGGTCGTCGCGGCCCACGATGGCGCGGTGCCGGCGGATGCCGCGGCGCTCGCAGAGCTGCCAGGCGTCGGCGCGTACACGAGCGCCGCCGTGGCCTCGATCGCGTTTGGCCTGGTCGCAGTCGCGGTCGACGGCAACGTCGAACGCGTGGTCGCCCGCCACCGCGGCGTGCGCGAACGGGTCGACGCCGCGCCGGGCCGGCGGGCCGTGCGCGCCCAGGCGGAGGCGTGGCTCGACGCCGCGCAGCCGGGCGACTTCAACCAGGCGATGATGGAACTCGGCGCCACGGTCTGCGCGCCGACCTCGCCACGCTGCGGCGATTGCCCGGTGGCCGCCGACTGCGTCGCGCGCGCCGAAGGGCTCGCGGCCGAGTTGCCGCGCAAGAAGCCGCCGCCCGCCCCTATCGACGTCGCCGCGCGTGCGGCGCTGGTCGTCGGGCCGCAGGGTGCGCTCGGCTGCCGCATCGCCGCCGGCCAACCCAACGCCGGCCAGATCGAGCTGCCGGGGCCGGGCGTGCTGGTCAGCGTCGACGCCGACGGCCTCGCCGACGTCGTGCGCGAGCGCTTCGGCGCGCGGTTGCGCCTGGGCGGCGTAGTGGCCACCGTCAAGCATGCGATCACCTGCCATCGCATCACGCTGCGAGCGCATGCGGCGACGGCTTCAGGGATCGGCTCGCTGCAGTGGCATCCGCTGCGTGACGACACGCCGTGGACGACGCCGTCGCGCAAGGTCTTCCGGCAGGCGCTCGGCGACGACGGCGCGCTGCGTGCGTGACCCGCGGCGGCCGTTCGCTATCGTGGCCGGCTTCCAGAACGCATCCGCAGAAGCAGAACGAGGCAAAGCATGGGTCTGATGTCCGGCAAGAACGTCGTCGTCTTCGGCGTCGCCAACAAGCGCTCCATCGCGTGGGGCATCGTGCAGGCGCTGCACCGCGAAGGCGCGCGCATCGCGCTCAACTACCAGAACGACCGCATGGAGGAGCCGGTGCGCAAGCTCGCCGCCGAGCTGCCGGCCGACACGTTCCTGGCCCCGTGCGACGTCACGGTGCCCGGCGACATCGACCGCTACTTCGACCGGCTCGGCAAGGAGTTTGGCCAGCTCGACGGCCTCGTGCACTCGATCGCCTTCGCCAAGCGCGAGGAGCTCGGCGGCCACTTCGCCGACACGTCGTGGGAGGGCTATTCGCTGGCGCAGCAGGTCAGCGCGTGGTCGCTGATCGGCCTCGTCAAGGGCGCGTTGCCGCTGATGGCGGGCCGCGAGGCGTCCGTCGTGTGCCTCAGCTACTACGGCGCCGAGAAGGTCGTGAACAACTACAACGTCATGGGCGTCGCCAAGGCGGCGCTCGAGTCGAGCACGCGCTACCTCGCCGCCGACATCGGCCAGCGTGGGGTGCGCGTCAACGCGATCTCCGCCGGTCCGATCAAGACGGTCTCCGCGATGGGCGTGTCGGACTTCGGCTCGCTGCTCGACACGATGGCGCAGAAGGCGCCGCTGCGGCGCAACGTCGACCAGGGCGACGTCGGCAACACGGCCGCGTTCCTGCTGTCGGACATGGCGCGCGGCATCACCGGCCAGACGATCTACGTCGACGCCGGCTACAGCATCCTCGGCGCGTGAGCGCGCCGCCTGCGCGCCCGCTCAGGGCTGCGCCAACCGCGCCTGGACGCGCTTGCGCTCATCGTTCGTCAACGTCGTCGCCGTCGCGTCGGTCGCGAGTGCGCGCTGCAGCAGCGACTTCGCCGTCGCTCCGTCGCCCGCCTCGTCGGCCAGCGCCGCGCGGTGCAGCAGCGACGGCACGTGCGCGGGCGCGCGCGCCAGCGCTTCGTCGAACGCAGCGGCGGCGCCGATGGGGTCCTTGCCCCGCTCCATGGCGACACCGAGAAGCCACCAAGGCTCGGGATCGGCGGCGATGAGCGCGGTAAGCGCGCGTGCCGTGGCGTTGGCGGCGTCGAGCGCTTCCGTGCGCTCGCCGTCGACGCCACGCGCGCCGGCGAGGTCGGCGGCGCGCAGGAATGCGGTCGCGACCGCCTTGCCGGCCGCCGCGTCGTTGGGCCGCAGTTCGAAGGCGCGGCCGAATGCGCGTGCGGCGGCCTCCGCCTGCCGTTGCGCCACCAGCCTTGACGTCGGCGACTGGTCGTTGGTCGTCGCCGCGATGGTCAGCAGCGCCGAGCCGAGCCGGTACTGCTGGTCGGCGTCGTCGGGCCGCAGCGCCACGTAGGCCTGCAGGTGAGGCAGCGCCGCGCGTTCCTCGCCGAGCTCGAATCGGCATGCCGCGGCGAGGGCGAAGAGGTCCGCGCGATCAACCGTGTTGGCCACGGCGTCCGCCTTGTCGAGGCGCGCGATCGCGCGCTCTGCTACCTCGGCGGCGGCGGTCAGGTGGTCCACGTCGGCAAGGAAGATGGCCAGCGACAGGCCGGCGAACGCGTCGTTCGGCACCGCCGCGACGGCTTGACGCAGCGCCGCTTCCGCAGCGTGGACGTCGCGCAGCGCCGGCGGCTTCGCCTGCAGTTGCGCGAATCGCCACTGCAGCATGGCGCGCAGCGCGAGCGCGCGGCCGCAGCGGGGATCGCGGGCGAGCGCCGAATCGGCCAGCTGCCGGGCGGTCGTCCTGCGCGTGGAGCGCCACGCGGCGACCGCGGCCTCGGCGTCGACGAGCGCTGCGGCACGGTCGGCCGGGTTCGCGGCGGCGGGCGGCAGGTCGTCGACACTGGCGGCATCGGGATCGACCGAGGCCCCCGCGCAGGCGGCAGCGAGCAGCAGTGGCGTCAGTAGCCAACGGCGATCGGGCATCGCCGCATCATCGTCTGGCTTGGGTCGCGGGCCAAGCTACGCTTGTCGCTTCCCGCACCTGCATGGCCGACGATCCCCAGAAGCGCGCCGCCGAACTCTTGCCCAAGGTCGAGACGCTGCGCGCCCAGCTGCGCACGCAGGTGATCGGCCAGGAGGCGCTGATCGACGATCTGCTGGTGGCGCTGCTCGCCGGCGGCCACGTGCTGCTCGAGGGCCTGCCGGGCCTCGGCAAGACGCTGCTGGTGCGGTCGCTGGCGCGCGGCCTGGGCCTCGACTTCGCGCGCATTCAGTTCACGCCGGACCTGATGCCGAGCGACGTGACCGGCACGCAGGTCGTCGACGAGGACGGCGGTAGTCGGCGCTTCCGCTTCCAGCCCGGACCGGTGTTCGCTGGCTTGGTGCTGGCCGACGAGATCAACCGCGCCACGCCGAAGACGCAATCGGCGATGCTGGAGGCGATGCAGGAGCGTTCGGTGACCGTCGGCGGCGTCACCCACGCGCTGCCGCAGCCGTTCCACGTCGTCGCGACGCAGAACCCCGTCGAACTCGAGGGCACCTTCCCGCTGCCGGAGGCGCAGCTCGACCGCTTCCTGTTCCGGCTCGACGTGCGCACACCATCGGCCGAAGCGATGGCGGCGATCCTCGCGGCGACGACGAGCGCCCCGGCTGCGGCCGAGGTTTCGCGCATGGCGTCGGCCGATCTCGGCGCCCTGCAGGCGCTCGTGCGCGACGTGCTGTGCGGCAGCCACTTGCTGAAGTTCGTCGCCGAACTCGTGCTCGCCACGCACCCCGATCGCGCCGCGGCCGGCGAGCGCACGCGGCGTTTCGTCCGCTACGGCGCGAGCGCGCGCGCTGGCCAGGCGATCGTGCTCGGCGCCAAGGCGCGCGCGCTCCTCGCCGGCCGGCCGGCGGTGGTTCGCGCTGACGTCGACACGTGCCTGCAGCAGGCCCTCGGCCATCGCGTGCTGCTCAACTTCGAGGCCGAGGCCGAAGGCGTGCGCGTCGCCGACCTGATCGCCGATTGGCGCGTCGCCGCCGAGCGGCGCGGTTGACCGCAAGAGCCGCGATCGCGCGGCGCCAGCCTGGGCCGTTTTGGCGCATGTGCCGGCGCGTACCGCGAAAGCGCGCGCAAAAGCGCACTCGCTGGGAAAGTTTTGCGCTCTCCGACGTTTACGTGACCGCATGGGACGAGTGGTCCCGGCCGCGCGGCGCTGGCAACCGCAAGGAAGCTGGCGCTTCGAGAGGGCAAAATTGCGTGGCCGGGGCACCGTGGCCGGCGATTCTGGGAGAGAATCGCCGGCCACTCTTTTTTCGGCCGCGCCTCGCTGCGTGCGCGCCGATTCGGCGTCGCTCAGGCTGCGACCGCAAGCCGCCTCTGGCGCAGCAGGCTCGCAGATCCCACCATGCGGCTCGATGACCGCTTCCGGTGACCAGGACTTCCTGCGGCGCGCTGACGAGTGCTTCCAGCGGCTGCTGGCGGCACTTGATCGCTTCGACCCTGACGAGGTCGAGGCCGACCTGTCCGGAGGCGTGCTCAAGATCGTGTTTGCGGACAAGCGAAATTGCATCCTGAACCGGCAGGCCGCCGCCAACCAGCTCTGGCTCGCCGAGGGAGCCCAGGCGTGGCACTTCGCCTTGGATGCCAACGGGCAGTGGGTCGACACCAAGGGCCGCGGCGCTTTGCCGGATGTGCTCGGCGAGGTGCTGACGCGGCGCCTCGGGCGCCCCGTCCGCGTCTGACGCCGGCCGCTGGTCAGGCGTAGGCGCTGAGGCTGCCGTCGTTGGTCGGCAGCAGCAGGCGGAACGTCGTGCCCTGGCCGACTTCGCTGTCGACCGCGATCTCGCCGCGGCAACTGCGCACGAAGCGCGCGACGGCGGTGAGCCCCAGTCCGGTGCCCTGGCCTGCCGGCTTTGTCGTGAAGTACGGGTCGAAAATGCGGCGCCGCACGTCTGCCGGCATGCCGCAGCCGGTGTCGCCGACCTCGATCACGACGGCCCCCGCCGTGCGGCGGCAGCGAACGGTGATCGTGCCTTCGCCGGTGATCGCCTGGCGCGCGTTGATCGCGAGGTTCCAGAGCGCGTGCTGCAGCGCCTGCGGGTCGAGCGTCGCGCGCGCCGGACCCGGGCCAATGTCGCCCGCGAGCCGGATGTTGCTCGGCATCACGTGCGCTGCGTGATCCAGGAAGCGACGGACCGCGTCAGCGACGTCGATCTCCGCGACTGCGCCGTCGTCCGGGTGCGACAAGCGCATCAGTTGGTCGAGCAGCGGCTTCGCCTGCTCGACGGCTTGTTCGATCATCTCGAGCCGTCGCCGGCACTCATCGTCACTGGCGATTGCGCCGAGCGTGACGTGACCCATCAGCACCTGGAAGGTGTTGCGCAGTTGGTGGCAAACCATGCCAGCGAGCGCGCCGACGGTATCGACGCGCAGCGCATGGCGGAGCAGCTTCTCGCGCCGGCGAAGAGCATGCGTCGATTCGAGCGCGTCGCGCCGTTCGGCCTGCGCCGTCAACAGCGCGACGTAGAGCAACCGATTCGTGATCGCGCCGACCAAGGCCAGCGCGAGCGCGCCGGCGGCCAGCACGAGCGAGTGCGAGACGAACAATGGCTCAGCTGCGGTGAGCGCCGGCGGAATCGGCGCGAAACGGCCGGCGAGCAGCAACGTCGCAGCAACGGCGACGGCCAGCAGCAGTCCGGGCGCGACGCCGAGCGTGAGGCCGGCGAGAGCGGCGATCGCGGGCTGCGCATACCACGCGGCGTCAATCATCCCGCGCGGCCAACTGGCGAGCGCGGCGAGCAGCGCGCACGCGAACAGCAGCAACGTCGCGGCGCGCTGCACGTGCTCGCGCCGACGCATCCACCACGCCAGCAGAAACCACGGCATCGCAGCGAGCGTCGGACAGGCGCCGGAGAGCGGCGCGGCTGGCGACCAGAAGCCGTCGGGCGCGAAGGCAAGCGAGGCGAGCGCACCGGCGCCGCACGCGGCGGCGCCGACGAGCGCGAAGCCGTCGATCCACGACCGGAGACGCGCGACAACGGGCAAGCGCGTGCTCGCCAGGAAGGCGAGCAACGACCGCTCCGAGAACTCGATGGGCACCCTCACGCTGACGGGATGCTACTCCGGCGCGAGCTTCCGTTCACGGCGCCAGGGCGGCCTCGGGCGGCGCCTCAGCGACGATCGTCGCTGCGCCGAATGGATGCGCGAAGCGCAGTCGCCAGCTGTGCAGCATGACCCTAGGGAAGCGTTCGTCGCCGCGGGGGCGGAAGCCGTACTTGCGGTCGCCTGCCAGCGGGCAACCGAGCGCGGCGAGGTGCGCGCGGATCTGGTTGCGGCGGCCCGTCTCCAGTTGGCAGCGCAGCAGCGTGCAGCGGCCGCGGCGCGCGATGGTCTCGTAGTGCGTTACCGCGCGCTGGCCGCCGCGCGCGGCCACCCGCACGACGCCGTCGTCGCCCTCGACGAGCTGCGACTCGACGCGACCGGTCGGCGGCGATGGCGCGGCCGACGCGAGCGCCAGGTACTCACGCGTCACCTCGTGGCGGCGGAAGAGTTCTTCCATCGCCACGCGCGCCTCGTCGTCGAGGGCGAAGACCATGGCGCCGGTGGTGTCTTCGTCGAGCCGGTGCACGGCCAGCACGCGCTTGCCAAACTCGCGGGTCAACCGGTCGACAAACGTCTCGCCGCGGCGTCCTGGCGCCGGCACCACGAGTGTGCCAGCCGGCTTGTCGACGACCACCAGGCGGTCGTCGCGGTAGAGGATCGGCACGCCGGCCATCCGCTGCAGGATAGCAGCGGCGCCGCGGCGATCAGCGCAGCGGCAGCTGGTACTGCTGGATCTTGCGGTACAGGGTCGCGCGACCGATGCCGAGCAACTGCGCGGCGCGGCGAACCTGGCCCTTCGTTGCGCGCAGGGCGCGCGCCAGCAAGCGGCGCTCTTCCAGCTCGAACGGCAGGACGTCGGCCTCGGTGAGTTCGGTCTCGGCGCGCGGCGCCGTGGTCGCAGTCGCGTGGTTTGCTGTCGCGTTTGGCGTCGAGGTCGTCGCGGGCGTCGTCGACAGGTGCTCGCGCTGGATCACGCTGCCGTTGCTCAGAAGCGCGGCGCGCTGCACCGTCGCCTGCAATTGGGTGACGTTGCCAGACCACGTCGTCGTCATCAGGTGCGCGATGGCGTCGGTCGTCAGCGCGCGCTTGCCGACGGTGGTCGCGTCGAGCGCCGCCTGGGCCAGCAGGCCGATGTCGTCCAGCCGTTCGTGCAGGCCAGGCACCTGGATCGGCAGGGCGTGCAGGCGCAGGCACAAGTCCTCGCGGAACGCGCCGCGGGGAATCAGGTCGGTCAGGTGGGCGGCCGTGGTGGCGACGATGCGCGGCGCGGTCGCGGCGGTGGCTGGCGCGCGCTCCTTGAGGTGCTTCACCAGCAACGCCTGCGCGGCGGCGGGCAGCTTCTCGACGTCCTCGATGATGATCGTCGAGTTGCGCGCCTGCTCCAGTGCGGCGACGAGCGTCTCGGTCGTCGTGCCGGCGGCGTTCAGTGTCGTCAACGGGTTGGTCGCGCGCCGGCTCTTGGCGTGGACCATGCGGGCGACGAGCGACTTGCCAGAGCCGGTCGGGCCATGAACGAGCGTCGTCAGGTCGCAGTCCGCGGCCCGGCTGATCGCGCCCTGCAGGCGACGCATGACCGGCGTCACACCGACCAGCGCTGAACCCGTGTGCAAGCCCTGCAGCAGCGACTCGAGGTCTTCGCAGCGCTTTGCCGTCTCCGCGAGCGCCACGGCGAGCGACAGGATCGCATCAAGGCCCGACTCGATCGCCTCGGCGGTGAACGTGCGCTCCGCCGGCGTGCCCTCGCCATTGCCGACGAAAAGCACCGGGCAGCCCATCGTGGTCGCCTGCGCGGTGGCGGTCGCGGCGTCGCACAGGATCAGGTCGAACGCGGCCTCGCCGGCGGTGCTGAGATCCTGCCAGGTCTCGCACTCGAAGAGTTCGTGCCCATCGCGCGTAAGCGCGGTGGCCAGCGCCGAGCCGTGGTCCTTGGTGAGCAAGGCGACGCGCGCCCTGCCGGTCGTCCCGAGTTTCCCCGCGTGTGCCGTGTTCATGCCGTTCCGCAACGGCATCGGCATTCCGGGACTCGGCCATGAAGTCCGTGTGGCACCGACGTTTGCGCCTGGACGCCGGGGGGCCGGCCGGGGCCGCGGTGCGGCCGGCGGCATCGGCGCATCCGCACTTCAGCTGCCCAGCAGCTTGCGGGCGAGTTCTTCCAGGTCGACCTGCGAGACTTGCTCGCGGGTGATCGGCTCCATCATGCGGAATTTGCGGTACTCGTCGATGCTGGCGAGTTCGACGTAGTCGCGCGCCGACATCGCGGCCTTGCCCTCGGCCTTCGCGGACGACGGCGTCGGGGCCGCGGCCTTGTCAAGCGTCTGCTTGGCGCGGGTGCAGATCGCGAGGGTGTTTTCGAGGCTGCCGCGGATCTTCAGCAGGCGTTCCTCGTTGGCGCCGGGAACGTCGAGGCCCTTGGTGATCTTGCCGATCGCGACTTCGAGCACGGTGATCAGGCAATTCAGCTTGGTCGCGAGTCGGGAGCGGTACTCCAGCGAACTCAGCATGTCCGGCAACTTGGGGGCGTTGTCGTTCGAGTCGTTCATGGGTCGGTCAGGAACGCAGGAGCACGCGGAGTGCCAAGTGGCGGCGGCGCGCGAGCGTCCGATGGCGCGGCCGGATCGCGACAGGAGATCCTGATCAGGACAAGAGACCGTCGCAATGGCGCGACGGCAGGCGTCGCATGGCCGCGACGAGGTCGCCGCCGTGCGACAGGCGTCAGTTGTCCGAGAGCGCCTGCAGGTAGACGTCCTTGGCGAGGTCGTCGAGGCGCCGCAGCGAGCCGCGCCCAGCGACCTGGAACGAAACGCCGCCTTCCCAGAAGACCAGGGCGGACATCGCCGCGTCGCGGAAGCGGCCGATCACGGTGCTGCCAGCGACCTTGCCGGGCAGCGCGGCAAAGGCGTCCGGCGTGCCTGGCGACTGCGTCACGACGAACTGATCGATGCCGTCGGTGTACGTCAGCGTCATCGTCCAGGAGCCATTCAGCGGGTCGTTCTGCACCTCGACTTGGTCGAGGCGGTACTCGCTCGTTGCCGTCAACGCGGGCTCGACGAGTCCGGCGGGATCGCCCATCGCGGTCTTGCCGGCGGCGAAGTCGGCGACTGTCGTCGCGGTCGATGCATACGGCGTGAACCCGCCGACCGAGTCGACGAAGCTGACGGCCTCGACCTCGGACAGCAGGGTGAGGTTCGAGTCGAACTCGGCGGCGTAGAGGTTGACGGCCGTCGCGTCGTCGATCTCGACGAGCCAGATCGATTTGTCTACTGACGTCGGGAACACCACCAGGCGGCGGGCCGAGCGGCCAACGCGCGTGACGGCGCCGAAGTCGTGCATTGTGTAGTTGGCGTTCGCCACGGTCAGATTGCGCACCCGGAAGCTGCCGTGGCCGAAGAACCGCGCGGCGTGGCGGGCATAGGCCTGCTGCCACTTCAGGTGCAGCGGCGAACCGGTCGGCTCGCCTTCGACGCCCAGGAACGTCAGCGCGAACGACGGCTTGGCAGTGCCGTTGGCGGCGACCTCGAGGCGCTCGCGAACGCTGGTCACCGACGCGGCGACGCCGGCGGCGGCCGGCGTCACGAAGCGGCGGATCTGGACCACCGTGTAGTCCTGGCTGCGCTGCGCCTGATCGAGCGTCTGCAGCGTCGCCGTCGGGGCGAACTCGTCGGCCTGCGCCACCGCAACGGTGATCGGCGCCAGCGCCGCGGCAACCACGAGGGTCAGCGCGCACAGGGCTCGATGGGCCACGGAGTTGCAGACGAGGCGCATGAGGTTGGCGATGTTATCGGTTGCGGCGAAGAGAGAAAGTAGGTGCGGCTCAGCGGTTGGCGCCGCGGCGGATGACGGTGAAGTCGCCGGCCGGGGCGGAGATGAGGTCGGCGAAGACGATCTTCGGCGTGGCGACGCGGTCAACGTCGGGGCCGAGCACGAGGAACAGCGCTGCAGCGGCAGCGCCGGCGAGGCTCACCCACACGGTGATACGTATGCGCGCGGCGCGGCGGATGGCGATGTCGTGGATGACGGCGCGCCGGACACCCTGCCAGCGGACCTCCCCGGGCGACGCGGGCGGCGTCGCCAGTGTGCAGGCGAGTTGGTCATCGAGCACGGCCTGCAGCGGCGCGGCCGGCGCCTCGACCGGGCCGGCGATGTGCGGGGCCAGCGTGCTGGCAGCCTCGACGCCGGCGACGATGCGCTCCTGGATGCCGGCGAGGAACTCGCGCGTAGCGAGCGCAGCGGGCGGCGTCGGCGTCCGGCGCAAGGCGCCGATCAGGCGTTGGCGCCGCGCCAGCGCCGCTGCGCAGGCTGCGCACGCGCGCGCATGCGGCGCTTCGCCGGCGTCCTTGGCGTTCGCTTCGGGCGACGCGAGGAAGGCGCGGCACGCCGCCGGCGTGCCATGGACAGGATCGCGCGGGTGGCTCATCCGACGTCTCCCGTGGCCGCGCGGTCGGCAAGGCCGTGCTCGAGGTGTGGGAAGCGATTGCGCACGACGGCTTCGAGAGCGAGATGCGCGCGGGCGAGGCGCGACTTGACGGTGCCGAGCGACAGGCCGAGCGTGGTCGCGAGCTCGTCGTACGACATGTCTTCGAGGTAGCGCAGGGCGAGGATGGCGCGCAGCTTGGGACTCAGCAGCGAGATCGCCTGTTGCACCTGGCAGCCGAGCTCGACGGCTAGCGCTTGCGACTCCGGCGATGGCGATTCGTCGACGGCATCGACACCCTCGATGCTCAGCGCGCGCACGCGGATGCCGCCATCGCGCTTGCGGCGATGGTCGATGCTGCAGTTCACGACGATGCGGAATAGCCAGGTGCTGAACAGCGAGACGCCGCGGAAGGCGTGCAGCTTGCGGAACAGCAGCGCGAAGCTCTCCTGCACGACGTCCATCGCGTCGACGGCGTTGCCGACGACGCGGAAGGCGACGGCGTAGACGCGTTCGCGATAGCGGGCGAAGAGCATCTCGAAGGCCGCCTCGAAGCCCTCAGCGCCCGGTTCGCGGCACGCGGCCACGAGTTCGGCGTCAGGATCGCGCAGCAGTTCCATGGGCTTCAGACGGGGCGCATTGCGCCCCAGGTTCCATGGAAAGAGGCCGCTACCGGGAATATGTGCATCAAAGTGCACGCCGGACCGAACGTGGCGGGTCGTGGCACGCGAGGCGAGGGGCGACCGCTAGCGGCGTGCGGCACGGCGGGGGCCACGGGCGGTCAGTGGGGGGCGCCCAGCGTGCTAGACCCGCCCGGTACCGTGATCACCCAACCAATCGACTGCGCGCAGTTGGTCAGCACGCATTCGAGCTCGTTGCAGTCCTCGCAGTCCGCATCGACGACGCTGTAGAGGATGCCGGTCGGGCTGACCCCGATCTCTTGCAGTTCGAGCACGCAGACGCGGTTGGACGTTGTGCCGACCGGGTTGGCCGGAGCGGCGAGGCTCTGCACGGCGTAACCGTTGTCGCGGAAGCGCGTCAGCGTCACCAGCGTGCCTTGCGCGGCGATGATCGTCGCGCCGCTGCACACGGGGCGGCCGCCGATCACTACTTCGGCGCGCACGCTGCACTGCGCGATCGCCTGCAGCAGCGAAGCGCCGAGGAACGGCGCCGAATAGCGCAGCCACTGGCCTTCGCTGCCGCCGTCGCGCTGCGCGCAGTCGGCCCCAGGCAATGCGAAGGCATCGAATGGCAGTTGCGCGCCGGGCAAGAACGGCACTTCCAGCCACGCTTGGAAGCCGCTCACCGTCGCTGCCGACTCGGCGCGACGGAGGAACACGTGTAGCCACGTTGCATCGCTCGCGGCGCCGGGTTGCGGGCCCGTCACGACGATGCGCATTTCGTGGTCAAGTGGCAGCGCCGCGTTCGCCTGGCGCGGCAGTCCGCGCTGCACGAACTCGACGAAGTCGCCGATCGCGTCGCCGTCCGTGTCGGCGTTGGCCGCGCTCGACAGCGCGAGCCATTCGACGCTGTCCGGCAGGAAGTCGTCGTCGGTGTCGGTCAGCGCCTCGTCGCCAGTCGCTTGCACTTCGCGCGCTTCGCCGGGCCACGCGAGCGTGGCGGCGGCGAGTAGCGTCGCCAGTGGGAGTGCGATGCGGATCGACATACGGGGGTCTGCGCTCTCCCACTAGATCCGGCGCGCCGCGAAGTTGCGCGTGGGAGTAAAGCGAATTGAACCAGGAATCCGCGAGTTGGCAACCGCCCCCGCGGCGGGGACGGCGATCCGTACGACCGCGTTGGGGCCTTTCTGCCGCCGTTGTGTTCGCCCGGCTGCCTGAGTAAGACGGGCGGCGAGCGCGCCCGTAGCTCAGCTGGATAGAGCGGCGGTCTCCGAAGCCGCAGGTCAGAGGTTCGAATCCTCTCGGGCGCGCCAATTTTACACAAACCGCGCGCGGTCTAAGGCCCGGGGGCGCCCGCCGACGGGCGCACCGGACCCAGGCAGCATCGCCTTGGCGACCCTCGAGTACTGCTTGGATGTTCGCCGGCCCGCAACACGCGAGATCGGCGTCGAGTTGGCCTTCACCCCCAGCGCGGTGCCGGCCGCCGTTCCAGCGCCCGGGGCATGCGACCTGTTCCTGCCCACATGGACGCCGGGCAGCTACCTGATCCGCGAGTACAGCCGCCATCTGTCCCGGCTGACTGCCCGCGACGCCGCCACGGGGTCACCGTTGCCGATCGGCAAGTTGGCCAAGAACCGGTTCCGGGTCAGCGGATGGTCGCCTGGTCAGCGCGTCGTCGTGGCGTGGACGGTGTACGCGCACGAACTCAGCGTCCGCACCGCCGACCTCACGCATGAGCACGCGTACTGGAATCACGCCTGCCTGCTGCTTTGGCCGGTCGGCGCCCGCGGCGCGGCGGCGAGCCTGCGCATTGAGCATCCGCCGGAATGGGAGGTGGCGTGTGCGTTGCCGCGCGCCGCCACCGCGCCCGGCGCGACGACCCTGCTCGCCGGCGACCTCGACGCCGCGATGGACGCGCCGGCGCTCGTCGCCCCGCTGCCGCAGCGTCTGGCATTTGACGTCGAGGGGGTGCCGCACGAGGCCGTGTTCGATGGGCTCGGTCCGGTCGCCGTGCCCGCGCGCCTTGGCGCCGACCTGCGCGCGATCGTCGCGCAGTCGCAGGCGGTGTTCGGCGGGCCGCTGCCGTACGCGAGCTATCTGTTCCAGTGCCTGTTCACGGCCGACGGCCACGGTGGGCTCGAGCATGCGGCGTCGACGACGCTGCTGATGGGTCGCGCGGCGTTGGCGAGCGAGGCCGGCTACCGTGAGTTCGTCTCGCTTGCGGCGCACGAGCACTTCCACGCCTGGAACGTCAAGCGCATGCGCCCGGCTGAGTTCTGGGACTACGACTACGAGCGCGAGAACTGCACCCAGTTCCTCTGGCTCGCAGAAGGCTGGACCGCCTACTACGACGATCTCTTGTGCCTGCGCGCCGGCGTGTTCACGCGCAAGCAGTACCTCGAAGCCGCGGCCAAGAACGTGCAGGGCATGCTCGCCGCTCCGGGTCGCTTCCGCCTGAGCCTGCGCGAGTCGAGCTTCGACGCCTGGATCCGCCTCTATCGGCCCGACGAGAACACGCGTAACTCGTCGCAGAACTACTATGGCAACGGCGCCGTCGCGGCGATGTGCCTCGACCTGTGGATCCGCCGCGCGACCGGCGGCGCCGCGTCGCTCGACGACGTCTTGCGCCGCCTCTACGCCGCGACATTCGGCGCCGGCCGCGGCTACGCGATCGACGACGTGCACGCCGCGCTCGTCGCGGTCGCGGGCGCCGACGCCGTGGCCATGCTCGAAGCGCTCGTCGCCGATTGCTTCGACCCGCCGCTCGCGGACCTGCTCGCGGCCTTCGGGCTCAAGCTCGTCGTCCGCGACGCGGAGCGGCCGTACCTCGGCGTGCACTTCGACGGCGCCGCGATGACCATCGGCTCGGTGTCGCACGGGTCGCCGGCCTACGAGGCGGGTGTCCATCCGGGCGACGAACTGCTCGCGGTCGATTCGCTGCGCGTCGATTCGGGGCGCTGGGCCGAAACCTGGGCGGCGCTCGCCAAGGTCGGCAAACCCGTCGAACTGCTGCTCGCGCGCCGCGGCGTCGTGACGCGCCTCGTTGCCACGCCGCAGGCGTCGCCTGGCACGGCGGCGATTGAGGTCGACGCCGACGCGCCGGCGCCGGCGAAGGCGCTGCTCGCCGCCTGGCTGCCGGAGCCGCCGCCAGCCGTCGCTCCTAAGGCGCCCTGACGCGACCCGCGCCGCGCGTGCGCCAGGTCTCAGCGCCGCGCGTGCGCGCCGTCGCAGAACGGCGCGCTGCCGGTCTTGCCGCACGCGCACCAGGCCACGCGCTGCGGCGTTTCGAACGTCACCTTCAGCGGCGTCACGGTCGGCTCCCCATCGGCGCCGCGGAGCGCGCGATGGGCGCCGTCGCACAGCGGGTAGCGGGCGCTGCGGTCGCAGCGGCACCAGGCGTGCTTGCCGGCGTCACAGTCGGTCACGAACGGGCGATCTGACTTGCGACCCGGCGGTTGCGCGGCGGCTCCGGTCATGGCGCGCCAGGACTCGGGATGGGCGCAGTGCGCATCGGTTCGCTGTGATCAGTGGAAACGGCGGATGACGCCGCGGACGACGCCGCGCAGTTGCACGCGCGAGGTGAAGATCGGCTCCATCGCCGCGTTGGCCGGTTGCAACCGGATCATGCCGTTGGGTTCGCGGTAGAAACGCTTCAAGGTGGCGATCTCGTCTTCGAGGATCGCGACGACGATGTCGCCGTCCTTCGCCGTCTCGCGCCGTTCGACGACCACGAGGTCGCCGTTGTCGATGTGGTCTTCGATCATCGACTTGCCGCGCACGCGCAGCATGTACATGTTGTCGCCGGTCGGCACGAGGTCGGTCAGGAGGACGTCTTCGCGGTCCTCGATCGCCTCGATCGGGCTGCCGGCGGCGATGCGGCCGACGAGCGGCAACGTCGGCGCGTTGCTGGCGACCAGCGCCGGCTCGACGGCGTCCGGGTCGTGCAGGATCGCGACGGCGCGCGCCTTGGCGCGGTCGCGGTGGATCGCGCCCTTCTTCGTCAGCTGGTTGAGGTGCTCGTGGATGGTGATCTTGCTGACGCCGAGCGCCTGCGCCGCCTCGTCGAGGGTTGGCGCGATGCCCTTCTCGCGCCGGTAGTCGCGGAAGTACCGCAGGACGCGAATCTGCTTTTCCGTAAGCATCAGCTTCATGGTGGATTCCAGTTCGAGCTTCGTTCGGAAGGAGTGGGTTCGGTTGGCGCCCGGAAGGCGCGCGAGCTTACCCGAACAGGGCTAGAACCATAAAGAACGCCATCATCGCCACCGTGCCGGCGAACTCGAGGATCTCGCGGGCGCTCATCGGCGTGTCGGCGGCTACAGCGGCCTCGCACGCAGCGTTTCCCAGGCTGGTCGCCCTGCGGTCGGTCGGCGGCAGCACAGCCCGACGCATGGCAACGACGCCGCGCTGGGCGGTCTGACGGGTCTGGCGGGCAAGAAGGGGGCTCAGGTTTGTACGGGTAAAGTTCATGGGCGGTGTCCGGGCTTGGGTGGCTGCAAGTTAGGGAAAAGTTTGCACCTGTCAACCGATATTCGTGAAAAGTTAGGTCCGGCGACCGGGGGGGTGGCCCGGCGCCTGGGCGCAGGTCGAAATCTTGTTCCCGCCGCGCGATTGGCGATCCCGCATGCGCCGCCGCATCGTCGAATCCCGCCGAATGAAGCGCCCGACGGACAACCTGCGGTCGGACCACGCCCTGGTGGCCCGCGGCCTCGGCGCGCTCGGCGCCATCGCCGCACAGGTGCGCGCCGGCGGCACGCTGCCCGCGGCGGACTCGGCGCTGTTGATCCGCTTCCTGCGCGAGTTCGTGATCGCCGTGCATCTGCGCAAGGAAGCCGACCTGGTCTGTCCGGCGGCAGCGATGCACGGCAGCGACAAACTCGCCGCCGAAGTGGGCGAGGTGTTCCGACTGCACGACGAGGTCGCCGAACTGGTTCACTCGCTCGTGCTCTTCTGGGAGCCGATCGACGACCTCGGCGACGACGAACGACGGGGCTTCGCCGACACCGTCGACGCCGTGTGTGGGCGCTTGCGCCGGCTCGCCGAGCGGGAGGAGCTCGCGTTGTTCCCGCTCTGCGACGCCGAGGTGCCCGCCGACGACCAACTCGATTGGCTCGCGCGCTTCGAGGCGCTCGAGCGCGAACGCACTTCGCGCGCGGAGTGGGCGCGGCGTCTCGAGCCAGCGCTCGCCCGCTGGGCGCGATGAGCGCCCGAGAAGAATTCGTGCGTCCGGCTCAGCGCCCGAGCATGGCGTAGGCGGCAAGCGGGCCGCACAGGACGCAGGCGCGCTGCTGATCGGCCGCCGCCGCGGCCTTGCCGGATCATGAGCGGATGAAGGCGACCAGCGACCCCACGGTGCGCTGGAAGAGGGAGTCGCGGGCGGCTGGATCGCCCCGGCGATCACAGCGGCGGCGCCGCGATCGGACGAGGTGATCGGCGGCGGCGGTCTTGCGTCAGAGTATAACGGCGAGCCATGGCGCTCGACGTCCTGCACGTGATCCACCAGTTCCTGCCGCATCACCGCGGCGGATCGGAGACCTACGTGCTCGACGTTGCGAAGCGTCAGCAACGGATCGGCCTCGCCGTCGAGGTGCTGTCGGGCAGTCACGAGTGGCGACCGCAGGTCGAAGTGGTCCGCGAAGACGTCGAAGGCTTGGTAGTCCACCGGCTGCACCGCAACGACCAGTACTTCGACCACCACGCCAAGATGTGGCACCCCGAGGTCGAGCGGCGCTTCGAGGCGCTGCTGCGCGAGCGGCGCCCAGGCATCGTGCACGTGCATCAGTGGTTGCGCCTGACCTGCAACCTCGTCGAGGTCTGCGCCCGCGTCGGCGTGCCCGCCGTCGTCACGCTGCACGACTACTACTCCAGCTGCCCGCGCGCCTTCCGCCGCCGCGTCGGCGACGAGGCCTGCCGCCGCCCGCTGTCGGCCGACAGCTGCCGCGACTGCGTGCCGAAGTACGGCTACGAGCCGAAGCTCGAGATCGACGCCGGCATCGAGTTGTTCCGTGACCACTTCCGCGCCGAACTCGCGCATGCGGCTGCCGTGCTCGTCGCCGTCGACAGCACGGCCGAACTGCTCGCGGCGACGACCGGTGTGCCGCGCGCGCGCTACGCGACGCTGCCGCTCGGCTACCAACCGCGCTTCCGCGGCATGACGCCGCTCGCCGCGCCGTCGGCCGACCGACCGATACGCTTCGCCTTCTGGGGCGGCGTCGGACGCCACAAGGGCGTCGACGTGCTGTTGCGCGCGCTCCGCCGCCTGCACGCGGCCCGACCCGGGCGTGCCGAACTGCACGTGCTCGGCGGCGTCGAGTCGCCGGAGCTCGCCGCGGAGTTGCGTGTGCTCGCCGAAGGGCTGCCGGTGACGATGCACGGCCGCTTCGAGGCCGCGCAGTTGCACGCCGTCGCGCCGCACGTCGGCGTTTTCCCGAGCACCTGCATCGAGACCTACGGCCTCGTGCTCGACGAGTGCTTCGAGTTGGGCCTGCCGTGCGTCACCAGCGATCTTGGCGCGCTGCCCGAGCGCGCCGGCGGCGCCGGCCTGCGGACGCGCGCCGGCGATGACGCCGATCTCGCAGCCGCGCTGCAGCGCTTCGTCGACGAGCCGGCGCTCTGGGCGCAACTGTGCGCGCGGCGGCCCGCGGCCTCGGCGAGCCTCGAAGCGCACGTCGAGGCATTGTCGCGTATCTACGCGCGCGCGCGCGCATCGCCGCCGCAGCCGCCGTTCTGCCCGCCGGTCGGACCCGACCGCCGCATCGACTTCCTGATGCTGCAGCGCGAAACGGCGTTGTCGCGCGCCATGCCGCAGCACGGTCCGCGCTGACGCGCATGGCGGCCGCGGCACAGCGGGGCGACGGCGACGGCGATGGCCGGCGCACGACGGCCACGACCGCCGCCGAGCAGGACGCGCCCGACTCGGCGTGGAACCGCGCCGCGATGGCCGTCGCGCACGGCGACCCGCTGTGTTGCCGCACCGAGTGGCAGCTGTCGGCGTGGGAGACGATGCACCGCGACTTCGTGCCCGAGATCACGCTCGGCGACGGCGCAGCGCTCGCCTTTGCCTGGGCGCGCAGCGACCGGGTCGGCCGCATGCTCGTGCCGTTCGAGGCTTCATGGCTGTTTGGCTGCCCGCTGCTCGGTCCCGGCGCCGTCGACCTGCTGGCGCGGCGACTCGATGAACTGCGGCGCGCCGGCGTTCGTCCCGCCGTGCTGGTCGCCGGGCTCGATCCCGACGGCGCCACGCTGCGCGAATTGATCGCGGCGACGGCGGCGAGTCACGAAGCCTTCGCCGACGAGCCGCGCCCGCAGTGCGTGGCCTCGCTCGCCGGCGGCCTGGACGGCTTCCTGGCGCGGCGCTCGGCGTCGTTCCGCCGGCGCGTCCGCCCGGCATGGCGGCGCGCGCGCGAGTTCGGCGTTGCCTTCGAGCGCCGCTGTCCGACCGACGCGCCGGCGGCGCGCGACGTCTACGCGCGCATGTGCGCTGTCGAGGCGCGCAGCTGGAAAGGCATCGGCGACTGCGGCATGACCAGCGGCGCCTCGCTGCCGTTCTACGGTCGGATGCTAGAACGCCTCGCGGTCGGCGGCCTCGCGCGCGTGATCTTCGCGGTCCACGACGGACGCGACGTCGGCTTCATCTTCGGCGGCTGCGTCGACGGCGTGTACCGCGGCCAGCAGTGCAGTTACGACGAAACGTGGGCGGCGCGCTCGCTTGGCAACGTGCTGCAACTCGAGCAGATCGCGTGGCTCGGCGAAGGCGGCGCGCGCCGCTACGACCTCGGCCCGCGGATGCCCTACAAGCTGCGCTGGTCCGAGCGCCAGATCGAGCTGCAGACGCGCGTGCTCGCGCCGCGGTGAGCGCGCCCGCCTCGCGGCTTGGCGGTCACTTCGCCGCCGCCGCGCCGCTGGCTGGCGCGTGCGTCAGATGCCGACGGTCAGCGCGACACCGTTCGACGTCACCAGTCCGAGCGTGTTGGCGCCGGTCGCGAAACCGGCGCTCTGCGCGAACATCTGGAAGCCCATCAGGGCCGGATTGTTCGGGATCGGCATCGAGTAGGTCGCCGCGCCTGCCGCCACGTTGATCGTGTAGAGCGCGGTCGGGGCCGCGTACTGGAAGCAGCCCGGCATGCCGAGCGGAGCGAGGTCGACGCCGGGGTTGATGCCGGTCGTGCTCAGCACCTGGATGCCGACCGCCGCCGCCGCCGTGAAGTTGGTCGTCGTCAGCGTCAGCGTCGAGCCGAGCGTCGGCGTCGTGCCGGTGAGCGCAAGCGGCGCGAGGTTGGTCGTGCTGGTCGAGAAGCCGCCGGGCAGCGTCGCCGTGAGGTCACGGCTGCCGAGGTCCGCGTTCGGAGCCGACGCGGCGAAGCCGACGAGCCAGCCGTTGCCGGCGACGGTCACCGGGCCCCACGCGTAGGTGACGTCGCCGGTGCTGCGGTTGAACTGCAGCTGGAACGTCGCCGGGCTGGTCGTGCCGTAGCTGTAGACGCCGTCCCACGTCACGTACGAGACGTTGCCGACCTGCTCGAACTTGACCTGGCCCGAGCCGGCGACCGCCGGGTTGTAGTCGTGCCAGCAGCCCCAGCGCGCCTGCGCCGAGCCGAGCCAGCTGGTCGCGCTCGGCGTGTACGCCGCGCCGTTGCCCGTCGCCGTGCTCACGAAGCCGTTGGAGCACACCTCCAGCGTCGTCGTCGTGCCTCCGGGGTACGCGAGCGGGCTCGCCAGCGTGACCGACGTCGTCGAGTCGTCGGTCAGCGTCAGCGCCGTCGCGCCCGCCGTCGGCGCGACGTAGCTGCCGGCGGCCGACGCCGTGTAGGTTCCGGCCACGTTGTACGTCAACCGCATGCCCGTCGACGCGAGGTCGAACGCGCCGGCCGGGAACAACTCGTAGAAGGCGCGCGAGCGGCTGTAGCAACCCGTGCCATACGAACTCACGGCGGCCGGCACGGACGTCGGGCCGGTGATGTTCAGGCTGAACGACCCGGTCGCGCCGGCGTAGCCGCCGACGCGGATGTAGTAGGTGCCCGCCGAGACCGGCGTGGTCACGGTCGACTGCAGGCTGCAGACGTCGTCGTTGCAGCCGACGCTGGTGAGCGCCGCGCACGTACCGGAGAAGACCTGGATCGCCGTGTCCCACGTCGCCTGGCCGCACGTGCTGACCGACAGCGTGCCGCCCTGGTAGGCGGTGTAGACGAACCAGACGTCGTTGCCGCCCGAGGCGCACGGCCAGCCCGGCGCCGAGGTGGTGGCCCCGACGGTCGTGTACGGACCCACGACGCCGTTGCCGACGGCGATCGCCGCCGAGCACTCGTTGTTCGCCGGACCGCCGCCGCCACCGCCGCCGGGGATCGGCAGCGAGTGCTGGTTGCACGCCCAGTCGAGGTCCGGCTTGTTCGGCGTGCCGTTGCTCAGGTTGCCGTCGTTGTCGTCGGCGATGTAGACCTGCAGCACGGCGTCCGCCTGGTTGGTCGCGTCGGCGGCGATCGTGCCGACGACGATGTCTTCGGTCAGCGCGATGGCGGCCGGGCGGTTGGCGAACGTCGTCGCGAGCCGTTCGCGCAGCTTCCAGGCGAAACCCATCCACGACTGGCCGGCCTCGTGCACGCCGCAGCCCGAGCACGGGTACTGCGTGGTGTTGTTGGCGCTGCGCAGCGGCACGCCGGCGGTCTGGAAGCCGCTGCCGAGGTTCGGCGTGTCGAGCAGGTAGCAGCCGAGGATGTCGCCCCAGCCCTCGCTCAGGCCGTTGGTTTGCGAGATGCCGCCGTAGCGGTCGTCGAGGCCGTGGCCCCACTCGTGCGCGATGACGGTCGACGCCGCCGTGTTCGAGCAGCCGCCGCCGGCCTGGTAGTAGTTCGTCGTGTTGCTGACGTAGTAGGCGTTGCAGGTCGAGGCGATGTTGACAGTCACGCCGACGTTGTCGGCGGTGGCCAGCTCCGGCGAGTTGCCGAGGATCGAACGGGCCCACTCGTTGACCTTGTCGGTCCAGTACGTGGCTGTGGTGTGCGCCGCTTGGTTGGTTGTCGCCGCCGAGGTCAGCAACTGGATCGTCGTCGCGACGCCGGGATTGACCGTGAACGACCCGCTCGGCGCGTTGGCGCCGCTGATCACGGCGTGGTGGCGGCCGTCGAGCGCGCCGACCGTGATCGACACCGGCGAGGCGATGTTGATGACGAACTGGCCGTTGTTGTCGGTGGTGACGTTGCCGATGCCCGGCACGCTCAACACGAGGCCCGGCAGCGGCGCGTTGACGAGCGCCGAGTAGGCGTCGACGCCGGTGCGCGTCCAGCCCTGCACCGTCACGGTCGTGTTGACCGGCGGCATCGGCGGCATGGGAACCTCGACCGGCGCGGTCGCCGGCAGTTCGAGGCCGCCGACGCGATCGCCCGCTCCGATCGTGCAACCGGCGAAGCCGCACTCGTGCTTGTCGGTCTGGAAGCGCGCGTAGGCGCCGGTCTTGGCGTCGACGTAGTGGCGGCCGATGGGGCCGCTGCCCTGATCGTCGACGTTGCTGATGGCGACCTCCCAGAAGAGGCGCGGTGCCTGCGGCGCGGCCGCGTCGACGTCGGCCCAGATCACGAGGCGCGGGGCGGCGACGGCCGCAGGCTGCGGCGCGCCGGTGGGAGCGCCGACCTGCTGCCATGCGATGGCGAGCGCGGTGGCGGCGTCGAATGCCGGCAGCACGTCGAAGTCCGCGGGGATGCGCCAGGCCTTGGCGCCGAACATCGGCACGCGGCCGACCATGTGGACGCGCACGTCGGCGCGGCCTTCGAGCACCGGAATGCCGCGGAAGAACTGGTCGAACGTGAAGGTCCAGACGCGGCTCATGCGCGCGCCGATGACCTCGCGGAACTCGCTGTCGCCGAGACCGAGCAGTTCGCTGCGCTCGCGCAGCAGCGCGTGGGCATGGCGGCGGGCTTCGTCGAGCGAGTTGACGCGCCAATCGGCGAGTGGCACGCCGCTGCCCCAGATCGCGCCGGGCGAGCCGGTGGCGGCGCACCATTCGACGGACCACTCGCCGCCGACGTCGGCGAGGAACGCCTGCCAGGGCGCGGAGGACAGGAACGCCGACTTCTGCTGCGCTGCCTCCGAGACGTCCTTCTGCGCGGTGGTGGTCGCGCTGAAGGCGAGCGCGGCCGCGAGCGCGGCGGACAATCCGACGAAATGGGATCGTGGCATGTGGTTTTGTGGTGGCGACGGGGGGCGCCGGGACAGCCTGGTCCAGGACAAGGGGAGTATCCCGCAAAGTCGCGTTCACTCGCCGACGCACGGAGGTTTGTTGAAAGAATCGGGGCGGGCGGGGCGGCGGGCGTGCGGCTGGCTGGCCGACTCGGCGCGACCGCCGGTCGCATCGGCGTCAGTCGTCGTCGTCTGCGCCCGACGTGGTCGCCCACTCGGGATACGGCAAGGCACTACCGCGCATCGCGCGCCAAAGGATGCGGTTGAACAGGTCCTCCGGCGCGCGATCCATCTGCGAAAGGTCGAGCCCCGCCGAGGCGATCGCGTCGGCGCGCAGCTGCGGGTCGGCGATCGCCGCCGGGCTCGGGTTCATCTCGTCGAGCGGCACGTTGGCCGGCAGCGCCGCGTACGGCGTGAAGTCCGGCGCTTCCGTGAAGCAGTCGAACATCGGCGTCGCGCTGGCGTCGAACACGTTCATCGGCCGCAGGCCCAGGATCTGCTCGATCGTGCGCAGCACGCTGGTGGTGTTGTACTGCGTCGACACCACCGCGCCGCGGCGCGCGTACGGGCTCGCGACGTAGCAGGTCGTGCGGTAGCCGCTGACGTGGTCCCAGCCGGCCTGCGGGTCGTCCTCGATGGCGAAGACCGCCATGTCCTGCCAGAAGCGCGACTTCGACAGGCCTTCGACGATGCGGCCGAAGGCGAGGTCGTTGTCGGCCATGCACGCCGCCGGCGTCGGGCAGTTCTTGCTCGTGCCGCTGGTGTGGTCGTTGGGCAGGCAGATCAGCACGAGCTGCGGGAACTCGCCCTTCGCCTCGCACGCGGCGAGCTCGCGCAGGAACACGTCGGCGCGGTGCTGGTCGGGCACCGACATATTCCAGCCGACGTAGCCGGTCGGCGAGAACGGCGCCAACGGCCGCACGCTCGCCTCGCTGGCGAACACGACGTCGTCGGTGCCGTCGCGCCACGCGCGGTAGCAGGCGGTGAAGTCGGGTTCGTCATTCTTCTTTGGATCGCGCCAGCGCACCTTGGGCCCGCAGAACTCGCCGTAGTTGCGCAGCGTCACGCCCTGCGCGATTGCGCGGTCCCACAGGAAGCCGGCCGGCGAGTACGACAGCGCGTCCTTCTCATCCTCGCCCATGCCGTCGGGATAGCTGCGCGGGAAGCCGGCGAATGCCTTCTCCAGATAGTCGGTCGCGAACGCCGCTGTGCTCCACTGGTGGCCGTCGGCCGACAGGATGCCGCTGCAGTACGTGTTGTCGAGCAGCACGAAGCGGCGCGCGAGCGCGTGCTGATTGGGCGTGATGCGCTCGGGGAAGATGCACAGCTGCGCGTCGCCGTTGCCGGCCGTCACGTCGCCGAGCACCTGGTCGTACGTGCGGTTCTCCTTGATGACGTAGACGACGTGGCGGATGCGGCTCGGCTCGCCGATGCGCTCGGGGATCGCGCGCGGCGGTTGGCCAGCGCGCGGTGGCAACAGTGCCTGCGCGATCGCGTCGCGCCGCAGGTTGGCGTCGACCTGCGCCGACAGCTTGGGCAGCTCGTCGTCCTCGTCGGGCAGTGGCACGAGCGAGAGCGAGCCGTGGTGCTGGTGGCTGTTGAACTCCGGCGCGCCGCCGTCCTTGCGCGGGCGGCCGAAGCCGAGGCCCTTCACGTTGGCGACGACCAGCCGTTCGCGCTGTTCGTCGAGCAGCAGCGCACCCGGGTACCAGCCGACCGGCACGAAGCCGAGCAGCCGGCTGTCGCCGCGGTCCTCGGGCTCGAAGCGGAAGACCGCGATCGCGTTCATCGTGCCGTTGGCGACGTACAGCCGTTCGCCGTCGTGCGCGAAGCACACCGCGTTGGGCGCGGCCTGCAGCAGATCGCTCGGTTTGCTGCGCGCCCACAGCGTCTCGACCAGCGCGCCATCGCGATCGAGCACGCTGATGGTGTCGCTGCCGGCGTTGGCGCAGACGATCCAGCGGCCGTTCGGCGACACGGCGAGGTCGCTGGCCAGCCGCCCGGTCACCGTCTCGCGCACGAGCGCGCCGGTCGCGAGGTCGATCACCGACACCGAACCTTCGCTGGCGACGTCGGTCGTCGGATCGACGCGCACCAGCGTGCCGCGGCCGGCGGGGCCGACCGGATCGTCGGGACCCGGCCGGCGGCCGCCCTGGTTGCTGACGTAGGCGCGGTCGCCGGCGAGCACGACGTCGAAGGGCGCTGTGCCGACGGGGAACGTGCGCAGCACGGCGCCGGTCTGCGCGTCGAGCTCCAGCAGCGTGTTCGACAGGTTGCCGCAGACGTACAGCCGCTCGCCGTCGGCGGTGACTGCGATGCCGGCCGGGATCTCGGCCTCGCGCCGCGGCGCCTTCGCCGGCGGCAGCGCGAGCGTGTGCGATGGCGCCACCGTGCCGTCCTCGCCGACGGCGAAGGCCTTGAGCGAGCCGCGCGCGTTGGCGAGCCAGATCGTGCGGCCATCAGGCGACACGGCGAGGCCGGTGCAGCTGATCTGGCCGTCCTTGTCAGGTTTCTGTTCCTTGCGGTTGGGATCGCCAGCCGGCGTCGTCTGCTTCTCGGCCGGCAGCGGCACCTTCTGCGCGATCGCGCCGGTCGCCGCGTCGATCACGACGAGTTCGTTGGTCTTGCCCGCCGTGAAGACGCGCGCGCCGTCGCGCGAACTCGCCAACGCCAACGGTCGCATGCCCGGCAGGTCGACGAACACGCCGTGCGGCGTCAGCGTCTGGTTGACCGGCGTCTGCTGGCGGCTGCCGTCGGCTTCGCGGCCAACCGGCGCGGTCGGCGCGGCGAGGCGTTCGGGGGCCGAGCAGGCGGCGAGGACGAAGGACAGCGAAGCGACGAAGCGGCGCATCGCACCATGCTGCCGCGCGTCGGACGACCGTCAAACCATGGTTCGCAACGTCGTCGTGACGATTGGTCGCCGCCCGCTCCGTCAGCGATCGCGCGGCCGGAACAGCCGTGCCCAGCGGCCGACCTTGGCGTGCAGGCCGACTTCGTTGGCTGCCGCGGCGGCGCGCAGCACGCCCTGGCCGTCGACGAACAGCAGCCACGGCGCGCTGCCGTCGAACGGCTCGCCGACGACGTGCTCGATGACCGGCATCGGCCGCGTGCGGCGGTCGGCGAGCATGTCCTGCGCCCGCTGCCGTTCGGCGGCGGGCATCGCCTTGGGCACCGCCAGGACCCATTCCTGCGGGTGCTCGTTGGTGTCGCTGAGCAGCTTCGACAGCACCGGCAGCACGCGCGGGATCGCGTCGACCGGCGAGTCGCCTTCGCTCGTCGGCTTCGGCAGCAGCATCACCAGCGTGCCCAGCGGATGGACCGGCACGCCGCGCACCGGCAGCAGCAGCAGTTCGTCGAGGCCGTTGTCGGGCTGCACGGCGAGGTCGAGGCCGGCGACCAGCGCAGCGAGCTCGCCGTCGCGGCGTTGCACCGTCGGCTGCTGCACGCGGATCGCGCCCATGCCGGTGGCGAAGCCGACGTGGCCCTCGATCGGCGTGCCGTCGTGGACCGCGTAGCGGATCGCCGCCTCGCCGTTGATCTCGACCATGAGCCGAGGGCCGCGGACGTGCAGCGCGAAGTCGAACCACGGCGCGTCCGGCAAGATCGATGTGCTGTGGCCGCCCGCGGTGTCGGGCATCTGGCCGTCGCGTTCCCACATGCCTTGCAGCGAGAAGCCGATCGAACCGTCCTTGCGCGCCGTCTCGCTGCGGCCGGTCGCGTAGTCCCAGTCGCCGGACGAGAACGAGATGCGGATGCCGCGGTCGCGGCGCGTGTGGCCGAGCACGATTGCGCCGCTGGCGAACGACGTCGTCAGGTGCACGCGCCCGCGCACGACGTAGTCGCCGGGCGCGGTCCACGCGACGGTGTGCGCGAAGGCGTCGCGCTGGTGGGCGTGGCGATCGAGCGTGCCGGTGCTGTCGCGCGGTTTCTCGCGGCCGACGTGCAGGTCGCCGTCGGCGGTCGCGTACCACAGGCCGGCAGCGCGCCGTTCGTCGAAGCCGAGCAGGCTCGACTCGGCGTAGCCGAAGCCGCCGAGACTGCGCGGCAGCGGCGGCGGCGCGCCGCGCGGCAGGCCTTGGAGTCGCGGCAGCGCCAGCAGCGCGGCGACGCGGCCGTGGTCCTCGACCAGCGCGGCGGCCGACGTCGGCGCCTTGTCGGCGAGTGCTTGCGCCTGACCGGCGAGCGCGTCGAGGTACGCCTTGGCCTTCGGCAGCGTTGCGGCGAGCAGCGGCGCGTCCTTCGGCGCGAGCGCTGGGAAGTGCCGGCCGGCGACCACCGCGAACGCCTGCGCGGCGTCCGGCGCCTTGCCGGCGCGCAGGCCCGCGAGCACCGCGTTGGCCGTCTCCGGCCGCCAGCCGTCGACGGCGAGCGACCACAGGCCGGCGGCGATCGCGCCGTCGTGGTCGCCGACCTCGTGCAGCAGCAGCGTCGCCGCCATCGCGTGCTCCTGGCCGAAGAACGGCTCGGCGTGCGCGCGCGACCACGTCCACGTCAGCTCGTCCATCACCATCGGCGCGGTGTCGCCCGGGCCGAGGCCGCCGTAGCGGCCGACCCAGTTGTTCTGCGGGCCGCGGCGTCGCTCGTCGAGGAAGTCGTAGCAGCCGCGCGTGAACGTCTCCCAATCCTTGAACACCTCGTCGAACGTCTTCGGCCGGCCCTCCTTGCCGTCGGCGAACGACGACGCGAAGTAGCCGACCGGATCCTTGCCGCCGGCGCGCGCGTTCTTCTCGTACGTCGCCAGCGCCGAGCGGTAGCGCGGCGCGCCCGGCGGGTAGCTGCGCAGGAACGCGTACAGGGCGTAGCCCGCGAAGTAGTTGTCGCGGTACTCCTCGATCTCGCCCTTCAGCAGCTTCTCGAAGCGATCGCGGCCGCCGTAGCCCTTGTAGTAGGTGTGCGCGACGGTGCCGACCTGCAGGAAGTCGTCGACGAAGTCCTTGTCGGCCATCTTGCTGTAGTGGCCGCCGGTCCAGCTGGCGTGGCCTTCGGCGTACCACGCGCCGAGGAACGGCTTGAGCACGCCGTCGAAGCGGTGCGTCAGTTCGTGCGTCAGCGTGCGGCCGAGGCCGGGGATGTTGCCCCACGCGAAGCGCACCGTCGTGCGATCGCCGGACTGGAAGCCGCCGGCCCACCAGAACGGCGTGCCCTCGGTCTCCATGTCGCTCTGCACGGGCACGATGCGCACGAGGCCTTGGCGCTCGCCGAATGGGTCGACCCCGTAGTGCGCGATCAGCCGCGCGTGGTGCAGCTCGATCGTGCGCGCGGTGCCGAGCAGCGTGTGGTAGCCGCAGTTGGTCTCGACGCGGTACTTGCCGGTCGGGCTCACGGCGACGCCTGGGCTGCGCCAATCGCGGTGCGCCTGCGTGAACGTCTCCTGCGCCGACGCGTCGAGCGCTTCCAGCTCGGCGACCGTCCAGACCTTGGTCGGCTGCACCGGCTGCTGGCTCTGCTCGGCGAGCACGCGCGCGGCGTCTTCGCCGGCCTTGCCCGGATCGCGGCCCGGCGGGCCCTTGAGGTCCTTGAGCCCCGCCTGCCGGCGCAGGCCGACGAGGATGCGCGCGGCGCGCACGCGCTGGTCCTCGACCTTGGTCGGATCGCCGTCGGCGCCGGTGGTCGGCGCGGCCTTGCCGTCCTTCGGTTTGCTGACGGACTTCTTCGCCAGCACCTTGGCGAGCGCTGCGAACACTGCGTCGTAGTCGGCGGCGAAGCCGGCCTGGATCGCGTCCACCGCAGGCGCGGCCGCGCCGAGCGCGCCCGGCGCGCCGATGCCGAGCTCGAGCAGCAGCTCGGAAGCCCAGCGCACCAGCGGCGCGCGCGCGCCGTTCTGCTTCGGCGTCGCCTTCTGCTTGTCGACGTAGCGCGCGATCTCGGCGATCGCCGCCGCGCGCAGCGCCGCGAGGTCGAGCGCTGGCTTGAGCGTCGCTTCGAAGCCGCCGGCCGCGGCCGCCTTCTTCTGCGCCGCGTCGAGCTTGAGCTTGCCCTGTGCGTCGGCGGCCGCGCGCACGAAGCGCTCGGCCCACAGCGGCGCGAAGTCGCCGTCGCCGCGCCACGCCAGCGCGAGGTCGAACAGGATCGCCGCCGCCGACGGATGGAACTGCAGCGCTTCCAGCAGGTGCTTCTGCGCCGCCGTCGCGTCGTTGGCGGCGAGCGCGTCATTGCCGGTCTGCCAGCGCACCTTCGCCGCGCCCTGCTCGGGCACGACGGTCTCGAGCGACAGGTCCTTGGGCATCGGCGCGCCGGGCGGCACCTGGGCGGCGGCGACGGCGATCGGAGTCAGCGACGCGGCGAGGAGGCGGACGAGGGCGCGCATGCGAGGCGGCGATGGTCGGCGGCTGCGCGCGGCGAGGCAACCCCGGGGGCGGTGATTGTGGCGTTCCTCGTGCCGTGCCAGGAAGCGATCCCTGTCCTCGCGACGGCGATTGTTGCCAGCGCGCAGTGGTGCGCGCGGCGCGCGCGTCCTCAGGCCCGCACGTGCAGGTCGTCGCCGCCGAACACGAGCTGCAGCGGTTCCAGCACGACCTGCTTCGGCCCGGCCTCGACCGTGCCCGCGGCCCAGGCCTGCACCCCGGCGGCGCGCGCGATCTCCACGGTGCGCGCGGCGTCGGCGGCGGCGACGAACAGCGCGTAGCCAGCGCCCATGTTGAGGTTGCCGTACGCGGCGCGGTCGTCGCTGCCGGTCTGCTGCTGCAGGAACTGCAGCACCTCCGGCACCGGCGGCAGCGCATGGAAGCGGTAGGTCAGTGCCTTGCCGTGGCGCATCACCTTGCGCCAGCCGTGGCCGGTGATGTTGGCCTGGTAGTGCGGCACGATGCCGGCCTTGGCGAGCGCTTCGGTCACCGGGCTGTACAGCACGGTCGGCGCCAGCAGCGCCTCGCCGAACAACGCGCCGCTCGGCAGCTTGGTCGCGTAGCCGGCGGGCAGGCGTTCGGCCAGCTTGCGCGCGAGCGAGACGCCGTTGGCGTGGATGCCCGAGCTGCCGAGCAGCACGATCGCATCGCCGGGGCCGAGCCGTTCGCCGAGCGTCAGCCGGGCCTTGGGCCGCACGAGGCCGACGCACGACGCGGCGAGGTCGATGCGGTCGTCGGCGACGACGCCGGCGAGCGCTGGCGTCTCGCCGCCGCCCCAGGCGACGCCGCACGCGTCGCAGGCCGCGCGCCAGCCGTCGACGAGGTCCTTGGCGCGCTGCGCGTCGTCGAACCACGCGCTGCCGCCGGCGGCCCAGTATGCGTGCACCGACACCGGCGTCGCGCCGACGGTGATCAGGTCGTTGATCGCCATCGCCAGCGTGTCCTGCGCGATCTGGTTGTAGTACGTCCTGCCGGTGACCTTGCGCGTCGCGTCGGCGACCAGCGCCTTGGTGCCCAGGCACTCGGTGATCGAGGCGAGGTAGAAGTCGCCGCAGTCGACGAGGTAGGCCGATTCGCCGCGCGAGGCGCCGACTTCCTGCAGGCCGTGGCGGCGCAGGTTGCCCGCGGTCGCCGCCGCGGCCTGCTGTGCCAGGATCTTCAGCGGGTCGATCTTGCCGTAGTCGACGCCGGCCTGCTTGTAGTCGATGGGGGCCATGGCGACAGGATGGACGGCGGGGGGCTCGAATGCGAGGGTCTGCGTGCGGCGGGCGGCGTGGCGTTGCGTGTGCGGCCACGGTGCGGTGCGTGTACCGGTTGCCGGGCCGCCGCCACACGCACCGCGACCGATCTCCGCGGGACTCGTTGCCGTTCAAACTGCGCGGTAGTTGCGATATCGCAATGACGCTGGCGCCGTCGCGCTGGAGCGCCAGCAGCAGTGCCAGCAGTCCGGCCTCGAACCAGGCGCCGAGATCGGCCGCGAGCTGGCCGGTGCCGGAAGCGTCGACGCTCGGGCTGCTGGCGGCGTGGCTGCTGCGCGGTCGGCGGCGGTAGAAGGTGGCGCGGACTTAGGTCGGCTGGCGAAGTGCGCTACTCCCCGAGAGGCTTCGTCAGGCTCCACAGCGTGCGCCAGACGAACAGCGACAGGAACGCCGCCAGCGACGCGAACACGCGCACGATCCAGGCGTGCGGCTCCTCGTCGACGAAGGCGACGAGCGGCAGCCACCACAGCGCCGCGCACAGCGCGAGCGCCGTCCAGCGGCCGCGGCCGAAGGTCCACTCGACGCGCAGCACCAGCAGCACGCCGGCGGCGAGCCAGAGGAAGCCCTTCGACGACGGCGCTCCCTCGGTGAGAAAGCAGCGCCACAGCCCGTAGCCAAGGCCGTAGCAACCGGCGAGCGCGAGCGCGCGCCGCAGGACCCACAGGAAGCGCCGCGCGCCGCGCGCCATCGCTTCGATCTCGGGCTCGCGCGGGGTCGTCGGGTCGCTGGTCATCGCGGCGGATCCTACGGCGGGCGGGCGGTCGCGCTACGCTGCGGCGATGACGACGAAGCTGCTGACGCACCTGCTGGGCTTCGTCGTGCAACTCGGCCTGCTGCTCGCCGTCGTCTGGCTCGCCAAGCGCGGCCACTACCCGACCCTCGCCGAGCCGGATCCCGACTGCGCGCCGACGCGCGGCGACGCGTGGCGCAACCGCGCGAGCGTCGCGCTGGCGCTCGGCTTCGGCGCGCTCGCTGGCACAGGCCTCGCGCTGGTGCCGCCGCCCGAGGCCGCGCAGCAACTCGCGCGCATCGCCGCGTACGACGACCTGTTCGGCCCGATCCTCGGCGGCTTCTTCTTCGGCCTCGCGTGCGCGGCGCTGGTCGCCTACCCGCTCGCCGAGCGCATGGTCGCGCCCGGTCCGCTGCAGCACTTCCTGTGGCGCAGCGGTGGCCAGTGGAACCAGGTCTGGCGGCGCTTCCACGACGGCCGCGTGGTCGACCCGCGCCCATTGACCAGGTCGACGGCGCGCATCGTGCTGTTCGCGGCGCTGCTGCTGCACTTCTCGCTGCGCGAGCAGCACGTGACCTTCACCGAGGCCGGCGTCGTCTGGCGTGATTGGCCGTGGCAGGGCGAGACCGAGATCGCGTGGAAGGACGTGACTGCCGTCGAAGTCGTCGCGTCGTTCGAGGCGCTGAGCGGCAACGTCCGCGACATTCCGACCCTGCGGTTGCAGGTGCGCGGCGGCGAGCCGCTGACGCTCGGCCGTTTCGTGCAGCGGCGCCGGGACTACTGGGAGCGGCTCGGCGAACTCGCAGCCGCGCGCGCCGGCGTGCCGCTGACCGAAGCGCCGCGCTGACGCCGCCGCGGACTGGCGGTGCCGTCGCGCACGGGGCGCTTGCGGCGAACCGGCTGAGGCGCGCCCGCCGGACCGCCGCTATCGTCCGCGCCTTCGCCATGGCCACCAACCCTCCCTTCCGCCGCGTGCTGATCGCCAACCGCGGCGAGATCGCGCTGCGTATCACGCGCGGGCTGCGCGAACTCGGCATCGAGTCGGTCGCGGTGCACAGCGACGTCGACGCGCGCTGCGCCCACGTGCTCGCCGCCGACCACGCCATCGCGCTCGGCGGCAACACCAGCGCCGAGAGCTACCTCGACTTCGGCAAGGTCCTGGCCGCCGCCAAGCGCGCCGGCGCCGAGGCGATCCACCCCGGCTACGGCTTCCTCAGCGAGAACGCCGCGTTCGCCCGCGCCGTGCGCGACGCCGGCCTCGTGTTCGTCGGCCCCAACCCCGAAGCGATGGATCGCCTCGGCGGCAAGAAGGCCGCGCGCGAGGAGGCGATGGCCGCCGGCGTGCCGGTGATCCCGGGCACCGAGAAGGACACCGGCGACGCCGACCTGATCGCGTATGGCAAGCAGATCGGCATGCCGGTGATGGTGAAGGCGAGCGCTGGCGGCGGCGGCCGCGGCATGCGCATGGTCGAACGCGAACAAGACCTCGCCGAGGCGCTGGCCGCGGGCCGGCGCGAGGCGAAGGCGTCGTTCGGCGACGACCGCATGATCCTCGAGCGCGCGGTGTTGCCGGCGCGGCACATCGAGATCCAGCTGATCGGCGACCAGCACGGGCACGTCGTGTCGCTGCACGAGCGCGAGTGCTCGGTGCAGCGCCGCCACCAGAAGGTGCTGGAGGAAGCGCCGTCGGCCGTCGTCGACGAGGCGCTGCGCCAGCGCATGGGCGCTGCCGCGGTCGCGCTCGCCAAACGCGTCGGCTACGACAACGCCGGCACCGCCGAGTTCCTGCTCGACCCCAAGGGCAACTTCTACTTCCTCGAGGTCAACACGCGCCTGCAGGTCGAGCACCCGGTCACCGAGCTCGTCACCGGCGTCGACCTCGTGCACCTGCAGTTGCACGTCGCCGCCGGCGGCCGTCTGGAGCAGTTGCTCGCCGGCCGCGACCTGCGGCCGCGCGGCCACGCCATCGAAGCGCGCATCTGCGCCGAGTCGCCGGAGACCGGCTACATCCCCGCGGCTGGCCCGCTGCGCTTCGTGCGCGAGGCGGAAGGGCCCGGCGTGCGCGTCGACAGCGGCGTGTACTCGGGCTGGGAGGTGCCGCCGTACTACGACTCGATGCTCGCCAAGCTCGTCGTGCATGCGCCCGATCGCGCTACCGCGTGCGCGCGGCTCAGCCAGGCGCTGCGCGACATGGTCTACCTCGGCATCCCGACCAACGTCGACTTCCTGAAGCGCGTCGTCGACGACGCGGCGTTCCGCACGGCCGCGATCTCGACCGACATGCTCAAGCACCGGCCCGAACTCGCCGCCGGCGACAAGGTCGGGCCCGACGACCACGCGCTCGCGGCGGCGGTGTTGACGCAGGCGCTCGGCAAGGCCGACGGCGGCAACGGCGGCGCGGCGGGCGCGGCAGGCAGCAGTGGCGGCGACGCCGGTTCGACCGCGGTGTGGCAGACGCTCGGCGGGTTCCGCCTGTTCGAGGGGGCAGCACGATGAAGATCACGCGCGAGTTCGTGCGCGACGGCAAGACCGTCGCGGTGACGGCCGAATTCGTCGAAGGCGATCGCTGGCGCGTGCGCGTCGGCGACGCCGTGCACGAGTACCACGCCAAGGCGCTCGGCGACGGCGGCGTGCGGATGCAGTCGGTCGGCGAGTCGCCGGCCCGCGCGTTCGTCGCCTACGGCGTGCCGGCCAACAAGGCCTACATGGTGCGCGCCGACGGCCGCACGTGGACGCTCGACGCCCCGGCGCAGAAGCGCGGCGGCGGCGCGTCGGCCGGCGACGGCACCGTGCGCGCGCCGATGACCGGCACCGTGCTCGAGGTCGCCTGCAAGCCGGGCGACGAAGTGACCGCCGAGCAGACGCTCGTCGTCGTCTCGGCGATGAAGATGGAGCACAAGCTGACGGCTGGCGTCGCTGGCACGGTCAAGAAGGTCGCCGCGCAGAAGGGCGGCACCGTCGACCAGGGCGCCGAGCTCGTCGTCGTCGAGCCCAAGAAGGCGCAGACCAAGACGTGACCGACCCGCGCTTTCCGATCGGTCCGTTCGTCCCGCCTGGCGTGGGGGACGATGCGACAGGCGGGGGGAGCGTAGCAGGCGCTGGAGCGGCGCGTCCGGAGCAGTCCGCCCGCGCACGTTCGTCGCGGGCGGATGCTCCTACCCCGGCGGCTCACACTGCTTGATCGCGCGCAGCCAGTTGGCGAGGTCGTCGTGCGCACCGGCCGCGTCGGCGTGGTGGCGCACCGGCGCGAGCCACTCCGGCACGGCGCTCTGCATACGGTCATCGCCAGGCAGCCTGGCGGGACAGCATTGATGCGCGGCTTGTCTCGTCGGGCGGCGGTACGCGCGGCGCTTCGCTGGTCGGGTTCGGCACGGCGCGCGCGGCTCGTTAGGATGCCGCGCCCTTTCCGTCATGGCCATCGCCGACGCCACGCCTGCGCCGCAGCCCGACGAGTCGCTCGTCGCCAGCGGCCTGTCCGGCCTGTGCGCGGCGCTGCCGGGCAACAAGGGCCTGCTGGCGCGCCGGCTGGTGGCCGCCGGCCGCACGCCCAACCGCTTCGAGTTCGACCGCAAGGGCATGCGGTTGTCGCCCGACGAGGAGGCAGCGCTACAGCGCTGGCTCGCCGCCGGCCTCGTCACCCGCGTCGACAAGGAGACGCGCGCCAAGGACGGCACGGTCAAGCTGCTGCTCGCCTTGCGCGACGGCAAGAAGGTCGAGACCGTCGCCATGCCGATCGGCGCGTGCTGCGTGTCGACACAGGTCGGCTGTGCCGTCGGCTGCCGCTTCTGCGCGTCGGGCCTGTTTGGCGTCGAGCGGCATCTGTCGGTCGACGAGATCGTCGAGCAGGTGGTGCACGCGCGCCGCCACATGCGCATCGACCGCATCGTCTACATGGGCATGGGCGAGCCGAGCCACAACCTCGACAACGTCATGGCCGCGGTCGCGCGCGTGCACGACGAAGCGCTGATCTCGCCCAAGCGCCAGACGTTTTCGACCGTCGGCGGCGTCAAGCCGCTGACGCGCATGCGCGAGTTCGCGGTCAAGCCGTGCCTCGCGCTGTCGCTGCACTCCGCCAACGAGCAGAAGCGCCGCGAGCTGCTGCCGCGCGCCCACAAGGACCCGCTGCCCGACATCGTCGCCGCAGCCGACGCGTACGCGCAAGACGTCGGCACGCCGATCCAGTTCGAGTGGACGATGCTCGAAGGCATCAACGACTCCGACCAGGACGTCGACGAACTGTGCACGCTGCTGCAGGGCGTGCGCGGCTACGTCAACTTCATCGTCTACAACCCGGTCGACGGCCTGCCGTTCCGCGCGCCGAGCCGCGAGCGCATGGTCGCGATGGTGCGCGCGGTGAAGACGCGCGGCATCCTGGCGACGATCCGCGACTCGTCGGGGCCTGACGCCGAGGCGGCGTGCGGGCAGTTGCGGTTGCGCGATCGCGTCGGCTGAGGGCGGGTGGTCGGCGGTCAGCGCGCCGCCTGCTCCGCCCGCGCGATGCTGCGCTCGTGCAGCCGCCGCAGCAGCAGCTGCGCGAGTAGCGCCCCGCACAGCGCCATCGTCATGTCCATCTGCGTGTCCCACGGGTCGCCCTGCGTGCCCAGCCACTCCGGGCCCGACGCGGGGTACCAGACCTTGACGACGGTCATCTCCAGCAGCTCGTAGCTCGCCGAGAACGCGAGGCAGCAGCCGGTCACCAGCCAGAACAGCGTGCCGCCGCGCGGCAGCCCGCGCCGGCGGATCAACCATTCGCGCAGCAACACCGCCGGCACGAAGCCTTGGAAGAAGTGGCCGATGCGATCGACCGGGTTGCGCAGCAGGCCGAGCGCGTCCATCACCGCCTGCGGGAACGGCACGTTGGCGAACTCGTAGCGACCGCCGAGGCATTGGATGAAGAAGAACCACGCCAGCAGCGCGTAGCTCAGGTCGGAGAAGCGGAACCAGCGGCGGCGGATCGCGAACACGATCATCACTGCGGTCAGCGGCAGCAGCTCGAAGGCGCAGACGGCGACGTCCTTGGTGCCGGCGAAGGCCCACGCGAGGCCGAGCGCGCACAGCGCCATCAGCAGCGGGAAGAGCCAGGGACGTTGCCGCAGGAGCGCGCTGTCGTGCATGGTGGCAGGCTATCGCGGCGCCGGGGCGGGCCGGCGCGCGGAGCGCACTTCCAGGCGCCGCGCGCGGCGAACGCCTGGAAGTGGCGGGCGAACTCCAGGTCGGGCACGTTGTCCTCGATCGCGACCTGCGCTTCGCGCAAGACCGCCACAGCTCCGGGTGGTAGAGGCCGTCGTTCGCCTTCTTCAGCACGAGGCCGCGCTGGCCGGCGCCGAGCGTGATGCGAGGAAGCGCATGGCGGCGGGCGCCGCGACCCGTTGAGCGGCGGTGCGCTGCGTCCCGATCGCCTCGCCGTTCGTGCTGGCGGTCGCTCACGCAAGCGCGCCGCCGTCAGTCCAGCATGGCGCTGGCGAGCACGGCCACGCCGGCGATGTCGGCCGCCTTGCAGCCGCGGGACAGGTCGAGCCAGGGTCGGCGCAGGCCCTGTAGCAGCGGACCGTAGGCGGCGAAGCCGCCGAGGCGCTCGGCCAGCTTGTAGGCGATGTTGCCGGCGTCGAGGTCGGGGAACACGAACACGTTGGCGCGCCCCTGCAGCGGGCTGTCGGCGCACTTGCGCGCAGCGACCGCGGGCACGTAGGCGGCGTCGAACTGCAGCTCGCCGTCGCTGGCGACGCCCGGGCAGAGCGCGCGGAAGCGCGCCACTGCGGCGCGCGTCTTGTCGACCTTGGCGTGCTCGGCGCTGCCGCGCGTGCTGAACGACAGGAAGGCGACGCGCGGCTCCTGGCCGGTGAAGCGGCGGTGGTTGGCGGCGGTCGCGGCGGCGATGTGCGCGAGTTGCTCGGCGTCCGGATCCGGCACCACGCCGCAGTCGGCGAACGACAGCGCTTCGTCGCCGCGCGTCATCAGGAACATCGAGCTGACGAGCGGCATGCCCGGCGCGGTGCCGAGGCAGAACAGGCCGGCGCGGATGACGTCGGCGGTGGCGTGCGCTGCGCCCGTCACGCCGGCGTCGGCGTGGCCGAGCGCGACGAGGCCGGCGCCGAACATCACCGGCTGCGCGGCGAGTTCGCGCGCCTGCGCTTCGCTGAGTCCCTTGTGCTTGCGGCGCTCGTGCAGCAGCCGCGCGACCTCGGGCAGCCGCGGATCGCGCGCCGGATCGTCGACCCAGACGACGTCGCACAGGCCGTCGCGTTCGAGCAGCGCGCGCGCCTCGACGGTGCGCGGGTCGCCGGTCTCGGGCAGCGCGATGCGGGCGCGGCGGGCGCGCGCGCGGGCGCGCAGGTCAGCGAGGACGTCGGGCATCGTCGGTGGGTCTACGCGGCGGGGGTGATGACGGCAACGGGTTGGCGGCGCGAAGTCCGCCGCGCCGCCCTAGCGCTCGACCTCGATCTCCAGCAGCGCGAGCCCGTGCGTCTTGCCCTGCGCGTCGGTCTTCAGGCTCTCGCTGCCGCCGCCGCCGAGCGAGTCGCGCAGCAGGAAGTTGAGGGCCAGCATGTTGGGCGCCTCGTAGCGCGTGACCTCGCCCTTGCAGATGGCGTGGAAGTGGCGCTTCACGCGTTCGACGGTGAGTTGCGCCTTGATCACCTCGTAGTCGCGCTGGTTGGTGACGAAGACGCCGACGTTGCTGCCGTCGCCCTTGTCGCCGCTGCGCGCGAACGCGAACTCCTTGAGCTTGACCTTGGCCATCACGACACCTCCACGCGCACGGTCGTCTTCACTTGCGTCTTGTCGAGCAGCGCCGGCCAGTAGCCGACGATGTCGGTCGCTTTGGGGCGGCCGCCGGCGAAGCCGGTGACGCCGGGCGGGCCGCTGGTCACCAGCGGCACGATCTCCATGCCGAAGCGATCGACCTTGTCCTCGTCGGCGCACTTCACGCCCAGGCGCAGCACGACCTCCGGCGGGTCGCTGGCCTCGTTGATGCCGGCGTGGCAGACGCCGGCGCCGACGATCTCGACGAGCTTCTCGTGCTCGGCGAACGTGCAGCCATCGAGCGCGAGACGGCCCCAGACGATGTCGGCGCACAGCTTGGCCTTGGCGACCGCGTCGGGGCCGCTGACCGTCAGCTGGCCTGTCGCCTTGAAGCCGTTCTGGTAGCTGAGCGAGACCTTGTACGTCGGCGTCGCTGGCCCGCCCTTGATGCCGGACAGGCGCACGCGGTCTTTGCCCACTTCCTCGACGACGGCCGACGTGAAGTCCGCCGTGCAGTCGGGGCCGAGGTAACGCTTGGGATCGCCCATCTCGTACAGCAGCTGCGAGATCACCGTGTTGCGGTTGACGAGGCCGCCGGTGCCGTCGTGCTTGGTGACCACGAACGAGCCGTCAGGCGAGGCTTCGATCACCGGGTAGCCGATGCGCACGAAGTCCTTCACCTCGCGCCAGCCGGTGAAGTTGCCGCCGGTGCACTGCGCGCCGCACTCGGCGATGTGGCCGGCCATGGTGCCGGCGGCGAGCTTGTCGAAGTCCTGCGGGCCCCAGCCGAACTCGTGGATCATCGGGCCGGCGACCAGCGCCGGGTCGGTGAGGCGGCCGCCGATGACGATCTGCGCGCCGGCCTTCAGGCACTCGGCGACGGCGAACGCGCCGATGTAGACGTTGGCGCTGAGCAGCCGGTCCTGCACCGCCGACAGCGGCCGGCCGTCGTCCATGTTGACGAGGCCGTGCCCGCCGGCGAGCAGCTCGGGCACGCGCGCGAGCACGTCGTCGCCCTCGATGACGCCGACCTTGAGGCCCTTGACGCCCTTCTTGCGCGCCAGCTCGAGCACCGCCTGCAGGCAGGCCTGCGGGTTCACGCCGCCGGCGTTGGCGATCACCTTGACGCCCTTCTGGTGGATCTCCGGCAGCGTGCGGTCGAGCATCGCCACGAAGTCGGTGGCGTAGCCGGCCTTTGGGTTCCGGCCCTTGAGCTTCTGCATGATGCTCATCGTCACCTCGGCCAGGTAGTCGAGGGCGAGGTAGTGCAGCGGGCCTTCGCGCACGAGGCGCACGGGGCCGAGGATCGAGTCGCCCCAGAAGCCTTGGCCGTAACCGATGAGGACCTTGTCGCGCATGCTGTGTCGGAGTGGCGGAACGAGGAGACCATAGCCGCGGCGCCGCGCCGTTCGAACGACGAGCGCGTCCGCCGCGGCGAATCCGTGCGCAGGCGACTTGCGCGCCGCGCGCAAGCGGACCACCATGCGCCGCCCGCCGTCGCGGGATCGAACGCACCGCCTTGATCCGCCAAAGCCTTCGCCTGTTCTTCCTGTCGTCGTTGCTCTTTGCTGGTGTCGCCCTGCCGTCCGCCTGCAGCCCGACGCCGACAGCCCCGCCGGCTGCAGCGATGGCCGAGGACGCCGACTGCAACCTGTCGACGCCGCTCGTCCCCGGCATTCCCGGCAGCCCGGGCCACCTCGTCACCTCGGCGCGCAATCCCAACGGCGACAGCGAACTCGCACTGCTGATGCGGCAGTTCGTCGACGACCTGCGCGACAACCGCACGCTGCTCGAGGCCGGCCAGCCGGCGAAGAAGCTGTACCCGACGCATCGCAGGATGCGCTGCGCGTGGCCGACCAAGCCCGACGAGCGCAACGAGGCGTACGATGGACGGGCGCAGTCCTACCTCGCGTCAGTGCGCGCGTTCGACCACGAGCCGGGCAAGTCGACCTACAACCAGATCATCGTCGGCTGCATCAACTGCCACTCGCAATCGTGCGGCGGCCCGCTGGAATTCATCGACGGCATGGTCTGGCAGTGATGCGGCGCGGCACAACGCAACCGGTCACTGCTGCGTCTGCATCGCCTCGCGGCGCATGCGCGCCGCCAGTTCGGGGCCGAGCCACCACTCGACGAGCCAGTGGCCCAGATAGACCAGCGGCGTGCTGACGACGGCGACGAGGAACTTGTAGCAGTAGCTCGTCAGCGCCAGCGCCGTCGCCTCGGGCACCGGCATGCCGCGGAACAGGCCGAAGGCGATGTAGACGACCAGCAGGCTGTCGATGAACTGGCTGACCAGCGTGCTGCCGGTCGCCCGCAGCCAGATGCGCTTCTCGCCGGTGAAGCGCTTGAAGCGGCGGAAGACGAAGGCGTCGACCAGCTGGCTGACGAGGAACGCCACCAGCGAGCCGACGATGATGTTCATGCCCTGGCCGAAGACCGCCGTGAACGCCTGCTGCATGTCGGGCACGCCGGCGCCAGCGCTGCTCGTCAGCCACCAGCCCCGCTCGGCCGGCAGCGCGATCGCGACGTAGAGCAGCGGGAAGATCAGCGCGATCAGCAGCGCAGTGACCACCGTGATGCGGCGGACGCCGCGCACGCCGAAGTAGTCGTTGGCCAGGTCGGTGACGAGGAAGACCAGCGGCCAGCTGATCACGCCGGCGCTGAGCACGAACGACAGCCCGTCCTTGCCGAGCAGCCGGAAGTCCGCCTTCGGCAGCCCGAAGACCTCCTCGAGCTGGAACAGCTTGACGCCGATCAGCTCGGCGACGATCGCGTTGCCGAGCATCAGCGCGCCGAGCAGGAAGAACAGCATCGCGCGCTTGTCGCGCACGATGGAGCTGTCGACCGCAGGTGGGTTCGTCATGGCGAGTGCGTCATGGTGGCGCGGCGCCGGGCGGAAGTCGCGCGTCGATTAGCGCCCGACGCGCGGTTCTGCGGCGCTACATGCGCTCGGGCGCCGCGATGCCGAGCAGGCCGAGGCCGGTCGTCAGCAGCTTGTGCGCGCAGTCGACGAGCACGAGGCGCGCGTCGCGGACGCGCGGCTCCTGACCGACGACGTAGTGGTCGCGCAGATAGCTGTGGACCTCGCCGGCTAGCGCGATGGCGTGGCCGGTGACGCAGCTCGGCTCGCTCTGCTCGGCTGCGCGTTGCACCGCCGACCCGAAGTCCATCATCGTCAGCAGCACGCGCTCGGCATCGGCGAGCACGGCGAAGTCGACCGCGTCGACCGCGGGCACCGGCGCGTCGGCCTTGCGCAGGATCGAGCTCAGCCGCGCGCAGGCGTACTGCACATAGGGCCCCGTCTCGCCCTCGAAGTTCAGCATCGTCTCCCAGTCGAACTTCACGTCCTTGATGCGCGAGTTCTTCAGGTCGTTGAACACGATCGCGGACACGCCGACCTGCTCGGCGACCTGGTCGGCGTCGGGCAGGTCCGGGTTCTTCTGGCGGATGACCTCGCGCACCTTGGCGACGGCCTCGTCGAGGATCTCGTCGAGGAACACCGCGTTGCCGGCGCGCGACGCGAACTTCTCCCACTTGCCGTCCTCGGTGCGGCTGAGCATGAGGCCGAACGGCACGTGCTCGACCGCCTTCGCGACCGGCTCCTTCATCTTGGTCAGCACGCCCTTGAGCTGGTCGAAGTGCAGCTTCTGCTCGGCGCCGACGACATAGAGGATGCGGGTGGGGTGGTACGCGCTCTCGCGGAAGAACACCGCCGCGAGGTCGCGCGTGTGGTACAGCGTCGTGCCGTCGCGCTTGCGCAGGATGCACGGCTCCTTGATGCCGAGCTCCTTCAGCCACACGACCTCGGCGCCGTCGCTCTCCTCGAGCACGCTGGCGGCGGTGACGCGCTGCATCGCGCCCGCCATCTTGTCCTCGAAGAACGACTCGCCGGTGACGTGGTCGAAGGTCACGCCCAGGCGCCCGTACGGGCCTTGGAAGGCCTTGAGCGACTCGTCGCGCAGCAGCTGCCACATGCGCCGCTCGGCGTTGTCCTCGCCGCTCTCGAGCGCCTGGAAGTGCTTCGCCGCCGCCTCGTCGAGCGCCGGGTCGTCCTTGGCCTCGCGGCTGTAGCGCTTGTACAGCTCGAACATGTAGCGCATCGGCGATGCGTGCAGCTCCGCCTCGCTGCCCCAGCGCATGTACGCCGTCATCATCTTGGCGAACGGCATGCCCCAGTCGCCGAGGTGGTTGATGCCGTGCACGGTCGCGCCGAGGTGCCGCCAGATGCGGCACAGGGCGTTGCCGATCACCGTGCTGCGCATGTGGCCGATGTGGAAGGGCTTCGCGATGTTCGGCGAGCTGAAGTCGATGCACACGACCTCGCCGCCCTTCGGCGCCGGGCCGTACGGCGACGCGCCGCGCTGGATCGCGCCGAGCACGTCGCGCGCCAGCGCCGTGCGCTGGAAGCGGAAGTTGACGAACGGGCCGGCGGCGGCGGCCGACTCGACCACGGCGTCGCCGGCGAATGCGGCGGCCAGCTCGGCGGCCAGCGCCGGCGGCGCCTTGCCGACGGCCTTCGCCAGTTGGAAGGCGCCGAACGCGACGTCGCCGTGGTCGCGGTTCTTCGGCGGATCGAGGCGCAGCAGCGGCTCGGCAGTGGCGGCGTCGATGCCGAGGCTCGCGCAGGCGGCGAGCAGACGGGCGCGGAGGTGGTCGTGGAGGGCGCTCACGGGGGCGCGGAGGATACCGGCGGGCAAGGCGCGGCCCTAGCGGCGCGCGCCTTGCCGCGCCCGGCGTACCGGCGATGATCGCGGCGCCATGCGCACGCCGATCGCCGTCGCCGCTACCTGCCGCCGCACCTTCGTCGTCGCTGCGCCGCGGAGCCGCGCGTCGTGAACACGGCTCGGATCGGCTGCGCGGCCCTCGCCCTCGCCGTCGCCGCGCCCGGCCAGGAGCCGCACCCGGTCGCCGACTACGCGACGACGATCGGCCCGCTGGTGCGGCGGGCTTGCGCGCAGTGCCACCGCCCGGGCCAGCCGGCGCCGTTCGCGCTCGCCAACCACGCCGACCTCGCACGGCGGCGCGCCAAGATCGCCGACGTCGTGCGCGAGCGCACGATGCCGCCGTGGCCGATCACGCACGGGGACTTCGCCGACGCGCGCGCGCTGGCCGACGGCGAA
>Ga0194131_10000784_pt1 | contig 54600 bp, 57 predicted proteins | sample TA2KigO120mmetaG_FD_148631 | JGI IMG/M metagenome (GOLD analysis project Ga0194131, IMG submission 148631) | Freshwater microbial communities from Lake Tanganyika, Tanzania - TA2015053 Kigoma Offshore 120m | ecosystem: Environmental > Aquatic > Freshwater > Lake | place: Tanzania: Lake...
TGAGCGGCACCGGCGGCGTCATCGACGGCGACATCGTGTTCTTCCAGGGCACGCTGCTGGTGGACTTCGATCCCCTGCGCATGATCGAGGCGCTGCGCATCCCGGTGGAGAAGCTGGCGCGGCGCGATCTGGACGATGCACGGCGCCGCGTCACCAGCCTGCACGAGATTCTCGGCCGCGTGCCGCCGCTTGAGGAGATCCACGCCGCGCTGCTGGAGGGTTTCCGGGAACATCTTGGGCTCGATCCGCAATGGGGCGCGTCGACGGAGGACGAGGAACGCCTGGCGCGGAAGCTGTTCGACGAGCAGTTCGGCAGCGACGAATTCGTGCACCTGCTGGATGTTCCCGCCGGCGACCCGCCGGAGGTGTCGGCGACGCTGGTGCGCCGCGGCGGCACCATCCGGGCCGACGTGCGGCTCGAGGGCCCGGCGCGCGACCGTGTCCGCGAAGCGCTGATCACCGGCGACTTCTTCCTCAGCCCACCGCGCGCGCTCTACGACCTCGAGGCGCGCCTGCGAGGCTTGGCGGTCTGCGGAGCGGGCGAGGCCGTGGCGGCCTTCTTCGCGGAACGCCCCTGCGAGATGCCCGGCCTGTCGCCCCTGGATTTCCGCGAGGCGGTCGAGCAGGCGCTGGCGCAGAAGACCTTCCGCGCCGCGGGGCATCGCCTGCGCGGGCACTGGCGCGGCCCGCTTCCCGGCGCCAGACCGTCCCTTGTGTTCCTGCACGACGCACTGGGCAGCGTGCGCCTGTGGCGCGATTTTCCTGACCAGTTGGTGAAGGCCACCGGCTGCGGCGCGCTGCTCTACGACCGCCGGGGGTCGGGCGACTCCGAGCCGCTCGCACCCCCGCACGACCGCGACTACCTGCTGCGCGAGGCGCTTGAATCGCTGCCGGAAGTGCTCGATCAGGTCGGCGTGCGCCAGGCGATCCTGGTGGGCCAGTCGGACGGCGCCTCCATCGCACTCGCCTTTGCTGGCGCCTTTCCCGGGCGCGCGCGCGGCGTCATCGCCCTGTCACCGCACCTGTTTGTCGAACAACGCACGCTGGACCAGATCCGCGGCCAGATCCGCGACTTCGAGGCGGGCGACCTGAAGGCGCGGCTGCGGCGCCACCATGGCGCGAACACGGAGAGCCTCTTCGCCCGCTTGGTCGAGGTCTGGACGGCGCAGGCCTTGGGCACGAGCTGGGGACTGGAACGCCATGTGTCGCAGGCGCGTTGCCCGGTGCTCGCGATCCAGGGCGAGGACGACGAGTTCTTCTCGGTCGCGCAGCTGGAGGCCCTGGCGGCGCTGCTGCCCGGCCGGCTGGAGCGGCTGCGCATCCCGGGCAGCGCGCACTACCCCCTGCACCAGGCGCGCAACGAGGTGCTGGCGGCCGCGATCCGCTTGGTGCAGGCGGCCGCCGCCCGTCCCTAGCCGCCCATCCGCCAGTACTGCACCTTCATCGTCAGCGCCGAGCCGGCGACGATGGCGGCGAAGGTGACCAACGAGCCAAGCGCCAGCGTCGAGACGCCGGTGACCGCCTGGCCGATGGTGCAGCCAAGGGCCGTGATGCCGCCGAAGCCCATCAGGATGCCGCCGATGATGTGGCTGGCGGTGTCCTCGGCGTCGCGGAAGCCCTCCCAGCGGAAGCTGCGCGAGGCGAGCGCGTAGGCCGCCGAGCCGGCGACCACGCCGGCGGCCGAGGCGATGCCGTAGGTGATGATCTTCGACTTGTCGGTCCACAGCATCAGGTAGTCGAGCGTGAAGGCCATGGGCGAGACGAAGGAGAAGGACTCCATGCGCCCGGTGTTGGTGGCCACGAACGCCTCCTGCAGCGTGTTCGGGTCCTCGGCGAGGTAGCCCAGCTTCCCGCTCACGTACCAGCCGCCCACCACCACCAGCCCGGTGACCACGCCGCCCAGCGTGTAGTCGAAGTTGGCACGGAACTGGGCGCTGGCGTAGGCAAACGCAACCAGCGCCAGCCCGATCGTGCCGGCGAGGACCGCGATCCAGGTCGCCTTGGCCACGCCGGTGCCGGCGGCCAGCAGCGAGGGCAGGTCCTGGCCGGTCGACAGCGCGACCGAAGCCTGCTCCAGCACGTTGACGCGCAAGGCGCCGAACAGCCCGCGCAGCGTCATGTAGGCGGCGATGCCGAGGAACACGAACACCACCAGGGACTTCAGGTTGCCGCCGCCGATGCGGATCAGGGTCTTGGAGCCGCAGCCCGAGCCCAGCGTCATGCCGACGCCGAACAGGAACCCGCCCACGATGTACGCCAGCCAGGTGAAGTTGGGCGCCTGGTAGATGGACTTGGACAGGTCCACGATCCCGGCAAGGTGCAGGCCGGAGGACCCCAGCAGCGCCACTGCGATCGCGAGCAGCCACATGCGCATGCGTCCGAGGTCGCCCATGTTCACCCAGTCGGAGACCGCGCCCATGGTGCAGAAGTTGGTCCTGTTGCCGACGGCGCCGAAGACGAACGCAAGGGCGAACGCGCCCCAGGTGACGTAGGGCGCGAGCTGGGCGGGGGTGGCTTCGGTCATGGTCTGGGCCTGTAGAATCAAGGCATGCGATTGATCGCCGAACTCGAGCGGCAACTGGCCGGCGAGGAGAGCCTGTTCCGGGCGCAGCTGCTGCGCGAGGACCTCGCGCGCCTGCGCCGGCTGCTGGAACTGAAGCGCGACGCGGCGGACGAGGCGATGTTCGTGGAGCAGGGCTCGCACGTCGGCTGGACGCCGGGCGAGGCGCGCACCGCGGAACTACAGCAGCCCCTGGCGGCATTCCTGCGCGCGGCGTTCGCGGGCGACGAGGACCGCATGGCGCCGGCATGGCAGGAACTGCATCGCTTGCGCCTGGAGCGGTTGCTGGGCTGCCTGTCCACGCCGGTGCCGAGGCCGCAGGACTAGGCCCGGGCCAGCCGGCGCCTGGGCCCCGGGCGCATGGGACGCACGTTGCGGCAATACACCTCGTAGAGCGCGGCCAGCAGCGCCGGCGCCTCCGGTCCGTCCAGCGAATAGAAGATGGATTGCCCGTCGCGGCGGCTGCGCACCAGGCCGCGCTCGCGCAGCAGCGCCAGGTGCTGCGACAGCGCCGACTGGCTCACGGCTGCGACCCTCTCGAGCTCGCCCACCGATTTCTCGGACTCGGCGAGCTGGCACAGCACCATCAGGCGCACCGGGTTGGACATGGCCTTGAGCAGCCCCGCGGCGCGCAGGGCGCGCGCCTGCAGCTCGCCCATGTTCATGTCCGCGATCGCCTCCGCGCGATCCATGGTCAAGCGCAGCCCTTGAAGTTGTCGGCAGCCATCTTGGCCTCGTACTTGGGCGCGACTTGCGCGCCCGGGGTGAGGGTGCCCTTGGCCGCGGCCCAGTCCGCGGGCTTGAGGATCACCAGCCACCCTGCGCCGTAGGGGTCCTCGTTGGCGAGCGAGGGCTTGCCCGCCAGGTCCTCGTTGACCGCGACCACCGAGGCCTCGAAGGCGGCCTTGGCTGGCCCGACCCACTTGCCGGACTCCACCGTGGCGCAGGACTTGCCGGCCTCCACGGAACGCCCGGCCTTCTTCGGCGTGAAGGCCACCAGCTGCCCGGCCATCGCGGTGGCCACGGTGGTCATGCCGAGCTTGACGGTGCCGTCGCCGAGCTCCTGGTACCAGATGTGGTTGTCGACGTCGTAGAGCAGGTCGTCGGGCAGGTTGCAGCCGCGTACGTTAGCCATCGATCCGTTCCCCCTTGTTTCGCACCGGCCGGGAGGCGCAGCAGAACTCGCCCAGCCCCTCGGTTTGCATCTTCCCCCGCACGAACAGCTCCAGGTGGGTCACCAGCATCTGCATCATGCGCTCGGTGCGCGCATCCGCCCCCGCCGCGAGCAGATTGTAGTGGTACGCGACCTCGCGACAGGTCTCCCGGCAGGCGTTGAAGCTGGGCACCCCGCGCGCGCCCTGGCGGTGCAGCGCGAGCAAGCGGAAGGTCTCCACGGCCTCCTGTGTCGGGGTCTCGCCGCGCGCGCGCACCCAGTCCTCCAGCACCGCTTCGGCGCGCGCGAGCAGCGCGTCCCGGGCCGCGCTCATGCGAGGCCCTTTTCCTTCAGCAGCGCGAGGCCATCGGACACGTTCTCGTGCACCCCGAGCTTGCGCGGGCCCACGCCCAGCGCAACGCCAAGCAGTTGCGTGAAGTACAGCATGCGCACCTTGGTCTTCCTGCCCAGCACCTTCTCGGCGCGCACCTGGTGCATCTCCAGCCCGGAATGGCAGGTCGGGCACTCGGTGGCGATCACCTCCGCGCCTGCGGCCTCGGCCGCCTGCAGGATGTTGAGCACCAGCTTCGTGGAGGTGTCGCTGTCCGAGAGCGTGTGCGCGCCGCCGCAGCAGGCGGTCTTCAGCGGAAAGTCCACGTTCTGGGCGCCGGCGGCCGCTAGCAGGTCGTCCATGAAGTGCGGCTGCGAGGTGGACTCGCTGCCCGGGCCCCGGTCCTTTTCCGGGAAGATGTGTCGCGGCCGCGTGTACATGCAGCCGTAGTAATTGGCGACCTTCAGGCCCTTCAGCGAACCCTTCAGGCGGCGCTTCAGCTCCTGCTCGCCGATGCCGTCCTTGATCCAGTCCAGCGCGTGGATGGTCTCCAGAGTCCCCGCCCGGTAGGTCTCGTGCCCGGCCTTCTTCGAGATCCGGTCCACGACCTGGCGCGATGCCTCGTCGTTGGCGAGATCGTATTCGGCCTTCTTCAGGTTGTGGTAGCAGCCGTTGCAGGGCGCCATCACCACCTTGGCGTTCATCTCGTGGACGGCGATGGCCATCACGCGCGAGGACAGGTAAGTCTGCACCTGGGGATCGACGTTCTTGACTTCCATCGCCCCGCAGCAGTTCCAGTCGGCGACCTCGTGCAGCTCCAGGCCGAGCGCCTTGCCCACCGCCTTGGTGGAGGCGTTGTAGGCGTGTCCGGTGCCTTCCAGCGCGCAACCGGGGTAGTACGCCACTCGCTGGTACTTATTCAAGGTTGAGCGCCTTTCTGTTCCTGGCTTCCTGCTCATGGATGTACTCGCCGAGCGCCGCCGAGGCCTTCGCCCACTTGCGCGTGCGCGGCCGGAACAGGGCCGCCCAGCCCATGGCGAGTCCCTGCTTGAACGGCAATCGCCGCACCACGCGCTTGGCCATCTCGAGCAGCCAGTCCTGCAGCAGCGGCTGGCCGGTGCGGGCGAAGAAGTTGCGGATGATGCGGCCTTCCTCGATCTTGCCGGTGGCCACCACCTGCGCGGTGAACTCCTCGTCGAACTGCGTCGATTTCGACTTCGGCACGTGGCCCTTCAGCTCCAGCCAGTGCGCGGTGGCCTTCATCACGCCCTCGGGCATCACGTCGCGCGGGCAGGCGTAGGTGCACTTGTTGCACGATACGCACTGCCAGATGATGTCCTTGTCGCGCAGCAGCTCGGATTCCATGCCCATGCGGACCAGGTAGATCCAGAAGCGCGGGTTGAAGTCCGGGTTGACCGCGTTCACGGTGCAGGAGTTGGTGCAGGAGCCGCACTGCCAGCAGCGGTGGATGTGCTCGCCCCCGGGCAGCGCCGAGATCTCCTCCTCCAGCGCCTCGTTATAGTCGGTGACCACGCGCGACTGGATGAACGTGCTCCAGTGGCCGGAGACGTCCACGCCGTCCAACACCACCTTGTCCTGGACCTTCAGGTCCTCCGGCCGGATGAGCGACTTCTCATGGATCGCCATGTCAGTTCGCCCCCACGACCACCGCGGTGCCGTCGCTCGTCTTCAGCCGGGTGCGGCCCGAGGCGTCCACCCCGTCCAGGCCGAGGATGCGCCGCGTGTGCAGCATCGGGTCCTCGGGCGTGGCGAAGTCGGTGCGCAGGTAGGTGCCGCCGCGCTCGCCGATGTAGTCGGCGTAGACCTGCGCGGTGAGCACGTCGACGTAGAACAGCACGTCACGGAACACGCCGTTCGAGGCCAGGTACTGCGCCAGCTCCTCGCGCAGGACGAGGAAGGTGGCGTAGTCGTCCGGCACCCCGATGGTGATTCGGTCGACGTTCTCGCCGTGCCAGATTTCGCGCAGCACCCCGGTGTTGGTGCGCGCATCCCAGACCCAGCGCTGCATCAGGGGGTAGCGCTCCGGGTCGGCATAGTGCAGCAGCTCGGCGGCGAGGTCCCGCACCCAGCGGTGTTCGCGGTCCTGGGGGAACTCGGCGCAAAAGCGCGCGATGCGCGCATCCGCCGTCGTGGTGTCCTCGCGCCCCTCCAGCAGGCGCCGGATGCGGCCGCCGGTCGCCCCGAAGGCATCCGGCTCCAGGTAGGCCCCGGCGCGGCGCCGCACCGTGGCCATGTGCGCGCACAGCGCGCGCAGCGTGGCCAGATCCAGCTCGCCCGCGAGCGTATCCCGGAACAGCATGGACTTGAGCTTGAGTCCGCCGACGTATGCCTCGACGCCGCCCTGCTCCTCGGCGCGCGACACCAGCGCCTCGAAGGAAAGCCGCAGTTTCGGCCCGGAGAGCTCGAGCCGCGGCCGCTCGGTGCGGACCATGGGCTGGGCGCCTGCCATGCCTCAGGCCGCGGCTTTGCGGCGCAGCATCGCAAGCGCCGCCATCGCCGCCGCGTTACCCTGCGCGATCGAATCATCGATGGTTTCGGGCCCGGTCGCGGCGCCAGCGACGAACACGCCCGGGCGCGAGGTCGCGCTGCTCGCGCCGTAGCTGCCGCGCGCGATATGGCCGTGTTCCTGCAGGCCGACGCCGAACACGCCGGCGATGGACTTGTTCTCCACGTTCGGGTCCATGCCGATGGCGTGCACCACCATGTCGAACGGGATGGTGATCGGGCGCTTCACCAGCGTGTCCTCGCCCTTGACGATCAGCTTCTGGCCGTCGGAGGTGACTTCCGCGATCCGCGCCTTGATGTACTTGACCTTGAACTCCTCCTGGCTCTTCCAATAGAAGGTCTCGTTCAGGCCGTAGGTGCGGATGTCCATGTAGTAGATGTAGACATGGCACTCCGGCAGCTCCTCGCGGATCTCCATGGCGATGTTGCACGACACCGTGCAGCAGATCTTGGAGCACCACTCGCGCCCGATCTGGCGATCGCGCGAGCCCACGCAGAGCAGGATCGCCACGCGCTGGGGTTTCCTGCCGTCGGAGGGGCAGCGCACGCCGCGGCCCGAGGAGATCATCTGCTCCACCTGCGTCGTGGTCACCACGTCCGGGAAGGTGCCGAAGCCCCACTCGGGCTTGTTCACTGAATCGAAGTGCGTGAAGCCGGTGGCGAGGATCGCCGCGCCCGCCTCGAGGCTCGCGCCGTCCGACAACATGGCGCGGAAGCCGCCCGGCTCGCCCTCGAAGCTCTCGACCCGGGCGCCCTTCTTCACCATCACCAGCGCATCCTGCTCAACCCGCCGCACCATGCCGCCGATGGCGTCCTTCGCCCATTCGCCGGTGGGCACCAGCTTGGCGTAGCCCGACAGGATGGGCGCGCCGCCCAGCCGCGATTCCTTGTCCACCAGCACGACCGGCTGGCCAGCGCCGGCCAGCGCGCCGGCCGCGGCCAGGCCCGCGGGCCCGGCGCCCACGATCAGCACCGGCTTGCTCATGGCGCCGCCTTGATCGGGATGTAGCCCGGGCCGGAGGTGATCATGCGGCGCGGGTCGTAGAGGTTCTCCTGCTTGCCCGCCTTGATCTGCTCCAGGTAGCCGACGAACTCGGCCTTCTTCGCTTCCCAGTCAATGCCCATCTTCTCCATCAGGGTCTCGGTGGGCGAGGCGTGCCAGTGCGACTGCACGATCTTGTAGGGGTGCGCGCCGCAGGCCAGCGCCGCGAACTGGCAGTCGGCCAGCACCGGCAGTTCAAAGCCCTTGCCGGCGGCCTTGCCGATCCACTGGTTCTTGTCCAGCGTGGTGATGCAGCCGGTGTCGTGGCCGATCATCACGTCCGCCTTCGCCTCCTCCACCGCCACCCTGATCTTGCGGTCGATGGCGAAGGAGCGCGTGAACTCGCGCTCGGAGATGATGTGGCGGAAGCCGAAGCCGCAGCAGTCGTACCAGGTCTGGTAGTCGATCACCTGCGTGCCCAGGGCCTGCATGATGCCGGTGGACACGGCGAGCCGGTTGCCGCCGAGGATCGAGTCGTCGTAGATCGCGTCGGCCGGCACCATCTTGTAGACGTGGCAGGCCGGGTGGATGGTGGCGCGGATGCGGCTGACATCGATCTGGCGCATGCCCGCGATGCGCTCGCGCATCACGTGCAGCCACTCGGAGTAGTGCACCACCTCCTCCGGGATCAGCAGCTTGCCGTCCACCAGGCGCCCGAGCTTGGCGAGGATGCGCTTCACGTTCTCGCGCAGCTTGGCCGAGTGGACAAGGTAGGAACGGACCTCCTTGTAGTTGCCGAACGAGGTGCCGCAGTGCACCAGCGGGAAGTAGTAGCCGTCCGGCAGCCCCTGCGCCTTGGCCGCGACGTAGGCCTGGTGGAAGTTGCGCAGAAACACCGCCGCCAGGCTCTCCAGGTTGCCGATGCCCGAGCCGTGGTAGTTCCAGGCGGTGCAGGAGGTCTGGTCGGTCTCGTCCAGGTACTCGATGTCCATGCGGTTCATGAGCCACAGCAGGGAGGCCGGGTAGCCCGGGATGTTGCCGCACTGGCCGCAGGACTTGTGGTGCCACAGGCGCGTGGTGGGGATCTTCTTGTCCCAGCCGTAGAGCGTCTTCACCATCGCCGGCCGGTGTTCGTCCGAGACGCGGTGGACGACGATCTCGCCGTCCCTCTCCAGCTGCCACATCGCGTCGCGCACGTCCTCGACGCGGTCCTTCTGCGTCAGCATCGATCGCTTGTCCACCTTCAGCTCCACCCAGGCGGTGGCGGTCTTCGCCTCGGCCGGGGTGAGTTTCGCGTCGCGCCATTCGGCGCCATGGCCGGTGAATCGCTCGTTGGTCCTGTCGGTCATCGCTGCCTCCTCAGGCGTCGTCCTGGTCGGCGAGGAAGTCCTTCCAGTCCTCGCGCTTCTCGTCCATGATGTCGGTGATGACATCGAACAGGTTCTCGTCGATGCCCTCCAGCTGGCCCAGCACCCCGGTCATTTCCCAGATGGTGTAGAGCTCCACCGAGGTCTTCAGGTTCACCTCCCAGGCCGTGGCGGTGGTATTCAGCGTCGGCATCGGGATTGCCTTGCGCAGCAGCTTCAGCGGCGCCTCGACCTTGGAGATGTTCGGGCCCCAGTCGGCGAAATGGTCCTTGTTGATCATGTCCGGCGCGAGCTGGTTGCCGGTCGAAATCAGCTTGAGCATGACGCGGCTGAACGGGCGCAGCACGTTCTTGGCCGATTCCATCTGGTGCTTGATGGCGGTCTCGCGCATCAGCATCACCAGCCCCCCGGGGGAGTTGCCGAACGGGCAGCGCGCGGCGCAGGTGTAGCACTGGGCGCAGGCCCAGATCTTCTCCTGCATGGCCTCGTAGATGCCCTCCAGGTTCTCGGTCCAGAGCAGCTGCACGATCTCGCGCGGGCTGAAGTCGTAGTAATGCGCCGCCGGGCAGGTGGCGGTGCAGATGCCGCAGTTGAGGCACCCGTTCAGCTCGTGGTCGTAGCGCAGGTCCGACTGGATGTCGGCGAAGATCTGCTCTAGCTTGGCGCGCGGCAGCGGCGCGCCGTCTCCCACCGGGTCGCCGATGTGCTGCTGGACGCGGGTGCTGTCGGCGTAAGACATGTCAATCAGTAGGTCAGCACCCTGCTGTCGCCTTCCATCACCTCTTCGATGAGGTGGGCGCCGCCGACGATGCCGGCGCACTCCGGGATCAGATCCTCGGCCTTCATGTCGAACAGGTCGAGGTTTGGCGAGCAGCAGTAGAACTTCGCGCCCGCCTCGTGCGCGTCCTTGATGAAGTCGTAGACGGTCTTGGTCGAGCCTTCCTTGACGACCAGCTTCTCGGCGACGCCCTTCTTCATCAGGCGCCCCGAGGTGGCGGTGCAGATCACCTCCACCTCGTAGTCCATTGCCGCGGCCACCGAGGCCTGGAAGATCGGCGCCCCGAGCTCCTCGCCGTTGCGCGGGTCGGTGTTCGCCATCACGATCACAAGCTTCTTGGCCATGCCGCACCTCCTCGGATAGCCGAGAATATATTAGAAAACTCTAAAATTCAATCGCGCCGCGGCTGCCGCGCCCTCGGGTGTCCTGCTGCCCAGATTGGCCCGGCCCGTTGCTGCGCCGCAGCGCCGGCGGCGGAGGCCCGCTAGCGGGCGCGCCGGGTGTGGCTCACGATCTCCCGGCGCAGATCGGTGATCTCGCGGGCACGCGAGGGCTTCACCCCCTCGCAATGACCGGCGATCGGGCAGTGGCTGCTGCGCGGGCAGATGATGCGCGCCGCGCGCTCAAGCGCGTCCTCCACCCACGCGATGTTGAGCACGCGCGCAATGCGCCGGATCGCTTCGGCCACATCGGCCGCGATCGGCGCCTCGCCATGTTGCCGCTGGCAGGCGCCCGCAATGCGCTCGGCGATGTCCTGCGCGTCCTCGCCATGCGAGCGCAGCGCCGGGGCGAGGTCGATGCCGACCGAAACCACGTGCGGGTTCCCGGCCATGTCCTCGGTGCGCCGCGAGTGGCAACAGTACAGCAGCGTCCGCTCGCCGTCGCGCAGCACCGAGATCTGCGAGCCCCGATCGGGGCCCCGCCCCTCGTTCAGCATGCGGAACACCGCCCAGTTCGGGCAGGGGTCGCTCGCCAGGACCATATTGCCCCACGGCAAGGGGATGCCGTTGCCGCGGTACACCGCGCGCAGCAGCCCGGGCGGGTAGGCGTCGAAGAAATGCCAGTAGGGGTAGGGCGAGACCTTGGTCATGCGCCGCATCATCACCGCCGGGGTGAGCTCGAACTTCTCGCCGGCCTCGATGCGGTGCGACTCGCGCGTCAGGAACCTCCGGAACGGCACCTTCGGGCAGAGCAGCGCGCCGGCGAAGAAGCTGCACTCGAAATCGCGCCACGCGTGCAGCACGTCCTGCGGGCTGAGGCCGGCGACCTCCGGGCCGCCCTCGGGGCCATCGCCCATGCCGCCGCCGGTGGCGTGGGCCGAGCGCAGGCCGTCGCCCCCGTGCAGCACCTTGTGCGCGATGTGCGTGGCGAGATCGAACTTCAGGCGCTCGGGCTCGGCCTGCAGCTCGCGGTTGAGGTACACGGTGCGCGGCGCCTCGAAGAAGGACCGCAGCATGCTGCGCATCTCGCGCTCGTTGTCGCGCGCCAGCACCGGCTTCCTGTCGAACCAGCGCACCGCGAGGCCATGCTGCTTGCACAGGCGCAGCAGGTCCTCCACGCCGAGCGGGAACTGGCGCCCGCCCACGCCCTCGGCCGCGCGCTCCAGATCCGGGAAGTCGTTGCGCGACATCTCCTGGTGCGAGCGGATGAGCAGGTGCGCGAACTGGCGGCCGGTGGTCCCGGTCTGCGACAGCAGCTCCGGGATCGCCGCCTGCAGCACCTGCTTGGAGAACAGGAACGCCGGCTCCAGCGGCACTGCGACGGCGCCGCCGGCGCGTTCCGGCACCGCCTCGGCCTCGGGGTTGCCGTCGAGGAACCAGCGCGGCTCGCGCTGGAACAGCCTCGCCAGCAGGGCCAGCACCTCCGGCGAGGGCACCCGCTTGCCGCTCTCGATCATGCTGAGGTACGACACCGAGGGCGCCGCCCGGGAGTTCACCTGGACGCAGCGCGCCGAGAGTTCCTCCAGCGTCAGGCCGTTGCGCTTGCGCAGGGCGCGCAGCTTGGTGCCGAGGAAGTAGCTGTTGCGGGCGTGCCGGGCGGCGCTCATCGCGGCGAGGTCATGGTGAAATTAACAATGTGAAATTTTTAGTGTGAAATTTCTCTGATCATACCCCTATGCTGGGGCCCATGACGACCTCGATCCTGATCCTCGGCGCCTCCTACGGTTCGCTGCTCGGCACCAAGCTGCTGATCGCTGGCCACTGCGTCACGCTGGCCTGCACCCCCCCGACCGCGGAACTGATCCGCCGCGAGGGCACGCGGGTGCGCTTCCCGATGCGCGGCCGCGCCGAGCCGCTCGCGGTCGACTCGCGCCGGCTGCCCGGCAGGCTGCATGCCGCGGCCCCGGCGGAGATCGACCCGCAAACCTTCGACCTGGTGGTGCTGGGCATGCAGGAGGCGCAGTACGGCGCGCCCGGCGTGCGCGAGCTGATGCGCCGCGTCGCGCGCAGCCGCAGGCCCTGCCTTGCCATCATGAACATGCCGCCGCTGCCCTACCTGCGGCGGATCCCGGCGCTGGACACCCGGGGGCTGGAGGGCTGCTACGCGGACCCGGCGGTCTGGGAGGAGTTCGCGCCGGGGCTGGTCACCCTCGCCAGCCCCGATCCGCAGGCGTTCCGCCCGGCCGACGAACCCAAGAACGTGCTGCAAGTCGGGTTGCCGACCAACTTCAAGGCGGCCCGCTTCGAGTCCGACGAGCACACCGCGCTGCTGCGCCGGCTGGAGGCCGGCATCGAGCGGGCCCGGCTTGCCCTCGACGGTGCGGAGATCGAGGTCCCGGTCAAGCTGAAGGTGCACGATTCCATCTTCGTGCCGCTTGCGAAGTGGCCGATGCTGATCGCCGGCAACTACCGCTGCATCCAGCCCGAGGGGATGGTGCCGATCCGCGAAGCGGTGTGCGGCGATCTGGCCCGATCGCGGGAGATCTACGAATGGGTCGCCGCGCTTTGCGGCCGGCTCGGCGCCGCTGCCGAGGACCTGGTGCCGTTCGAGAAGTACGCCCAGGCCGCCGCCTCGCTCGGGCGCCCTTCGTCAGCCGCGCGCGCCCTGTTCGGCGGCGCGCAGCACATCGAGCGCGTGGACAGCTTGGTGCGCGGCATTGCGCGGCAGCTCGGCGGCGCCTCTGCGCCGCTGCAGGAGATCGTGGCGCTGGTGGACGAGCGACTGCGCAACAACCGGATGGAGCGCGGGGCGGTCGCGGCCTGACCCGGCCGTGCCACTACGCCGCCGGCTCCATCCAGCCGCACAGGCGAACGATACCGGCCATGACGGGGACGAGCGCGTCCTCCAGCGGCCGCTGGGCCGCACGCAAGGCCTCGAGCCCGGCCGCAAAGCCCTCGGGCGAATCCTCGAACTCCATGACCAAATCCTCGGCCATCGCGACCTTCATTCCCGGGTGGCCCGCGAACCCGAGCGCGCGCGCGCCCAGTTGCCACAGCACCGGCCGTTCGCGTTCATCGACTGCCAGCACCCGGGCGGCGCGCGGCGGCACCGGCCAGTCGCGCATGTAGGTGGCAAAGGGGTAGGAACCGGGAAGGTAGCCCTCCAGCGCGTCGGGCACGAGGCGCGCGGCGCGCCCGACGCCGAACTGAAGCGGCGCAGGCTCTACCCCTCCGCCCGCCGCCAGGGCCAGGATCTGCGCGCCCAGGCCGATGCCCAGCACCGGCTTGCCGAGCGCGAGCACCGCGCGGGTCAGCTCGACCTCCGCGGCCAGGGTCGGCAGGTCGCGCGCGCCCGCGCTGCCCCAGGGACCACCGCCCAGAAGCACCAGTCCCCGGTCGATCTCGGCGGGCCTGGGCAGCGCGACCTTGCCGGTGAACGGCCGGCAGTAGCGGAAGCGGATGTTGCGGCCCTCCAGGTGGTCCTCCATCAGGCCCAGATACTCGGCCGAGGTGTGCTGCAGGACCTGCAGGGTCACGGCTTGCCGACGGGGCGCAGCTGGCGGCGGATCTTTCTCAGGTCCTGGCCGTTGGGCTGGAAGGGGTAGCTGGCGATGTTCGAGGGCGGCGAGTCGCCGTAGGGCCGGTCGCAGGCCGAGACGTCGTCGCGGAACTTGCCCGGGCAGCCCGAGGTGCGAAAGGCGATGCCCTCGCCGATGATGGCGTCCAGCTCCGACTGCGCGATGCCGAAGTCCACCACCCGCCCCGCGCCATCGAACTTCATGCGCTCGAGGCGCCCGCCCCGGTAGTCGATGAGGTAGCGCGCCAGCTGCACCCGGCGCCACTGGTCGCGCGGCGTGGCGGGCAGGTGGTCCATGAGCGAGCCCTTCTCCGGGAAGAAGCAGAACAGGTGGCTGTGACCGCCCCGGTCCACCAGCCTCTGCACCAGGGAGAGGAGGTCGTGCTCGGTCTCGCCCATGCCGACGATGATGTGCGCGCCGAACTTCTGCGGGCCGAAGATCTCGCGCGCGTCCTCCAGGATCTCCCAGTATTTCGCCCAGGAATGGGGCGAGCGCACCCCCTTGCCGCGCGTGCGCTCGAAGATCTCCGGGGTGGCCGCGTCCAGCGCCACGGTGAAGATGTCGGCCCCGAGGTCCTTCAGCTGCGCCACGTCGGCGCGCGTCATGGTCGTGGGATTGGACAGGATGGACACCGGGATCGTCGCCGGATCGATGCGGTCGGTCCAGGCCTTGAGCACCGTGAGCGTGTCCTCGTCCGAGTCTGGGTGCGTGATCATGGAGATGCACATGCGATGAAAGGCGCTCGCCGCGCCGTCCTTCGCCACGATGTCGATCGCCTGCGCGAGCGGCACCGCCGGCCAGTCCACCCGGATGAAATTGCGGTCCGCGTAGTCGCGCTCGGCCTCGCGGTGGCGCGCCAGGCCGCAGTAGGCACAGTTGGCGCGGCAGCCTTCCGGATAGGTCAGCAGCAGGTTGAGGCAGCGCGTGCACGAGGTGCGGTGCATGCGCCCGTCCATGATGCCCAGCGTCAGCGCCGCCGCGGTGGACATCTGCACATACTCCGGCGAGCGCATGTTCGGCGTCAGGATGTTGTCGTTCGGCTTGTACACGCCCTGGGGCGGCACGTCGGCCGACTTGACGCGGGCGCCGTTCCTGAACTCGACCGGGATCACGCCCGGGGCGCGCGGCGCCATTGCGCCCGCCGGTTCACTCTTGTGCTCGAAGCAGCTCATTGCCAGTACTCCGGGTAGGCGATCCAGCCGCGGCGCAGCGCGGCCTTGGTGGGAACCCTCTCCAGCAGCTCGCGGCGGCGGCGCAACGCGCGCGCGAGCGCCGCCTCGAACAGGTCTTCCAGCTCTTCCTGGTAGGCGGGAGCCGCGCCGCTTGCCGCCGCCTCACCGGCCAGGCGGCCCGACTGCACCGCCGCGGCGATGCCAGCGCCGGTGACCGGATTGGCCAGGCCCGCCGCGTCGCCGGCCAGCAGCACCAACGTCTCCTCGAGACGGCCCCAGGGCTGCAGCATGCCGCCGACCGGGATCACCCCGCCCGTCGTGGCCAGGATCTCCCGCCCCACCCGGTCGCCCAGGCTGGCGTGCAGTCTCTCCAGGATTCGCTTCAGGCACCCCCGATGCGCCGGCACCACGCCCGCGCCAAGGTTTGCCACGCCGCCCTTCGGAAACAGCCAGCCGTAGCCCCCGGGCATGTCCGCCGACAGGAAAATGTCGGTCGCGGCGTGCGGCTGCCTGAGCGGCACCGTGACCTGCCGCGTTTCCACCAGGTCGGTGTTGACGCTGCCGATCGCGCGCCCGGCCTGCGAGCGCGGCCCGTCCGCGCCGACGATGACCCGCGCGCGCAGCCGGCCGCCGTCGGCCAGGTGGACGGTGCCGTCCTTCGCGATCCGGATCACGCGCCGGTCAAGGCGGCAATCCGCGCCGGCCTGCGCCGCGCGCGCGACCAGGCCCGCGTCGAACGCCGCGCGGTCCAGCATCTGCCCGGGGAAATCCGGCTGCAGGTCGGCGGCCTCGTCCTCGACGAAGGTCGCCATGGCCTCGATGCGCTGGCGCACCGCGCCCGCCACCTCGGCGTCGATCATGGCCGGCACGAACTCCGCGCACTGCACCGGAATGCCGGCTTTACGCTTGCGCTCGAGCGCCACCACCCTGCGGCCGCGCTGCGCCGCCGCGCGCGCCGCGCTGGCGCCGGCGGGACCCAGGCCCAGGACCAGGATGTCGGCCCGCTCGATCATGCCGCGACGGCGGCGCGGGAATGGATCTTGATGCTGCGCGGGCGCAGCTCCACTGTCCGACCCGCCTTCATCGAGCAGCAGGCATGCTGCTGCTCCACCGGCCGACCGATGGCCCGCGCCACCGCCACCGCGCCTTCGGCGGGAAACGCGATGCCATCCAAGCCCGCCATCACCGCGTAGGCGTCGGTCACGCGCCGGTGCATGCCCGGCGGCCGGGCGCAGCCGAGCAGCACCGGCTGGTGCGGGATGCGCAGGCGCGCTTCGAGGAAGATGCGGCCGATGTCGGAAGTGTCCGGCGTCGCGAAGGTGCCCGGCTTGGCGTAGAAGGGCATGATCACCACCAGCACCAGCGAATGGACGCGGTGGCGGCTGACGATGTCCAGCGCCGCCGGCTCGCCGAGGATGCGGCCGTAGTGCAGCCCGATCACGATGTGCGGCACCACTTCCATGGCGGTGGCGCACAGCGCCTCCAGCGTGGCCTCGAAATCGGCCACCGGCCGCTCCAGGTGGTACACCTCGCGGATGGTCTGCTGCGCGCCGATGACGTCCATCATGGCGGTGTCCACGCCGGCGTCGGCCATGGCGCGCGCGCGCGGCGCATCGAGCAGCGCCGAGTGGATCGCGATGCGCAGCGCGGGAAAGTCGCGCTTCAGGCGCTCGATCACCGGGTAGTAGCGCTCGTAGCGGATCTCGTTGCGCCGGTTGGAGCCGCCGGAGAGCAGGAACCCCTGCAGGTCCTGCGTCGCCACCAGCTCGCGCACCTTGCGCTCAAGCATCTCCGGGCTGGTGGCCGGGAGCATCGGCTCCAGGATCTTGGCCTGGCAGTGCTCGCAATCGAGCGCACAGGCACCGGCGGTCACCGAGAAAGCGGGAAAGCTGTTCTTGCCGCAGCCCTCCAGCTCACAGCTGGAGTAGGCCTTGAAGGTCGGGGTGGAAAAGCGGATCGGGCGGCTGCCGGACACCGGCGCCGCGCGCTCGAACTCGGCCACCAGCGCGGCATCCAGCGGCGCGTCCTCCAGCGCCTCCACCGCGGCGACCTGCTCCAGCCAGCCCATGGCGGCGCGAACCGGCCTACTTGCGCTTCATGAAGAAGGTGAATTCCTTGTTCGCCTCGGCGTGCGACAGGAGCTCGTTGCCGGTCTGCTTGCAGAAGGCCTGGAAGTCCTTCACCGCGCCGGGGTCGGTGGCGAGGATCCGCAGCACCTGCCCCGAGGCCATGTCGTTGAGCGCCTTCTTGGCGCGCAGGATGGGCAGCGGGCAGTTCAGGCCACGGGCGTCTACGTCCTTGTCGAAGTTCATGTCAGCGTCCATTCATCCGTTGCAGTTGGGGATTACCGCTAGCCGAAGCGCGCCAGCAGCTGCGCGACCTGTCCGGCGCGCTCGGCGCGCTGCTGGTTCCCCGGCGGCGGCTCCTGCCGGATCATGCAGGACACCATCTCGTAGAACGCCCGGTCGAGCGCCTTGCGCGCCGCGGCCAGCTGCTGGGCGATGTCCTCGCAGGGCTCGTCCCCCGCGATCATGCGCCGCACCGCGCGCACCTGGCCCTCGATGCGCGCCAGGCGCGCATCCATGGCCTTCTTCGACTCGACATCGCGCATCGTGGGTTCGGTCACGTTGCCGAATATACACCGCAGGGTATGCATGCGCCAGTTTCTCCGATGGTGCGACGCCGCATAAGAGGAACTACGACGCGCCATTGAAGGAAACTGTTGACTCATACTCCACCAGAGTATTAAGGTTACCCAGCGAAGGAGCCGACGATGGCCGACGCATCCGACCTGGACCGCCTGATCAACGAACGCCTGGACGCGCTGCTGCCGGCGAAACTGGACGCGCTTCTTTCCGAACGGCACCAGAAGCGCACCCCTGCGATGGCCATCATCGCCACCAAGGGCACGCTCGACTGGGCCTATCCGCCGTTCATCCTCGCCTCCACCGCAGCGGCGCTGGGCTGGAAGGTGTCCATGTTCTTCACCTTCTACGGCCTGGGCCTGCTGCGCAAGGACCTGAGCGAGCTCAAGGTGAGCCCGCTGGGCAACCCGGGCATGCCGATGAAGATGCCCTTCGGCCCGGACTGGTTCAAGGATATCAACTGGAACATCCCCAACGCGGTGCAGTCGGTCGTCCCCGGCTTCGAGACCGTGGCGACCGCGCTCATGAAGCAGACCATCAGCAGCAAGGGCGTGGCCGGGGTAGCGGAGCTGCGCGAGGCCTGCGTCGAGGGTGGCGTCGACCTCATCGGCTGCCAGATGACGGTGGACCTGTTCGGGTTCGGCCGGGACGATTTCATCCCGGCCGTGAAGGACTATGTCGGCGCGGCTTCGTTCCTCGGCATCGCCAAGGACGCCGACGTCAGCCTGTTCATCTAGCCTGGCCCAACCCGGTTCAGCGCAGCCCGAGCGCCTCGCGGGCCAGGCCCTCCAGCAGCTTCTCCACCTCCAGCAGCGCCGCCTTCGAGGCGGCGGAGCCGTCCGGTCGCCACGGCCGGCGATAACTCACGTGCAGCGTGCCCGGCGCCTGCGCCGTCTCGTAGACCATGATGCTGTAGGGACACAGCGCGGCATTGACCGGATCGGCCTCCATGGTCCTGCGCGACAGCGCCGCGCTGCAGAACACGAACGCCTGTGCGTCGATGTAGAGCTTCTTCGCCGAGCCCACGTCCTTGCCGGTTCGCTCGAGCATGCGGTTGACGTGGGACTGGTAGTCGATCACCAATCCCTTGGCTTCGATCGCCAGCCTGAGGTCCTCGATCACGTCCTCGAATTTCGCGCGCCTGGAGTGGATCACCACCGGGTTCGGGCTGCTGGACATCGGGTCCTCCTCAAGGCCGTGGCGGGGCATCCCTGCATTCTGAGCCCGGCCGAGCGGCGCGGCAACGAGCGAAACGGATGCCTGCATAAGCGCACGGCGCAGGCCCAGTTCCGGCGCTCGGCTATGATGCGCGCGTGAAAATCTGCATCGTCTCGGACAGCCACGACCGCGCCGATGCAGTGGCTCAGGCGGTGCGCGAGGCCAAGGCGCAGGGCGCCGAGGCCGTGATCCATTGCGGCGACCTGATCGGCGCGCAGACCGTGAAGCCCGCGCTCGCGCACGGCCTGCCGGTGCACCTCATCCACGGCAACAACGTCGGCGACACCCAGGCGCTGCACTTCCAGATGGGCAAGAGCGGCGGCCTGCTGCGCTACCACGGCGCCGACGCACGGCTGGAACTGGCCGGGCGGCGCGTCTTCGTCGTCCATTACCCGGAGTACGGCCACGCCATGGCCTGCACCGGCGACTGGGACCTGGTCTGCTGCGGGCATTCGCACGCCGCGGCCCTGGCGCAGGTGGCGAACGTCAAGGGGGGGCGCACCTGGCTGGTGAACCCGGGAACGGTGGCGGGCCTGGCCGCTCCCGCCACCTGGGTTCTGGGCGACCTGGCCGCGATGCGCTTCGAAGTTTTTTCTATGGGGGCATAGCCCTTTTTTGCGGCCGCGGGCGCCGTTGCCTCCTACAATCGTTTCCCAGAGGAGAAAAAAACCCGATGTTCTCGATCAATCCGTTCACCACCCTGTCGGCCGTCGTGCCGCCCGCGGTCATCCAGGGCTACGTCGTCCTGATGGTGGTCCTGGTCGCGGCCGGGACGCTGTTCGACATCCTGCACAAGGGCAGCGCGAAGTACTTCTTCGACAACCTGCGCCGGTCGAAAAGCCGCGGCGCGAAGCCCGTCGGCGGCGGCGAGGCGGCCGCGATCGCGGTGCAGACCCTGGTCGTGGACGTGCTGGCCTCCGGGGAGTTCTGCAACACCCGGCGGCGCATCGCGCACCTGCTCGGCATGTACGGCTTCGTCATCCACGTCGCCGCCACCGTGGCCATGGTGTTCAACCCTGCCGCGGGCGCGATCTGGGCGCAGCTGTGGTGGCTCGGCGGCCTGATGGTCTGCGTCGGCGGCTACTGGTTCTGGTTCTTCATCCGGGTGGACGTCGCCGCGGAGGGCAACTCGCCGCTGCGCCTGGTGCGCGCCGACCTGTTCATCCTGTCGATGCTCGCCAGCGTGACCCTCGGCCTCGCCTGGGCGGCGACCGGCGGCGGCGCGGGCGTGCTGTTCGGCCTCTACGTCCTCGCCACCACGGTGCTGTTCGCCGGGGTGCCGTGGTCGAAGTTCGCGCACATGTTCTTCAAGCCGGCCGCGGCTTTCGAGAAGCGCCTCTCCGAGGCCAATGGCACGCACGAGGACCTGCCCACGCTGTCCCGGGACGATCCGGCGCAACGCGACAGGCACTCGATGGAGCTGCTGAAGAACGCCCCGATGGACATGGGGCTGGGCATCAAGCGCGAAGCGCCGCGCCACTACTGAGAACAATCTAGGAGCCAGACCATGCCAACCTTCGTCTACATGACGAGGTGCGACGGATGCGGACACTGCGTCGACATCTGCCCCTCGGACATCATGCACATCGACAAGACCTACCGGCGCGCCTACAACATCGAGCCGAACATGTGCTGGGAGTGCTACTCGTGCGTCAAGGCCTGTCCGCAGCACGCCATCGACGTGCGCGGCTATGCCGACTTCGCCCCGCTGGGCCACAGCGTGCGCGTGCACCGCGACGAGCAGAAGGGCACGATCGCCTGGAAGATCAAGTTCCGCAACGGCACCGAGAAGAATTTCCTCTCGCCCATCACCACCAAGCCCTGGGGGCAGGCGATCCCGAAGCTTGCGGAGGTTCCGGCGCCGGGCAAGGACATGCGCGACGGCGAACTGCTGTACAACGAGCCCAAGTGGATCCGGATGGATGAAGGCGGCCTGCGCACCCTCAAGGACGCGGGCCTCACGCTGAAGCAGGGTGTCTACTACTGATATGGCCAACGACACCATTATCGAGGAAGGCATCGACATCCTGGTCGTCGGCGCCGGCCTGGGCGGCACCGGCGCCGCCTGGGAAGCGCGCTTCTGGGGGCAGAACAAGAAAATCGTGATTGCGGAAAAGGCGAACATCGACCGCTCCGGCGCCGTCGCCCAGGGCCTGTACGCGATCAATTGCTACATGGGCACGCGCTGGGGCGAGAACCAGCCCGAGGATCATGTGCGCTACGCCCGAATTGATCTCATGGGCATGGTGCGGGAGGACCTGCTCTTTGACATGGCGCGCCACGTCGATTCCACGGTGCACCAGTTCGAGGAGTGGGGCCTGCCGATCATGAAGGACCCCAAGACCGGGCGCTACCTGCGCGAGGGGCGCTGGCAGATCATGATCCACGGCGAGTCCTACAAGCCGATCGTGGCCGAGGCGGCCAAGAAGTCGGCCGACAAGGTCTTCAACCGCATCTGCGTCACGCACCTGCTGATGGACGAGGCGAAGGAGAACCGGGTCGCGGGCGCCGTGGGCTTCAACGTGCGCACCGGCAACTATCACGTGTTCAAGGCGAAGACCGTGATCTGCGGCGCGGGCGGCGCCTCCAACATCTTCAAGCCGCGCTCGGTGGGCGAGGGCTCCGGCCGCACCTGGTACGCACCCTGGTCCTCGGCTTCCGCCTACGGCCTGATGATCAACGCCGGCGCCAAGATGACGCAGATGGAGAACCGGATCGTCCTGGCGCGCTTCAAGGACGGCTACGGCCCGGTCGGGGCCTACTTCCTGCACCTGAAGACCTATACGCAGAACTGCCTGGGCGAGGAGTACGAATCCAGGTGGTTCCCGGAGCTGCAGAAGATGGTCGGCAAGGAGTACCTCGACCCCGAGGCCTCGCACCTGACCCACCGGCCGATCCCGACCTGCCTGCGCAACCACTGCATCATCAGCGAGGTGAACGCCGGCCGCGGCCCGATCCACATGGTGACCATGCGCGCCTTCCAGGACCCGCACCTGGAGGAAGTCGGCTGGGAGAACTTCCTTGGCATGACCGTCGGCCAGGCGGTGCTGTGGGCGGCCACCGACGTCGATCCCAAGAACGAGAACCCGGAGCTGACCACCTCCGAGCCCTACGTCATGGGCTCGCACGCCACCGGCTCGGGCGCCTGGTGCTCGGGGCCCGAGGACCTTTCGCCCCCCGAGTATTTCTGGGGCTACAACCGCATGACCACCATCGAGGGCCTGTTTGGCGCCGGCGACGCGGTCGGCGGCACGCCGCACGCGTTCTCCTCGGGCTCCTTCACCGAGGGGCGGCTGGCGGCCAAGGCCGCCTGCAAGTACATCGACGAGGGCAAGGCCGAGGGCATCCGCGTGTCGGATGAGCAGATCCAGCGCCGCAAGGAGGAGATCTACAAGCCGCTGGAGCATTACCGGGTCTACCGCAACGCGATCGTGGAGGGCGACGTCAACCCGCACTACATCAACCCCAAGCAGGGCCTGGACCGCCTGCAGAAGCTGATGGACGAGTACTGCGGCGGCGTGACGGTCAACTACATGACCAACGAGAAGCTCCTCAACATCGGCCTGAAGAAGCTGAAGCTCATGGAGGAGGACCTCGAGAACCTGGCGGCGAAGGACATCCACGAGCTGCTGCGCGCCTGGGAGCTGAAGCACCGCCACCGCGCCGCCGAGTGCGTGACACAGCACACCCTGTTCCGCAAGGAGACGCGCTGGCCCGGCTATTACTACCGCGGCGACGCCATGAAGGTGGACGACGCCAACTGGCACGTGCTGACGGTGTCGCGCCGCGACCCGAAGACCGGTGAATACACCATGGAAAAGGCGCCGCTGTATCACCTGGCCGGGGATGGCAAGTAACGGAGTGAAAGTAACGGGGTGAACATGGTCGAGAAGACGGACGAGGAGATATTCGCCCTCGCCGGGCCCCTGTGGCGCGACCTCGTCAGGTCCTCGAACGAGGGCAAGTACGGCGAGTTCGTGCGCAACTTCTCCAGCTCCTTCGCGCTCACCATGGACCAGGTCGCCGCCGGCCACCAGTTCGCCAACAGCGAGCTGGCGAGGAGCCTGGCGCAGGAGGCCGACGCGCTCGGCATCATCCGCCGGGGCGAGCACGTGACGGTGCTGTATCGCCAGCGCAGCACCCGGAAGCCGGGCGAATGGCTGGGGCGCCTCGTCCTCGGTTACGAGGACGGAAAGGTCAGGATCTTCGGTGCCTCCATCTTCTGAACGCATCCGCGACGGCATGTTCGTCGAACTCACCTACCGGGTGACCGACCGCAAGACCGGGCACGTGCTCACCCGGGTCGAGTTCCCGCTGGGCTACGTCCACGGCCACAACGAGATCCTCGCCCCGTCGGTCCACATGGCGCTCACCGGAAAGGCCGCCGGCGAGGTCATCGAAGTGCCGATCGACGGCAACCAGATCTTCGGCACCCGCGACGAGTCGCTGGTGTTCTCGGACGACATCGACAACGTCCCCGAGGAGTACCGGCAGGTCGGCACCTCGATCCTGATGGAGAACGACCGCGGCCAGACGCGAAGTTTCCTCGTCACGCACGTGGACGACGAGAAGCTCACCGTGGATGGCAACAATCCGCTATGCGGCCGGGAGATCCTCTTTAGGCTGGAGATCCTGGCCGTGCGCGACGCAACGGACGAAGAGACCAGGGCGGGCGGGGCGATCCCCGCAGGTGCTGCGGTCGACCCGTCACTATTGAGACCTGTTTGAGAGAGAGGCAACGCATGAGCGATCACAAGCCACCCCCCGCCAAGGTTCCCGACGGCGTTACGCCCCTGTACAAGACGCGCCAGCTGCCGCCGAACGAAAAGGGCTTCGTCGGCTTTGAAACCGTCTGGAAGCCGATGCACAAGGAAGCGCAGTACCAGACGCCGAAGAAGCCGTAGGCTTCTCGTCGACAAGCCGTAGGCGCCTGAGCCCGGGCCGGCTGCTCATCCCCGGCTCGCCGAAAAGCGCGTGCGCGCGAGGTCGCGGAAGTAGCCCAGCGCCCTGCGATCGTGTTCTTCCAGCCGGCCCACGTCCGCGTAAAGCGCGACGTCGAGCCGTGCTTCCCAGTTCGAGCCCCCCGTGACGACGAGGCTGCCCAGGCGCAGTTCCTCGGCGGCGTGGCTTGCCGGCAGCCAGGCCACCCCTGCCCCGTCGAGCGCGCGCGCCTTGAGTGCCGCGGCGAAAGCGTCGACATGGCGGATCTCGAGCACCGCGCCTCGCCGCGCGAGCAAAGTCTCGACCACGGCGCCGAGGAATGCGCCGCGCGCGTACGCCAAGCCGGGGATCGGCGCCCGCCGGGCCCCCGGCAGCCGCCAGGCCGGCCTGTTACTTCCGGCGGCCGGCACACATACGGGGACCAGCCGGTCTGAACCCAGGTCGATGCGCTCGAAGCGCTGCTCGTCCAGATCCAGCGGCACGCACGAGTTGCGGTAGCACAGCAGGAAGCGGCTGGCCCCCTCGTTCAGCGCATGGCAGCACGCATGCAGATTGTCGGAGATGACGTGAGTGCGGATCTCCGGATGGACCTTCGCCATCGCGGCGAGCATCGGCGCCAGGTGCGACACCGATATAGAGTGTGGTGCCGCGAAGGTCACGAAGGCCGTACCGGGCGCCCGCCCTGGCAGGTCGTGTTGGGCCTGCTCGAGCTGCTGCAGGATGGCGCGCGCCATTGGCAGGAACTCGATGCCGGCCGGCGTCAAGCGGGGCGGATACGTGCCGCGATCGATCAACGGTCCGCCGGCCCATGCCTCGAGCGACCGGATGCGGCGCGAGAAGGCCGACTGGGTGATCGAACGCTCCTGCGCCGCCCGCGTGAAGCTGCGGGTGCGCGCCAAGCAGACGAAATCGTGCAGCCAGACCGTGTCCATGGGCCACCATAATGATGCGACATCAGAATCTTGTCATGCGATTTTTGCATCACCCGTTGGCCCCGCGGCGCGACAATGAAAAATTACACTGGCAAGAAGCGGCGCGCATGCACCTGGCGAGGTTCCAACGAGTGTCCCTGGGCCACTTTCCGACGCCGCTGGAGCGGCTCGACCGGCTCACGCGCCGCCTCGACGGGCCCGAGATCCACGTCAAGCGCGACGATTGCACCGGGCTCGCAACCGGCGGCAACAAGACCCGCAAACTGGAATACCTTGTCGCGGAAGCGATCGCCCAGGGCGCCGACACGCTGGTCACCCAAGGCGCAACGCAGTCCAACCACGTGCGCCAGACCGCCGCGGCCGCGCGCCGCCACGGCATGGCCTGCCACGCGCTGCTCGAGCGACGCGTAGTGAACATGGGCGCGCCGTACGAAACCGGTGGCAACGTGCTGCTGGACGATCTGCTGGGCTGCCAGTACGAGTTTCGCGACAGCGGCATCGATATGAACGCGGCAGCGCGCGAGTTCGGCGAGCGCCTGCGCGCTGAGGGCCGCAAGCCTTACGTCATCCCTGGCGGCGGCTCGAACGCGCTCGGCGCCCTCGGCTACGCCGCCTGCGCGGCGGAGTTCGTCGCCCAGGCCGACGCGCAGGGGCTGCGCTTCGACGCCATCGTGCACGCCACTGGCAGCACCGGTACGCAGGCCGGACTGGTGGCCGGCCTGCATGCGATGAACGCCCCGATCGAGGTCATCGGCATCTCGGTGCGCGCGAACCGCGAGACGCAGGTGAGCAATGTGCATCGCCTCGCCTGCGCCACGCTCGAGCTGCTCGGCGTCGGCGGCACGCTGCCGCGCGAGCGGGTGCGCGTCTACGACGAGTACGTCGGCGCCGGGTACGGGCAGCCAACCGCATCGATGGTCGAGGCGGTGCGGATGCTCGCGCAGGAGGAGGGATTGCTGCTGGATCCGGTGTACTCTGGCAAGGGTATGGCGGGGATGATCGGCTTGGTTCGCGCCGGCGTGCTGCGCGCCGGGCAGCGCATCGCGTTCTTGCACACCGGCGGCGCATCCGCCCTGTTTTCCTACGAACAGACGTTTCGGGACGATCAATAGCGGGAGTCACTCATGCACACGAAACCATTGAGGGAGGCACTAATGCAAACGAAACCATTCATGGCGCGGTGGCTATCCGGATGCGCGATGGCCGCGCTGGCCCTGGGGCTAGCCGCGTCCGCCCATGCACAGAAGAGGGGGGGTACGCTGGTGATGCTCGTCCAGCCGGAGCCCCCGACGCTCGCCTCCTACGCCAGCACGGCGGCCCCGATCGGCCAGGTCACCGCCAAGATCTTCGACGGCCTCGCCGAGTACGACTTCAACCTGAAGCCGGTTCCGAGCTTGGCCGAGTCGTGGACCATCGCCCCCGACGGCAAGACGATCACGTTCAAGCTGCGTCGCGACGTTAAGTTTCACGACGGCAAGCCGTTCACCAGCGCGGACGTCAGGTTCAGCGTGCTCGAGGTGCTCGCCAAGGTGCATCCGCGAGGCCCCGGCACCTTCCGCGAGGTTAAGGCAATCGACACGCCGGATCCGCACACGGCTATCTTCCGGCTCGAGAACCCGGCCCCGTACCTGATGATGGCGCTGTCGGGGTACGAATCGCCGATGCTGCCGCAACACGTCTACGGCGCCGGCGACATCAAGGCCCACCCGAACGCCAACCGCCCGGTCGGCACTGGGCCATTCAAGTTCGTCGACTGGCAGAAGGGGCAGTTCGTCCGGCTGGACCGCAACCCCGACTACTGGAAGAAGGACCGCCCGTACCTCGACCGCATCGTGGCGCGCTTCGTCTCCGATTCGGCGACGCGCACGGCCTCGATCGAGCGCGGCGAGGCGCAGTCGGCCGGCATGGCGGCGATCTACTACTCCGACGTGCGGCGCCTGGAGAAGCTGCCAGCCATCGAGGTCACCACGCGCGGCTACGAGATGTCGTCCCCGGTGGTCGAGCTGATCTTCAACACTAAGGTGAAGCCGTTCGACGACGTGCGCGTGCGCCAAGCCGTCTCGCACGCTATCGACCGCCAGTGGATCATCGATAACGTATGGTTCGGCTTCGGCAAGCCCGCGACCGGCCCGATCAACTCTAACTACGCCGCCTCCGGCATCTATACGAACGCGGTGAAGCGCTACCAGGTGCCGAACGGCGTCGAGATCGCCAACCGCCTGCTGGACGAAGCCGGCTACAAGCGCGGAGCCAACGGCGTGCGCTTCGAGATCGTGCACGACATCACGCCCTATGGCGAGGAATGGCGCCGCCTGGGCGAGTACGTGCAGCAGGCGCTCGACAAGGTGGGCATCAAGGCCACGCTGCGCTACGAGGACGTGCCCGCCTGGCTGCGGCGGGTCTACACGGCGTACGACTTCCAGCTCAGCTCCAACTGGCTGCAGAACCTCGCCGACCCGGTTATCGGCGTGCACCGCGCCTTCCATTCGAAGTCGATCCGCGCCGGCACGGTGTTCGTCAACGCCTCCCGCTGGTCCGACCCGAAGGCGGACGAGCTGATGGACCGGGCCAGCCTGGAGAACGATCCCGCGAAACGGGCTGCTCTCTACCACGAGCTGCAGAAGATCGTCGTCGAGGCAGCGCCGAACGTGTGGACGCATGAGCTGCTGTTCAGCACCGTGCACGCCAGGCGGGTGAAGAACATCGCGACCAGCCCGCTCGGCGTGTTCTCGTCGTACGACCAGGTCTGGCTCGACAACTGATGATGCGCAGCCGGTCGCCGCGCCCGCGGGCGCGTTGCGACCGAGCGTCCGCGCCGGGGAGCGCCGGCGCATGAGCCTCACGGCGCAGCGCACGCGCTACGTCCTGCGGCGCCTAATGCAGGCGGTCCCGGTCGTGCTCGCGATCGTGGTGATCAACTTCCTCCTGCTGCAACTCGCGGAAGGGGACGCGGCTGACGTGCTCGCAGGCGAGGCGGGATCGGCGACCCCCGAGTACATGGCGGCGCTGCGCACGAAGTTCGGTCTGGACCAGCCGATCTTCCTCCAGCTGCTCGCGTACGTGAGGAACGTGGCCCTGCTCGACCTCGGCCACTCCTTCCGGCACGACACCGCCGTCGCGACGCTGATCGCGGGCCGCCTCGGTCCGACGCTGCTGCTGATGCTGAGCGCAATGGCGATCGCAATCCTCGTCGGCACCCTGCTAGGCGTACTTGCCGCCACCGGGCTGAACACCTGGCGCGACAACCTGATCGCGGTGCTCGCCCTGCTGGCCTACGCGACGCCGCTGTTCTGGATCGGGTTGATGATGATCGTGGTGTTCTCGATCCACGCCGGCTGGTTCCCGGTCAGCGGCATGGAGAACGTCGCCGCGTTCCACACCGGTTGGACGCGCGTCGCCGACATCGCGAGGCACCTCGTGCTGCCGGCGATCACGCTGTCTCTCTTTTACCTCGCGCTTTACGCACGCCTGATGCGGGCCTCTATGCTGGAGCAATCCGGCATGGACTATGTGACGACCGCGCGTGCCAAGGGGCTCACCGAGACACGCATCACGTCGCGGCACGTGGTGCGCAACGCGCTGCTGCCGGTCGTGACGATGGCCGGCGTGCAGATCGGCAACCTCGTAGGCGGCTCCGTGGTGGTCGAGTCGGTGTTCGGCTGGCCGGGCCTCGGCCTTCTCGCGTTCGATTCGCTGTTCGCGCGCGACCTGAACCTGCTGATGGGGATCTTCCTGCTGTCCGCCTGCCTGGTGGTCGCCGTGAACCTGGTGATCGACATCGTCTACGCGCTCCTCGATCCACGCATCGAGGTGCGTTGATGGCCGAGCCCGCCCCCTCGCAGCCCACGCAGACGTTCCACCACGCCGCGCGCGCCTTCTGGCGGCGCTTCCGCCGCAATCGCGGCGCCGTGGCCGGCCTCGCCATCCTCGCGGTGATCGCGCTGGTGGCGCTCGGGGCAGACGTGCTGCGACCGGGCGACCCGTTCCGCCTGGCCGGCGCGCCGTTCGCGCCTCCGTTCGGCGAATTCCTCTTCGGCACCGATTCGCTCGGCCGCGACGTCGCCGCCGGCATGATGCACGGCGCCCGCACCTCGCTGCTGATCGGCCTGGTGGCGACGCTCGCGGCGCTGCTGCTCGGCACGCTGATCGGCGGCGTGGCCGGCTACTACGGCGGCTGGCTGGACGACGTGCTGATGCGCATCACCGAGATCTTCCAGACCATCCCCTTCTTCATTTTCGCGATCCTACTCATCGCCATCCTGCGGCCGTCGATCGGCAGCATCGTGTTCGCCATCGCCCTCGTCTCCTGGCCGGGGGTCGCGCGCCTCGTGCGCGGCGAATTCCTCTCGTTGCGAAGCCGCGAATACGTGCAGGCTTGCGTGATCATGGGCATGCCAGAAGCGCGCATCATCTTCTTGCAGATCCTGCCGAACGCGCTGTCGCCCATCATCGTCACCGGCTCGCTGATGGTCGCGACGGCGATTCTGACCGAGTCCGCCCTCGCCTTCCTCGGCCTGAGCGATCCGAACGTGATGAGTTGGGGCTTTCAGATCGGCTCGGGCCGCACGCACCTGCGCACCGCGTGGTGGGTCTGCACCTTCCCCGGGCTGGTGATCATGGTCACCGCGCTCGGGATCAACCTGGTCGGCGAGGGCCTCAACGATGCGCTCAACCCCCGCTTGCGCGACCGGTGAACGCCGAGGAGTCGGCTCGGTGAGCGAACGCGCGCCGATCCTACGCATCGAGGGGCTGCACGTGCGGCTGCCGGCGGGCGCGGATCGCCCCTATGCGGTCGAGGACGCGAACCTCGAACTGCACCCTGGGGAGACGCTCTGCGTCGTCGGCGAATCCGGCTCCGGCAAGTCGCTCACGGCGCGCGCGGTGCTCGGGCTGCTGCCGGCGCCGCACGTCGTCGTCTCGGCAGGCCGGATCGTGTTCGCCGGCCAGGACCTGCTGCAGGTCCCCGCCGACGAGTTGCGGCGCGTGCGCGGCGCCGGGATCGCGATGGTGTTCCAGGAGCCGATGTCGGCCCTGAACCCGCTGATGACCATCGGCGCGCAGATCGAGGAGGTGCTCCAGGTGCACGGCGCGCTCGCGCCGCGCGAACGCGGCGCCTGCGTGCTCGCCTTGCTGGAGGATGTGCACCTGCCGGACCCGGCGCGCATCGCGCGCGCCTACCCGCACCAAATCTCCGGCGGGCAGCGCCAGCGCGCGATGATCGCGATGGCGCTGATCCTCGAGCCCAAGGTGCTAATCGCCGACGAGCCGACCACGGCGCTCGACGTCACGACGCAGGCGCAGATCCTGCGGCTGGTCCGGGAGCTGCAGCAGAAGCGCGGCACCGCGGTGCTCTTCATCACGCACGATTTCGGCGTTGTCGCCGACATCGCCGACCGGGTGGCGGTGATGCGTCACGGCCGGGTGGTCGAAACCGGCACCGCCGAGCACGTCCTGACGCAGCCGGAACATCCGTACACCCGCGCGCTGATCGCCGCAGTCCCGCCGCTCGCGCCGCCGGCCCGGCAGCCCGCGCCGCCCGCGCCCGATTGCCTCGCGGTCAGCGGCCTCTCGAAATCGTTCCAGGTCGGAGGCGGCTGGCTGGGTGGCCAGCGTAAGGCGGTGCAGGCCGTGCGCGACGTCGGCTTCCGGCTGAAGAGAGGCGAGACCCTCGGCATCGTCGGCGAATCCGGTTCAGGCAAGTCGACAGTGGCGCGCTGCCTGGTGCGTCTCGTCGAGCCCGACGCCGGCGAGATCGCGCTCGGGGGCGTGGATCTCGTGCCACTGCCTGCGCGCCGGCTGCGGCCGCTGCGAAAGCGCATCCAGATGGTTTTCCAGGACCCCTTCGGCTCGCTCAATCCGCGTTACCGCGTCGGCCGCATCATCGCGGAAGGACCGATCGTGAACGGCGTCCCGAACCACGCAGCGTTCGCGCGGGCGCGGGAGCTGCTGGAGCTGGTCGGCCTCGACGCGCGCGCCGCGGATCGCTTCCCGCACGAATTCTCCGGCGGCCAGCGCCAGCGCATCGGCATCGCCCGCGCGCTGGCGCTCGAGCCCGAAGTGCTGGTCGCAGACGAACCGGTCTCGGCCCTGGACGTCTCGGTGCAGGCCCAGGTGCTCGAGCTGCTGGCGAGTATCCGCGACCGGCTCCAGCTCTCGATGGTGTTCATCACGCACGACCTTCGCGTCGCCGCGCAGGTGTGCGACCGGATCGCGGTCATGCAGCGCGGCGAGGTCGTGGAGTACGGGCCCACGACTGCCGTATTTGCATCGCCAAGCCATCCCTACACGCGCGAATTGATGGATTCCATTCCGGGGCGCGCCTGGTCGCACGGCGCGACATCCGCCGCCCTCGTGCAGACGGGGCCCGCCACGCCGGCCTAGCCTGCGCGAAGTCAGCAGGCTACTGCTCGACAAGCCGTAGGGGTTTTTCAGGCGCCCGTCGTACAGAGAGGGATGGGAATTTCCTTCCCTTCCCCTCCGCGCCGCACGATGCTGGTGCCTGCGGCCGGATCCGGGCGGCCGAGCCGCGGCTGGTGCCATAATCGGTCATACGCCTGGATCTGGAGCCCTCCGACAAGGGTCGCAATGGCAAACAAGAATCCTTCTTGCACAGAGTGCGGCACGGCAGGGCGATCATGACTCGGGTACAGGTACTGCCGGGCGAAGACCAGGAACGGGCGGCGGCCGGGCGAGCTGTCCGGGGTTGCCAAGGGCCGCGCCGGCAGCGCGGCCGCAGCACGCCGCCGCCGATCGGTGCGCGGGTCTGAAGCCGGCGCCGATGCCGATTCGCTACCGCAAGCACGGCCACGTGCGGCTGATCACCATCGATCGCCGGGCGAAGATGAACTCGCTGGATTTCGCGGCGAACGCGGCGCTCCTCGATGCCTGGCGCCGCTTCGAGCGCGACGACGATGCGCGCGTCGCGGTCGTCACCGGCGCGGGCAACGAGGCGTTCTGCGCCGGCGCCGACCTGAAGACCTACACCATGGCGTTCGCGCGCCGCCCCGGCCCGGAGTTCCGCCGCCGCTACACCAACGGCCCGGGGTTCGGTGGCATCACGCGCGGCATGGAGCTGTGGAAGCCGGTGATCGCCGCGATCAACGGCTACGCCATGTCGGGCGGCCTAGAACTTGCGCTCGCCTGCGACCTGCGCCTGTGCTCGCCCAACGCGCAATTCGCGCTGCAGGACGTGCGGTGGGGGTTCCACGCCTGCGACGGCGCGCTGATCCGCCTGCCGTGGATCGTCGGGCTGGGCAACGCGATGGAGCTGTTCCTGTCCGGCGATCGCATCGACGCCGCGCACGCGCTGCGCATCGGCCTGGTCAATCGCATCGTGCCGCAGGACAGGCTGCTCGCCGAGGCGATGGCCTACGCGCAAAAGCTCGCGCAGCGCGCGCCGCTGCCGCAGCAGCTCGGCAAGGAGGTGATGCTGCGCTCGCTCGGCCGCGCGCTGGAAGACGGGCTGCGCTTCGAGTCGCGCTCGTTCCACGACCTCGCTTTCAGCGCCGACCTGAAGGCCGGAACCGCCGCGTTCCGGCGCAAGCGCGCGGCGAAGTTCAAGGGCCGCTAGCGCGCTCCGGCCCCTCAGCGCGGCGGGTATTTAGCCACGCCGAGCACCCGTCCGGCCGCCAATTATCCAAGGCGGCCCTGGCGGCCAGGCGCGACGCCGCCCGCCGTGCTAAAAAGCGGCTCCCGGCGCCCCAAGGAGCACGCCATGGTCCCTGCCGTTCGTTTCAGCCACCTCGGCCTTTACGTGCGCGATCCCGCGCGCATGGAGCGCTTCTACACGGGGTTTCTCGGGTTCGTCGTCTCCGACCGCGGCGCGCTCGGTCCGACGCAGCTGGTGTTCCTCTCGCGCGACCCGCGCGAGCATCACCAGATCGTGCTCGCCTCGGGCCGGCCCGCGGAGGCGCGCTTCACCACCGTGAACCAGATCTCGCTGCGCGTGGACGACCTCGCAGCGCTGCGCAGCTTCGCCGCGCGCGCGCCCGAGCACGGCGCCACCGACATCCAGCCGGTGACGCACGGCAACGCGCTGTCGGTGTACCTGCGCGACCCTGAAGAGAACCGGCTGGAGCTCTTCATCGACACGCCCTGGTACGTCGACCAGCCGCTGCGCGAACGGCTCGATCTTTCGCTCTCCGATGCCGAATTATGGAAATCGGTCGAGGCGCAGGCGCGCGCGCTGCCGGGCTTCCGGCCGGTCGAGGAGTGGCGGCGCGAGTTCGCCGCGAGGCTCGCCGCAACCTGATCCCCTCGCGCGTGATCGACGTCGCCATCGTCGGCTGCGGGCCGGTCGGGGCGCTGCTTGCCAACCTGCTGGGCCCCTCCGGGCTCGCCGTGGAGGTGTTCGAGCGCGAGGCCGAGCTCTGGCGCCTGCCGCGCGCGGTGCATTTCGACGGCGAGGTGATGCGCATCTTCCAGGCCGCGGGGCTCGCCGCCGAGGTCGCGAGGGTCGCGCGCGAGGGCACGCGTGGCATGCACTTCGTCAACGCCGAGGGGCGGACGCTGCTGGTGCGCGGCATCGCCGAAGGCCCCGGGCCGCAGGGCTGGGCGACCAGCTGGTACTTCCACCAGCCCGATCTCGAAGGGGTGCTGCGCGCGGGGCTCGCGCGCTACCCGAACGTGCGCTTGCACCTGCGGCACGAAGTCCTCGCGATCGAGCAGGATGCAAGCGGCGCGCGACTGCGGGTCGGCGGCCCGTGCGGGGACGCGACCCACGCCACGCGGTACGTCGTTGGCTGCGACGGCGCGCGCTCGATGCTGCGCCGGCTGATCGGGGGCGGCGACTACGACCTCGGCCTGCACCAGCCCTGGCTGGTCGCGGACCTGCTGCTCAAGCGCGACCTCGGCCTGCCCTCGTGGACGGTGCAGCACTGCAACCCGGCGCGGCCGATGACCGAGGTCTGCGTCACCGGGCAGCGGCGGCGCTGGGAAATCATGCTGATGCCGGGCGACGACCCGCAGGGCATCACGGCGCCCGAGCGCGTCTGGGAATTCATCGGCGCGCGCGTAACGCCCGCCGACGCCGAGCTGGAGCGCGCCGCGCTCTACACCTTCCACTCGGTGATCGCCCGCAGCTGGCGCGACCGGCGCCTGCTGATCGCGGGCGATGCCGCGCACCAGACCCCGCCGTTCCTGGGTCAGGGCATGTGCGCCGGCATGCGCGACGCCGCGAACCTCGCCTGGAAGCTCGCCGCCATCCTTCGTGGCGCCGCCCCCGAGGCGCTGCTGGACACCTACGCAACGGAACGCGTGCCCCACGCGCGCGCCTTCATCGAACTGGCGGTCGAGATCGGCGCCCTGATCCAGACCACCGATGCGCGCCGCGCGGCCGAGCGCGACAAGTCGTTCGCACAGGGCGAGGAGCAGGTCTTCCAGTTCCCGGCGCCGCCGCTGGGGCCGGGCGCGCACCTGGGCACCGCGCCCGCCGGGAGGCTTTTTCCCCAACCGCGCCTTGGCGACGGCCGGCGGCTGGACGAGGCCATCGGTGAGCGCTTCGCGGTGCTCGGCGCGCGAGCGGCGATCGAAGGGGCCGGCGCGGCGGCGGCGCGCGCCTGGGACGTGCTCGGCGCGGCGCGGCTGCCCGATCCGGGCGGCGAAGCCGGCGCGTGGCTTGCCGCGCGCGGACTCGCCGCCGTGCTGCTCAGGCCGGACCGCTATGTGTTCGCCGCGGTGCAAGATGCCGCCACGCTCGCCGCGGCGAGCCTGCGCCTGCCCGGCGCGCCTCAGCCGTAGAACAGCTGCGGCAGCACCAGCGAGATCCACGGCACCGCCACGAAGAGCGCAAGCCGCAGGAGATCCACCGTGATGAAAGGCAGCATGCCGCGGAAGATGGTGGTGGTGGACACCTCGGGCAGGACGCTGGAGAGCACGTAGACGTTCAGGCCCACGGGCGGCGTGATCAGGCTGATCTCGGTGACCATCACCACGATCACGCCGAACCAGACCAGCACCCACTTCGAGGGGATGCCGAGGTCCAAACCCGCCACCACCGGGAAGAAGATCGGCACCATCAGCAGGATCATCGACAGGCTCTCGAGCACGCAGCCGAGGATGACGAAGATCACCAGGATGATGAAGATCACCATCATCGGGCCGGTGCCGGCGCCGGTGATGAGCGCGAGCAGCCCCTCGGGCAGGCCCGCGGCGTTGATGAAATTCGAGAACACCAGCGCGCCGATGAGGATGAAGAACAGCACCGCCGAGGTGCGCGCGCTCTCAACCGCGATTTCGTAGATCGCGCGCATGCGCACGCCGCGCAGCAGCGCAATGGCGAACGCACCGCCGGCGCCGATGCCCGCGGCCTCGGTGGGCGTGAACACCCCCCCGTAAATGCCGCCCAGCACCACGACGAACAGCACCAGCACCGTCCATACGCCCTTCAGCGCCTGCAGGCGCTCGCGCCAGCCGTAGCGCTCGCCCTGAGGGCCGGCGGCGGGATCGCGCCAGACCGTCCATTGCACCGCGGCCATGTAGAAGGCGATGCCGATCAGCCCGGGCAGGAAGCCGGCGGCGAAGAGCTGGTTGATCGAAGTCTCGGTCATCAGCCCGTAGATCACCATGATCACCGAGGGCGGGATGAGGATGCCAAGGGTCCCGCCCGCGGCGATCGACGCGGTGGCGAGCGAGTCGCGGTAGCCGAAGCTGCGCATCGAGGGCATCGCCACATTGGCCATGGTTGCCGCGGTGGCGAGCGAGGAGCCGCAGACCGCCGAGAAGCCGCCGCAGGCGGCCACCGTGGCCATCGCGAGCCCGCCGCGGCGGTGGCCGAGAAACGTCTGGGCGGCGGCGTAGAGCTCGTGCGCGACCCCGGCGCGCGCGACGAGGTTGCCCATCAACACGAACATCGGCAGCACCGAGAGCTCGAGGCTGAGCACGGTGGAGAAAAAGCGCTCGCCCACCGTGGCGATCGCCGCGTTCATCCCGCGCAGGTACCAAAAGCCGCAGAATCCCACCATGCCCATCGCGAACGCGATCGGCATGCGCAGCAGGATCAGCAGCAGCAGGGCGAAGAAGCCCGCGAGCGCGATCGCCACTACCCGCCTCCCCGGCGCCGCTCAGTCATGGCGGGCGGGCGCATCGCCCGGCGCGCGATCCGAGTGCCCGTCCGCGGGGACCTGCAGCGGACCGCGCCCGCACAAGTAGCGCACCACGTTCCAGGCCAGCATCACTGTGGCGATGGCGCACATGGCGGTGAAGAAGTACGCCAGCGGCCCCTTGGGCAGGCGCAGGAACATGGTGACCTCGTTGCCCTCTGCCATGCGCGCGGCGACGATCGACATGCGCCAGGTCACCATCGCCATGAAGGCGGCGCCAAGCGCGTTCAGCAGCGCCTGGCGCAGCCCGAGCCAGCGCCGCGGGAAGACAAGGTCGACGATGTCCACCGCGATGTGCTCCTCGCGGCGGGAGATGCGCGGCAGCACGGCGTAGACGCCGACCGCCATCAGGAACACGGTCATTTCGTCCGCGCCGCCGATCGGCGTGTTGAAGACGTAGCGCCCGAAGACGTCGATCACCGTCACCGCGGAGAGCGCGAGCAGGGTCGCGGCGGCGACCACATCCGCGGCGCCGAGCAGCAGGCGAAGCGCGCCACGCGCGCGCGGCGGAGCCTCGCTGGGAGAGGGCAAAGGGTCCATGGAGCCGGGCGGCGCGGGGCGGACGCCCAGGGCGCCGTTCGCCTGGGACTGCGCCGGCTACTTCTTGTCGAGGGCGCGCGCGATGCTGCGCAGCTCCTCGAGCGCGGCCTTCGGATCGTAGCCCTTGCCCGAGGCGCGCTTCACCCATTCGGACTCGATGTCCTGGCTGACCTTCTTCAGCGTGGCGAGCATTTCGGGCGACGCGGTGCTGACCGAGTTGCCCGCCGCCTTGGCGGCCTCGCGCCCGGCGACGTCGGCCTGGGCCCAGGTGCCGCCCGCGAAATGCGAGAGCTTCTCGCCCGAGACGCTCATCACCGCCTTCTGGTCTGCCGCCGAGAGCGCGTTGAACTTCGCCGGGTTCATGACGATGGCAAAGCTGCCGTCGTACAGGTTGCCCGGAACTTCAAGGATGTGCTTGGTGACCTCGGCGACCCGGAAGCTCTTCTGCACTTCCCAGGGCATGAACACCGCCTCCGCCACGCGCGAAGACAGCGTCTCGTAGACCTTGGGCGCGGGCACCGTCACCGCCACCGCGCCGAAGGCCTCGCCCACCTTGGAGGCGATGCCGCCCGGCAGGCGCACCTTGAGGCCCTTGAGGTCCGCCCAGGACTTGATGGGCTTTTGCGAATGGATGACGCCGGCGCCGTGGGTCATCAGCGCCATGACCTTCACGCCCTCGTGCTCGTTCGCCTTGGCCAGATGCTTTTCGTGGACGCGCCAGTAGGCCGCCGAACCGGCCGCGGCGCCGGCGCCCAGGCCCGGCATCTCCATCACCTGCGTGGCGACGAACTTTCCGGGGTTGTAACCGTGGAAGACCCAGGTCGCGTCGGCGACGCCGTCGCGCACCGCGTCGAAGTAGCCCGGCGGCGGGGCGAGGTTGTACTTGATCTCGAACTTGACGCGGCCGCCGGTGGCCTTCTCGACCTCCTGCGCCCAGTGCGGGAACAACCTGGTGTTGACTTCGTGGGTGGGCGCCGCCCAGGAGCCGATGATCAGCTTGGTTTGCGCGTTGGCCGAAACGGGCAGAACAACCAGCGCCGCGGCCGCCGCGAGCGCGCAGGAACGGAACTTCATGGTCATGTCCTCCTTGCAGGCGCCCGGAACGCCCCGGGCGGCAACCTTCACCTGAATGGATGGTACCGCAACCGGCTTTATCCCTGCTTTCTCCCCGCTTTCTCCTCGCTTTCTCCCCGTATCCAGCTCAACCGTAGTCGTGACCCAGCATGGCATGGCGATGCGCGGCAATCAGGCCCGGCACTCGCGCCGGATCGGTGCGCCCCCAGCCGCACTCGGTGGCGATGCCGAACGCGGGCACCACGGCGCGCGCGGCCCTCGTGCGCGCGGCGTCGCCTGCGGCGTCGTCGTGATGGATGAGGCCAAGGTATAGCGTGGTGTCCCGGGGAATCTTCAGGCCCGCGAGCGGCGCGAAGTAAGCGGCGTCGCTGCGGTGCTTCGGCACCGGCAGGTGGAGGAAGTCGAGCCGCCGCCCCAGGCGCGCGACCAGGCCGTTGGCTATCTCCACCAGGATCGCGGTGTCCTTCGGCATCACCAGGTGCTCGTCCTTCGGCGTGCCGTAGCACAGGTGGTAGCCCAGTTCAACCGCCGCCGGCACGCGATCGCCGAGGCGCGCGAGTTCGCCGGCGATCTGCGCCTTATAGTCCGGCGTGCGCCACGGGAAGTAATTCTCGAAGATCAGAACCTCCTGGCACACGTCCCACTGGATCGACAGGTCGGCGTGCGGGATCGCGGCCAGAATCGCCTCCAGCGCACCCAGCAGCGCGCGCTCGTAGGCCGGCAGGTAATCGGGCAGCGCCTTCGGGCTCACGTACATGTAGCCCGAGGCCATCGGCGTGGGCAGGCAGACCTGGAAGCGCACGCCGGCCGGGATGGTGCCTTCCTCGCGCAGGCGCCGGAAGATGGCGTAGGAGGCGATGGCGGCAGGCGCGTAGCCGGTGTCGAAGGTGACCCCGGCGGGATCGACGCCCGGCTTGAAGCGCACCAGCTCGGTCTTGCGGATCAGGGTGCCATCCCACTGCTTGAGCGTGAGCGGCTCGACCGTGGGGTCGATTTCCATGTCCGGGTGGCGCAGTAGCATCTCGCGCTGCCAGTAGATCCAGCGGTGACGCTCGCCGGTTTCGCCATCCGGAATGCGGCGTAGCCACGGGCCGAGTTCGCCCGCGAGCGCGCGGAAGACCGCTTCCGCGTCGGGCATCGCCACGCTGCCGATGAGGTGTACGCCGGGATGGGAAGGCATGGGGGTTCGGGACTCCGTCGTTCGGGTCTGCGGTTTATACCGCACCCCGCCGGCTGCCGGTTCCTGCCGGATTTCGAGCCCAGGCCGCCGGCATCGCGCGTCCAGCCGCGCTGAAACGAGCGTCCCGGGACGCAGCCGCAACCTTCCTGGTCAGGCGCCCGCCGTCCCCGCAGCGGCCTGCGCCTCGTCCGCCGGCGGCAGCGGCAGCAGTTCGCCCACGCCGCTGCGCCCGAGCCGGCGGTAGATCGCCGCCAGCGCCAGCTCGTCGTTGGGCAGCATGTTGTGCGCGCCGATCAGCTCATCCAGCCCGGTGCGGCGCATGACGTCGAGCACCTGCTTCTTCAGCCCGCTGAAAACGACCGTGATATTGCCTTCGCGCAGCCGCTCCACCAGATGGCGCACCACTTCCTCGCCCGAGGCGTCCATGCGGTTGATGGCCGATGCGGTGATCAGCAGCACCTTGACGCCCGGCTTGGCGGCCACCGCCCCCAGCACCTGCTCCTCGAAAAAGGCCGCATTGGCGAAGTACAGCCCGGCGTCGAAGCGCAGCGCCAGCACTTCGGGACTATCGGGCAGAGGGCCGAACACCTGCTGGTCGCGCAACGCGCCGTCGGGGTGCCGGCCCAGCACGGCGATGCGCGGACGCATCGTCTGGTACAGGTACAGCAGCACGGCCAGCGCGGCGCCGATCATGATGCCGCGGTCCAGATGGGGAGCCGCGAGCAGCGTGACGAGGAAGGTGACCGCGGCCACGGCGCCGTCGGCACGGCTGGCGCGCCAGGTGTGCCTGAGCGCCGCCGGCGTGACGAGGCTGGTCACCGCCAGCAGGATGATCACGCCCAGCGTGGCCATGGGCAGGTGATAGAGGTAGGGGGTCAGCACCAGCAGGGTCACGACCACGAACAGGCTGTTGAAGACCATCGCGAAGCCGGTCCGCGCCCCCGCCTGCAGGTTGATCGCCGAGCCGGTGAACGAACCGCAGGCCGGGTAGGACTGGAAAAACGCGCCGCCCAGATTGGCCACGCCCTGGCCGATGAGTTCCTGGTTGGGGTCGAGCCGCTGGCGCGTCTTGGCGGCCAGCGCCTTGGCCATGGCGATCGACTCCATGAAGCCCACCAGTGCGATCACGAGCGCCGCCAGCAGCAGCGACAGGACGGCCTCCAGGCTCAGGCGGGGCACCCGCAGCTCGGGCAGGCCGCCCGGGATGCTGCCCACCACCTCCCCGCCGCCGGACAGGTGCAGCTCCTCGCCGACGATCTGCTTCAGGCGCCAGGGGCGGCCATCGCCGCTCTGGCCCGCGGGCAACTGCCCGCGCAGGTGCAGCGCCGGTGCGCCATCGGCGCCGCGTTCGAAGCTGGAGCGCAGCAGCCGGTCCCAGCGTTCCCTGTTTTCCACGGCAAGGTCGGCCGCATCGAGCTCGCTCAGGTGCATCTGGTGGCGCAACGCCGCGATCGCGCGCCGCTCGCCGCCCGCCATCCCGCGCAGCTGCGCGGCCTGCTGCGCGGCGCGAGCCTGGGCTTGCTCGATGCGCGCGGCGGTCTGGGCGTAACGCCGGGCGCGTTCGCGCACCTCGGCATCGGCGATCTGATCGATGGTAGCGCGCGCGGTGCGCTCGTAGCCGATCGCGGCGCTGAGCACGATGGTCACCGCCACCGCGATCAGCACATTGAGCCTGGCCACCGCCGCAACGCGCTTCAGAGCCAGCATCAGCGCGAGCGCGAACACCGACATCGCCAGCGTCGGCAGATGCGTGTGCGGCACGAAGCTCAGCATCTGCCTGACCTCCTCGAGGAAGGAGCCGCTGCGGACCTTGGGGATGCCCAGCAGCATGTCCAGCTGCGACAGCGCGATGATGATCGCCGCCGCGTTCATGAACCCCAGGATCACCGGGTGCGAGACGAAATTGACGATGGTGCCCAGCTTGAGCGCGCCGAGCGCCAACTGGATCGCGCCCACCATCAGCGTCAGCAGCAGGGCCAGTTCGACGTATTGCCCGGAGAACGGCGCCGCCAGCGGCGTCAGCGCGGCCGCGGTCATCAGCGAGACGATGGCCACCGGGCCGGTGGCGAGCTGGCGCGAAGAGCCCCACAGCGCGCCGAGGATCGCCGGCACGAAGGCGACGTAGAGCCCGAAGTGCACCGGCAAGCCCGAGAGCTGCGCGTAGGCCATCGCCTTGGGCACCAGCACCAGCGCGCCGGTGATGCCGGCGATCAGGTCGGCGCGCAGGACGACCGGGCTGACCGGGAACCAGGCCAGGAACGGCAACAGCCACGCCCAGCGCGAGCGGCGCTTCGCGGCAGATTCGCTGCCCGGCTCGCTCACGACGGCGCTTTGCCGCCGGCGCCGGCCGGGTCAACGCAAGGCCGTGTCTCCGGGGTGTTCAAGAAGCGCTTTTTCCTTTCGCATCCATCCAGTGCGGCAAGCAACCCATCCGGCAAGGGCCACGGCAGCCGGCCGTGGCCGCTTCCAGTCTAACTCGCGCCGGGGTCAGGCCCGAGCCGGGCAATGCAACCGCTCGGTTACACGGAGGCCTGGGTGCGGCCCTGCGCGTAGTACCCCCGCAGCACCTCCAGCACCTCCGCCCGGCTGAACTCGCCCGGCACCTGGGCGCCCTCCTCCAGCCACTTGCGCAGCTGCGTCCCCGACACCTGCAGCCGGTCTGCATCCGGGTGCGGGCAGGTGCGGTCCGAGGCCATGCCGTTGCAGCGGTAGCACCAGAAGGTGACCCCGATCTTGAGCGGCTTGGTGTGCAGCGCACCGGCCGGGATCTGGTCGAAGATCCGGTGCGCGTCGAACGGCCCGTAGTAGCTGCCGACGCCGGCGTGGTCGCGCCCGACCACGAGGTGCGAGCAGCCGTAGTTCTGGCGGAACACCGCGTGCAGCAGCGCCTCGCGCGGCCCGGCGTAGCGCATGTCGAGCGGGTAGCCCGCCTGCAGCACGGTGCCGGGCCGGAAGTAGTTCTCGATCAGCACCGCGATCGCTCTCGTGCGCACCTGCGCTGGGATGTCGCCGGGCTTGAGCTTGCCCAGCAGCGAATGCACCAGCACCCCGTCGCAGGTCTCCACCGCCACCTTGGCCAGGTACTCGTGCGAGCGGTGCATCGGGTTGCGGGTCTGGAACGCCGCCACCCGCGCCCAGCCCAGGCGCTCGAAGCTGGCGCGGGTTTCGGCGGGGGTCAGGAACAGCTCGCCGTACTTCGCCTTGAAGCCGCCGTCGGACAGCACTTTCACGGGGCCGGCCAGGTTCACCTCGGGCTGCGCCATCACCATCGCCACCCCGGGATGCTTCGCATCCGTGGTGCGGAACACCGACTGGCACTCGTGTGTCTTGTCGATCGCGTACTGTTCGTTGACCGTCATCGTCGCAAGCACACTGCCGTCGTCGGGGTCGGCAAGGGCGACTTCGGCGCCAGCGCCGATCGCGCCGGCCGCGGCCCTGGTCGCGGAGAGCGTGATCGGGATCGGCCAGAACAGGCCCGAGGACAGCTGGTAGCGGTCGCAAACGCCCTGCCAGTCGGCCTTGCCCATGAAGCCCTCCAGCGGCGTGAAGCCGCCGATGCCCAGCATGATGAGGTCGCCCTTCTCGCGCGAGGACACCGTCAGCCGCGGCAGGCATTGCGCCCGCGCCAGCGCTTCGAGGCGCGCGGCGCCTTCGAGCAGCAGCGGTTTCAGGGTCGGGGCACCGTGGGGCGGAACGAGGCGGGACATGGGTGAGGGAATCTGGGCTGTGGGTTCGGGACCGCCATTCTTCACGACACGACGCAGCGCGGCAAAATCTTTGTTCGAACCTGCCCATAAACGCCTTGAATGATGCGCCGCGCCCGCTTGATAATGCGCGCATGGCAGACCGGCGCCTTCAGGTGTTCCACGCGGTGGCAAAGCACCTGTCGTTCACCAAGGCGGCCGAGGCGCTGTTCATGACCCAGCCGGCGGTGACCTTCCAGATCCGCCAGCTCGAGGAGCACTTCAACACGCGCCTCTTTGACCGCGCCCACGGGCGCATCGCGCTGACCCCGGCCGGAACGCTGGCGCTGGAGTACGCCGAGCGCATCCTCGCGCTCTCGGGTGAACTGGACACGCGGCTGCGCGAGCTGAGCGGCCAGATCGCCGGGCCGCTGCTGATCGGCGCCAGCACCACCATCGCCGAGTTCCTGCTGCCCCGGGTGCTGGGCGAATTCAAGGCGCGCCATCCCGGCGTGGCGCCACGCCTGTTCGTGGCCAACTCCGAGGCGGTGCAGGCGCGCATCGCCGAGCGCAGCATCGACCTGGGGTTCATCGAGGGCGACTCGCACCTGCCCTCGCTCGCCGCCGATGTCTGCTGTACCGACGAGCTGCGCGTGGTCTGCGCCCCTTCGCATCCGCTGGCGAAGGAAAAGGCGGTGGCGCCCAAGGCGCTCGCCGAGCACGCCTATGTCAGCCGCGAGCCGGGCTCCGGCACGCGCGAAGTCATCGACCACTACCTGCAGAAATCGGGTGTGCCGCCCGAGTCCCTGCAGACCGTGATGGAACTGGGCAGCCCGGAGGCGCTGAAGGGGCTGGTCGCCACCGGCTTGGGCTTCGCCATCATGTCGCGTTCCACGGTGGCCAAGGAAACCCGGCTCGGGCAGCTGGTGGAGGTGCCGCTCGCCCCGCGCCTGCTGCGCAACCTGTCGGTGGTGTACACCCGGGAGCGCTACCTGTCGCTGCTGGTCGGCACCTTCACCGAGTTCGCCCGGGAACGGCTCGGGGCGCTGCAGGGTACGAAGGCCGCTGCAGCGCAGCGCTAGCGCCGCCGCACCGGCTGCCATGCGCCCGACAAGCGCATCGGGGGCCCCTCGTTCCGGGAAGTCGCGGCGAAGTACGCCGGCGACAAGGAGGCCCCCCCTGCGCGCCGCGCGACCAGGCTCGGCGACGGCGGCCAGGAGGCCGACCTGCGGCGACTCGCCGCCTGGGTGCGCGGGCAGCAGTAGCGGCAACGGTAGCGGTAGACTTGCGGGCATGGAGCACCTTGATCCCAGGCAGGCGCAGGAATTCCTCAGGCACACCCCGGATGCGCTGTTCATCGACTGCCGCAGCGAAATGGAATACCTGTTCGTGGGGCACCCGCCGGGCGCCCTGCACGTGGCCTGGAACGACGGCCCGGACTGGGACCTGAACCCGCACTTCGTCGGCCGGGTGCGCAAGCTCGCCGGCACCGACCACGCCGTGCGCCCGATCGTGCTCATCTGCCGCAGCGGCAACCGCTCGCGGGAAGCGGGCGAGGCGCTGGAGCGCCACGGCTTCTCGCGCGTCTACAACGTGAAGAACGGATTCGAGGGCCCGCTCAACGAACGGCATCAGCGCAATGCGGTTGCCGGCTGGCGGTTCGACGGCCTGCCCTGGGAGCAGTGCTGAGCCGGCGTGGACCGTGAAGCGGTCCGGGGGATTCACCAATCACCTCGAGGTATGGCACCATGCATCACCCGCCGCTGGCTGCGGGCTAGGCCGTGCACCAGGATGAAATCTCTGCCCTACGCAGGAGGTGGACATGAAATCGCAACAGGATCCTCGTTCGACACGCCGCGCGGCCCTCAAGCGGCTCGGCGCGACAGGTGTGGCGCTCGGCGCGCTTGGCTGGGGCCTGGTGGTCCCCGGCAGCGCCGCGGCGCAGGCTGGGGCGGGCATGCCGCTGCCGGAAGAGAACGTCGCCGACACGCTGAAGCGCCTGTTCGGCAACCGGCCGCTGCAGGCGGCCGGCGAGCGCATCAAGTTCGAGGCGCCGATGATCGCCGAGAACGGCGCGGTGGTCCCGCTGCGCATCGACATCGACCTGCCGATGACCAAGGACGACTACGTCAAGAACGTGTACATCATCAGCGACAAGAACCGCCGGCCGATGAACGCGCAGTTCTCGTTCACCCCCGACTCCGGCAAGGCCGCGGTGGGAACGAACATCCGTCTCGCCTCGACCTCCGATGTGCGCGCGATCGCCGAGACCAGCAAGGGCGTGATCTACGAGACCCGGCGCGAAGTGAAGGTGACCGTCGGCGGCTGCGGCGGCTGATCATCGGGCGCTGTTCCCGCCCCGTCGCTTGCGGCGACAAGCCGGGCCGCGGGGCGTCTTGCCGGCGCCTCCAATGCATGAAGAATTCGGAGGTACATGATGTCCCAAGTACGGATACGCATTCCCGAGAAGATCAAGCCGGGCGAGATCGTGACGGTGCGCGCGCTGGTTTCGCACCCGATGGAGATGATGGCCTTCAAGGGCGGCAAGCCCGTCGAGAGAAACTACAACTTCGTCCACAAGGTCGAGGCCACCTACAACGGCCGCAAGGTGTTCGAGGCCGCGACCACCCAGGCGGTGAGCCAGAACCCCTTCGTCTCGTTCACGATCAAGGCCGATGCGCCGGGGGTCGTGAAGGTGGTGTTCCACGACACGCAGGGCAAGGCCTACGAAGGTCAGGTCGAGATCAAGTTCTGAGGCGGCGGCCGCGGCGCGGCCCGTCCCTGTAGCCTCACGAGAGGAGGGGGTTGTCATGCAGCATCTGGTGCGGAAACTGCTTCGTCTCAAGCGGCCGGGGCTGGTCGCCCTGGGCGTGGTGTTCATCGCCGCGTGCGCGACGGTGGGCACAAGCGTCACTTCCAGGGAATGGGTCTCCAGGGCGACCCCGCAGTCGCAGGGTATCGTCAAGGAAGTGGACGGCAAGCGCATCCAGGAGCGCTACCCGTTCGGCGGTTTCGGCACCGCCAACTTCGAGAAGTGGCCGACCTTCGCGGCCGATAGCGCCGCCTACCCGCCGCCCAGGAAGGGCGAGATGCCCGCCGGGATCAAGGGCGATCCCAAGAAAGGCAACGCGCTGATGCGCGGGACCTGCACCGCCTGCCACCTGATCCCGGATGCAACCGTCTGGCCGGCCGGCAACGTCGGTCCCGACCTGCGCACCATCGGCGATCGCGGCATACCGGACAGTTTCCTGTACCAGGTAATCTACGACCCGCGTGTTCTCTACGGCCCCGACAGCCCGATGGCGCCGTTCGGGGCTTCCGGCATGTGGAACGCGGAGCAGATCATGCACGTGATCGCCTACCTGCAGACGCTCAAGGGCAACCCGGCGGGCGTGCCGGTCAAGGTCACCGACGACAAGCAGTGGAACCCGTTCACCCGGGACGTGGTGAAGCCCGAGTACGGCGATCCGCTCGACATCACGGCCAATCCCTCGCTGGGGCTTGCCGACAGCGTCGCGGTACCGCTGTGGAGCAAGGCGGGGCCGAAAGGCCAGTCCTGCGCCGGCTGCCACGGCGGCATCGGCGCCCCCGACGCGCAGCGCCCGCTGGGGGTGATCGCCTCGATGGTGGGCGCGGGCGCGCGCTATCCGAAGTGGAACGCGCAGCACAGCCGCATGATGTCGGTGGAGGATTTCCTGGCGGTGCATGCGCCCGAGACCACCGGCCACGCGATGCCCTCGCAGGGCGAGTTGAATCTCACCATGTCGATCCTGGTCCGGTCGCAGTCGAACGGCATGTCCTACCAGCTTGACCTGAACGACGCCAACGTGGCGGCGGCAGTCAAGCGCGGAGAGGCGCTGTTCCAGCGCAGGGTCGGGCAGCGCGGCCAGGCCTGCGCCGACTGCCACACCGCGCGCGGCGGCGGCAACAAGTTCCTCGGCGGACGCTTCCTCGCGGACGTGGAAAAGGATGCGATGGTCAACCACCCGTACTGGCGCACGGCGTGGCAGCGGCCGATCGACATCCGCATCCGTTTCCAGTGGTGCATGACGCCGCTTCTCACCAACATGCTGCCCGGGGACGCGCCCGAGTACGCGGACCTGGAGACCTTCCTAGTAGCCAAGCAGTCGCGGCGCGGCGACAAGGTGCTGGTGCCGAGGCTCTCGCACTGAGCCGATGCCGGTCCTGAGGCACCGGGGCGGGGGGTGGCGATGGAGGTGACCCGGCGCGATTTCCTCAAGCTCGCCGCCATCGCCGGCGGCCTGGCCGCCGCCGACCGGCCGGGCCTGCTGGCGGCCGATGCGCCCGGCAAGCTGCTCGAGTTCCAGCCGCTCGGCAACGTCACGCTGCTGCACATGACCGACAGCCACGCGATGCTGCTGCCGGTGCACTACCGCGAGCCCGACACGCTGCTCGGCATCGGGCCGGAGAAGGGCCGGCCGCCCTACCTCACCGGCGAGGCATTCCTGGAGTTCTACGGCATCCGGCGCGGCACGGCCGAGGCCTACGCGCTCGCGCACCTGGATTTCGCCGAGCTGGCGAAGCGCTACGGCCGGATGGGCGGCTACGCGCACATCGCCACGATGGTGAAACGCGTCCGCGCCGAGCGCCCCGGCAGAACGCTGCTGCTCGATGGCGGCGACACCCTGCAGGGCTCGGCCACCGCCCTCTGGACCAACGCCGGGGACATGCTGCAGGTGATCAACCAGCTGGGGGTCGAGGTATTCGCGCCGCACTGGGAATTCACCTTCGGCATCGACCGGGTGAAGGAGCTCTTCGGCGACAAGGACAAGCCGGGCCGCTTCAAGGGCGAATTCATCGCGCAGAACGTGATGGACATCTCCTGGGGCGCGCCGGGGGATCCGGTGTTCAAGCCCTACACCGTGCGCGAGCTGGGCGGCGCGCGCATCGGCATCGTCGGCCAGGCGTTCCCCTACGTGCCGATCTCGCACCCGCTGCGCTTCGTTCCGGACCTGTCCTTCGGCATCCGCGAGGAGCAGTTGCAGCAGCGGGTCGACGAGCTGCGGCAGCAGAAAGTGGATGCGGTGGTGCTGCTCTCGCACAATGGCGTGGGCGTCGACCTCAAGCTCGCCGGCCGCGTGCGCGGCATCGACGTGATCCTCGGGGGGCATACCCACGACGCCCTGCCGCAGCCGATCAAGGTGGGCAACACCCTGGTCATCAACTCCGGCGCCTACGGCAAGTTCCTGAGCCGGCTCGACCTGGATGTGAAGGGCGGGAAGATCGCCGGCTACCGCTACAAGCTGCTCCCGGTGCTCTCGAGCGACATCCCGGCGGACGCCGAGATGGCCGCGCTCATCGGCAACATCCGCGCCCCGCACCAGTCCAGGCTCGCCGAGAGGCTCGCGGTGTCCGAGGGCCTGCTCTACCGCCGCGGCAACTTCAACGGCAGCTTCGACGAGGTCATCCTGGAGGCGATGCTCAAGCACTACGACGCACAGGTGGTGTTCTCGCCCGGCTTCCGCTGGGGCGCGAGCGTGCTGCCGGGACAGGCGATCACGCTGGAGGATGTCTACACCCAGACCGCGCTCACCTACCCCAACACCTGGTCGCGGGAGATGAGCGGCGCCGACATCAAGACGATCATGGAGGACGTGGCCGACAACCTCTTTCACAAGGACCCGTACTACCGCCAGGGCGGCGACATGGTGCGCGTGGGAGGCCTCAGCTACACCATCGATCCGGGCAAGGACGGCGGCCAGCGCATCTCGGATCTGCGCATCGGCGGCCGGCTCGTGGACCCGGCGCGGCGCTACAAGGCGGCGGGCTGGGCGAGCATGCTGCAGGTCGATGGTCCGCCGGTGTTCGACGTCGTCGCCAACTACCTGCGCCAGGCGAAACGCGTGCAAGTCGAGCCGCGCCCGCGCGTGAAGGTCATCTCCTAGCGCGCGCGGGCGTCGCGCACCCCCACATGCAGGAAGCGGCAGTCCACTATCAGGTACTGGGCGCGGCGTTCGCCGTCGCGCTCGTGCTCGGCGCCGTGATGCGGCGCACCAACTTCTGCACCATGGGCGCGGTGTCCGACTGGATCAATATGGACGACCTCGGGCGCCTGCGCGCGTGGCTGCTGGCGATGGCGGTCGCGATCGCGGGCGTGCTCGCCCTGGAGGCCGCCGCGCTCGCCAGCATCGGCCGCGACACGCTGCCGCCGTACCGCGGCGCGAGCTTCGCCTGGCTGCGCTACGCCGTGGGCGGTTTCGTGTTCGGCGTCGGCATGACCCTCGCGAGCGGCTGCGGGGTGAAGACCCTGGTGCGAACCGGGGGCGGCAATCTCAAGTCCCTGGTGGTGGCGGCGTTCCTCGCCGCGGTCGTCTACCTGATGTACACCACGCGCCTGTTCGAACTGAGCGTGACCAGCTGGTCCGAGCCGGCCACGCTCGATCTGGCGCGCTTCGGCGTCAACGGCCAGGACCTGGGCGCCCTGATCGGCGCCTGGACCGGGCTGGAAGCCGCGCGCGCGCAACTCGCCGCGGGTGTCGCGCTGGTCGCGGTCCTGCTCTGGTTCGTCTTCAAGTCGCGCGATTTCCGCGCCAGCTTCGACCACATCCTCGCCGGCATCGTGGTCGGTCTCGCGGTGGTCATCGGCTGGTACCTCACCGCCGGGCCGCTTGGCGCCGAGTGGCGCGAGTACGCGATCATGGCCGGCGAGCAGCGCCCGTTGCGCGTCGGCGCGCAGTCCTTCACCTTCACCAGTCCGATCGGCGACGCGGCACGCTACCTCGCGCAGCCCGGCGACCTGAGGTTGCTGACCTTCGGGGTCGTGGCGGTCGGCGGCGTCGTGCTCGGGGCGGCTCTCCAGGGGCTCGCGAGCGGTGGCTTGCGCCTCGAGTGGTTCGCCTCGGGGCGCGACTTCGCCGCCCATGCCGCAGGGGGCGTGCTGATGGGCTTGGGCGGCTTCGCGGCGATGGGCTGCACCATCGGCCAGGGGGTCAGCGGCGTCTCGACGCTCGCGCTCGGCTCCTTCATCGCGGTGGCCGCGATGATCGCCGGTGCCGCCCTGACCATGAAGATCCAGTACCGCCTGCTCGATGCCTAGGACCGCCGCCGCGGTCGTGGTCCTGCTCGCGGCCGCGGCTTGCGCCCCGGCGGGCGCCTCGGCGCGGGAAGTGACGCTGCGGCATGCGGGGCTCACGCTCAACGCCACGCTGGAGCTCGCCGAAGGCAAATCCCCCGGCGATGGCGTGGTCCTGATGGTGCATGGCACCATGCAGCACAACGAGGCCTCGAACATGCGCGAGTTCCGGGCGCTGCTGCGCGCGCAGGGCTTCAGCACGCTGGCGGTGAATCTCGGCCTGGGCGTGGACAACCGCCGCGGCCCGTACGACTGCGGGAGTCCGAACCGGCACCGCTTCGGCGATGCGCTCGATGAAATCGGCGCCTGGCTCGAATGGCTGCAGGCCAACGGCGCCAGGCGCGTGGTGCTGTTCGGATTTTCGCGCGGCGGCCAGCAGGCCGCGTGGTTCCTTGCCGAGCGCGGCCATCCCGCGCTCGCCTCCCTGGTGCTGCTGGCGCCGATCAACCCGACGGAGTTCGCGCAACCGGCGCGCTACCAGGCGCAGTCCGGCAAGCGGCTCGAGCCGGTGCTCGAGCAGGCGCGCGCGCTGGCCGGCTCCGGCAGGGGCGGTGCCTGGCTGCAGGGCGTCGCGTTCCTCAACTGCCCGGACACCAGCGTCACGGCCGAGTCGTTCCTGTCGTACTACGCGGTCGGTCCGCAGCTCGACATGCCGGCGCTGCTCGAGCGGCTGGGCAAGCCCGCGCTGGTGGTGGTCGCCGGCGCCGACCAGATCGTGCGCGGTCTGGACAAGCGCCTCGCCCCGCTGGCCGACGGCAAGCGCCTGAGCGTGGTGGTCGTCGCCGGCGCGGACCATTTTTTCCGCGACCTCTACGGCGAGGATGCGATCGACGAAGTCGTGAAATTCCTGCGCCGATGACCCGGCGTGGCCGTGCCGGCGGCAGGGCAACGACAGCGCTCCAGGGGATCCTCGCCGCCGAGGATGCGGCCCAATGGAGGGCGCAGTTCCTGCGCCGGGTGCTGGCGCCCTAGGTGCGCTCGGCCGCGCGCTGTTCGCGCACCGCGGCGCGCAACGCCGGATCGATCAGCGTCGCGAACGCAGCCGGGCCGAGCGCGTGCGCGCGCAGCGCATCGTTCACCAGCAGCACGAACGCGGGCACGCCCTGGATCCGCGGCCCGTCCGCGATCATGGCCTGAAACACGGGGCGCAGGCGCTCGGGCACATCCTCCACCCGGAAGGCCGCCTTCAACGTGGCGAGTTTCACCACGGTGAAGCGCAGGCGCTGCCACTCGGCCCAGGACTCGAGCTTGCCTCGCGGCCCGAGATGCCCGGCCTCCCAGGCGCGGCACATCGCGCAATCGTCGGCGCCGATGTAGACCAGCTCGATCCTCGCGCCGCGGCCCGCGCGCGCTTGCGGCCGCGGGTTCTCGGCCACGAAGCGATGGAACTGCGCCAGCGACGCGGCCGAAAAGCTAAGCTGCGACACGGTGCCGTCGCGATGTTTCTGCGTGCCCTGAAGCCGGCCCGCGGCGGTGTGACTCAGGCTCACCACGGCCCCGTCCGCCGCCACGACATCGAGCATGATCCGGCCGCCCTCCAGCCGGGCGGTGATGTCCCTCGCTTCCGGCAATACCGGGGCAGGCGGACCGTACAGACCGGCGAGGACCACGGAGTCGGGCTCGGCGAGGATCACGTTGGTGATGCGCAGGACGCGCGCCTGCGACGCGGTGTCCGGCTGCGCCAGCCAGTAGCCGGAGAGCGCCCCCAGGCGTGCCTCGAAGTCCCCCGCCGCAGGGGCCGCCGCGGGCGCCGCCAGCGCCGCCGCGAGCAGCAGGCGCAGGCTGCGGCGAAGTCCCGCCGTGACCCCGAACCGGTCCATGCCGGCTTCTCGCATCCTCTGACCCCGTCCTCTCGGCGAAGAGCAGGACGATACACCAATCGCCCGGCGGGACCTTTGCGCCATGGTCGCGGGCAGCTATGATGGCGGATAAGGTTCGGGCCGAGCACCGGCCGGCAATGGGGTAAGCATGGATGCATGCCGAAGAATGACCCTGAAGGCGGGCGGCGCGCTCGCGCTGCTGCTGCTGGCGCCGTTGCGCGCGTTCGCCGCCGGCTGGAACAAGGCCGCGTTCGGCTCGAAAAGCATCGCCGATGCATTGAAGGCCCTCGGGGCGGCGGGCCCCGCGGACACCAAGGACATCGTCATCGAGGCGCCGCAGATCGCCGAGAACGGCGCGGTGGTGCCGATCGAGGTGACGAGCAACGTGCCCGGCACGCAGTCGCTCGCCGTGCTGATCGAGAAGAACCCCTTCCCGCTGGCGGCGAAGTTCGACTTCCCGGAAGGCGCACTGCCCTACGTCAGGGTCAACGTGAAAATGGGCGAATCGTCCAACGTGCGCGTCGTGGTCGGGGCCGGCGGCAAGTTCTTCACCGCCGTGAGGGAAGTGAAAGTCACCATCGGCGGCTGCGGAGGCTGACATGGCCGAACCGATCAGGATCCGGGCCACGCTCAAGGGCGACATGGCCGAGGTGCGCGTGCTGATGGGCCATCCCATGGAAACCGGCCAGAGGAAGGACAGCGACGGCAAGCTTCTCCCGCTGCACTTCATCCAGCAGGTGACGGTCAGGCTGAACGGCAAGACGGTGATCGAGGGCCAGATCAGCCAGTCGGTGTCGCGCAACCCGCTGTTCTCGTTCCGGTTCAAGGGCGCCAGGGCTGGCGACAAGGTCGAGATCGACTGGCTCGACAACAAGGGCGAGAAGAACCGCGCCGAGGCCGCGATCGCCTGAGCAGGCGGTGCGGCCGCGGGCAGCTGAGGAGGCAGACATGGGAACGCTGACGAGGCTCATTGCCGCATCCACGATCGCGCTCGCGGGTTGCGCCGGAACCGGGGGTCCGGTGGCCGAGGACAAGGTGGTCTACCACCTGAACGACGGCCTGGCGCAAGCCACCAACGGCCTGCGCAACATCCGCAACCACCTCGAGGTCAATCCGAAGGCGAGGATCGTCGTCGTGGCCCACGCCCAGGGCGTGGACTACCTGATGAAGGGCAGGAAGGACGCCAACGGCAATCCCTACGAGTCCATCGTGCAGGACCTCAAGGGCCGGGGTGTGCGGTTCGAGGTCTGCCAGATCACGCTGCGCAACCGCAAGCTGAAGCAGGACCAGTTCATCGACGAGGCCACCTGGGTCCCCTCCGGGGTGGCCGAGATCACCCGGTTGCAGCAGCGCGAGGGCTTTGCGTACCTGCGGCCCTGAGCGCTCGGCAAGGCAGTCCCGCCGCGGCGCACGGCGCCGCACCCTCCACGCCCGCGAGGAACCGATGGCAAAAGACTACGGCGAGATGGAAGACTCCAATCCGTCCGGCAATCCCTACATCCGCAACCTCGCCGATCCGGCGCGACGCGTGTTCGTGCGCGGCGGCATGGCGGCGGCCGTCGCCGGGGTGCTCTCGCCCCTGCTGGGCGGCTGCGCCACCGGCCCGGGCCCGGCTTCCGGTCCCCTGATCGGATTCAAGGGCGTGCCGGTCTCCACCGCCGACGCGGTGACGGTGCCCGAGGGCTACACCGCCACGCCTGCGTTCATGTGGGGAGAACCCGTGGGCGTGCCCGGCAACATGCCCGCGTTCCGTCCCGACGGCTCCAACTCGGCCGCCGACCAGGAAGTGCAGATGGGCATGCACCATGATGCGCTCGCGTACTTCCCGCTGGAGGGCAGCCGGCGCGGGTTGCTGGTCATGAACCACGAGTACACCGACGACGGGCTGCTGCATACCGACGGCACCCGGACCTGGAGCGCGGAGAAGACGCGCAAGTCGATCGCCGCGCACGGCGTCTCGGTGATCGAGATCGAGGAACGCGGCGGCGCCTGGAGCATGGTCCGGCCCTCGCGCTATGCGCGCCGCATCACCGCGGGCTCGCCGATGCGGATCGCCGGTCCGGCGGCCGGGCACGCGATGATGCGCACCACCGCCGACCCGACCGGCACGCGCTCCCTGGGCACGCTCAACAATTGCGCCAACGGCGTCACGCCCTGGGGGACCTACCTCACCGGCGAGGAGAACTTCGCCTTCTACTTCAACGGACCCGAGAAGCCCGATGCGCACCAGCGCCGCTGGGGCCTGCGGCCCAGGGGCCGCAACTACCGCTGGCACGAGCACGACGAGCGCTTCGATGCGCTGAAGCATCCGAACGAGTTCAACCGCTTCGGCTGGGTCGTCGAGATCGACCCGATGGACCCGTCGATGACGCCGGTGAAGCGCACGGCCCTGGGCCGCGCGGCGCACGAAGGCGCGTGGACCGCGCAGACCAGGGACGGCCGCGTGGTCGTCTACATGGGCGAGGACGCCGCCTTCGAATACATCTACAAGTTCGTCAGCCGCGACCCGGTGCGGCCCGGCGGCTTCACCGCCAACCGCGAACTGCTCGACCATGGCACGCTCTATGTCGCCCGCTTCGAAGCCGATGGCAGCGGCCGGTGGCTGGAACTGAAGGCCGGCACCGGGCCGCTCAATGCGGAAAACGGCTTCACCAACCAGGGCGACGTGGTCATCAAGTCCCGGCAGGCCTCCGACCTGCTCGGCGCGACCAAGATGGACCGCCCGGAATGGACCGCCGTGGACACGCGCACCGGCGAGATCTACTGCACCCTGACCAACAACAGCCAGCGCGGCGCCAAGGACCGGCCCGGCGCGGACGCCGCCAATCCGCGCCGCAACAACGTCATGGGCCAGATCATCAAGTGGAAGGAGCAGGGCGACTTCGACGGCCGGGCCTTCACCTGGACCCACTTCGTGCTCGCCGGCGATCCGCAGAACGAGCGCGCCGAGGCGCGCGGCAACGTCAAGGGCGACCCCTACGCCTGCCCGGACGGCATTTGGTTCGATGCGCGCGGCGTGCTCTGGATCCAGACCGACGCGCATGCCACCGTGATGTACAAGGGCGAGTTCGCGCGGCTGGGAAGCAATGTCATGCTTGCCGCGGACCCGGCCACCGGCGACACGCGCCGCTTCCTCGTCGGACCGCCGAACTGCGAGGTAACCGGGGTCATGTGCACGCCGGACCTGCGCACCATGTTCGTCAACATCCAGCACCCGGGCGAAACACCCACCGACCGCAGCGATCCGGACCATCCGTCGCGCTTCTCGTCCTGGCCGAGCGGCGTGGCGGGCGCCCGGCCGCGCTCGGCCACGGTGGTGGTCCGCCGCCGCGATGGCGGGATCATCGGCACCTGAGCCGGACCGGAGCGACTCGCCCAGCCCGGCATAATCCGGGCCCATGAACCGGCCCCGAGCGCGATGCGCCTGACCCCCGGGCAGCGGACTGCCGCCGCCATCGCGGCGGCGACGGCGCTCAACCTGCCCTTCGGCACCCTGTACGCCTTCAGCGTGGTGCTGAAGCCCCTGGAGGCGCTGCTCGGCATCGGCC
>Ga0194131_10000786_pt1 | contig 54549 bp, 77 predicted proteins | sample TA2KigO120mmetaG_FD_148631 | JGI IMG/M metagenome (GOLD analysis project Ga0194131, IMG submission 148631) | Freshwater microbial communities from Lake Tanganyika, Tanzania - TA2015053 Kigoma Offshore 120m | ecosystem: Environmental > Aquatic > Freshwater > Lake | place: Tanzania: Lake...
CGCTGGATGCCTCCGGCAACCTCGGCATCGGGGTCACGCCAGCAGCCGGTGTAAGATTTGATGTTCGTAACAATTCCACGACCACGCTTGCTGATATGCGTAATGCTAACGCAAGTGGATACGGTATTTATATTGCCGCCGGTAGTTCATCGTCTCAATATGTTCAGCGATGGGCAGATTACAACAACAACTCTTTAGCAACGCTTGATGCGTCGGGGAATTTGGGGGTGGGGACGAGCAGTCCGGGGACTAGACTTCACATAGAAAATGCGGGTTTAGATTGTAGATTAAGGGTGATTAGCGGCACGGCGCATGATGCGGCAATACAATTTGGCGACACATCTTCGTCAACACAAGGCGCAATTATTTATGATAACGCCGCAGACGCACTTCGGTTTCAAGCCAACGGCTCCGAACGCGCACGCATCCCGGCGGCGGGTGGCTTCCAATGTGTTAACAGCATCTCCGTCGGCAACGCAACCCCAACAACCTCTGGCGCAGGCATCACCTTCCCCGCCACGCAGTCGGCCAGCAGCAACGCGAATACGTTAGACGATTACGAGGAGGGGACGTTTACGCCGAATATTAATTCCGGCATCACCTCAGTAAACATAGTTACACAAAACGGAACCTATGTAAAAATCGGAAACCTAGTAACGTACAGCCTGCGACTAACATTAAATGCAGGAACCGCTGCGGCAACGATTATAAAAATTGGGGGCCTTCCGTTTACCACCGCAAGCTCTCCTCGCGGAATGGTTGCATCCTTTGCGTATGCAACGTCCTCAATTATAAACTCAACGTCCACTAATCTTCCGACGTTGGAAAACCAAGCCGGTGGCAGTACGATAGCATTTTATAAGACGGACGGAAATCAATTTCTTGGTACTGACTTAAACAATGCTGCAGCATTTGATTTAGATATTGGCGGTCAATACTTCGTTTAATTATCTGCATCAGACGGTGCAGACGGACAGTCCACAGCCATAAGGAGATAAATCATGGCAAATTTTGAAGAACGAGTTTTTATCAGCGAATTTAACGTGCAGCCCTCGGGCAGCATCGGCGTTCGCAAGACGACCGAAATCTTGAAGGATGGCGAGGTCATCTCGCAGACGTATTGGCGCTGTGTGCTGGCGGTGAACGATCCGCAGGCGCAGGAAGTCTTGGGCGCGGAGCCGTGGTATCTCGGCATCGCCAACAACGCATGGGCCACGCTCCCGCCGCCGGTGGAGGCGTAATGGAACCCGTCAAACTTGAAGTGACCTTGGAAGAAGCCGTCGCCATCGTGAACTTGATCGGGTCACTCCCGACGAGCCAAGGCGCGTGGCCGCTGTTTGAAAAACTGAAGGCACAGGTGCAGCCGCACCTTCCTAAATCTGAAGAGGTATCTAAACAATGAGTACTGTAATCACTTGGTCTGTCACCGCGATGGACTGCTACCCCGAAGCCGACGATCATCAAGACGTTGTGTTCAACGTGCATTGGACTTGCGCTGGCGTGGACGACACCTACACGGGCAGCGTCTATAGCACTTGCGGTGTTCCCGCTCCGAGCGGTTCGTTCACCCCGTATGCTGACCTCACGCAGGATCAAGTCCTTGGCTGGATTTGGGCGAACGGCGTGGACAAGCAAAGCGCAGAGGCAGCGGTTGAGCAGCAGATCGCCAATGCCAAGAACCCGCCTGTGGTCACGCCGCCGTTGCCGTGGGTTGCGTAGTGACCGCCAACACCGTCTTCTTGCTGATCTTCGCAGTGCTTCAGGTGTTAGACATCTGGACGACGTTGACAGCACTCAAGATGGGCCATCGGGAAATGAACCCGGTGCTGGCAAAAGCGTTTAACCACGCCGAGCCGCTGGTAGTCATGGTCGTCATCAAACTCGCCGGGGTCTTTGCCTTGTGGTGGGCAGAGATGTACTGGCTGACGGGCTTGATGTGTGCGATGTATTTGTGGGTGGTGAATAACAATTTGGATGTGATTCAGAGAAAGAAGTGATGGAAGTTCAAGTGTTATTCAACATCATCGTAGGCGTAGCGGGGTTGTTTGGGGGGTGGATACTCAACAACATCTCCCGCTCGATTGAGCGATTAGACGATAATGTGCGTGAAATGCCAATGGTGTATGTGATGCAAGACTCTTATAGCCGTGACCAAACGCGTTATGCGCGGGACATTGATGAAATTAAAGATATGCTCGGCAAAATCTTTGACAAGTTGGATAGCAAGGCTGACAAATAAACGACACAGCCGACATTGACCAAGAGCGACGATACGGTGAGGGCTAAAAAATGATGACACTTATATCCACTTTTCTGTCGTTTCTGGCAGGGGGCTTGCCTAAGATCCTTTCGATTTTCCAAGATCGTCAGGACAAGAAGCACGAACTTGCGCTTGTCGCGGCACAAAAGGAACGTGAGTTAGCCCTTGCTGAACGCGGTTTCCTTGCTCAGGCCAAGGTGGAGGAGATCAAACTAGAGCAGATCCAGACCGAAACTGAGGGCGAGGAACGTCAAGCCCTCTACGCCCATGACGTTGAAATCGGCAAAGGCGCATCCCAGTGGATGATCAATCTCAGAGCCAGTGTGCGTCCGGTTGTCACCTACATCTTTGTATTGGAACTGGTGGCGCTCAACATCGCTGGAGTCTGGTATGCGTACACCACCGGCATCCCCTTTGCGATAGCCATGGAAAACGTCTTCTCAGATGATGAGATGCTGATCCTGTCCTCAATCGTCGCTTTTTGGTTTGGAACACAGGCTTTTGGAAAGAAGTGAACGTTAGCCTCGCAGCCATCCAAATGATCAAGCACCACGAAGGGGTGAGGACTAAGCCTTACCGCTGTCCGGCGCTGCTTTGGACGGTGGGCGTGGGCCATGTCATCGACCCCTCTCACATCGCGGTGAAGCATGATGAGCGTAAAAACCTACCGATACCCGCAGGCTGGGATCGCGTCCTCACCATGGGAGAGGTGGACGATCTTCTGGCTAAAGACCTTATGCGCTTTGAGCGCGGTGTTCTTAGAAACTGCCCTAGTGCTGTTGGTCGTCAAGGAGTCTTCGATGCTCTCGTCTCTTTTTCGTTCAATGTCGGGCTAGGCAACCTACAACGCTCTACGCTGCGAATGAAGACCAACCGTGGAGAGTTTGAACAAGCCGCAGACCAGTTTCTGAAGTGGACTAAAGCAGGCGGTCGAGTACTTCCCGGTCTGGTTAAACGCCGCAAAGATGAACGGGCGCTGTATCTGTCAGGAGTGACGTAATGTTTACAGTGATAACATTTATTAATTTAAAGAATGAACACACGTTGTATTTATTTAGGACTGCCTAATCATAAGCAATTTTATAACACCAGTTTGACGGAGGATGGATGGCGATAAGTAAGCCAAAATTTCAACCTGGTGTGAACAAAGAAGGCACCGAGTACACTGCTGATAGCGGGTGGTTTGATTCCGATAAAGTGCGTTTTCGGCAAGGTAGGCCAGAAAAGATCGGTGGCTGGCAGAAGTATCTATCTTCTAATTTTCTTGGAACATGTCGATCGATATTTGATTGGGCAACCAATGCATTTACTACTTACTTAAGTTTTGGCACAAACCTTAAGTTCTATGTCAACGAAGGAAATTCTATCTACGACATTACGCCTATTCGGAAGACTGTTAATCCGATGGCAAACAATCCGTTTACAAGTGGTTCTGCGGGATCTGTAGAGGTAACCGTAACGGATACTGCCCACGGAGCAGTGGTCAACGACTTTGTAACCTTTAGCGGAGCCTCTGGTTTTGATGGCATACCAGCAGGCGATCTCAATAAAGAACATCAGATTACTCAGATCATTAATGCCAACAGCTACAAGATTGTAGTAGCTACGCCGTGTACTGCGGGTGCGATCTCTGGTGGTGGCGCGGTAGTTATTGCGAATTACCAAATCAATGTAGGTTTGGATGTATATGTTCCAAGCACTGGGTGGGGAACTGGATCATGGGGTTCTGGCCCTTGGGGTTCTGCAACAGCGATTACATCCTCTAATCAGCTAAGGCTTTGGTCGCAAGATAACTATGGCAATGACCTGATCTTTAATGTTCGTGGTGGCGGAGTTTATTTCTGGGATCAAAGTTCTGGAACTTCTACAAGGGGTGTGGAATTGACAACGGTGAGCGGTGCTTCTGATGCGCCAGTGATTGCCACACAGATCATGGTAAGCGAAAACTCCGCACAAGTATTGGCCTTCGGCTGTAATGCAATAGGCTCATCGACAATTGATCCCCTGCTCGTTAGATGGTCTAAATCAGATAGCGCAGTAGACTGGACACCGACATCCACTAACGATGCAGGCGGTCAGATTCTAGGCTCTGGATCGTTCATCGTTACTGCCCAAAAGACCAAGCAGGAAGTGCTGATCTTTACCGATGCCGGCGTTTACAGCATGAGGTACGTAGGGTCTCCTTTTGTTTATTCATTTACCTTGGTTTCTGATTACCATGGCTGTATTTCCCCGAACTGCGTAGCTGATGCCAATGGACTTGTTTTCTTCATGGACGAAGGGAACTTCTATGTCTACAACGGCGCAGTTCAGACGCTAGATTGCACAGTCCTAAACTATGTATTTTCAGACATTAACTTAGGGCAGGCATACAAAATCTTTGCCGCGACAAACTCAAAGTTCTCTGAGGTGACCTGGTATTACCCATCGCAGAACTCCCAAGAGATCGACCGATATGTATCCTACAACTACAAGGAAAACATCTGGTACATCGGCACGTTAGATCGAACGGCTTACTATGATTCAGCACTAAAGAACTTCCCAATTGCTGCTGGCGAAAGCAACGGATCTAACTACTTGTATCAACATGAAGTTGGATACGATGCTGATGGAAGTGCGTTATCTGCTTATATTGAATCAGGCAGTCTTGAGCTTGATCCTGGACAGAAGTTTATGTTCATGTCTAGGGTCATTCCTGACTTCAAGTTCCAAGGCACAACAAGCTCTAATATGATTAGCCTAGTTATTAAGGGCAAGGATTACCCGTTGCAAACCTTAAACGTGAAGTCAACCTCTACGGTAGGATCTTCCACAGACCAGGTGTTTGTTCGAAACCGGATGCGTCAGGCAGCAGTGCGAGTCGAAAGTTCTGGTCTTGGATATGGATGGAGACTGGGTGATCTTCGCTTTGATCTTCGAACGGATGGGCAACGCTAATGGCTGGAAGAATCCCTCTTACGCTGCCTGTTGCGGGTACGGAATATGATCGCTTCAATGAAGCGCTGACCCGTAGAACGCTAGAGCTTGAAATACAAGAATTGCGATCTGAAGTTCTTCGGGCAAAAACTCAGGCTGATAATATTGGCAGTCTTGCCATGAGACGCTTTCAGTTCCTTCTGATGGGAGCTAAAAATGTCTGACTCATTAAGGGTTCTTGGGCAGTTAAACCCTGCAGCCTCTACCTTGCTTGAACTATATGTAGTGCCAGATTTAACTCAGACCACTACCAGTAGTTTAATTATATGTAATCGCCATTCTGGTAATGCAACCGCTAGAGTAAGTGTTGCGGTAAATGGCGCTGCTGATGATTTTAAACAATACATTTATTACGACCATCCAGTCGACGCTAAAGAATCTCATGTTGCCGTACTAGGGCTGACCCTAAATGAAGGAGATGTAGTTAGAGTATATGCCAGCTCTGAGTATTTAACATTTAGCTTATTCGGCGTGGAAACTTTAAGAGAATAATCAATGCCAAATCAGACGATGCAAGGACTTGCCGGATTATTAGCTGAGCAGGGTCGCTATGGCGACACCATGCTGATGCATGTCTCGCCTGAAGAGGTTCAGTACTTAGATAATATTGGTGGAATCTCTAGAAACCCCATTACAGAATTACCAGAAGCTTTTAAGCTGAAAAACTTGCTGCCGTTTGTGGGCAGTGCAGTATTAGGTCCCGCCTTCAAGTCCGTTGGATTTTCTCCAGGGGTTTCTAACTTCTTGGCTTCTACTGCCGCAACTATGTTGGGCGGCGGAAGCCTCGAAAAGGGAATCATGTCTGGCTTGGTATCCTCTTCAATTGGTAGATTGGGTCAGAACCTTTCTGAAACCGCACCCGGGGCGAAAGTTGCACCGGCTGATACGGGGTATAAGTTCGGCATATTCAAGAAACCAGAAACCGGAACATTCGGCTCAAGGTATGCGGAGGCTTTTAGCTCACCGCAGTTCAACCCTGTTGAACAAGTTAGACTTGCAACTGAAGGCGGCTTAGAGAATTTTCTAGAGCAGATCCAAAAGCCTAGTGTAATGATCCCGTTTACTATAGGAGCGGGTGAACTAGGTCGTTTAAGCGCCGAAGAGCAGTACGCTAAAGACTTTGCTAACTTCCAAGAATCTCAGAAGCGACGCAGGGCTGAACTTCAGCGCAAGTACCCGCAAGTCCTCCCTGGGCCTAGGCAGTTCTTGCCGCCCCCTCCAACGGGTTTTACGGAAGGCGGAGCTATTCAGAGAAAGTTTGATGGCGGTGAGTTTAACTTTGGCGATTTTGCCAACCCAAGTGATTTTCAGTTCTATTACGAGCCTAACTTTATAGATCAATTTTTGCCTGCGAATGATGGCAGGGAAATGATCATGCCTGTTGATTCGGCTCCTGTGTTTGAGGCTGAAGCAGTTGACACTATTCAGCCTACCCCAGATCAAGAAATCATTAGGATTGAACAAGAACGTCTTGCTGAAATAGAAAGACAAGCTTTGCTGCAAAGGCAGTATGAAGAAGCTAGAGCTAGAGAGGCTCAGGCAGCTTATGAGCGAGAGCAGGCAAGAGTTGAAGGAGAGAGGCGCGCGGTAGCAGAGGCTGCTGAGCGTCAGAGAATTGCTCAAGAAGATCAGATCAGGATTGCTAGGGAATATGAATTAGCCCGTCAAGAGGCTTCAAGGCAAGAAGTAATCCGTCAGGCGGAAGTTCAGCGCGTTTCCCAGATTGAGGCTGAACGGCAAGCAGAGGCAGCGAGACAGGCAGAGGCTGTTCGACAAGAGGCTGCGCGTCGGGCTGCGGAAGAGGTGTCACTTGTTCCGCGTAGTGAGACTGTTGCCATTACGCCAGAGCCTCCGGCTGCTCCGGGTCCGGTTCAAGAATTTGTTGGCACGCCTTTCATGCCGAGCCTTCCGATAACTCCGGTCGCACCGCCTGTCGAAGCGCCTGTATTTGTGCCGCGTGAAGAGACTGTACCAATAGCGCCGGTTCAATCACCTGCCCCTAGTTATCGCGGTGACAACGTACCTATTAGCCCACTGGCCGCTGTGCAAGAAGCCGATTTTGTTCCGCGGGGCGGCGACAACGTACCGATTAGCCCGCTTCTAAGCCTTGCCTCTAGCGGCGAAGGTCTTATTGGTGGTGCAGAGCCGCCTGTATTTACGCCTCGCGGGGAAAGTGTTCCGGTTGCTCCGTTGGCTGCGGCTACATCAGGTTCGCGTGTTGTACCGCCTGAAGGTTATCCGACCGGAACCGTAGGAAGCCTGTATGTACCGGGGGCGACGTTGCCTGAGGGCGTTGATCCGTTGGCTCCGATGGAATTGACTCCGGAACAAGTTAACAGCATTTCAAAAGCCATGGCCATGGCTGGACTGGTTGACCCGAATGCGTTTGGCAACATGTATGTGGGCGATGCTGCCTTTGGCGGCGGTCCTCCGCTTGATGTGGGTCGCTATCAAAGAAACGTCGCTGAAGGCGCTGTTGGCGGACAAGGTTCGTTGTATGAAGAAGGCGCATTAGAAGCGGCAAAGAAAGCGGCTAAAGATCCGTACTCAGGAATATTTGGTTCCGCCCTTAAGGAAGCCGTTGCCGAAGATCCGTCTCTTCAGGGCATGGTCGATGCCAAGGTTGCTCGTGACTTGGATCGGCTTTCTAAGGTTGAGAAAGACTACGACGTAATGAAACCGCTGAGCGACTTGCTCAAAGCGAACAAGTTTCAAGAAGCGTTTGCGTATGCCAAAGAACAGGATTCAAAACCCGGATCTGAAACTCAATTAACAGATCGCTTGCTCAAGGCCGATTGGTTGTCGCAGTTGCGTCAGCCGTTTACGCCGGAAGAGATGCAGCAGTTCTACAACGCTATCCCGCCAGATTACGCAGGCGGTAGCTTTAAGTTTGACCCGCAGGGTGCTGCTAAGCGTGCCATTACAAGCATAGGCGCTACGCCACAGTGGGCTGGATATCCTGACCCGCAGGCTGTGTTTGTTCGCAAGGACGACAAGACTGTTGAGAACCTTACCAAGGCGGCTGTGGCTGCGATGCTTACGGCGGGTCTTGCGCCGGGGCTTCTTGGCGGAGCCGGTGGTACAGGCGGGGCTGCGGGAGCAGGCGGAGCTGCCGGAGCAGGCGGAGCCTCAGCCGGAGTGGGAGGAGGCTTTGTTGCCGCCCCCACTATTGGCGGTATCCAAACGATTGTTGTTCCAGCCGTCACGAGCAGCACTGGCGCACTAGTTGGCGCAGGCACTGGAATCTTGGCAGGCACTCAAGTTGTTGGCGGTGGGTCGACGGGAGCTGGAACAACTTCTGGCACTACCAGTGGAACGCCGGGAACGGGAACGACTACGTTGCCGCCTGACATTCCAACAATTACTGTTACCGGAACAGCACCTGTTACAGGTTCACTTACGGTTCCTGCAGTGGTCGCAGGGGGTGCAGCAGGGGCAACGACAACGGGCGGTACGACCGGCGCGACAACGACTCCGGTTGAACCGCCGCCGCCAGAACCTACACCGCCAGAACCTACACCGCCAGAACCTACACCGCCAGAGCCTCTGCCCCCAGATCTTCCGACAGTTACCGTTACCGGGACTGCTCCAGTTACAGGTTCGCTTACGGTTCCTGCGGTTGTTGCAGGAGGAGCTGCCGCATCAACAACGGCAGGCGGTGCGGCTGGCGCAACAACGCCAGTTGAACCGCCCATCGAGGAGTTCACGATCTCTACAGGCAATCCAGATTTACCCTACATCACGATCCCTGCAGGCAGTGTGGCAGAGAAAATCTTGAATCAAACGCAGACTGGCGACACGGGACGCACGGACAGTTTGGCTGATAAAGCTAAAGGAATCCTGACTGACTACGCTCAGTCTCAAGCGATTAGCGCGGCATTAGCGGCTCTTGCTGGAGGGGCTGCAGGAGCCGGTAGAGTGGGTGGCGCAGGCAAGCCTGGCTACCAAGGCACAGGCGGCTTGGGTTATCTCCCTGAAGGGCAGGAGCGACGCTACATTGCTGCGCCAGAGGATTACATGCATGGCTTTATGCCAGAGTTCTCTTTCTTCGAGAACCTTAATCCTCCTGCATTGATTGATACCGGAACTCCAGGTCCAACGCAGCCCGACGAAAGAGACCTTGATGATCGGCGCATCCTACCTGGACCATCGGTAGAAAGAGCAACTGGCGGTATCTTGCCTCGTCGCAAGGTGTACTCAGAGCGTGGTTATCTTGATCTGATCCAAGGCTACCAAGAAGGCGGCGAAGTTGAAAAGGAAGAGTCCTATGAAGAGTTGCCGGGTCCGGTTACCGATGGCAACAAGCGCCTTGTTGAATTAACCAAGAAGGTTATCTTGGGTCAAGTCGTTGATCGGGCCGATGAGATCATCCAGAAGTTCATCGATATGTTTGGACTCGATGCCTTCCAAGACATGCGCGAGGATTTGCTCGAGGAAGCCATGCCTAACTCAACCAAGGAAGGCATGATCCCAGGACACACTGGCGGCATGGATGACATGGTAGACGGGGTTATTGGTAACCAAGAGCGTGTCGCGGTATCCCCGGGTGAGTACATCATCCCTGCCGATGTTGTTTCGGCACTGGGTGATGGCAACTCCAAGAAGGGTGAAAAGGAACTTGATTCCTTCTTGGATCGAGTTCGCAAGTTTAAATACGGATCAACTAAACAACCTCCGCCGATTAGTATCGGTAAGGTTATGCCTGTTTGATAGAGGACAGATAAATGGCTGAAACTACTCCGACCAGTACAACGGTTTATCAACAGGCACTGCCTGAATACGCCGCTCCATATTTCGAGCGTCTGCTACAAAGGGCAGAAACCGAAAGTCTTCAGCCTTATGCGCCGTATGGTGGGGCAAGGCTTGCTGGCTTTACAGGCATGGAGCAACAAGCGCAGGCTGGTTACGGTGCTTTAGGTCAGCCTACCGCGCTAACGGCAGCGATGGGAACCGCCGCTCAAGTGGCAGGCGCTGCAGCCCCCGATGCGTTTCAGTATGCCAGGGGATATCAGCCTGGAGCATTTGGCGCAGCCTATACCCCAACCGGTATCACTTCGGGATACCAAGCGGGGCAGTTTCAGGCCGGTTACGCACCGACTTCGGTAACCCAGCAATACGCTGCCGGGGAAGGCCCGGCAACTTATATGGCTGGAGCCGCCCCAGCGGCAATGGCATTTACCCCAGGTATCGCTAGCCTCTATATCAGTCCTTATCAGGAACAGGTCACTAGCGCAGCAATTCGGGAGCTTGAAAAGGGAGGCGAACGAGCAAGAACGGGCATCTCCCAAGCCTCTGCTCAAGCCGGTGGTCGAGGAGGCTATCGAGAGGCTCTAGAGCGATCCGAGCTACAACGCAACATTCTTCAGCAGATTGGCGACGTCACCTCCAAGGGTCGGGCTGCGGCTTATGAATCTGCCCAACAGCAGTTTGAGCGTGACCGCCAGGCGGCGATGCAGACTTACCAGATGCAAGAAGCGGCTCGTCAAGCTCAGGCCCAAAGCAGTCTTGCAGGATTCCAAGCTAGAGAGGCCGCTAGACAGGCTCAGGCTCAGTTTGGGCTGACCGCACAAGAACTCGGGGGTAGGCAAGCCCTCTCCTCTGCAGAGCTTGCAGCGCGTCAGGAGGCCGCTAGGGAGGCAGCGCGTCAGTCGCAGGCTCAGATGGAAATGCAAGCCCAGCAAGTCACTGGCGCGCAGCAGCTTTCGGCAGCGGAACTGGCGGCTCGTCAAGAGGCTGCTCGGGAGGCTGCTCGGCAGCAGGCGACCCAGTTCGGGTTGGCAGGGATTAGTCAGAACGTGGCGCAGCAGCAGCAGCGCCTTGCGGCAGCACAAGCACTTGCCGGTATGGGCGGACAGGAGCAAGCCTTGGGGCTTGAAAGACTGGCCGCACAGGAGTCAGCAGGGCAGCGGCAAAGAGCGTTGCGGCAGGCTTCGCTTGATCTTGGGTACGAGGACTTCCTGCGTCAGTTGGGGTACACCCAGGGTCAGCTTGGGTTTTATTCCAATATCCTTCGCGGAGTTCCGGTTCAGCCCCAGCAAACCGTATCAACATTCCAACAACAGCCGAGTTTGTTTCAATCGGTTCTCGGGGCGGGAATCGGTGGACTCGGGCTTTACAACGCTTTAAGGGGTGGTTAATCCATGAATCTCATTCAGCAAGAAAAGGATCTGCAGTCCTTCTCTGATCAGGCCCTGCTCCAGGAAGCAACACAGCCGAGGCGAGGGTATGCCCCTTACATGGTGCAAACCGAGATCGCGCGACGCACCAAGGAGCGTGAGGATTACCAGAAGCAGATGATGGCTCAGCAGGCGCAGGGGGCAGTGCCAATTGCCCAGCAAAATGTTGATCGCTTTGTCGCGCAGAACATGCCCTCGATGCAGGCAGCTTCGATGCCCACTCAACAAGGAATGCCTGCCCCGGGTATTGCCTCGGTTGCCCCTCAGATGGCTCCCGAACAGATGGGAGCCGCCGCCGTTGATCAAGCATTCATGGACGCTCAAGCGCAGGGCATTGGCCCTTTGATGGCGCAGGGTGGGATGCCTGTTCAAGGTATGTCAGAAGGCGGGTCAGTGCGTCGTATGCAAACCGGAAGAACGACCACTGATCCTGAGGTTGCCAGGATTTTGGCAAAGAGTCCTGTATTCAGAACACCAGAAGAGAATCAAGTTCTGGCAAATGCTGGATATGAGTTGACTCGAAGAACTACAGGACTCCCAGGAAGAATACCTGGATCTGATTTAATTAAACGGATCATTGATCCAGCCGGAATTACTGGGTTTACAGGAAACTTTGATCTTCTTACGGAAGAAGAAAGAAAACGCGCAACTGAAAATCCAACTTCGGTTCCAACTCGGCAGGTTACCCCTGCTGTTTCTGACACTGGTATCACCAGTGTGGCTCCTACAGACCTAAGAGATATGCGTAGCTTTATCTTGGGCGGTGACGTTGCCTCTGGCAACCAGTTGCGCGGTATCCCTGTTATTCCGCAAGTTCAACAAAGACGAGTGATTCAAGGGCAACCTCCTGCAGCCCCTGTTGCGACGGTTGAAGAAGCGGTTGATGCTGCGGGTCCTGCCACTGATACGTACTACGCAGATCTCATCAGACAAATGGAAGGATTTAAGCCTAGCAGGGAAGAGTATGAGCGGAATCGTCAAGCGATGGTCCTAGCTAATCTTGGTAGGCTAGTAGGTACAGCAACCCGAAGAGGGGATATTGCTGCAGGCATTGGACAAATTGTGAATGAGGCCCTTGCTGGAAACAAGGAGTTCAAGAAAGAAGAGCGTGAGGCTCTTCGAGATATTCTTGCTGTTCGCGGTCAAGAGCGATCTGAAATAAGAGAAGAACGGCGCTATCAAGAAAACCTTAAACTTGAATTGGACAAGATTGACTTGCAGCGCAAGCAATTGCAGGCAGAAACTCAGTATCGACTCCGAGCTGCAGCCAATGATGAAGAGAGAAATGAAATTGCTAGACAAGCGGCTGAAATTGACAGTCAGCTTATTGAAAGTAGAAAACAACTTGCTGCATCTCAAGCTAGGTACTATGCAGCACAGGCTAAGTATTATGAATCTGGAAAGGGAGATACTTTTGCCAATCGTGTCGGGGCATCTTCTGCAGCAGATCTTGAAGCCGCTGGCATTTAACTTATCAAGGAATAACTAATGGCAGTAGGAAATGTGCCTACGGGTCGCAAGACACTTCGTCTCCCAGACGGATCTGTCTTTGAGGTTCCAGAGAATCTTACCGATCAAGATCGGTATCAGATTCGGCTTGACCTTGCTAACCGATTCCCAGATGAGTATGGATCGTTGCTCGATCCTTACCAGACCTTTGCTGGCGGTACGTCAGAATTCTTCAAGGGTATTCCAAGAGGTGCAGCCAGTTCATTAGTCAGTGCGGCACAAGGCATCACAGGTCTCTTAACCCCAGGAGTTGAAACTGAGGTTGAAAAGAACCTCTCTTCTTTCCAAAGTTATCTCGAGAAAGAAAGTCCTCTTGCGCCAGATGAAGCCTATCAAGACTTCTTTGCCTCTAAGCTTGGCGCGGGACTTGGTTCATTCGCAACTTACGCTCTCCCAGGTGGTGCAGCCAAACTTCTTGGCGCATCAGCTACAGGCACTGCCGCAAGATCTGCAGGCATGGCTTTGGCTGGAGCAGGCGGTGCGGGAACTCAAGCGCAGCGTATTGAAGAGCAGCGCAAGATTGGCGAAGAGGTCACTCTCGGTGAAGAACTTGGAGCCTTAGCGATTGGCACGGGTATTGGGTTTACAGAGCTGTTTCCAGTCGAAAGACTTTTCCGAAAGGTTACGCCAGATACGGGATCGGCTCTGCTTAATATCTTCTCAAGGGTGGACAAACGAAGCCCCCTTGCTGGAACCACTGCCGATAACATTACGCGATTGGTTAAAGGTGCGGCGAGTCAAGGTCTTGCCGAAGGTTTGCAAGAAGGTCTTTCTGGCATCGGTCAGGATCTAGCCTCCAAGATAACCTACGATGAGGACATTGAGGTAGGCGGCAGTTTTCTTGATGATCTGATGGTTGGCGGTGGTGTTGGTGCAATTGCTGATGTTATTGTCGATGCGATGGGTGGCCGCAGGTCAGTCTCCAATAAGCTCCTTGAAGACAAGGAACGCAAGTTACGTGAAAATCGCATCAATCGACTCAACCAAAAACAGGCAGAACTTGCGGCAGAGCGTAACGCAGAGGCGGCAGCAAAACTCCTAGCTTCTCAGCCGGCTCCCCTCGCACTGCCTTCGCCAGGGCAGGTCACAGGTGGAACGTATCTTCCCACGATGGATACCGCAGAGGGTGTGTATAGCGTCTCTCTAAAGAACAACCCTGATCGATTTACCCAGGTCGTTGTTTTTAACACTCCAGACCCTTCTGGTACTCGCTTTACAACCCTAGCGTTTAACCCAGAATCAAACCAGTACTATGACATTACCGAGGACTTGTCTTCGGGTCGAAGCGTTAATGATGCGCTAACGATTAGCATTTCAGGAGATCTTGGAGTTATTTCCAAGGATATTGACCCAAGGCAGACTGCCCTTGGGTTCAGTGCGCTGACCAACCAAATCGGAGTTAGCAAAAACGCTAACATCCCGACCATCTCGCAGGAGTCTTTGGTTACAGACATCAATAACGGTCGCGTGGTTCCTGTTTCCGAAGACGGATTCTTCAAGATTAATCCGCTTCCCAATAACGAGTTCACCATTGTTGATATGACTCGCGGTTTACCGGTTGCAGATTTCAACCGAGACGAGCCACCTATTGTTCGCTTCGAGAGCATTAACGATGCCTATGCAGAGCTTAAAGCTCTTAATGACACCAAGTCTGCTCTTGCATCAAACAACACGCTGACCTTCACTGGACTTATCCGAAACAATCCGGCATTCCGTTTAGCAAGAATGCTTCGCTCTCCAGAGAACCGGATGATTCAGAAGTCCGTAGTATCTGCCTTCATCGAAAACAAGGAAGATCGAGCAGGGCTTAAGAGTTTTTATTCCCCAGAGGAAACCAAGAAGATCATTGGGCCTCGCAAGTTCGATGACATGATGCAGCAATACGGTCAGATTATTGATCGTAGTAACGTCATCCAGAACTATATACCCAATGCAGCGGAGATTGATCCTACCAAGCGCAGCATCTCTCCTCAGAAGTTAAAACAGTTGGGTCAAGATAAGAACCTTGATATCGATATCAACAACAATAACTTTAAGACCTTTGCTAAGTACTGGACAGGTACTTCCAACTGGGCGGATATGTCCAACGGTCAGCGACTCTATGTTATGTCGCGTATCGCTGAAACCGAGGCGATGCCGCAGAGAGTCAAGTTCCCAAATTTATTCCAGAGGCAGTACAACAAGTCTCAGTTTGATACGGTCATCGCAGAGATGGCTCGTGGAGAAAACGGCGTTACGCCTAAGGTGAATGTTGCAGACATCCAGAGGATTGCTGGAGTTGACAAGAACGCTGCCAAACAGATCTATGATGACCTGATATACAGCGGTCGCGCTAAGCCACTGCCTCCTGGGAAGATTCAGCTTATTAAGAGCGAACAAGATTACCTCAACGAGCAGAGGTTGAAGGCAACGCAGATTGATGTCCCGCTCGATGAAAGGACTCGCGACACTGAAACGGCGCAACAAGCAGCTAACCGTATGCGCGAGGCAGGATTCTCAGAGGAATCTGTAGCCAGAGTCGAGCAATCCATTAAGCAGAAGCCGACAGTCCCTGTGAAGCCTAATGAAGCCACTGCCGCTATTGTTGGCGAAGCAGTCACTCGAGGCGAGCAAGCTGTTGCGGAAGGTGCTAATCCGCAAGATGAAAAGGTTGCGGTGGATTTCTCTGCGAAGATGGCAGATATGCTTAACAGGCTTGGCGTTGCCAAATTGATTAAGCACAGGGTAGAAATCAGTAAACCAAAGGTTCTTGGCAAGACCAAAGAAGGTCTTAAGGTGACTGCACTAGGTGGATTCGATGCCATCAACCGAGAGATCTCGGTCAATATTCGCAAACAACTTGATAATAAGAACCTTACTGAGCAGCAGATCGTAGATTACATCAACGAGATTGTTAATCACGAAATCATCCATGCGATGCGCGAGGCGGATCTCATTACGGAAGTTGAGTGGAATATCCTTTCTAACTTTGTCCGCAATGCCAATATCGACACTACAGTAATTAAAGAGGGCGACCCGGCATACGCATCCATGAAAGCAGGCGGAAAGACACTGATGGAGAACATCAGAATCCGTTATGCCAAAACTGGATTAAACGAAGTTCAATTAACTGAAGAAGCTATTGCCGAGGCGTATCGCCTATGGGCTAAACATGGCAACAAGTTTGTTGCTGGTAAGCCTGCCAGTCTCTTCAAGAGAATTCTGAATTACATCAAGTCGTTTGCCAGTGCGTTTAAGACATCTGGCGCGACTAACGTGGATCAGATCTTCTCGGCTATCCGAAGTGGAGAGATTGGTGCGCGTACCCCGGGCTTTTCTATCTTTAACCCAAGCGCAGAAGCTGCCATCAGATCTTTAAAGATCACTGATGAAAAGCAATCGATAAAGATGATTACCGAAAGAGGCGGTCGTAACCGTGGGGTGCAGAAGTTTAAGAGTTCTGAGGATCTTGATGAGCCTGGTGAAATATCAAGAATGTCAGAAGCAGACGTTAAGCGCGTCAATGACTTCATGGAGTCTCATGTTGGCAACACGCCAAAGGGAGCTATACCGCGCTTCAACCCGAATGCGTCCAAGGAAGCCATCAATGCCGCATTGAATTTTGAGATTGACGGCAATGAGCCTGAGCTTCCTGACTTCGCCAAGAAGTACATGATCTCCACGATCCAAGAAGAAGAGATCCCAAACAATGTCATCGGAAAGGAAGCTGCCCGTCATGGTCGAATCAAGACTGAGCCGGTCACACTTTCTGAGAAGTCTATCGATCTCATTGAGAGCTGGAAGTTAGGCGGCTTTAGCGAAGACTTCGATAATTTCTCGCGTGTATTCCGTAAGGCAGTGGTCGATCGATACAACGAGTTCCGCAGACAAGAGACCGAAATGGTTGGAACTGAGAACGAAGGACTGCTCCAGGCAGAGACTTCAGCCAGTTCCGCTCTTGGTATGCTTGATCGGGCCAGAGGCGTTGTGGCGCAGATGCTCAACAGGGGCGGCATCCGCTGGGTCACTGGTGACCAAATGGTGACTAATGATCCTACCCAGTTCAAGGATGATGAACTCGCTGGTTACTACGAGATCGATCCGAGTGTACCTGGGCTACTCGATAGTCTGAGTAAGGTCATGGATGGCTCTGTCCCGAAGGGGCTTAGCGTCTTTAAGACCTACTCTACCTTCAAGCGTATCCAAGGCTTTAGATCGCGCGCTAGAGAGGCGGCGATTCGTCTAGCCAATATGGATCAGGCAGCAAACCCTGTTGAAGCTGCGGCACTTAAGACAATTATCGAGGCTGAAAAGAAAGCCAGACTAATTGATAACCCAAGCGATGCCAGGATTAGTGAGTTCATCGCTGAAGTTGAAACGGACTATCCACAGGTTAAAGAAGCCTACGATAACTATCAGAAGTGGAACTCAACGCTGATTGATTTCGGTAAGGCTACGGGCATCCTGACTGAGGAACTCGCTCAGGAATGGAAAGAATGGGGTGATTACTTCCCGTTCTACGAGGAAATGGAAGAGTCAATCGTTGGGGGAATGGGTTACAAGCGAGGCTCTTCGCTTACCCGATCTGACTTTTTCTTCAAGGAACTAGAGAATCGCGCCAAGGATCTCGACCAAGCTGATCCGTTTGAGATGATTACCAAGAATGCTTATGGCATCTTGGTGTCAGGCCTTAAGAACGTCGCGGCTCGTCGCATCATGCGTAACTCCGAGGCCGTGGGCGAGGCAAGAAAGGTGCCTGACGCAAAGGCAGCGCGCGCACTTCGCAAGCGAGGCAGCTTTACGCAGTCTGTCTTGGTCAACGGAATCGAGCAGCACTATGAGCTAGCAGATCCGCTGCTCTATGAGTCAATGATGAATTACGGTGAATCTGCTCTAGGCATGATTACCAAGGTTGCATCGGCTCCCGCAAATCTCTTGAGAGAAATGGTTACTCGAGAACCAGGGTTTATCCTGCTGAACATGCTTCGCGATACGGTATCCACTTACGTGACAAGCGGCGTGGATTACATCCCATTCATTGATTCCTTCAAGGAGTTTAACTCCGAGGAGATGCAACGACTTCTCGATCAAGGTATTGTCGGTGGCTACGACCTATCAGCTGATCCGTCGGATCTGAAGCGATACGTGAAAAATGAATACCGCAAGCGCGGTATCGATGTGAAGAGTCATTCCCAGACAAGTAGCAACATGGTTCGTCAGTTGTGGGATGCACTGGGCGGGTACAGCCAGAAGTCTGACGCTGCGGTTCGTACTGCGGTGTACAAAAAAGTACTGGCTGAAACAGGCAGTGAGGCCACGGCGCGTCTTGCTGCCATCGACGTCATCAACTTTAGTCGTCGTGGTTCAAATCCCCTTTGGAGATCCATCACCGCCACGATTCCATTCTTGAATGCTCGTATCCAAGGTCTGGATAAGATCTATACCACGCTTGCTGGTAAATACAGTCCGTATGATGGGCTTGATCCTCGAGTCCTGACTCAAAAGAGGGCGTTGCTGAGAGGCGGGGCTATTGCGGCAATGACCGGAATTTACTACCTGCTGATGAGTGACAACGAGGAATACAAGAAAGCGCGTCGAGAGGTTCGCGATGACAACTGGCTAGTCCCGATACCTGGAGTTAAAGGCGTTACCCTCAAGTTGCCGATCCCGTTTGAAATCGGAGCAATCTTTAAAACTGTTCCTGAGATTTTCTTAAATTTTATATTTGGTGATCTCGACGCTAGAGGGGTAAGAGATAGCCTTGTCAGGCAGATCAACAACTCCACGAACATTGACTTGCTTGGCTTCCAAGCTATCAAACCAATCGTGGATCTTATGCGTAACAAAGATAGCTTTACGGGTAAAGAGATTGTCCCATACTGGGTCAATAAGAGTACCGAAGCAGCTAAGCAGTATGATGACCGTACCACTGAGATCTCTAAGTTGATTGGTGGACTGTTGAATTTCAGCCCAATGAAAATTGATTACCTTATCGGTGGATATGGTGGCTCGCTTGGAACCTCGCTACTGCTAAGTGCCAACGCAGCCTGGGAGCAGGCAAGTGGCAGCAAGACAGCGGGTACTCGAGCAGACTGGACAGATATCAATAACGTCCCGGTGATTCGCCGCTTCCTGATGGATACCCGCCTGGGCGGAGTTGGGACTAGGGTGCAGCAGGATTACTACGAGCTTCGCGATGAAGTCATAAAGGTTGTCGCGACGCTTAATAAGTTCAAGAAAGATGAGGATGTAGACGGTTACTACGCCTACCAAAACTCTAAGATTGGACTACTCAGCGTCCGTCAAGAAGTTCTGGCAATTGATAAATACCTCAAGCGATACAGAGATACGAGAGATGCGCTTCGCAAGAGCGATCTGCCGCCAGAAACAATACGTAAACTCCTGCGTGAGATTGAAGCAGAAAAGAACCTGCGTCTGACGGTCGTGCCAGTCCTCAGAGAGGAGGCAGAAATACCGCCCCGTATCGGGTCGGCTATCTTTGATGCCTTTATTGGTTAGTCGTCAAACTCCCCAGTCATCAAGGAGTGGCGGAACTGTTCGATCATAAAGAGCAGTTCTGCCTTGGAAGAGGTGTTGGCCCCAGATCTTAGGGTGCCATCCTTGTCTACGCTAATTACCAGCACATGTAGCGGGTTTGAACCAATGAACTTCTTTAGCACAGTATCGGCACTGGCGTATAGTTCAACGATATCCTCTTCGGAATCTACGACAAAAAGTTTGTACTTAGGATCTTTATCTTTCATTTGCAATTACCTGTCACTACTGATAAAAACTTCTTCCACTTCAACTAGCCTTTAGGCAGGAAGATGGAACGTAAAGTATCTGATGAAGATTTTATCCGCTTGTGGAACAAAGCGGGTGGCTCTCCAACGATTGCATCTCAACTTACTGGCCTCAGTCAGTCTAGGGTATATAACAGGAGAAAGCAGTTAGCAAATAAAGGTATTGTCCTAAAGACAAAGGCCATCAATCGAAACAGCAGTGATCTGTACGGTTGGGGTGACTCAAAGCAACCTTACCCCCTGCAGATTTCGGTCTCCCTTCAGAATGGAAGAATCCTCTGCATCTCAGATGCTCACTACTGGCCTGGAATCATTACTACCGCCCACCTTGCTGCGGTTGAATGGGCAAAACAAGAACAGCCTGAAATGATTGCCGTTATGGGAGATATGTTTGATGGGGCTACGGTCTCAAGACATCTTCCGCTGGGTTGGGAGAAACTACCTAAGGTCATTGAGGAACTCGATGCCTGTCGGGAGCGAATCTCTGAGTTTGAACAAGCAGCCCCTGATGCCATCAGGATCTGGCATATTGGTAATCACGATGTCAGGTTTGATCGATGCTTGGTCGGAAATGTCCCTCAATACGAGGGACTATCAGGATTCAGCATCTCTGACTACTTCAAACAATGGAAGTTCACTTACCTCAGCCTGGTAAACAACCAGCTAGGGCTAAGACACAGGCCAGTCAATGGCGGCATCCACTCTGCCTATAACTCTGCCCTCAAATTTGGCATGTCCTATGCCCATGGCCACCTTCACCAGCTTAAGGTTACCCCCGTAGATAACGCCATAGGGCGTTTATGGGGCATTGACTGTGGTCACCTAGCCGACCCCAAGGGTCCGCAATTTGCGTATCGTGAGGGGCTTTCTATTGGCGTTTGTTCTGGCTTTGCGGTCATCACCCTATACAAAGGGATGGTGGTCGATGCAGAGATCTGCACCGTTAATCCTCATGGAGCTTTCTTTCGGGGGGAACAACTGGTTTCTTATCAAAGCGTTTCTGAAGACGAAGTTGTCGTTGCCGGCAAGTCGCGCAAATCCCATACCGGGAGTTTCCGCCGATCTCGACTGAGCAAATAATACATTCCATCCGCTCCTTTTTTGGCAGGCAGTATGCTTCCCTGAAAGGCAGTGGAGGTTCGTCGCTAGGGTCTAATGGGGAAGGCTTCTCGTAGTAACGAGTTAAGACGAACAATCTCTTTTTCCTTTTCCTTTTCTTTATTGGCATTTATCAATGCATCAATCTTATCTGCTGCTTGATGAGCAATATCCCCAATCGGCACAAAACCCTGTTCATCACTGAGAGTAACATCCCGTTGTTTTTATTTCCATGTCTATTTTATAAAAAACCCCCACCCCTTTCGGGGTGAGGGATATTCCGTCTGCTATCAGTAGGGGAGAATATAGCAGACCAGAATCCTAGAATGGCAACACCTCGTCATCTTGTAACTCTTCTTCCTTAACGGAAGCCGGTGTAGCTTTAGGCTTGGCGGTCGCCTTCTGGTAACCGTTACCACCGTTGTATGGCTCTCTCGGCTTCGGCACGACCGGCTCGAATGAAATGTACTTAAACGGGTTACCCGCCTTACTTTCGCGATCCCATACCGCAAGACGAAGACCCGCCTCCTTGCCCTCCTTCACTTGGGTCACCAATTGCTTAAGGATCTCTTTGGTAATCACCAACTCGCCGGTATAATCCGGCTTGTTTGGCGCGTCCTTGTAACGATTGGGGAAGATGTTCCCGTTGCCCTTAATGTAATTTACTTGACTCATCTATCTCTCCTTACTTCAACGAAGCGGTAAAGCGTTTGAATAAAGCCACGATAGCGTCGTACCCCGTGGAACCGCCCTCGTCCTTTATCTCACGCAGATCTGAAAACACAGGCTCAAGTTGTTTAAATAGCGCGTTGAACTCCTGCCTTGTCTTCAACTTTTGGGAATATTCATCAAGCATCTCGACAAGCTTGGTAAAATCATCCGGTGTCTTGACTCTGCCTTTCCACTCAAACTTGTCCTCTTGAGGCAAGTCAGATCCTGCAAAAATGTAAAGTCCAAGTCCGAATAACGCGAAACACTTGACCAGGCATCTCATTTTGGTATCCGAGATTGCCCGAGAATCGGGATTCGCCACGGCATTGTTACGGTTATCCATGACAGGGAGCCACATTTCCTTGCGAACACTGCCAATAAATACCGCGCAATGAACAGATGCAGTACGGTCTGGGTAAAAGAGGACATCCCTGTCCATACCGTCTACATCCCTGAATGTGTACCAGACAATTTGCATATCCGGGTAGTGGTCCATCATCGTCTGATAAGCCCACGCCCAAGAAAGGTAAGTTAGATTGGCTTTCTTTTCAGTGAATTCATTGACGTTCAGCTTACTCAATGTCTGCCATATTTTCTTTGCTTCACTCTCTTCACTCATTTTCTTTTCTCCTTGATAACTTGCCACTGTGAGCAAAACTGCGAAACCTGACACCAGTTACCTTCACACCGGATGTTCTTGTTGCCTCGAAGCCATCGATCTTCATCGCTACACTCGGGCAGTTCTCCATTAATTGTGTCTTGATGCAGTTTGACTCGACTTTCTACAAACTCTGTCTGCTTGATAAATCCCCAAAGCGGAATATCGATGCTCACCACAGGGGCTTGTGGATAATCAAACTTCTTGTCTGCCTCGCTACGTCTCCAGTCGCGCAGAATAGCCATGATCCGAAGACTCTCGATCTCATAGCCGTGCTTACGCCAAAGCCATGCGTAGAGGTTTAGTTGATGCTCCCACTCAGGCTTGTCTGAAGTAATTGCGTACACGCTAGTGCATTTGTAGTCTGTCAGCATCTTTTCACTTAGAGACATGGTGTCAGTCTGACCACTGACCTTCCAGCCGTTGATATCTGCGTACAGGCGACGCTCTGGGATCAGGTTCTTGTCGTCTGTGTTGGCAGTCTCAAGAACACTATGAACGCCCTTGCCAAGCAACTTGAAAACCTCATCTCGATAGTCAACCTTAATCTCATCGTCATGCTTCCTCTGAAGCGCAACGATACGAGGCGACTTGATGAGTTGCGTTACAGACAACACGACCCCATCGCCCTTCGTGTACGGATCATTCTGGACTGCCCTAATGACCTCAACAGGTACATTGTGTTTGTTGGTGTATTTCATTTTAGTCTGTAAACAAGAAATGATCTTACTAACCAGATGATCCTGTACTTCTCACCTTTACGACTTGCAAGTTCCTTCCTGATTGCACGATAGGTAGCAAACATTTCCTTCTTGCCACCGCCAGATGAATCAACAATTACTCCGTTGTTTGCATCAATTTCTGGTAAAGAAACTTTGATACTAGATTGCTTCTGAGTCTTTACGCTCACTGCCGCTTTCCTGAACTTCGGCTTTCTGATCGTCATTCAACTTCTCCTCGATATTCAATGCATAGGCCATCATCAAATCAACCCCGCCTTCCCTTGCAACGAAGTACGGAATGTTCGTTACTGCGAAACCACTTAGGTGAGACAGGGTGAAGACTTCCTTGTCCTGGTCAAACGAAAAAGCATATCCATGTCTGTTCTCCCGAAAGAGTTTATGGATCGTCGCAATCACAATTTCTTGGAGGTCAGACGGAATGGATGTGCGAAATCCTTCTGGATTTCCTTGTGGCACTGTGTTACTCCGCGTATGATCTTTCTGTGGAGGAGCAATTCTAGTGAAAAATTCTAACTCAGTCAAGAATAATTTTTGGAGCGGCACTGTCCTAGGGGAGCCTGCCAGTAAAGCCAACTCCAGAAGACTTGTCAGTTTTAAAGGCAGGCCAAGATTTATCAAGTCACACAAGGCTTTATCCTATTCCGAAGCCTTTAAATTGCAGGTTCCAGAACTGCCTGAAAAACTTGAAGGGGACTTGTTTTTTAGTGTGAAGATTTATTACGCTTCACGTAGACCGGATCTCGATGAGTCGCTGATCTTGGATCTCCTTCAGGAACGTATATACGAGAATGACAGGCAAGTGAAATGTCGGTTTGTGATACATGGGATTGACAAGAAAAACCCAAGAGCAGAAATCTTTATCTGCACCTTCGATGAATTCAAGGAACAGTTTAAGGACAAGCTCGGTGTTTTTTGGAACGATGAATATTGCTAAGAGAGTGGTGTTTCGAGCTATCGAGGACTCAGTGTCCGAGGATGTTGACATCCGAAACGATGCACTTAGATGGATACGAGGAGCGGGGTTCGATGCGGCTTGCGAGGAAGCGAAATTGGATCCAATTCAGATGCGTAAGTTCTTGTCTGAAATCATGCAACTGCCTATAGGCATACGTAGAAAACAGGTAGAGAACTTACTAGGTCCTAAGTAGATATATATATCTAAATAGTTAGAGAGGTAATTATAGGTAGGTAAGTATACAAGAACACGTAGATCCTTAGGCAATAAAATTTTTGGAGTAGACGCATGTTTCCAGTTACAAATGACCATGAGTTGATCATCGAGGCAGTTCGTTCTCTCGACAATGGACAACACAAGGTTTCCTGTCCATACTGTCAGCACACTCGTCAGAAACATCGCCATGACCGTCCTTTATCGGTCGAGGTGACTAGTCAGTCCGTTCGTTGGAAATGTTGGCATTGTGGGGTAGAAGGCGGTATGGATAGATTTCATAACAATGTTATGCCATTTCGTCAGACGAGGGCAGTCAAACAACCGAAGCCAGAGATTGTCCTGGCAGATCTCGATGAACAAATCAAGGCAGATGGCTTGGCATATCTCAACTCGCGTGGCATCCCGTCAGACATCGCTGCCGATAAGTGTGTCTTTGGCAGTTGGGGTTTTGCAGCGACAGGCTCTCGTCCTGCGATTGGTTTTCCATACAAGGAAAACGGCAAGATCTTTGCGGTCAAGTGGCGAAGTGCAGATAGCGAAAAGCATTTTAGCCAACAAGCGGTCTGCTCAAGCTTCTGGAACATCGAGAACGCAGATCCTTCTAAGCCGCTACTCATCTGCGAAGGTGAGATTGATGCGCTGACCTGGATGACTGTTGGAGTAGATGCCAATATTGTCAGTGTACCGAATGGCGCACCGCAGCGAGTTAAGGACGGGGCAATTGATCCGGTTGAAGATCGTCGATTTGCCTATGTATGGGAATCCGAAGAATTTCTGAGCAAGACTCAGCGCATCATGTTCTCGCCTGATCTTGATGCAGCAGGCGAGGCGCTGATCGAGGAACTTTCAAGACGCATTGGTAAAGCTAAGTGCTGGCGCATCGAGCTGCCATGCAAGGACGCTAACGAAACCTTTCTGGCTGGGGGCAGGGATGTCCTGAAAGCAGCATTCGATTCGGCAAGACCCATCCCGCTTGCCGGTCTTTACGATGCGGAGCATTACTCGCAGCGATTCGAGAACCTTTATAACGAGGGACATCACAAAGGTATCGACACAGGCATTGCTAGTCTCGATGAGATTATGAGTATTTCTGAATCCATGTTGACTGTGGTTACGGGATTCCCTGGGCATGGCAAGTCAGATCTCATCGATCAGATCTGTATCAATGCTGCTGAAAACCATGGATGGAAGACGGTTTTTTGTAGTTTTGAGAAGCCTCCGCATATGCACATGGCGCAACTCGCTTCGAAGGTTATGGGTAAGCCCTTCTTTGAGGGTAAGACGCCACGTATGACTCCAGAGGAGCGGGATCAGGCAAAACGATGGATTAACGATAACTTCGTGTTCATGGACTACATGGCGGGTGCGCCAGCCGACATCCAAGGCATCCTCGATTTTGCTCGAGCGGCAGTTATGCGAATGGGTGTTCGGATTCTGGTTATCGATCCGTATAATTTTATCGAGATTAATTACAAGGATCGTCTTGAGACAGACGCGATTAACGAAATGCTGACTAAGGTTCAGCAGTTCGCGAAGTCATCGGGTGTCCATGTGTTCTTCATTGCTCACCCTGCCAAGCCAGCTGACCGAAGTCAAAAAGTGGTGACGGGTCTTGATGTTGCAAAGTCAATGGCATGGTTTGCCAAGGCAGATATCGGATTGACGGTTGTTAGAACAGAGGATGGCCCTGAAGCACACATTTGGAAAGCACGATGGCAATGGCTTGGTAAAAACGGCATGGCTCATCTATTGTTTGACCTTCCAAGTTCAAGATGGTCTGATAGGAGGAATGATTCCGAAAAGATAGAGCATGACAATTTTGACTGGAGCCTCGGAGAAAACTAGGTCGCTGATCTCAAACGAACTCGGCTCTAGCGAACTGCATCGTAGACATACAGTTCGACTAGAGTCCGAGGATGGACTCTTTTTGCGTTCACGGGTCACCGACCAGAGGCTTATCGACCGTCTCTTCAACAACAAGCGCATCGACACAGATCAGTACGATGCAGCCTGCGCCTTCCACGCTCTTGCTCATCGGGCAGGCATGTGGCCCTCATCGGTCAAACTAGAACGGGTACAGATGTCGGTGGTGGATCGTGCGCCAAGGGCATTGGCAATCTTATCGGTGGATCGTTACTTGCAACGCAACGCAAGTCCGAGGGCATATCAGGCTGTGTGGTTGACAGTCGTGAGAGAGATTAACAGCCCGATCATGCACCTTCGGATGGGTCTTGATACCCTTAAAACCTACTTCAATCCGACCCTGACTCCGGGTTCTCGTCGGTCTGAGAACTCTGTTCGAGCCACCATTGAACGCGCTGAGAAGGCTTTAGAGGCAGCGGAGGGGGGGGCATTACCTCTACAGGGGCTTTAAGTCTGGTCGTCTCCTTGACGATATCCGTCGGTTTAGCACGAGGGTTCACATCTAGAACGGCCTTTGCCATCTTTGCGTATTTAGGTTTAATTGGGTGTGAATCGATCATGTGACGAATCTGCGCTGATACTGAGCGTCCTTCAATGGCAGCAATAGTCTTAATTCTAAAGATGGTATCAGCGTGACATCGAAAAATTAGCATTTTGTCTTCGTTCTTTTTTTTTGGCATTGTCTTACCTACGATACGATTTTACCTTCTTGGCAATAGCCTTCGGCTGCTTGACAAACTGTTTGCCCTGGGCTTTGCCCTTGCGTTTAGCAGCGGTCGTCGCGGCATACTCGCTTGAGCTAAGCGCCTTGATTGCTTTCTTTGGCAAATACCTTTCGCCAGTCTTGCTTGAAGGTTTGCCAGATTTTGTGGTCCAGTCTTGCTTCGTCCATTTGGATAGTCCTTGTTGCGCCTTGGTCTTGCTGCCCGAGTAGCCTCCGCCAGCTTCTTTGTAACGCTTGCCAAGAAGCTGTGCTTTGCGCGCAGACCACTGCCCAGCTCTCGTGCCGGCAACGGCTTCTCCCATAATTTTGTTTTTCAGTCGTTCACGCAGGGTGGGTTTTGTATAGGCCATTTTTAACTCCTAGTTCTTGCACATCTGTCCCAGGTTCATAAAAAAACCCTGGGCATCCAGTATATACCTCTCCCTCCCATAATTTGCAATAGAGTCTATAACTCGTCCATTTTCCGTCTTTTAGCTTATGGCGCACACCAATTGAGTGGTGACAGGCATAGCAATCATAAGAGCTGGATTGGGATGCCATTGAGTTGCTCGGTCTCGAGTGAGTTAATGGGCTGAACAATCTTGATCTGAAAACCTTTCATAAGTTCCTCGTAAGAAGTGGTCAAGGCAATGATCAGCATACGGAAATGATCCAGATCGAAAGCCTCGTTTTCCTTAAAGGAAATATGCAGAGTCTTGTTGCTTTCGCTAACAAAACTTAACATATCCATACTTAGTTGAGCATCCTTGTTTGCTTGGATCATGGCAAGGCAAGCCTGTGACAGCACCTCCATGATCTTCTCTGCTTTAGCAGAACCTTCAGTGTCAGCACTGTTGATTAAAACTCGCGGCATGGCGATCTGAAGATTGACTTTGATTTGTTCTATCTTTGGTTTACCTTTGTTTTTCACAGTTATTCCATTGTGTCAGGGTAAAAAAAAGGCCCGTCAGGGTTACCCGACGGGCCAAGAATCATCACGACCATGGAGTAAAGACGCAAAAGAAATGGCGTGATGCGCCATCATTCTATCACCCCTTTTGTGTTTTCTCCACTGATTCGGCAGCTAAAGCCATGTAAGCGGCCCCATCTACCCAGTTATCAAAATCTTGGCCTGTCTTTTCTCGGCAAAGTTTCAGCACCACCATGAATATCCACCCTTCGGTCTCGGTCATATGATGGTCTGTCAGGGCGTGAAACACCCTGACGATCCTCTGCATCGATCTTTCGCTGCCTTGGTCACGTTTCTGACCTCGGTTTTTAATCGTCGCGGAAGCCTCCTCGAGTATCCACTGCGCGGTGACAGGCGGGAGATGCTTGGCAATCTCTATGCCGTTCTCTCTTGGTGTCGAGTCAATCCAGAAATGAAGATCTGTCAAATCTTTATTGGTCTTTTTCAAGTCCTTGTTAGCCTTGATAAGTTCATCGATGATGTTCGCTGCATCGACAAGGCAGTCAAAGATCGGAGTACTTTGACTATTAATAGCCCATCCTCGAAGTTCCTTGGCAGATTCTTCAGCGTCAATAAGCAATGCTTTGTTCATGTGTTTGTATGTTGGTTAGGCTTAAGCAAAAGGAAATGAGGAACATCGTAGTCAGTGAACCGTATAGGTTGAGGCAGTTCCAGTTCAATCCGATAAGCCTCATCCTCAAGTGATTTGATCTTTTGGTTCAAGCGTTTTATTTCAAAGAAGATCTGCTTAATTCGATCTTTATCTGCTTGCGTTTTCATATCGCTCGATAGTCTCTCTTAGGTTGGAAATCTCTGCCCTCAATGCAGTTATTTCTTGGGCAAGAAAGTTAGCCTCTGCCCATAATCCTCTGAATCTAATCTGGGCGAGACAAGAGTTGATATCTTGAATTTTGGAATCCCCATATCGCCAGGGCATCCTGTCCATCTCCTCTTTCCATGATCCAGACTGGGACTCGTTATCGACATCGATTGTAGACATGGCTCACTCCTTCCGGTTAAAAGATTAAATCTTCTGGCGGTATCAACTGATTCTGATCTGCGGCATAAGTCGGCCCGTGACCAAGGTCTCTTACCATCTCTGGTTTGAGAAGATCTTCTGCTCTCATGAATCCGGAAAGCCTGTAATTTGGAAACTTGCCAACCATCAGTGCATAGAAATCCACCTTGTCGAGTTTTTTCCATTTCACTGCAAGCAATCTGCCACTCTCGTAAGTGGTCGACTTAACGTCGATGGCGTAGCCATTGTGGGTATAACAATCTTCAGCCTCTGTTCTAGGAACAGTCAGATCTGGATAGACATTTGCGATTTTGCAGAACGCAAGCTCTGCGCCAGTGCCTTCCAGGTCTGTTAGTTCATTGGACTGATCGCCAACTTTCATGTTGGGTACGCCACGCTCACGCGCTAATGAGTAGCGCATCTTGGCGACATACGTGGCAAGTCGCTGCTCGATTTCATTGAGAGTAACGATCATGATTTATCTTGAAACCCCGTAGTATCTGAGGATGACCCTGAATGCGGCGACATGCTTTCGCATCTCAGAAATGTCCTTGGTTTTGTCTTTGTGGAAGACTGCGTAGTTACCTTTCTTGCTTTTCCTGCGTTCGATATCGAGCAACAGGGAATCTCTCACAGAAACTAATTCACTGACGATGATCTGATCTAAAGCATCACCGTCGACTTTCACGTTAATTAACCTAGCCATATTTAATCTCCTTGGCGTTAGTCAATATGAACTTCATAACCGCCGCCGCATACATCACGTATGCCCTCGCGCGGATCGCCAACTCGCTTCCATGTGAACTTGCTTTTGGCGGCTAAGTCCATCCATTCCTTGCCTGTCATAATGATAGTTTCGTTTCCCTTGTAGAAAAATCCTGCTAACTTTTTCCTTGCAGGCAGTTTGATTTTAGTCTTGCGGTCTGCCATATCGATCTCCTAAAGCATCTTCCCATTCCCAACCGAGCAGCCAACGCATCATCCAGATATGGAACCAGTGCGGCTTTTTGTAGCAGCAAAACCTAGCCCATCGTTCTTCGGTCTGCCCAGGTGGTAACCAATATCCATAGATCACTGGTCTCATGACAGAAGGTATGTAGTCATAACGCCCGTCAATATGCCAACAAAGAATAGTGTGACCTCAGCGATGTAGACCATGTGAAGTTCTTTCTCATGGGGCTTTCTCGAGTTCATTGATTCTTTCTTTAAGGGATGCGATCTCTTTGTTCTTTCTATCTATTAGATACTCACTCATCTCAGTTCTTCCTATTGATCGAACTGTTAATGGCTTTGAATCTTGTCCACGGGTAAACCACTTTGTAGATATCTTCAGAAAGCATCCCATCGAAGCGATTCGATAAGAGCATCCCGACAGGTAGTTTCATCCCGAATGCAACAAGATCGTTATTCACATCGAAGTCACAGGCGATGTTCCAAATAACAAGATCGTTGTTGGTCACGTAGATGTGACCCTTGAGGACGTGGAGAATCTCGTGCATGACAACCGCATCGAGTTCATCATCGTCCAAGGTCTTGATGTAATCGGAAGCATAGAAAAGATACTGCCCGTTAGTCGATATCGTTTGAGTCATAACAATGTTATGAGCGATACGAAGAACGGGCAGCATTTCTTTTATCCCTGTGAACCTTGAGAATAGCCTGTCAAGTGATTGGCGTATTCTCTTTTTGGACATCATCAGTTCCCCAGTCGAGAGGCTTGCCCTCACAGAGCAAGTTGTAATCAAACTCAAGGCTGCTCACCATGCGTTTGTGATAGGCGATCTTGGCTCTGATCTCGTAGCTGAGAAGTAGAGCCTGTCTCATCGCATCAGGAAGTTCAGCAAACTCTTTAGCGAGTCTTTGTTCCTGCTCTTCTTGCTGCTTGTTGAATTCATCGGCGCGCATTTTTCTTCACTCCTTTCTTTTTGGATTTGCTTATTTCTTCTTCACTGATATCGACAACGAGATGCAGGAACTTATCCATGTTGTGGGCTGTATCCAAGAAGATTTCGCCATAATGGAAAGCAATTCTCTGAAATGTCTCGTCAAGTGCTTTGCCCATTGCCTTGCTGAACTCCAGCCACATTTTCGATGACTTCTCGTCAACAACGGCTAGTGCCAGCATCAACCCGATGATCTTCAGCTTATCGTTAATGGGATATTCTTTGTCTTTACTCACTGGTCATTCCTCTCTTTTTCGTGGATACGCTCTAGCCGATATGCGTCTTCGGCTTCCTTGACTGCCATATCTTTGGTTTCTCCATACCCAAGCGGCCCTATCTGGTCGCGGTTTTCGTTGACTCGATAGGCTGCCCAAGTCTGGGATGGCTTGATAAAGAATGCGTCATACATAGGTCTGGAATATTCTATCAGGGTCATCAAATTTTTCCACCATGCTTTGCTATGACCATCAGCACGGTATCTACGGGGACATACCCGTAGACCGTCTCGGTCGGTTTACTCTGGTCTTCGGCGTACCGCATGAGTAGTTCCTCCTCTTGGCTCGGGAACCCCACCTCGAAGGCAGTGTAGGTTTCAAGAGAAGGCCAGGTCATTACTGCCCGTGGGCGGCAGTAATGGTGGGCAGAAGCCTGTACCGAGAAAGAGAACCCGTCACGGCACTCGATCCTCGGGGCAGGCGCGCGGTACAAGTAGTCATTGTCAGAGTCTGGGCTTAACTTCACTCGCCCAGACATGACGTGCTTTTGCAGTTCATCGTTATTCATTGATAGATCCTCTACCAACTCGCCAAGTACCAGACGCTTCGATACTCACCGACCTTGTTGTCTTTCAGCCAATCCGTAGCCTTGGTGAATATTTCTGTGTCGTATTGCTTTTGCTCTTCGGTCAGGTCGCTGACCCCGAAGAAAAACCCCGTGGTTGGCGGGAGTTTTTCTTCTTTGATGGCGGTCAGAATCTTCTCGATGTCTTCGGTGTTGAGAGGGATAGGCTGGCAGTCATCCAAGCCCTTGTTGAACTCATTCACGATGAATCCATGTAGGTTTGGGTGCTTGCGCCAGTAGCCCATGTCAAGCCGCAAGGAATTGAGCCTGAACCCGTCGACTGTCATGTTATTTTCTGGGTTATCGAAGTCTCTGCGAGGGCTTTTACTTCCCTCAAGATGCATATCTAATCCCATGATTAAGCCCTCATAATTTCGACAACCTTGCGCTTGTCGTTGCGGCTGGTCATCACACTGCCCTTACCGTAGAGATACCTGGCGTAGGAACTCACGCACCGTTGCAGAGTCTCACCATTGAACTTGGAGTAAGGGATCTCGATCAACTGCCCATGTCGGATGGATCTGATGTAAGGCAGGTAGTGTCTTGACAACAATCCGCGAGCCAACTTGCGTCGACGTCGAGTCTTGATGGTTGAGATGTTGGTGTAGGTATTCCCATTGGGCAGTGTGATTCGATATTCAGCCTTGACTGCCTTGAGAATGTTGATCGACTTCTTTAAGAACTTAGCACTCATCTTTACTCTCCTAACGATTGATTGATTACCGGAATGACAGGTGTCTTCTGGCTTGTTGTGAACAACGCCCCGCCATTGTTTCCCTCGTCATCTGCCGAGGAATACAACAACGTGCCGTCATCCAATCCGATGATGAGCGGTCTTGAATACCAGCCCATCTTTTTGCACTCTTGCTTGCTCATATATCTCACGCCAGTGATGGTTCGACCTGTCAGGATATTGCTAGCAGCGTCTTTCCATCTCTTTTCTGTAGAGATTTTATTAACCATTTTTTGATGCCTCTCTGACTTCTTTAATAAGGTTTATTATCTTGCTCTCGAGTTTTTCTCTTTGCTTCTGTCCTCCTCATCTTAAAACTGCTTTAGTGCTTCTTCCGCACGTTCACGTACCCAAGTAATTACGTCCAATGCCTCGTCGCGTGGCAACCCCATGATATCTTCGGTTGTTTCGACCTTTATCTCTCGCAACGATTCCCTCAAATTTAGGGATGCCACGATCGTAACCACGGCGGTAATAGAAGCGACGTTTGCCTAGGTAGACGTTGTTATCGCACCCGTTGACGCGACCATCGTAGTAGCCGCGAATCATTGCCATAAAGAAACCTAACAGGTCACGCATACACTCTCTCCCTCTCCTTTACCTCAATTTTTTGCATCATCGCCAGCATGGCGATTCGCATGGTTTCTTCTGGCGACTTGTTCGCCAGAATCTTTAGCCACGCCTCCTCATATGAGTTCGCATCGACCATCTCAATGCGAACGCTTTTCTCATGCTTGTATGTGACGTAAAACTTTTTAACGCTGATCATAAATTCCATCCCGTGCATTACGCACCACGGTGGCAACGTCGAGCCACTCTATATCGCTTTGCAGCGCACGAAGTGGCACAGATACATCGCATGAGTCGCCCTCAGAGGTTGTCCCAAGGACAAGCCCTCGACCGCTTAACGGGGTGAGTATCCAACTAGGCTTGAAAAATGGCGCGAGTTCGCCTTTTATTAGCCCTTCGTCATCGATGAAGATCGAGTGCCGCCCACCGGGGAATCCGACCACATCGAAATTTGTGCAGTCATTTCCAATGATCTTAGAAATGCTACGCCAGTCACCGTCGTAATCAACTTCGTTGATCGACTTCGTAAACGGATCTATCAAGTACGCTTTCATTGTGTTTCAACTCCATCGCGCAACAGGTCATTAACAACGAGCCATTCAATTTAAACGGAAGGAATGTTGAACGGCGAGAGTCCCTCCTTGTCGAAGAGATCATCGATCCATTGAGTGGCAGTGACCGGATTATCAGCAACGATCTCGGCTACTGCTTCTTCATCCTCGTAGCAATAGGCAAGCAGAGCCGATGCTTTCCACGGCGCGTCGATTACCCACTGCTCGAGATTGTTGTTGAGCCAAGAGTTGTAGGCGGCTTTCACAATCGGTCTTATCGATTGCTTGTTGTCCACCTTGATCGTCGCGCCTGTCGACTTTGCTCCCTGAAGATAACTCCTGTCGTAACTGTAGCCCGTGTCCCAGTCGTAGGAGTCGTATTCGGTGTACCAGCGATTGCCGTAGTAGCCGCCAGCGGCAGCGGTCTTGACACCGAAGCGATGCGGCGACCATGCGTAGGTGTTAGACAGCCATGCGTGGTTGTACTCGATACCGCTCTGGCGATTGATGATGACAGCATCACCGTTGCCGGTCATGAAACCGAACTTGTTGCCGTTGCCGATGAGACTGCCCAAGAACGCCTGATAGGACGGGTCGAGGATACGGTCAGGCTCGTAAGCAAGTACGGGTTGGATGATGTGCCGAATGAAGTGCCAGGTATCGGACTTGGTTTTGTCGCTGTCGTTGCCCGATGAGAGGATGCCGTTGTGAGACATCCAAATACGGCTTGTTACGAAGTAGGGGTGGCAGTTCTCAAGATCGATGTCGCCGTGGGTCTGCATACGGGCGTGCCAGATGCAGTCACGACCGTCGGCGTATTGGAGATAGAACTCGATGAAGTCTGCGGCACTGACGGGCAGCAGTTTCTTGACGATCACATGACCGGCTTCGGCATACATGATGCCAAGACCGTCTTTGTTCTTGCTGTAAACGTCAGTCAAGAACTCGTCAGAGAAGTTGGTTTCTGAGGTTTGTTGTACTAACAGACACATGGTCTTTACTCCTTGGTTGATAACAGTGTTATGAAATATCAGGCGGCATCGGACATATCGATGCGACCTGACATCCGGCTATTGAAGTACTTTCGGAATATCTTTGTCTCCTCTGGTAGATTGCTTTGACAGAATGATAGGAATTGTGGCGATGTGAGGTCGCGCAGACTTGCGACAGAAGGTCGCGTGTACTCGATGATGGCGTTACAGAACTCGACGGCAGCGATGACTGCTTCGTACTTGAGACTGCCTCTGAACATTCTGAACTCGATGGTTTTTCGGTTGGTGAGATTGACTGCCTCGTATCGATCACCACTGCGGCAGTCCTTGACCTTCTTGGATTTGATCTGACAGAAGCCAGAGGCGTAGCGTCTTGCGACGCTGCGGATAAACATCTCGTTTCTGGGATCGTTGATGAAGGAGACGATCTTGCCGATCTGTAGGTCAGTCATGTTGGATCGACTGACATGGACATGGAGTCCGCAGGAGGTGGTGTTGTGGGATTTGAGGTTGCGGGTAAGGCTCTTATCTTCGAGGAACTTGAAGAGTTCACGTTGGGCAGGCAAGGACATGGGCTGCGTGATCATCTCGAAGCCATGACTTAGCGACCCGTCATTCTCGAAGAACATCCTATCGAGAAGTTTGGGGTCATTGACGCGATCGCTGATAGCCTTGGCGTTCGCCTGCCTGTCGCCGTCTATGTTCTCGACCTCGAGTTCTACGCCGAAGAATCGGTTGTGCTTAATCGTCCAATCGTCTCTGATGAAACTGAACTTGTCTTTGGATGAGTGGTAATTGCGGATGACGCGATCCCGGCGTCTGTAGTCTTGGTGATAGAAGATACCTTCTTCTTCATCTTCCTCAAAGTCGCCGTTCTCGTAACTGACAACGACCTCGTTGCCGAAATTGTCTATCGCATTGACGGCGTAGTCTCTGTGAATGTAAGTGTCTTCGTATTCCGACCAGCGGTAATGCCTCTCACGACAACTCTCGCAGATGGCGTTGTCGTAGGAATAGGACATATCGTCTGATGGGAATGACTCATCGCATGAAGAACATTGTATGATGTTGTAGTGATCGTTGATGAAGTCCATTGTCTCGTCGAAGTCGTCTGCGTTCGAGTTAACGTGCATCACGCAACTGTCATAGTTGCTTCTGCGGCATAGCGCGTGAAAGAGTGCGGTGAAGTAGGTGGAGTTGTTCTCCTCGCACTGCTCTGCGATGACTCGCAGGATAGTACTCGATTGAGAGTAAGTGAGTATCTTGTCAGACGTTGCGTACCGTGCAGTGTTCACCCTTGTCGCACAATGGTCAAAGAAGTTTCGAGCGAGGGCAGGACGTCTTAGCGAGTAATCGTAGAAGCGTTTGCCGAATGCTAGTAGTAACAGATGGTCGTTTGCCAATCGACGTGCGATAGGCAGTTCAAAGAAATGAGCCATTGTCTTTACCTCTTCATAACAGTGTTATGTGGCGATCAGAAAAGAGTCTGCTGCTCCGCCACTTCGACAGCAGAAATACGGTAGTTATCACGGGACTCTGGACTCTTTAGAATTCCTGTCTGGAAGTAATACATCGATTCTGCGAGGTATTCGCTGAGTTCTTCTTTTGCTTGTTCTCGAGTGTCAAACAGGGTGGGAGAGGGGTTGCCGTACTGGTCGTAGGACGTCCAGCAGTTGATCCATCCTTGGCAAATTGTGCGGTGTTCAACCTGGTATCTAACTGGCATCGGAAGTCTCCTTTCCTGTTGCTTGATTGATGACGTAAATGACGTAGGCAAGTGTGCCGTTCTCAAGCCATATCAGACGATCAGACTCATCTAACCCTTGTATGTCTGAAATGACGTCTTGCAGGGCAGCAAGCATTTGTGGGGCGGCTGCCATCAGTCTGGCGTCTGCCGTAGCCTCCTCATCACTGCGGTGACATTGGGCTATTAAGTTCCCCCATTTTCTGTTTCTAACTGTTTTGTTGTGCGCTACCCACAGACTTGGCGAGTAATGCTCGTCTGGATTGTCGCGTGTATCTTCTGCGTGTCTTTGCAGCATGACTTAACCCTCCTTCCTTTTATGTTCAGTGCAGCCAAAGTCAGGGCGGGTAAACAAAGCGGCAAACCATTCCTCATTGTCTTTCACATAGAACTTGCTGGGTATCTCCACCACGTTTCCGTTTTCATTTGTCTCCCAAAACCTGACAACCTTGCGGCAGGTGCCTAGGTCTGAGTTGACCGTCCATCTCCCCCAATATTTGCAGGTGCTGCAAGTGATATTGCCAACCATAGTCTTTACTCCTTCATAACAGTGTTATGACTAATCGAACTTGGATCGGTCACGGGTCTGACCGTTGTTGAGCAAGGTGGGAGATGCACCGAGGTTGAGTGCCTGATCGTAGAGTTTGACTGCCTCGATGCGATCCCCAACGACAATGACCTGTCCGCTCACGCGGATAGACCAGTGGGAACGTCCATTCAACTTCGCTCTCGTCAAGACCTTGTTGGTCGTGGAGGGATTGCGGAGTCGATGGAGAGTCTGAATGTCGAGATTCATGGCGATTACTCCGTAGGTGAAAAGGTATCGAGCAGATACCCACGGTCGCCCTACGCTCACGACGTAAGGCGACCTAGGCTATCCACTAGGGTTGCTAGCAGGGGTAGCGATGTATGCGAATACTCGGTCTGCCCGTCGATCGCGCGCAGAAATACCTAGGCATCAGTCAAGTGCTAGGGATGCGCGCAGGGTATGACCTACCGTCGCAGGACGTATGTTGCCCGTCCGTACCGGCTCTTGGAATGAAAGACCTAGACGCAGGCTTGCAGAGGCTTAGCATGGAACGACTGGCTAACCCAGTGTAGTGCCAGCGAGTGCCATAGCTAGCCTCTCGCCGCGAGTGATCCATCTGTCCGTTATCGGATGCCTAACACCTTTTTGTTGTCTGCAATACCGTTGCCGACTTGTCGTCTTTCACTCACCACGCGACATTGGGTTCGCGTCACCCGCCCGTACTTTGCGTATCTAGGCTAGGTCGATTGTCGGTCGACCCCGTGGCTATACCACCACGACTTTCTAGGTCAGAGCGTCACGCTGCGATAACTCACTACACGCGCTACAAAGACCTATCCGTATGGGCAGTGCGTTGTCGGTTCATAACAGTGTTATGAACAGAATTTCAATCGACACTACCGCGCTAACATTATCTCATATGTATATACATATGTCAAGTACCTGTGACATTTATTTTCATAACAGTGTTATGAGGAAAAATGCCAGGAGTAGATGGGTAGTGGTGTAGTGGTGTATAACGTCAGTGACTAGCAAAATGCCTACATCGAGGAAAGAATCGTGCCAACTAATAATCCGATTGGACAAGGGCTGCAACCACTGACCCCAAAATCCCTTAAATTCTGCGAGCTTGTGGCGAAAGGACATCGACCTAGCGAGGCGTACATCGAGGCGTATCGCATACAGGGGACTGCTAAGAAAAGGTCTATACAGGCAGCGGCGGCGCGGCTAACGGGCGATGCTAGGGTGCAGAGGCAAGTGGCGAAGTTGAAGGAGAAGGACGCAACGGCGGCTTTTCAACAGGCGATTGGGCTGCGGCAGTGGACGCTCGACAGGCTGAAGGAGGAGGCGAGTAACCGGAAAAGCCCACCGGCTGCGAGGGTGTCAGCACTTGGGGTGCTGGCGAGAGCGTCCCGTCTGATCGATGGCAGTAACCAGCAGAACGTCAGCGTGAATGTGGCGACTGTCAGCAGATCGTTAGCGGATATCGAGAGCGAATTGCTCGAGCGTCTGTCGAGGGTGAGCGAAGCGTCTGTCGAGCCGAGCGTCTGTCAGGAGAATATCGAGGAGGGGGAAATCCTGGGCGAGGATGAGCCGCAGGACGATGAGGAAATCAAGGGCGAAAAAAAACCCCGAGAGCCGTAGCCTCTCGGGGTTTCCGCTTATTTAGCGGTTTTTAGTGCCAGCGTAAAGATGGCGTTCACCTTCGATTGTATCGAAACAATGTCTGACTTTTTCATACCGCTGACCATGGCGCGCAATCGTGCTTCGATATCGGATAACGTGTTGACGCTTTGAAGTGTCGCGACGTTTGCCGCTTTCGCTATGGTTGCAGAAGGTGATCCCTTCGCTACCGTCGCGACCGTTGCCGCCTTTGGCGTTGCCGCTGCGACCACCTTAGCTTTAGCACGGCGACCACCCCGCTGCGCTTTCGTTGCGATCTTGTTCACCTTCAGCCAGCGGTTCATGCGGGTGTTGAATATCGCGAGGATGCTGGCAGCATTCCGACATGAGTCGAGGTGCTTGCGGTATGCCGCTCGCACCTTGTCCGCATCGGCGTAGGTTTTCACCTTCGCGGTTTCCATCATCTCGTTCACTACCTTCTGACCACTGGTCACATTGGCAGTGTGCTTGTCGAACAGGGCTATTAACTTGTCCATTGTCTTTTTACTCCTGAAAAAAAAAACGTCAGTAACCCGCCGGAATTATTCCGGAAAGTTTGACGCACAACTTGTTAAAAAATGGGTGCTATCGCCACGGGATACCCCACTTACAAGTATATACATATTATCGCTTATGTCCATCATAACAGTGTTATGACCACCTAGTGGACAAGGCAACTCTGGTGCAGAGTCGCCCAGGTGCTACCCCTACCCGTCAAAGAAATCACCGCAGCGCGTCGCGCCTACCCCCGCCACCCCCCCTGTGCGCGCACGGTACCCGCGCGCGACACATACACTGTTCCCCTCATCCGATTTCCTATTTTCGACCCCACCCCCGTCTCTTTTTTACCACACCGTTTTTCTCGCCAAGTTCTCCCCTTATTTTTTTTCTAGGAGTCCCTAGGGAACCCCTGGCTCCGTGGGCAGTACTACCTGTGGATAAACTGTGGATAACTTAGATTTGTCAATACACTGCCCGTCTATACATCGACCTCGATTTTGTTACAGCGCGTTGTAACATTTAAAAATAACTTTGTTTTCTCATAACTATATGTAAATCCTAGTTTTTTACACCCCCAAAATACCCCTTGTTTTTCTTGTCAAGTAGGGGTACATTGTTAAAATCGGGGGTAACTCCCTTTAAGTACTTACCTAGATAGGATTATTTTAGGCTTAGGTACTCCCCTCGGGCTTTTTTTTGGAAAAGCCCTCGGGACCTAGTGTTACGTAGGTCCTTGCTAGTTCTTACTACCCTATGTTTTACGTAGAACGCGCGCGGCTTACTAGAGAACAGATTGATTAAGTTTTCCCCTGAATCCTTGAAGTCCATGCTGGGGGGTTTCTCTGCTCAAGAGAAAGCCGAGTTATTAACCCTTCTGGAAGAATGGGAAAAAGCCAAGGAACGAGAATCCTCTCAGAGGCAGTTCATTCCGTTCGTGAAGACCTTGTGGCCGGCTTTCATCGAAGGTGAGCATCACCTGATCATGGCCAAGGCTTTCGAGAAAGTGGCTCGGGGTGAGTGCAAGCGCATGATCATCAACATTGCGCCTCGTCACACCAAGTCTGAGTTTGCCTCCTACATGCTTCCAGCGTGGTTCCTAGGGAACTACCCGAACAAGAAGGTCATTCAGTGTAGCCATACCGCAGAGTTGGCAGTGGGGTTTGGACGCAAGGTGCGTAACCTCGTCGCCTCTGAGGACTACCGCAAGATCTTTCCAGATGTCGCCTTGCAGCAAGATTCCAAAGCTGCAGGACGGTGGAGTACTAACCAGAATGGGGAGTATTTCGCCATCGGTGTAGGCGGTGCGGTAACTGGTAAAGGTGCGGATCTGCTCATCATCGATGATCCGCATTCCGAACAGGAAGCCGCCCTGGGTGATCCTTCGGTCTACAACAAGACCTATGAATGGTACACCTCCGGTCCTCGGCAGCGTTTGCAGCCAGGAGGGGCAATCATCGTTGTAATGACCCGCTGGCATCAGCGAGATCTGACCGGCAGGGTTTTAAAGTCCTCGATTGAGCGAGGCGGCACTGATGAATGGGAGGTCATTGAACTTCCCGCCATCTTGCCTTCAGGCAATCCTCTGTGGCCTGAGTTCTGGTCGCAAAAAGAGCTTGAAGCGATTAGAGCTGAACTGCCCGTTGCCAAGTGGTCAGCGCAGTACCAGCAAAATCCAACTGCCGAAGAAGGGGCGTTGGTTAAGCGTGAGTGGTGGCGAATCTGGGACAAAGAATCCCCGCCTGTGTGTGATTTTATTATTCAGTCCTGGGACACTGCCTTCACCAAGAAGCAAACCTCGGACTACTCCGCCTGTACCACCTGGGGTGTCTTTAAGCACCCCACGCCAGAAACAGGGGTGCTAGGAACGCATATCATTCTGCTCGATGCATACAAAGAGCGAATGGAGTTCCCAGAGCTTAAGCGCAAGGCTTACGAGATGTATGAGCAGTACCGACCCGATGCGTTTATCGTTGAAGCTAAAGCCGCTGGCGCGCCTCTGATTTATGAACTTCGCGCAATGGGGATTCCTGTAGCCGAGTACACCCCCTCAAGGGGGAATGACAAGGTGGCAAGAGTCAATGCGGTCAGTGATCTTTTCTCTAGCGGGAATGTCTGGTGTCCACCGACCCGTTGGGCAGAGGAAGTGGTTGAAGAGTTTGCAGCGTTCCCTAACGCCGAGCATGATGACTTGGTGGACTCGAGTACCCAAGCCCTACTGAGATTTAGGCAGGGCGGGTTTATTTCTATTGAAACCGATGAGCCGGTGTCCAGGTTACCTAGGCGTCGCTCAAACTATTATTGAGGGTTGTAACATGCCTGCTAGCGATAAAAACCAAGGACAAAACAAAGCTGTCCCGTCGCGAAAGACTAGCGTAGAAATTATCGAAGATGCTTTATCAAAAGGTTTGAGGCCAGGAAGCTTTGCGTTTAGAGATTTTGTAGAGAATCGTGTGCCTGCCATGAAAGAACCTCCTGCTAAACCGCGTGATAAAGAGGTGCAGGCTGCGCGTTTTCCACCTATAAACCTATATCGCAAAGGCGGTTCTGTTAAGTCCTCTGCCTCGAAACGCGCTGACGGAATTGCTAAGAAAGGCAAAACTCGAGGTACGTGTAAATAATAGATAGGAAGCTAATTCATTGAGAGTTGTAACATGAAAGCCAATAGAGTTAGAAAATTCAATGAAGGTAAAAGTACAAGAGGCGGCGGTATAAGTAGACCTGCGGCGCTTGAACGAAGACGGCAGCAAGAGTATTTGGAGCGTAATCCGCAGTATCGTGAACGCGAAGAAGGCTTGGAAAGCGTTTCTCCAGAAAGATTTTTAATTCCCGGCGGGGCTGCTAGAACGGGGGCAGCGGGTATGTTAGGTATGGCTGGGCGTTCTACTATTGCTAAAAAAATAAAAAGAAAATATGAACGCAATAAAGATGCTCTTGGCGAAGCAGCAGGAATGGGCGTTCTTGTCGGAGGAGGAGCCTTAGCACAGGCCGTGATCAATAGACTTCAAACTGAACAATTAGCAGAAAGGCGTGCGCGTGCTGAACGGGAACGCGCCGAAAAAGCCAAGGAAGAAAAAGATAAGTCTTCTTACCGTAAAGGTGGCTCTGTTAAGTTATCTGCCTCAAGACGCGCTGACGGAATTGCCAAGAAAGGCAAGACCCGGGGTACGTGTAAATAATAGATAGGAAGCTAATTTAATGGCATCAGCAAAGCGCGAGATCATTGCCAATGAGATCCGCAAGTCTTACAAGAAAGGCATCAAAGCCTGCCCTGTAGCGACGCAAGATGTCAATGTCAACCTCAAGAACAGAAACCATGCCATTGAGGAATATGGCTATGGGCCACTCAATCCGAATGAACCAAGCCGCAAGTTCTGGCAGGCTAAAGCAGATATGTGGGCAGTGTCCCCTGCAGAGGCCAAGAAATCACGATGCGGAAATTGCGCAGCTTTTATTCAGACTCCGCAGATGCTTCAATGCATTGAGAAGGGTATGGAGGCGGGTGACGAACCGCATGAAAGCAACGCCAAAGATGTGATCGAAGCATCCAATCTTGGTTACTGCGAGTTCTTTCATTTTAAGTGCGCTGGCAATAGAACATGCGATGCATGGATTGTCGGCGGACCAATCAAATAAGGTAATTCATGGCCATCGACAAGGCACTGGTTCCACTCATTCCAGATGACCCTGATGCTCAAGCCGCAGAGCTTGAGATCGAGGTAATTGCCATGGGCGATGAAGCCCCGGCAATGACCATCAACGAAGATGGCAGTGTTGAGATTGATATGGGCGGTGGTGAGTCGGATGCCGACTCGGGGGATCACTATGCAAACCTTGCCGAAGTCATCGATGAGTCAGAACTTGAAAGCCTTGCCAATGAACTCGTTGGATACTACGAAGCCGACAAGAACTCCAGAAAAGACTGGGAGCAAACCTACATCAAAGGGCTTGATCTCCTGGGACTTAAAATTGAAGATCGAACTGAACCCTGGCCGGGGGCCTGCGGAGTATTCCACCCTCTCTTAACCGAAGCCGTGGTGCGCTTCCAAGCGCAAGCCATCACTGAAATGTTTCCCGCACAGGGACCAGTTCGAGTTGTGGTGGTGGGCAAGCAGACCCAGGATAAAGATCGACAGGCTCTGCGTGTGCAGGATTACATGAATTATCTTCTTACCGAGAAGATGACTGAGTATCGATCTGAAACCGAAAAGATGTTGTTCTCACTGGCTTTGGCAGGCAGTGCTTTCCGCAAAGTCTATTACGACCCGCAGCTTAAGCGTCCGGTTTCAATGTTTGTCCCGGCTGAAGATCTCGTAGTCTCATACGGTGTTAGCGATCTTGAAACCGCAGAGCGTGTCTCGCATGTGATGCGTAAAGCGAAAAACGATATCCGAAAGCTTCAAGTAGGCGGGTTCTATCGCGATGTATATCTTGGTGATCCGCAAGATGACATCAGCCAGATCAGAGAAAAGGAAGATAAGCTCTCTGGAGTCTCGGCAAGTTATGAAAGCGACAACCGTTACACCCTTATCGAAATGATGGTTGACCTCGACCTGCCCGGGTTCGAGGACATGAAAGATGGTGAGCCAACGGGTATCGCGTTGCCCTATGTCGTGACTGTCGATAAAGGGTCGCGCAAGGTTCTCGCTATTCGCAAGAACTGGAATGAAGAAGATCCAGAGAAAAAGAAGCGAGATCATTTTGTTCATTACCGCTACCTCCCGGGAATGGGCTTCTATGCTTTCGGCTTGATCCATCTGATTGGTGGACTAGCAAAAAGTGCAACGAGTATTCTTCGGCAGTTGGTCGATGCGGGAACCCTATCAAATCTCCCGGGCGGCTTGAAAGCCAGAGGTCTTCGCATTAAAGGCGACGACACGCCAATTGCTCCAGGTGAGTTCCGCGATGTCGATGTCCCGGGAGGCAGCATCCGCGACAACATTACGTTCCTGCCTTACAAGGAACCCTCGGCAGTGCTTTATACGCTGCTGAATAACATCGTCGAGGAAGGTCGTCGCTTTGCTTCCTTGGCCGATATGAAGGTAGCGGATATGAACGCCGAAGCCCCAGTCGGCACGACGCTTGCCATTTTGGAACGCACCATGAAAGTGATGAGTGCCATCCAAGCAAGACTTCATGCCTCGCTTCGGCAAGAACTCAAGTTGCTCTCGGGTGTGATCCGCGACTACGACGAACCGGTATACCCCTATGAGACCCCGGGTGGGGAAGATGTCAAATCGCAAGATTTTGATGATCGAGTAGATGTCATCCCGGTCAGTGACCCTAATGCTAATAGCATGGCTCAACGCATTATGCAGAGCCAAGCAGCGCTGCAGTTATCGATATCTGCCCCGCAGATCTATGACATGAAGGTTCTCCACCGCCAGATGCTTGAGAGCATGGGCGTTAAGAACGTCGATGAGATTATTAAACCTGATGATGGTGAAACTCCGGCTGATCCAGTTCAGGAAAACATGAACGCCATTAACCTTAAACCGATTAAGGCGTTTAGCTACCAAGATCATGACGCGCACATTACTGCGCATATGACCTTTATGCAAAGTCCTGCATTTATGGGGCTTGAGAAAACCCCGATGTTCCCTGCCATTTCTTCTGCGATGGATGCGCATATTCGCGAACACATCGCCTTTCAGTACAGGCAGAGGGTTGAGCAAGAGATGGGTATTCCGCTTCCGCCCGATGAGGAGATCCTGCCAAAGGATATCGAGAAGCGCATTAGCGGCTTGATTGCTGCCGCATCGACTCAAGTCCTCAACAAGGAAACGGCAGAAATGCAGGCTCAGAAAAACATGGCTGCGATGCAAGATCCCATCGTTCAACAGAAAGAGAAGGAATTGCAGATCCGCGCTATGCAAGCGCAAAACAAGATGCAAGTGGATATGGCAAAACTTCAGCTGGACGCTCAGAAGTCCAGGGCAAAGGATGCCATCGAGATCGAGCGAATCAATGCCCAAGAGAGAATGGCTCAGCAAGCGGTCCAGCAACGTATTCTGGATACCGCCATTGATGCCCAGATTGAGCAGGCAAAGATCGACTCGCAAGAACTTCAGAAGGGGGTCGACATTGGCTTTCAGGCGGCTAGAAACCGCAGGGAGTAACCCTTGGCTCTGATGCATGAAGACCAGGCTTTAGCCTATTTAAGAGAGAACATCCGACGGGTCATGAATGAGTACGCCGATAACGTCGCCACAGGCTCCTGTAGCGACTTTGCCGAGTACAAGCGACTCTGTGGGGTCATCGAAGGATTGGCCCTCGCTGAGCGTGAATTGCTTGACCTGAAAGAAAAACTTGAAAATAGGTAAATACCTGTACTAATCTGTGGATATCTTGTAGATATCTTGTAGATATCTACAAGCACTCGCGGAAATCCGCGCACACAATGAGGTCTAAATGACAACCATTGCACTAGTGAACCCGCTGCCTGCAGCGGAAACGGAAAAGGCTGCTAAAAAGCCTTCTCAACTACCTAAGCCAAAGGGGTTCAAGCTCCTTATTGCGCTACCGGAAGTGGATGAGAAGACCGAAGGTGGCATTCTTAAAGCCTCTGAAACAATCCGAAACGAATCCGTCGCGACCGTTGTGGGATTTGTCCTCAAACTAGGACCCGATGCCTACAAAGACGAAAAGAGATTCCCGAACGGCCCATATTGCCAAGAGGGAGATTGGGTTATCTTTCGGGCATATAGCGGAACTCGAGTGAAAATTTACGAAAAAGAGTTTCGGCTGATCAATGATGACACCGTAGAAGCGGTAATTGATGATCCAAGAGGCGTTGAACGAGTATGAGCGAACAAGAAAATGAGATTGAGAACTCAGTGGCAGACTCCGATGCCAGCGAAGCCAGCTTCGGAACCTCTGAAGAAACAAAATTCTTCGGGATTAAAACCCAAATCCTCCCAAAAGCAGGAGAACAATCTGCAGAAGGTGAGGAATTCAGCATTGAGGTCATTGATCCTCAAAAATCAAAAGACCGTAAACCGAAGAAATCAGAGTCGGTAAACACCAAAGAAGAATCCGATGGTGATTCCGAAGTTGAAAACTATAGTGCGCGGGTTAAAAAACGAATTGATAAGTTAAAGTATGAGTTTCATGAGGAACGACGGCATCGAGAAGAAGCGGCAAAGCTTCGTGATGAGGCAGTCACTTACGCTCAGCGTATTCAGGAAGAAAACAAGCGTCTGACCGGCCTGCTTTCTGAAAACCAAAAACTTATTCAGCAACAAGTGACAGAAAGAGCCAAGGCTGTTTCTCAGATTGCCGAGAATGAATTTCGGCGCGCGCATGAATCTGGTGATACCGATGCGATCGTCAAGGCTCAGCAGAAACTGACCCAAGCGCAACTAGCTGAAGCATCCGCTCCTGCCTACGCCAACCAAATGGCAAGGCAGTTACAGGCGGCTAAAGCGGAAGCGGCTGCTCAAGTTCCTCAACAGGATTACCTTAAGCAGGCTGCTCAAGTGGCTCCGAAGCCTGATGCAAAGGCAGCTAAATGGCAAGCAGAGAATCCTTGGTTTGGTAAAGATCCCGAGATGACTAGCCTTGCTTATGGCATTCATCAGCGGTTAATTGGCGAAAAAGGAAATGATTTTGCCTCGTCAGATGAATACTACGAGACAATCAACAAGCGAATACGTCAGGTATTTCCTGACCGCTTTGCGGAGGATGATGCACTGGATGAAGTGGATACCGAAGAGGTTGAAGCTAAGCCAGTGCGCACTGCGACTCCGCGAAGAGTACCCGTCGTGGCTCCAGCCAAAAGAATGGCTGGGTCAGCCCCGCGCAAAGTGCAGTTGACGGCCACTCAAGTTGCCCTCGCCAAGCGACTTGGATTAACTCCCCAACAGTATGCCTCACAATTAATGAAGGAGATGGGCAATGGCTAATGTGCGCAAACCTCGCGAAATAGACACTCGTGTCAATGAAACTAGGACTCAAAGTTGGAAACCGCCTTCGGTTCTTCCCGATCCTCTTCCCCAGGATGGCTGGGTCTTTAGATGGATTCGGACTTCCTCACTTGGTAACGCAGATAACAAGAATGCGTCCATGCGTCTTAGAGAAGGGTGGGAGCCGGTAAGAGCGGAGGATCACCCAGAGTTAATGATTATGTCAGATCATAATTCTGAGTGGGCCAAGCGTGGTGGTATTGAAGTCGGCGGACTCTTGCTTTGCAAGATGCCGGTAGAAAAGTCCCAAGCTCGCCAAAAGTTTTATGAACAGAAGGCAGAGCAACAGGTCAACTCTATTGACAACAATTACCTTCGCGAAAGCGATCCACGTATGCCAATGCTGAAGCCAGATCGTAAGACGAGAGTTACGTTTGGTAGCGGAAGTTAAGGATTTCCCTTGACGACCGCCTTTTAACTTATAGGAGTATCAAGTATGTCAAGCACTGCAACCCCTTATGGGATGCGGCCTGTCGGCGTTCTTGGTGGTCGTCCAGATAACAACGCTTTCAACAGCTACAAGATTGCTAGCGGCTATGCTTCTAACATCTTCTATGGTGACGTTGTAAAGATTGTTTCTACCGGTGTAGTGGAAAAAGATACCGGAACGTCCACTTTAACCCCGATTGGTGTTTTTGTGGGTTGCCGTTACACGAACCCGACAACGAAGGAACTCAATTTTGCTCAATACTGGCCGACCGGTACTGTGGCTTCTGATGCGTTGGCCTACGTTGTTGATGATCCGTGGGCGGTATTTCAAATCCAGTCTGACGAGACTCTCGCTCAGACGGCCCTTGGTAACAATGCGGCCATCGTTCAAACGTCTGGCTCTACCGCTATCGGTAACAGCAAGAACGCTTTGGACGGTTCAACCATTAACACGACTAGTACGCTTCCATTGCGTATTGTTGCGTTTGTGGATGGTCCCAGCAGCGCGGTTGGCGATGCGTTTACTGATGTAATTGTTAAGTTTAACAATCACCAGTTTACCACCGCGACTGGCGTTTAATAGGAGTAACTAGCAATGGCAATTTCACGCGCACAGTTGCTCAAGGAACTCCTTCCGGGCCTTAATGCCCTGTTCGGCCTTGAGTACAAGAAGTATGAAGACGAACATGCGGAGATCTACGAGACGGAGAACTCCGAGCGTTCGTTTGAAGAGGAAGTAAAACTTTCGGGATTCGGCGCTGCGCCGGTCAAGAACGAAGGTTCTGCGATCTCTTACGATAATGCTCAGGAGTCGTTCACGGCTCGTTATAACCACGAAACGATTGGAATGGGTTTTGCGATTACGGAAGAAGCCATGGAGGATAATCTCTATGACTCGCTTTCCTCGCGTTACACCAAGGCTCTCGCTCGTGCAATGGCTTACACCAAACAAGTTAAGGCTGCAAATCCGCTTAATTCGGGTTTCAGTACTTATGAGTCTGGTGACGGCGTTTCACTGTTCAACACCTCACATCCTCTGGTGTCGGGTGGAGTCAACTCTAACCGTCCGACGGTTGGTGTTGATCTGAACGAAACTTCGCTTGAAGCGGCGGTTATTCAGATTGCGGATTGGACTGACGAGCGTGGGCTGCTAATCGCTGCCCGTCCTCGTAAGCTTATTGTTCCGCCTGATCTGATGTTTGTGGCTCAGCGCATCCTTGCGACGGAACTCCGTCCGGCGACCGCTGACAACGACATCAACGCCGTGAAGTCGATGGGTGTCATTCCTGAAGGGTTCTCTGTGAACCACTACTTGACTGACACGAATGCTTGGTTCTTGATGACTGACATTCCAAATGGTATGAAACACTTTGTTCGCGCACCTCTTGAGACGAGCATGGACGGAGATTTCGATACCGGGAATGTGCGGTATAAGGCTCGTGAGCGTTATTCGTTCGGCGTGTCTGATCCGCTTGGCATCTTTGGATCGCCCGGCGCTTCGTAAGAAGCAAACAGGAGGGGGTCAAAAGACCCCCTCTTCTTTTTATTTATCCTAGGTTTATTTCCCATATCAGACAGACTAGGCTGACGACATGCAGACGGGTATGGGTATCTCGCATGTGAGGTAATTTAAAATGGCTCAGACTACATTCACTGGCCCAGTTAATCTGGGTGTTTTCACGGTTGCTACGGCCCCTACAAGTAATGTCTCTACAGGTTCCGTTGCCTATTTCTCAAATGGTGCTGCAGGTAGCCCAGTTCTTGCGTTTTACAACGGAACCAACTGGTTGCGAGTAGACACTTTGGCTGCTATTTCTGCTAGCTAATATATTATAAATCTATGTAATGAAGTATTTAATGCATAAATTGAATATACCAGTTTCCGAGGATTTAAAATTTTAAATCCTCGGATTTCTGAATAAAATTTTATTTAATGCGTTGAACAAAGATTAACTGGAGATAAACATGGCAGATGCAGTTACAAGCCAAACTCTGATCGATAGTGATCGCGTTGCTATCATGAAATTTACAAACATCAGTGACAGCACTGGTGAAACTGGCGTGGTTAAAGTTGATGTGTCTGCCCTGTCTGCTCCTGCAGGCAAAGTATGCAGCACAGTATCTATTGACCGCATTTATGCTTCGACGGTAGGCATGGGTGTTGACATCCTATGGGATGCCACGGCAGATGTGGTAACAATGACGTTAGGCCCAGATCAGTTTTATGAATATAAGTTTAATGACATCGGTGGACTGTGGAATAACGCGGGAGCAGGCAAAACTGGAGATGTGTTATTCACTACCGTTGGTGCATCCGCAGGCGATCGTTATACGATCATTCTTTACCTGAGCAAGAAGTACACCTAATGGTCAAAGGCGTTAAGAGACTTCCTTCTGGCGGTATTGAGTATCGCGGTGAGAAGTTTTCAGGATTTAATAAACCTAAAGATGCGCCTTCTGGTGACACCCATAAAAAGGTTGTACTGGCTAAAAAGGGCGATAAAGTAAAACTTGTTCGGTTTGGGAGGAGAGGATATGGCCATAACTACTCGCCGGAAGCGCGAAAAAACTACCTTGCGCGTAGCGCGGGAATCAAAGGCAAGGGTGGGCGCAGCACCGCCAGTGACCCTTTCTCCCCAAATTATTGGGCAAGGAAAGTTCTTTGGGCGGGTCCTGGCGGCAGCAAAGCAGCGCCTCCAGGTGGCTCTAGATTCCGTAAAAAGTAAGTTCTCATGAACAGAGCTAATATGAAACAAGAAGTCATGAAAGCCCCCGCTTCGCCCAAAGCGAAGAGCAAGGTTAAAAAGGTTATGGGTGAGTTCAAACGTGGCAAGCTCAAGTCTGGTTCTGGCCAAAAGGTCAAGAGCCGTGATCAAGCCATTGCCATTGCCCTATCAGAAGCCCGTGGTGCCATGCAGAGAAAGTATGGCGGCAAGGGAGTTACGATGTACGACGATTCGGTAGAGCGTCGTTTTGGTAGTGGAATGGAAGATCCGCGCAAGACGGGAGCCTTTATGCGTAATGCGCGCCGAGATATTGAAAGCGCGCCAAAGTACACCGAGAAAGAGCGGCAAGCGATGCTTGAAGTAGAGCAAGCCGAGATGGATCGAAAAATGCGAGAAGCCCGTAGAAAGTTCTACGGTCGCCCTTAATAGGAGATAACTAAATGCTTGACTGTCGTGGTATGGGAGCGGTAACCAAGAAAGGCCGCAAGGGACCTGTGGAAGTTGTCAATCGTAAGATGGGCGGCAAGATGGTTACCGGGTATAAGTACGGAAAGTCCGTTAAGCGCAAGATGAAAGGTAAGAGTTGCTAAAACGTGGCTACTACCGCAACGGCAACATTTAACCTAGACCTTAACGCTATTGTCGAAGAAGCCTTCGAGCGTTGTGGGGCGGAACTTAGATCAGGCTACGACCTTCGCACGGCGCGACGTAGCTTGAATCTTTTGTTTGCTGAATGGGCAAATCGCGGTATCAACCTTTGGACCGTAGAGCAGGGAACTCAAGTTCTTACTCCAGGTACGGCGACTTACAATATTCCAGTAGATACTGTTGATTTGATTGAGCATGTAATCCGTACTGGAACGGGCAGTAATCAAACTGATATTGATATTAGTCGCATCTCGGTCAGCACTTACGCCTCTATTCCAAACAAGACGGCGCAGGGAAGACCTATCCAGGTTTACATTGATCGTAAGTCTGGCGCAACGAGTGCAGCCAGCGTGGTTCAATACCCAACCTTTACAGTGTGGCCTGTTCCAGATAGCAGCCAAACGTATACTTTGGTGTATTGGCGTTTACGCCGTATGTTAGATGCAGGCAATGGTGTTAATACGCAAGACATTCCATTTAGGTTCCTGCCTTGCTTAGTTGCAGGGCTAGCCTACTATATGTCATTAAAGCTGCCCGGGGCTGAGACGCGTATCCCGATGCTCAAGGCAATGTATGACGAGGCATGGGGATTGGCTTCGGAAGAAGATCGAGATCGATCTGCAGTTAGGTTTGTCCCCAGACAATCATTCCTGACGAGTTAACCTTATGCCGGTACCTTTCGCTTCCGGTAGACATGCAATTGCGATGTGTGATCGCTGCGGGTTTGAATACAAACTCAGCGAACTTAAAGAAGAAGTCATCAAGACCAAGAATGTCAATTTATTGGTTTGCGAGGAATGTTGGGACCCAGACCAGCCTCAATTGCAACTCGGGATGTACCCGGTAGAAGATCCTCAGGCTATTCGCAACCCTCGCCCAGATAACACCTACTACTTTGTAGGAGCCAATGGGGCAGGCGGTAGTCGCGACATCCAGTGGGGATGGAATCCGGTAGGGGGAGCCAGAGCTTGGGATAATGGACTAACGCCTAATGATTTGCTGGCGACTGGCTACGTAGGCTCTGTGACAGTTTCTACAACTTGAGAATGAAATGAACTATTCCCAGTTAAGTCTAGCCATACAGGAATACTGCCAATCGACGGAAACGTCGTTTGTTGCCAATATTCCTACGTTCATTAAGCAGGCTGAGCAACGGATCTATAATATGATCCAGTTCCCATCACTGCGTAAGAATGTCACTGGCACGACCACCTCTGGAAATAAGTACCTGGCTTGTCCAGATGACTTCCTTTCGGTGTATTCGCTAGCCCTTATCAAGGGTGATGGCAGCTATGAATACCTTCTAAACAAGGATGTCAATTTTATTCGAGAGTCCTATCCGTCGCCTACTGACACGGGGCTTCCCGCCTACTATGCATTGTTTGGCCCAAGATCAGATCAGGCGACGGAACTTACTTTTATCCTAGGTCCAACCCCTAATTCGAATTACTCGGTAGAGTTGCATTACTTCTTCTACCCTGCTTCGATTGTTGATAATGGAACGAGTTGGCTTGGGGATAACTTCGATAGCGTTCTTTTGTACGGCTCACTGGTTGAAGCCTATACCTATCTTAAGGGTGATCCAGATCTGATGACCCAATATGAGAACAAGTACAAAGAAGCCATCTTGCTTGCCAAGAGACTGGGCGATGGCCTTGAGCGTCAAGATGCTTATCGTAGTGGTCAAGTAAGGATACCTGTCGGATGAGTGGATTTAGTGGCGGTATAAGTATTGGTCCAGTAAATGTATTCACGACCCAGAACCGAGGCTTTACTCCAGAAGAGATTGCTGAGAGAGCCTTGAATAAGATTATTTCTGTTGGAGAGGAAAGCCATCCTGACATTATCAAGCAGGCAAAAGTCTACAAAGACAATATCAGGATGGTCTTGATTAAGTACTTGCGTGAGGCCCAAAGATCCGAGCGAACCACGATCTGTGCAAAGCTCACCATGCAAGGGCATAGTGATTTAGCAAAGATCATAGGAGAACTTTAATGGCAATTTCTCAAGCAATGGCGACCAGTTTTAAGGTCGAGATTCTCAACGGCATTCATGCATTCGGAACTTCGGTTACCCGAGGTTCAACAACTGCTGACACATTCAAGATTGCACTGTATACCTCATCCGCATCTCTAGGTGCATCAACGACGGCGTACTCTTCAACGAATGAAGTTTCTGGGACGGGATATTCTGCAGGCGGTAATACGCTGAGTGTATCTCAGGTTCCAACTTCTACTGGCACTACGGCATTTCTAGACTTTGCCGATACGACCTGGAGTACTGCCACGATTACTGCCAATGGCGCGTTAATCTATAACAGTACTCAAAGCAATAAGGCGGTGGCGGTGTTGGCGTTTGGAGGAGATAAGACTTCTACCGCTGGAGACTTCACAATTCAGTTCCCGGCTGCGACGTCTTCCGACGCGATTATTCGAATCGCTTAATTGAGTAGCGTCCGTGGCCGACGCTAATGTTGGATTTACAGGCTGGAGTGCCTCTGGCGTAGGCTGGGGCGACCAGGGTTGGGGCGTTGGAAGCGGCTCCAATATTCAGGCTACAGGCGGTGTTGGAACTGTCGGAGTTAATGCGACCGCCGTTACAGGCGTTACAGGCGAGACAGTTCTTGCTTCGGTAGGAGAGGAGTTTGTCATTGGCAATGCCAATGTATACCCAACTGGGGTATTCGCGACCGGGGAAACTGGAACTGTTGTCATTAATGCGGCAGCTAATGTTTCGCTTACCGGGGTTGAGGCCACTGGGTTTATTGGAACAGTTATTGTCGATGCTAAAGCAGTTGTTCTTGTTTCAGGCGTTAGCGCAACGGGTCAAACCGGAACAGTCGCGGTAAATGCTTCGGCAATTTCCCCTGTTACATCCGTTACAGGAACTGTTTCCCTCGGAACAATCAGTGTTATTACTAGTAATATTTTCTCTGTTACTGGGGTTCTTGGAACCACTTCCCTGGGTGATGCAACCGTTATCGCCAAGGCGGTGGTATCTGTAACAGGAGTTCAAGCTCAAGGGTTCGTGGGGCCATATCTCATATGGGGATTGGTTGATACCACGCAGAATCCAAATTGGCAAAATATCGGCACTTCACAGACGGCGGCTTGGGGTAATATCTCAACTGCCCAGTCACCTAATTGGACGCAAATTGCTGCGTAGGGGTAATTGAATGGCAACTTATAGCAATATCGGCATTAAACTGATTACGACTGGTGACGAAAGCGGCACCTGGGGTACCAGCACGAACACCAACTTTTCGGATGTTTTGGACGAAGCCATTGCCGGTGCGGTCACGTATAACATTTCAAGCGACGCAGATTTCACTTTAACGGTATCCGATGGCACATCAAGCGATGCCCGTCATGCGGTTATTAAGTTTACCTCAACGACCCTTACGACTACCCGCGTTGTCACATTTGCACCTAATACTCTTCAGAAGACCTGGGTGGTCATTAACGCTACGACTGGTGGGCAGTCTCTTACCTTCAAGCAGGGTAGCGCAGGTGGCACCGTAACGGTTCCTAATGGGGAAAGCGCAATCATTTACTCCGATGGTGCTGGTGGAACTAACGGTGCAGTTGTTCGAGTCCTCGATAGCTTTACCAATACCAAAATTACAACCGGTACACTAAATGCGACCACGCTTGATCTGACCAACCTTGAAGTTACCAACATCAAGGCGAAAGACGGCACTGCCGCCCTGACGATTGCCGATTCGACGGGCAAAGTCACGGTCAGTACAGAACTTGCCGTAGATAACATCAACGTCTCTGGCAACGCGATCACCTCGACCAACGCAAACGGTAACATCGACCTCACGCCAAACGGTACAGGCGAAGTCAACATTACAAAGGTGGATGTTGACTCTGGCACGATCGACGGCACGACCATCGGCGGCTCTACGGCAGCGGCAGGATCGTTCACGACCTTGACCTCCTCAAGCACCGTCACAATGAACGGCGGCACCGCCAACGGCGTCCTGTACCTGAACGGCAGCAAGGTGGCGACGAGTGGGA
>Ga0194131_10000787_pt1 | contig 54538 bp, 55 predicted proteins | sample TA2KigO120mmetaG_FD_148631 | JGI IMG/M metagenome (GOLD analysis project Ga0194131, IMG submission 148631) | Freshwater microbial communities from Lake Tanganyika, Tanzania - TA2015053 Kigoma Offshore 120m | ecosystem: Environmental > Aquatic > Freshwater > Lake | place: Tanzania: Lake...
TACGGACGGGTGAGCCGCTACGGCATCATCGCCTTTGCCTCATCGATGGACCAAGTGGGACCCATGACCAAGGACGTGCGCGATAGCGCGCTGTTGCTCGAAGCGATCGCCGGCCACGACCCGGCCGATGCCACCTCGGTGCAGCGACCGGTGCCGAAATACAGCGAAGCCCTGACGGGCGGTGTCAAAGGCCTGCGCCTCGGCGTTCCGCGCGAATATTTCGTCGCCGGCATGGCGCCCGAGGTCGAGCAAGCCGTGCGGCGCGCCATCGCCGAGCTGGAAAAACAGGGCGCGCGCATCGAAGATATTTCTCTGCCGCACACGAGTTACGCGGTGGCAGTCTATTACATTATCGCCACCGCTGAGGCGAGCTCCAATCTGGCGCGCTACGACGGCATGCGCTACGGCCATCGCGCCGAAGCCGCAGATCTAAATGACACCTACATGCTAAGCCGCGAGGAAGGTTTCGGCGCCGAGGTCAAGCGGCGCATCATGCTCGGCACCTATGCGCTCTCCGCCGGCTACTACGAAGCCTACTACCTCAAAGCCCAGCGTGTGCGCGCATTGATCAAACGCGACTTCGATCAGGCTTTTGCAAGCTGCGACGCCATCGTCACACCGACCATGCCGACCACTGCCTTCAAGATCGGTGAGAAAACCCAAGATCCGTTACAAATGTACTTGTCGGACATCTATACGATCTCGGTGAACCTCGCTGGCTTGCCGGCCATCTCCCTACCCTGCGGCTTTGATAAAGCAGGCTTGCCGATCGGCCTGCAAATCATCGGGAAACCGTTCGATGAAGCGACGATCCTGCGCGTGGCGTACGCTTATGAGCAAGCGACCGAGTGTCACACAATGAAACCCGAGGATAGAGGATAGAGGGTCGCAGAACCATTCTTACCCTCCTCGATCCTCCATCTTCTATCCTCAATCGGTTAACGATCAGAACCATGAACTACGAACCCGTCATCGGCCTGGAAGTCCACGCGCAACTGCTCACCGATTCGAAGATCTTCTGCGGCTGCTCCACCCGTTTTGGCGCTGAACCCAACGCCAACACGTGCCCGGTGTGCATCGGCTTGCCCGGGGTGCTGCCGGTGTTGAACCGGAAAGTCGTCGAATTTGCGCTGCGCGCCGGCCTGGCGACCCATTGTGAAATCACCCGCGCGAGCCGCTTGGCGCGCAAAAACTATTTTTATCCCGACCTGCCCAAGGGCTATCAAATCAGCCAATACGAACTGCCGATCTGCGAGCATGGCTACATCGACATCGAAGTCAGCGGCGCGACTAAGCGGGTGCGCCTGACACGCATTCACATGGAAGAAGACGCCGGCAAAAATATTCACGATCAACATGGCGACTCGAGCCTGGTCGATCTCAACCGCGCCGGCGTGCCGCTTCTGGAAATCGTCAGCGAGCCGGATTTGCGCAGCGCCGATGAAGCGGTCAGTTATCTCAAAACCCTGCGCGCTATTGTGCAGTTTCTCGGTGTCTGCGACGGCAACATGGAGGAAGGCAGTTTTCGCTGCGACGCCAACGTCTCGGTGCGGCCTGCTGGCAGCGACCGACTCGGCACCAAGATTGAGATCAAGAACTTGAACTCCTTCAAAGCCATCGAAAAGGCAATCGCCTTTGAAATCGAAAGGCAAAGCGATGTTCTTTCCGGCGGCGGCCAATTGGTGCAGGAAACCCGGCTGTGGGATGAGCATCGCGAAGAGACCCGCTCGATGCGCTCGAAGGAGTCGGCCCATGACTATCGCTACTTTCCCGATCCCGATCTGCTGCCGCTAGTGATCAACGCTGATTGGATCGCCGAAGTCCGTGCCGGGCTGCCGGAACTGCCCGCCGCACGCAAAGCGCGCTTCATGCAAGGTTATCAATTGCCGGCTTACGAGGCCGAACTTTTGACCAGCCGAAAAGACATCGCCGATTATTTTGAGGAGGCGGTCACGGCCCACGCGAATGCGAAAGCGGTTGCCAATTGGATCGTCGGCGATCTCTTTCGGGTGCTAAAGGAACAGAAACTGGATGAAGAATTCTACATTGACCGCTGGCCGGTGGCGGCTGAGCGCCTCGGGGAATTGGTTCGCTTGATCGATCAGGGGAAAATCAGTGGCAAGATCGCTAAGACGGTTTTCGCTGAAATGTTGTCCAGCGGTAAATCCCCACAGCAAATCGTCAGCGATAAGGGGCTCGAACAAGTCTCTGACAGGAGCAGCATCGAGATCGAAATCGACCGCGTGCTCGCCGCCAATGGCAAACAGGTGGAACAATACAAGTCCGGCAACGACAAAATTTTTGGCTACCTGGTGGGCCAAGTCATGAAAGCGACCGGCGGCAAAGCCAATCCGCAAACCGTTAACAATTTGCTGCGCGCAAAACTGCAGTAGTCTAGGGTAGGGAAGAGGCGGCTTCGGGCCGAAAGGCCTGCGGCAAATTAAGCACGATGCCGCGCAGCCCCTCCTGACGCAGTGCGACAAGTTGCCGCTCGGCATCGGCGCGCACAGGGAAATTACCCAGGCGGACGCGAAAGGCCCCTGGCTCTCCCGCCTCGGTGACCGATACCGCGAAGCCTTTGCGCTCCATACTCTCCGCCCATCGCTGCGCCGTAGAGGCGTCATTGAACGCAATCTGCACGATGTAGCCCGCAAGCGGCCTGGGCACCGGCCGTGGCGGCGCTTTAGCATCAGGCGCGCTCTCGGTGGTCTTTGGCAGAGATGCCAATTGCTGCGGCGCAGCGCTCACGGGCGCGCGTGCCGGCGGCGGTTCGACCACGGGGGCAGGCGGAGCCGCCACCGTGCTCGGCGTTGGAAGAGGCCTCGGAGCCGGCGCGGTTTCGCGCACAGGAGGCGGTGACATTGCCAACTGTTCCGCAGCGGGACCGCGCGTCTCTAACTTCTCTGTCGCAGGCGGTGGCGGTGCGGCAGTGATGGCCTTTGCCCCGGTGCTTTTCTCAGCTAGATCCATTGGCTTCGGCACCATCGCTGCGGGGTTTTTCGCTGGCGTTAGCACTGCTGGCGGCTCTGCCCTTGTCTTTGGAGCGACGGTTTCTGGCACGGCTAGGGTAGGAGGCGGAGCGCTAACCGGTTTGCTTTCGCTCACCGCCTTGGGCTCGGCCGGAGGCGGAATCGGCACGGCTGCAGGCGCTGCGGCCGGTTCGCTGGTTTTTGCCGAAAGGTTGGCGGATTCTCTCATCTCAGATTGGCGCGGCACCGTCGTTGGCAGCGTTGCCGAAACACTCGGCTGAGCAATTGTTGTCCCAGGAGATTGAGCTTTGGCTGGCTGGGATGCCCTGCTTTCAGCCACCGGTGGCGCTGGCTGTGGGGACGCTTCTCGGTTCGTTTCGGCCCGCGGCAAACTCAACGGAGTCTCCGGCTCGGTTTGCGTTTTCGTTTTCGGTGAGACTGCCGAAGTCACGGCGTTGGCAGGACGATCCAACGCTGGATTTGCCACGGCTGCGGGAGCTGTGATCGCAGCCGCTTCTGGGCGCGCCGCAGCTGCATTGGCTTGGGCTTGCGCAGGGGGTGGCACAACAACAATGACTGGCTCAGGCACCCTGCCGGTGCCAGGTGAGCGGTCGGGAGTTGGCATTTTTGGCGCTGCCGCGAGGGTCGCGGGCGCTTCCTTTGGACTTTCAGCGGCGGGTTCATGTCTTGGCGCCGGCTCGGGCTTCATGACAACAATCATGGGCTCGCTCGGTTTGTTTACCAGTCCGGCCTTTTCTGGGCTCGGCATAGCTGGTGCTTTCGGTGCCGGCGGCGGCGCTGCGACGGGGGGAGGAGATGGTGCTTTTACTACCGGAGCGGCGGACTCAGGTTTAGGGCTACTGACGAGGTTCTCTTCCATAATCGCCGGTCGGAAATCAACCGGCGTTTCTTGGGGCTGCACAGACACCAACGACATCGAGCCATCCTCAGCCCCCGCAAACACGATGGCGTTCTTGAATAGTTCGGCTTGATTCATCTGTCGGCGCAAGAAAGTTCTTGCTTGGGCTTTGGTAAAATAGGCCACGGCCCGCTCAACGGCAACTTTTGGGCTGCCCGCCTGGTCCGTCACTTTTCTTGCACGGGCAATCCGTGCTAGCTTGGTCTTCGCAATAATCTTGAGCTCAGGAGTGTGATGATGCGTCGTCGATGGTTTCGCCTAAGCATGCTCTCGCTGCCAGCTGCACTGCTGTTCGCCTTACTCCCGCCGGCCTTTAAAAACTTAGCCGCCCAAGAGGAAGCGCTTCTCGCGCCTGGCACCTATAAACTGGAAATGATCCTAGCGTCGACTACCAAGGTGCCTTTTTTCGGTAGCTCGAAGTCCGCTTCGAAATCGGTTTCGCTGGTGGAAGTTAAACGTAGTGGCGGCAGTTTCGTCCAAAGCCACAAGGTTTGCGACTTCCGCCTGCTCGAAGACTCGAAATTTATCAAGATGATCTTCCCGGAAAAATTTATTGCGGCCCTTGCCAATCACAGCTACAGCGTCGAAGTCGAGAGAGACACCCAGGGCTGGCGTTACCGCGCGGACTTGGGCATCGAGCGCATCGGCTATCGGCCGGTCGGCGACGATGTAAAACTGCCGGAGAAAATCGACGATCCGGCGGTGTTTGACTGGGACGGTGACGGCTTGCCGGCAGCCACATTGAAAATAACGATCCCTCTGCTGCCCGATGGCGAGCTCTACGTAGTTCAACGCGGTCGCTCGATTCTCAACGGCCGCATTCTACAAGCCGGCAGAATCGAGGGCACCATCGAGGTGCAAAGTTTCGCCCAGCGGGTGCTCGGTGCCAGGCCGGCCTTCCTCAACGCGTCACCGGAAATTACCCCCGACCCGAAAGAAAGCCGCTTTGTGATGAGCCCCCTGCCGACCGGCAGCTCCTGTGAAACTCTGCGCGCCTCGGCGGCAAAATAGTTTTTGGCGGGAACGGGTCAGATTCGCATGTCCGTCAAACAGCGCGTCGAAGCCTCCGATACCCCAAGCCATGAGAGCGTCACGATTCTCTTGCCGGTGCTAAACGAGTTGCAGCGACTCGCCGGTTGTCTGGAAACATTGATCGCCCAGCCGCGTGAGGTGCGCGAGATTCTCGTCATCGACGGCGGCTCCAGTGACGGTACCCAAGCGCTAGTGGATGGCTTTGCCATGCGCGATGGCCGGGTTCGGCTGGTGGACGCGAGCCCGGTGGACCCAGAATGGACGGGCAAAGCTTGGGGACTTCATCGCGGCCTGCAGCAGTCCGCATCTCAGAGCGATTGGATTCTTTGTATCGACGCCGATGTGCGCGCCGCACCGCAACTGGTGCGCTCGCTCCTCGCCCATGCGCGGCGTACCAGCATCGATAACTTTTCGGTGGCCACGCTGCAGCATCTCTCCGGGTGGATCGACGGTCTGCTGCATCCGGCCATGCTGACAACACTTATATACCGTTTCGGCAGCCCGGGAGCGGCGACGCGGGATCGCCACAAGGTTCACGCCAACGGCCAATGCTTCTTCAGCCGCCGCGAAACTCTGTTGCGCACCGGAGCGTTTTACGCCGCGCGGCGCTCGCTGTGCGAGGACATCACCATCGTGCGGCGGCTGGCGGAATGCGGCGAAGCGGTGGGCTTCTACGAGAGCGACTATCTTATCACGGTAAAAATGTACGCGCATTGGCGTGAAACCTGGAACAATTGGCCGCGTTCTTTGCCAATGCGCGATCACTATTTCGCCGGGCGCGAGGCACTCGGTTTGATAGCGCTCTTGCCGTTGCAGGCATTGCCACTGCCGACTTTCGTGCTTGGCGCTTTCATCGGAGCGCCGCTCTGGCTACTTCTCTTGGCCGGAGCGTTGTTCTCGATTCGACTTGGCGTTCTCTTCGGTACGGCGCGCGCCTATCCCGGGAGGCCGTGGAGTTATTGGCTCTCTCCCCTGTGCGATTTACCGGTGGTGCTGCGCGTCCTTTACAATGCGCTCAAGCGCCAGCACCGTTGGCGCGGCCGCACCTATGTGCGCCGCCGTGGCGGCACTTTCGAGCCGCTTTGAATCAGCCGTGAACTTGGCAACGCCGATCGCCAAATACGTGCGCCGCCGCGCCATGGGACAGCTCGCGCGCTGGCTAAACGGCGGGCGTATCGAAATTGCAGTCTCAGGAATCGCCAATGTACCGCAGGAGGGCCCAGTACTGCTGGTGGCGCGCCACTATCATCACTTGTACGACGGCGTTGCCTTGTATCAGACCCTGCCGCGCGAGCTGCATTTCCTCGTCACACTCGACTGGGCCCAAAGCCGCTGGATCCGCTACTGCATGGAAGCGGTGACTCGGCTCGCCGAATGGCCCGTGGTGCTTCGGCCTGATGCCCTAACGTCCGGTGCGGATGGCGTTCGGCCGCAGAAAGATAGTGTATTTCGCGAAAGCGATATTGCCGCGTATCAGCGCCGCGCTTTGCGCGACGCCGTACAACTGTTGGTTGATGGCAAGGTACTGCTGATTTTTCCCGAGGGCTATCCGAATATTGACCCCAACTATACGCCGAAAAAAACTCGCGACGAATTTTTGCCGTTCAATGCCGGGTTCGCTGTGATCGCCGGCGCCGCGGCCAAAGCGCTCGGGCGGCACATCCCCATCGTGCCGGTGGGTCTGAGTTACGTTGAAGGTGAGCGCTGGTTGGCGCAGGTCAACTTCGGCAGGGCATTTTACGCCGGCGATTTCCCATCGCGAAAGCAATTTGTCACACGAGTCGAGCAAGAGGTGCAAGCGTTGTCGAAGTAACAACGCCGACCGGGTCCAAACGCCACTCAACCACATAGCGCGACTCCCTCTCCCCCATTTTCAATTTTCCATTATCCATTGAGTTCAGACGTAGTGTTGAATGCGCTGCAAGCTCGGCGCGAAAAACAGCTCTTCGGCATTGGGCTTTTTCTTGATCATGCCCTGCTCGTATTCGTAGCGAATGACCGCTTCGAGCGCCTCGCGATTGTCTTCTAGATTGTACGGCCAAGGGTCGGGTCCAAAGATCTCTTTCTGTTCGCGCATCAGGTCTTGCACCCAGACCAGCGCAAAACTGCGCGGGTCGCTGTTGCGCTCGTAGCAGATCTGCTTGGCTTGCTCGAAGGCACGCACCAGGCTGATGCCGACCCAGGGATGCTCTTGGAGAATGTGATTTTTCACCACCACGGTGTGCATGATCGGGAAGAAGCCGCCGTTTTTGTAATACTCGATCTCGGCTTTTTTCGGATCGGGGAATAGCAGCGCGACTCTCGGATCACCTTGGCGAATCGACGGCAGCGTCTCCGGATAGAGCGCCGCTTCGAGCTCGCCGTCGAGCAGCATTTGATCGACGTTCTTGCCGTGCGCCACGCGCTTGACGTTCATCCAGCTCGCCGGTTCAAACGCGATATCTTCTTCTTCCTGGCACCACCATTCGACGGTCTTTAGATCAACACCGTAGTGGTCCTGGAGAATACCGCGCATCCATAGGCCGGCGGAGTTTTGCAACGTATCGAGCGCGATCCGTTTGCCGTTCAAATCCGACGGTTTCTCGATGCCGCAGCCGGTGCGCTTGACCATATATTGATGCCGAAAGCGGCGGTGCGGAAACACCGGGATCGCATTGTAATTGCACCCCTTGTCGCGCGAGACCAGATAGCCGACCAACGACAGCTCGCAGACGTCGAACTCCTCATGGCGTAGCATGCGGCCATGCCGCTCTGGCGACGGCATGGTCAGGACATTCAATTCGATGCCCTGGGGTTGGATCTCGCCGTTGATCAACGGCCGCAGAAAATCGTAATCGCCGCACGCCAACGTTAGTTGTAATCTCGCCATTTACTCACCTTTCACATGCTGCCGGTAGAGCTCCGGCGTGTCGATATCGAGGGTAATGCCGACGTCATCCGTGTCGATTTCGAAAGTTTCAGCGCGGTGTGCATTCACCACCGCCTTGGCTCCTTGATCCATTGGCGCGTTCAGCAGTTCTTGAAAAAGCGCGCGCGAAAAAATCACCGGGTGCCCGCGCTTGCCCTGATGGATCGGCACGACGATCGGCGCGCGCGATTCGGCAAATCGTTGCAACATCACGCGCACGAGCCTTGCGTCGATGTAGGGATGATCGACGAGATGGACCAGCATGCCGTCGCAATCCGGCGTCGCCTGCAAATCGCGAATCGCCGTTTGCAACGACGAAAGCTGCCCCTGTTTGTAGTCGGGATTGACGACAATTTCCACCGGTAGATGTTCGATCCTGCGGCGCATCTCCGCGGCGTTGAAGCCCAACACAACGACGACGCGCTCGATGCCACTGTCTTTTAACGCGCTAACGATTTTGTCAATAAAGGTCTGGCCCTCGATCGGCAGCAATGCCTTGGGGCGCCCCATGCGGCTCGACTCACCAGCGGAAAGAACCACAGCAACAATCATGAATCGCCCCACCGCAACCGCCCTAAATCTCCCCTACCCCTCTTTTCCAAAGAGGGGAACTCTCGCTCGCTTTCGCAATAAAGCAGGGAACAACCGGGATAAACTTTTCCCTTTGCAAAAGAGGGATACGGGGAGATTCTACGCGCCGTACTAGTAAAGATCATTTCTGGCTGTAAACCTTGTCGATAAAGCCGCTCTTGTCGAGCTCACGCACCAGGCTGTCATCGGCCAGTTCTTCGAAGCGCATGGTCAGCCCGGGCTTGCGGCTCAACGCATCTTTGATTTGAACCTCCACGCCTTCGCGAGTCACCAGCGGCACTCGGTCATGCAGCTTGATCATGGCGTTGTACGCTGCCTCGAGAAACTGCGGGTTGTCCTGCCGCGCGTACTTGGCGATATATTTCTTGGTCTCTTCCTTGCGCGTCTTGAGGAAATGGGTCGCTTCGATCAGCGACATCGTGACTCTGCGGATCGTGTCGCGCCGGTTGGTCAGAAAACTCTTCTGCGTCAACGAGCAAATAAACGGAAACTCAAAGCGCTTCTGAAAGTCAGCGGTGCTGATCAAAATGCGATGGGGCATGCCCTTGGCGAGATGAATAATTGCGGGAGGAGAAGGAAAGCCAACGATGCGGCCGGTGCGAAATGCCGCCGCGCGCTCCGAAGCGCCGCCGACTTGGAGAATCGGCACCTCTTTAACCGGCTCCAAGCCTAGACCTCGGATCAGCACCCGCGCCGCAACATCCGACGCGCTCCCTACGCGGCTGATGCCGACGCTCTTGCCGCGCAGCTCCTCAGCTGATTTGATCGATTCATGCACCACCAGCTCGTAGGGCAGCGTGTTGATATAGCAAGCGGTGAGCACTAGATTGGCGCCGCCTACGTTGGCACTGGCAACCACACCGCCCGAAACGTTGGCAACCTGGATATCGCCTGCAACCACGCTGGACACCGTGGTCGTCGAAGTTGGAATAAAAATAAGCTCGACATCCAGGCCATGCTTTTTATAAAAGCCTGCCTCCAGGGCCGTGTACCAAATGACGTTGGTCGAATCGGCCGAGCTGTAGGCGATCTTCAAGCGCTCCTGAGCCTGTGCCAACGCGCCAGCGTTGCACGCCAACAATACCGCCACGATGACGCTTTTGACCATTGGTAGAGACCTCCATTGGTGCAGCCGAAGGCCGCGCCCCTCTGATTGAAACACTAACCGTCGACCGATCGGATTTGAAGGCAGGAAGAAATATCCCGATTCTCGTTGGTTATTCGGCTGGCAGAGCCATGCATTCGCCGGCGGGCAATTCGACCCACACTGGGTCGCCGCGCCGGACTTCAAGCGAGTGGCGCTGATGGGTTTGCAACACGTTTTTGCCAAGCTCCACGGTGCAGTCAAGATACTCGCCGAGAAACATCGCGGCGCCGATCTTGGCTTCGAGCACGTTGTCGGCGTTGGCCGGTTTTTTTAGATGCAGATTGACGCTCTCGGGACGAACGACTACAACGACCTTATTGCCAGGTTTGAGCCCTTGCAGCACACCACAGTCGAGCTCACCGTCGTCGGTGCTCACCCTGCCCCGACCGTCGTTTTCCAAAGACTTGACCTGTCCGGTCAATTGATTGGTGGAGCCAATAAAATTGGCGACGAACTTGCTCTTCGGCGCCATGTAGACATCGCGCGGCGCGCCCTCCTGGACGATCACACCGGTATTCATCACGGCAATCACGTTTGACATGGACAAGGCTTCGATCTGATCATGGGTCACATACAGGGTTGTAATGCGCAGGCGGCGCTGCAGCTCGCGCAGCTCAAAGCGCATGCGCTCGCGCAGCTTGGCGTCAAGGTTACTCAGGGGCTCGTCGAGCAGCAAAACCTGGGGCTCGCGCACCAACGCGCGGGCCAGGGCGAGGCGCTGCTGTTGGCCGCCGGAGAGTTGCGTTGCCATGCGTTCTTCGTAGCCGCCCAGCTCCACTTGCTCCAGGGCGGTCGAAACTTTTTTCTTGATCTCGGCACTGGCAACCTTTTGTTTACCGACCCGCAGCGGAAAAGCGACGTTTTCAAAAACCGTCAGATGCGGCCAGATCGCATAGCTCTGAAACACCATGCCAATGGGCCGGCGGTATGCCGGCACGTAGGTATTATTTTCCCCCGAGTAGACCTTCTGGCCAGCCACCAGGATCTCGCCGCCATTGGCTTTTTCCAGGCCGGCAATGCAGCGCAGAGTCGTGGTTTTGCCGCACCCCGAAGGGCCGAGCAGGGTATAGAAGCGACCTTCTTCGACGGTGAACGAAACTTCGCTGACCGCCTTCACACCGGCGCTGGAGCCATCTTCGTAAATTTTAGTGAGCGACTTAACTTCGATCACGGAAGATTCCTTCAGTTTCGTGTTCAGAGTTTCGAGTTTCGAGCCAACCCGAAACCCAAAACCCGCAACACGGAACTCTCATCAGGTTTGTATCCCTACCCGCCCGGTTAACTTATAAAAAATTCCGACCACGGCCAGCAGCGTCACGATCATTAAAATACCGATGGCGGCAACGATGGTCACTTGGCCCTGCTCAAACATCGTAAAGAGCAAAATAGATAGCACCCGGCTCTCACCCGTGGCAAGCAGCACCGAAGTGGAAAATTCTCTGAACGAAACGATACAGATGTAGATCCAGCCAGCCACAAAGCCAGGGCGCAGGAGCGGCAGCGTCACGCGCTTGAACGTTTCCCACCAGGAGGCACCGGAAGCGGCGGCGGCTTCTTCCAATTCGCTATGAATCTGGAGAATCGACCCTGAGGAGGCTCTCATGCCGTAGGGAATGAAGCGCGTCACGTAGGCGATCAGCAGAACCCAGATCGTGCCGTAAATCGGAATCGGGAAGGCGACGTAGAGCAAGATCAGCGACATGCCCATGACGATGCCCGGAATCGTGATCGGCACAAAGGCGAGGAAGTCGAGAACCCAAGCGCCGCGCAGCTTGCTCTTGTACACGATCCACGCCACCAGCGAGGTCAGCACCATCGCCACGGTGGCGGTCAAAGTCGCCAGCAGGATGCTGTTTTGCATCGCCTGCCAGAACGGCCTAAAGGTTCCCAAGTAACGATAGTTGTCCAAGCTGAGCTTACTGAGAGCGTCCCAACTCGGCTTGGCAAAAAACGGCAGGAAGGACGCCCAAAACAGGACCAAAAACGGTAGCAGCACGACGAATAGGAAATAGACCATCAGAAACGCAAACCCCACCCACTTCCACGGTCCCAGGTCAAACTGCCGAGGGCGAAACGCTTTACCGGTGACGGTCTGAAATTTCTTGCCCTCTTTGGTGGCACGGGTGTAGAGCCACACGCCGATTGCGCTCAAGATCAACAGCCCCACCGCCAACGCGCCGCCACGGCCGTAGTCGGGTGGGTACTCGTTGAAGGCTAGGAAAATTTCGCTGGTATAAACGTAGATGCGCGCCGGAATGCCGATCAGCGCCGGGGTCTCGAAGGACTCCAGGGTGCGCACAAAGAGAATCAGCAGCACCGACCCGGCAGTGGGCGCAAGCAAGCGCAGCGTCACGCGCTTGAACGTCTGCCAGGTGTTGGCGCCGGACATCATCGCCGACTCTTCGAGGGACGGGTCCATGGATTTGAAGGCAGCGGTCATCATCAAGAACGCCAGCGGCACTTGGCCCACTGAATGAACCCAGATCATGCCCGGCAGAGAAAACACATTGAATGGCGGCGAGCTGAGCCCGAAGATATTCATCAACCAGACGTTTACGTAGCCAAACTTCGGACTCAGGAGAAAGATCCAGGCGATGGACTCCAAAACGCCGGGCAAGATCAACGGCACCACCGCGATGGGGACAAACAAGGTGCTCAGCGGCGTGTTGGTCCGTTCGGTCAACCATGCCAACATCGTTCCTAGGAAAAAGGTCAGAAGCGACGAACCAGTGGCAAAGATCAGCGAGTTGACGAACGTCGAGTAGGTATGCTCGCTGGCGTAGGCGTTTTGATAGTTCTTTAGGGTGTAGACGAACTCGCGCGGCGCGACCTCGGCCTGGAAGCTGCCCAGGAAAAGCATGAACAGCGGCAGGACAGCGAGGTAGATCAATACGCCGGCGCCGACGACCGGTACGAGGAGAGCCGGGTCGAAACCGCTGCGTTCTTTAGCGGTCTTGGGTATCGCGATCGTCGACATCAGTCTCCCCTAGGGTCCCTACCGAATCTTAACGCAGCTTGAAGATCTCTTTCCAGATTTTTTCGTACTTGGGAAATTCTTTCAAATCCGCCACGGTAATGAAGTAAGTCTTATCGGTCTTGGTCTTGTCGATCGGGTCCACCTTCGGATGAGCCGGATTACGCCCGCCCTGCGCCATCACCTTTTGGCCCGTTTCGCTCGCCACCCAGCGCGCAAACAAGAGTGCCGTATTCGGATGCGGCGCGTTCTTGAAGACCGCCGTGCCGTTGATCGAGGCGACACCTTCGCTCAGCATCATGTTGACCGGCGCGCCCTTTTTCATGCGCAGCGGATAGTGGTGCGAATAACAGGTCAAACAGGCAGCGGCCTGGCCGGCAACCAAGAGTTCTGCCAATTGCGAGTGGCCTTTGTGAAATTCAACATTGTGCGCGGCGATCTTGCGCCAGTAGTCGATCGCCTTCTCGTCGCTCTTGAAGCGATACTTGGCGAACGCCAACAGCATCTCCAGATCGCGCGGCTCGGCGATCAAGCGGCCCTTCCAGCGGGCATGGAGAAAGTCGTCGAAACTCTTCGGTTCTTCTTCTTTTTTTACCAAGCCCGTGTTCCATGCGGCCACGAAATACTGCAGGTCAGAAGCGGTCCAAAACGCTCCCTTGAGTCCGTCAGGGTAAGCCGACGATTCCGGCAGGGCAACATCGAGAATCAAACCCTGCTCTTGGAGCTGGATGATGTTTTCCAGCGGTACCTGAAACACATCGCCCAGCGTCTTGCCACCCCGCGCCTCACTCACCGCCCGGGCAACCAATTTGTCGGAGGTCGCGTCGACATGGTTCACTTTAATGCCTGGGAAGCGTTTTTCGAAAATCGGCAGAATAATTTCAGCGTTGATCTGGGCGAGAGTCGCGTAGAAATTGAGCGTGCCGCCTTCCTTGAGCGCCAGCTTGTGCAGTTCGTCGAGCGATTGGGCCTGGCCCTGGCCGGCCACGGTAAACCACCCTAACAACAAGAGCACCCCAACCATCAGCGAACGATTCATCTCGCAATCCCCCTTAAATCAAAGTCCGAAACTACGGTCAGACGTTGATACCAGCTTAAATCCGGGAGTCAAGCAGTGTCAGCGCAGTTTGAAGATTTCCTTCCAGGTCTTTTCATAACGGCGCCATTCTTTGATTTCCTCCAGCCCGATGGGATAGAGCACCGCCGGACGAATTTTTTCCACCGGTTCGATTTTCGGATGGGGCGGCAAGCGGCCGCCCTCGGCAAAAGCTCTTTGTCCCTCTTCGCTCGCTGCCCAACGGTAAAATAGCTTGGCGGTATTGGGATGGGGCGCATCCTTGGCGATCGCGTTGGCCGTGATCGTCGCGATCCCCTCGCCGAGCATGTAACCCAGCGGCGCGCCTCTTTTGATCCGCGGCGGGTAATGGTGCGCGTAGCAAGTCGCGCAGGCCGCCGCTTGGCCAGCGGTCAAATATTCCGCCAATTCGGAATGGCCCTTATGAAACTCGACATTGTTGGCCGCCAGCCGGCGCAGGTAGTCGACACCCTTCTCGTCGCTTTTGAACTTGTGGCGCGACAGCGCGATGAGAAGCTCGACATCGCGGGCTTCGGCGATGAGCTTGCCCTTCCACTTCGGGTCGGCGAAGTCTTCGAACACCTTGGGCTCATCGGCCTTGCTCACCAGTCCAGTGTTCCACGCGCCGATGATAATGACCAGATCGGCGGCGAGCCAATTGGAGCCCTTGAAATGGGCCGGATAGGCCGCTGCCTCCGGCGGCAGCCAGTCGACCGTGAGTTTCTGCTCGATGACTTGCAGCGTACTTTCCAAGGCCATTTGGAAAAAGTCGGCGATCACCCGGCCGCCGCGCGCCTCTGTAATAGCCCGCGCCGCCAGCTTGTCGGCCGTGGCGTCGACATGGTTGATCTTGACGCCGGGAAAGCGTTTCTCGAACACCGGCAGGATGCGCTGGGCGTTGATCTGCGCCAAAGTCGCGTAGAAGTTGAGCACGCCGCCTTCCTTGAGCGCCAGCTTGTGCAGCTCATCGAGCGACTGCGCCCGCGCCGGGCCGGCAAGAGAGAGCGCCGCCGCCAACACTAATAGTCCGCTGAAGAGTTTCATCTGGTCCTCCTCGTGTCTTACTTAGGTCCTGCCTGGAACTAGCGCAAGCGGAAGACTTCCTTCCACGCCTTTTCATACTTGGCCCACTGCTTGAGATCTTCAACCCCCACCGGGTAGAGCGCTTTGGGCCGGATGTTTTCTTTGGGCTCGATCTTCGGATGTGCCGGCGTCCGGCCGCCCTGGGAATAGACTCTCTGGCCCTCCTCCGACGCCGCCCAGCGGCTGAACAGCCAAGCGGTGTTGGGGTTGGGTGCCGACTTCAGCACGGATACGGCGATGATGCCCGCGGCGCCTTCGGACAACATGTAATCCACCGGGGCACCCTTCCTTTTACGCGCCGGAAAATGGTGCGAGTAGCAGGTAAAGCAGGCCGCCGCCTGGCCCGCCACCAGCAACTCGGCCAGTTGCGAGTGACCGCGATGGAACTCCACGGTATTGGCGGCGATCCGCGTCAAGATCTCGCGCGCCTTGTCGAAGCTTTTATGTTTATGCGTCAAGCCGATCAGAATCTCATAATCGCGCGGCTCGGCGATCAGCCGTCCCTTCCAGCGCGGGTCGGCGAAATCCTCGAAGAACTTTGGTTCTTCGTCCTTCTTCACCTTGTCGGTGTTCCAGGCGCCGACAAAGAAAATCAAGTTGTTGGCCGCCCAGTAGCTCCCCTGGAGGTTGGCCGGGTAGGCCGCCGCCTCGGGCGGCGCTTTGTCGAGCAGTAGCCCCTGCTCATGAATCTTGTTGATGTCTTCGAGGCCGAACTCGACGACATCGGCGATGACCTTGCCGCCGCGCGCCTCGGCAATAACCCGTGCCGCGAGCTTGTCGGAGGTGGCATCGACATGGTTGATCTTGATGCCGGGGAATCGCTTCTCGAACAACGGATAGATTATTTGGGCGTTGATCTGGGCCAGCGAGCAATAGCAATTGAGCACGCCGCCTTCTTTGAGGGCTTTTTTGTAGAGCTCGTCGATGGACTCACTCTGCGCCCACCCAAACGTCGGGATCAGTCCCGCGGTCAAAAGCATGAGGACCTTGGCGAACCTGGATAACATAGCAATTCCTCCTTCTCGGCTTGAGTTGGTTATTTTTTTACCGGCGATTTCAGCACCGTTTGCAGCTTGTTTTTCACATCGCTCGGCATGCCGAGGAACTCAGTGACCAGCTTGGTGATCTGATTGCCGATCAGCGGATCGATATCGAGCCGCGCCTTGTCGGCATCGGCGAGAAATCCTTTGTCTTTGAATACACGCGCGAATCCCGCTTCCAAAGCCGCGGCGCGGTCCGCTGGCGTTGCGGGCGGCAGGACGTAGACCTTGCCGAAGTCGTTGGGCGTGCTGGTCCCGTACTTGAGCAGCAGTCGCTGTTCGTCGGAGCGGGCGATCTGTTGGATGGTCGGCACATTGGGTACGATTAGATCCTTTAGCGGTTTTTCCGTGAGCTGAGCGAGAACCACCCATTCGCCGCTCTTGACCTTGTCCATGGAGGTCACTTTGGACGACGTCCAGGTGTTGAAGAAACCATCCACCTCGCCGCTATCCATTGCCAGGCGCACGTCGGCCGTGCCTTTGTAGCCGGAAACGATTTTAAGATTGGTATGGAGTGCTTCACGGACCAGGATTGGCGCATGTTCCACCGTCGAGCCTGGGATGGCGCCAATGCTGAGCTGCTTGCCGTTCTCGCCGCGCACATCGTCGAACTTGGTGATGCCCGTGCGTTTCATGGCAATCATCAGGTAGCTTTCGCTCACCGGCACGGCCAAATAGCGGAACTTGCCCATGTCGAATTGGATCGATGGCGCGCCGAAGAGCTGTTCCAAAACGATCGGCCCGGAGATATTACCGACTACGGTGCCGTCTTTGGGCGCGGCGTTGTAAACATGGTTGGCGGCGATGATGCTGCCCACTCCCGGCATGTTGTCGACCAACACGTTGGGATTGCCGGGAATATGTTTCGACAGATGGCGCGCGATCACGCGGGAGTATTGATCGTAGCCGCCGCCGGCCGAGAAGCCGACAACGATGCGCAGGGTTTTGCCGCGATAGAACTCGGCCACGGCTTTTTCATCGAAACTCGCTTTCGGGGCCGCCGGCTGAGCCGCATGCAGCACCTGAGCGAACCATAGCGAACTCAATATCAGTACGAACAAACGCCTACTCGTTATCAATCTGTCACCCCTGCAGTGATCGTTTTCGGTTACACCCGTCTTCACACGTCTCTTGGTTAGTTAGACGAAACGATTAATTGCGGCTTCAGTCGTAGGGGAATGAACTAGAGGTTTTCGAGCCTCTTGAGTGTCGCACCATAGTCCTCCACGGCTTTACCGATGGGATAGTCGGGCTCATAGCCCAACTGCTCCTTGGCGCGCGAGAAGTCGCTCGACAAGCGTGAGTCAGGATAGGGCATGGGGTTCTGGGTGCGGGCGATCTCGATGTTGGAGCCGGGGAAGGCTTTGCGGATCGCTTGGACGATGTCTTCACCGCTGACCAGGTCGTTGTTGCCGATGTGGAACAGCGTGTCTTTGAACTTGTCTTTCATCACAGCCAGCACGGTGCCTTTGGCGGCGTCCTTGCCGTAGAGAATCTCGGCCGGGCCGTAGGGCCAGCTAATTTTGGCCGACTCGCCTTTCACCGCGGCGCGGATCATCTGCTGGATGGCGATCTCACGGGTGGCTTTGAGCGCCGCCGGCGACGGCCCGTAGAGGCCGCCGGTGTAGCGCAGGCAGATAAACTCGAAATCATAGCGCTTGGCGTAGGCGCGTCCCATGAACTCGCAGCTCGCCTTGGTGGCGGCGTAGACCGACGGCGGATTCATCGGTATGCTCTCGTCGATCTTGGTGAGTCCCTCGCCGAGAGAACCGAGATAAACCGTCCCAGAGCTGGGAAACACCACGCGCTTCACCTTTTCCAGCCGGGCCGCTTCGAAAACATTGATCGTGCCCATGAAGTTGAGCCGCACGCCGCTATAGGGCCGGCGCTGCACCTCTTCGCCGAGGAAGGCGGCGAGATGAATGATTTGATCGCAGTCGTTGTCGCGCAGCGCCGAGATGATCGCCGGCAGGTCCATCATGTCGCCGCGTACCAGCGTTACTTTGCTCGGGTCGACCCCGACGGCGTTGAGCAGCCTCTCATTGAGCGCAACATCGAATATGACCGGGCGCTCGCCGCGGTCGAGCAGCATACCGACCGCATAGGCACCCACCAAACCTGTGCCGCCTGTGACGAGAATTCCCTTGCCTGCCATGATGATAGCCTCCGTCAGCCGTGCTTCTAATATATCAAATGGGATACTGAGTCAATGAGTCTTCTTTCCAAACCGGAGGGAAAAATCTCGCAGGTGGTTGACTGGTGGATTGATTTAAGGAATATGGCGCCTGCTACGTCCAAAGTTGTAGGAGGTGTTTTCGATGCATCACACGACCTTGATATTGGCTTTGACCCTCGCGGCTGCACTGACTTCCGCGGCACACGCGCAGGAGCGGCTACGATTGGCTTGGGCGGGGTTTAGTCCGACCAACAGTCCCATCTGGGTCATGGAAGATCGCAAACTATTGCAGAAGCAGGGCGTCAATCCGGAAGTCATCGCCATCAGTGCCAGCCCGACCGTCCTTCAGGCACTGCTGGCCAATGAAATCGACGCCGCAAGCGTTTCGGTCACCACCCTCACCAGCTCCAGACTGCAAGGCGCAGACACCGTGATGATTCTCGGCGTCGTGCCGACCTTTGTCGACCACATTATTTCGCTCTCTAACATCACGAGAGTCGAGCAGCTGAGGGGAAAGGTCGGCGGCGTCAATCGCCTCGGCAGCACCTCAGATCTCGGCCTGCGGCTGGCCCTGCGCAAGCTCGGGATCGATCCGGAAAGAGACGTCAAAATCATTCCCGTCGGCGGCAATCCGGAGCGCTTCGCCGCCCTCTCCAAGGGGCTCACCCAGTTCACCATCATGCCGGAGCCGTTTCTCACCCAAGCCGAAAGATTGGGCTTTCGCAGCCTTTATCCCGTTTCGGAGCTGAAGATCCCTTTCTGGTGGAACGGCATCCTCAGCCGTGAAGCGATTATCAAGGCGAAGCGACCGCTATTGCTAAAGCTGACCCGAGCGATGTCCGAAGCCATCCATATCATCAAGACCGAAAAGGAATACGCCAAGGGTATCTTCCAGAAAAATCTCCGCGTCGCCGACCCCGAAGGACTCGAACGCGCTTACCTGACCTACGCGGCGATCTTTCCCGAGATCCCCTATCCAACGGCGGATGGCGTCAAAACCATGCTCGACGATCTGGCGCCGCGCAATCCCAAGGCGGGCAGCGCCGACGCCCGAACCTACATCGACATGACATTGGTCGGCGAGTTGGAGAAATCCGGCTTCTTCAAACAGCTTTACAAGAGATAAGTCACCGCGACGGCCGCCCGCGGATGCTTCGAAGCGACGGTCACGCGCGGCGCTCGCTTTTTTTTGCTTCGATCATGCCCCAACGCGCGGTTGCATTATTTTCACAGACTAGGATAAGTGATTTAGAATTTGCGCAATCGAAGGAGATCCGCCCATGGCAGAAACTATTCTAAGAGACGAACATGACATGCTCCGTCCCGGACTGGGGCGCTTGAAAGGCAAAGTGGCGATCGTCACCGGCGCCAACAGCGGCATCGGCCGCGCCACCTCACGGCTGTTCGCCCGCGAAGGGGCGAAAGTAGTTTGCTGCGATATCCAGGAGACGATATCGCCGCGCATCGATGAACTCATCAGGGAAAAAGAAAAGGGCGAAGCGCTGTTTCTCCACTGCGATGTCACCAAGCAGGAAGATTTGGACAACGCCGTCAAGAGCGCCGTCGAGACCTTTGGCAGAGTCGACATCCTCTACAACAACGCCGGCGCCGGCATTCGCAAGAAAGTCCACGAGCATACCGACGAAGAGTGGAACTTTGTCTTGAACACTAACTTGAACGCCATGTACCGCGGCGCCAAGGCGATAATGCCGACCTTCATTAAGCAAGGCAGCGGCAGTATGGTCACCACCGCGTCGACTTTCGGCCTGCTCGCCTCACCGGAATATCCCGGCTACTGCGCCACCAAGGCAGCGATCATCAACTTGACGCGCGAGATGGCGATTGACTACGGCCCGCTGGGAATTCGCGTCAATGCCGTCTGCCCCGGCGCCATCGAGACGCCGCGCTTCCGCGGCTTCCCGCCCCGGCCGACGTTGGGCGAAGGTATGACTGACGAGCAACGCGCCAAGATGGGCGCCAGCAACAAGGCCATGAAACGCATGGGGCGGCCCGAAGAAATCGCCTACGGCGTGCTGTTTTTAGTCTCCGACGAGGCGTCCTTCGTCACCGGCCACGCGCTCGTAGTTGACGGCGGGCAAACCATCGCGGTGTAGGGAAGACGGTTGCGAGTTTTGGGTTTTGGGGTTTCCGGTGGACAACTCGGAACGCAAAACCCGGAACTCGAAACTCTTTGTGCGCCGCCCGTCGATCACTCCCACGACGGGAAGTTTCCCTCGCCTGCCAACTGTTTCATGCGCTCATCGAGCTGATGCATAAACCCACGCCGATCGCTGTTCCACAACAGCGGCTCGCCGACAAAGACGTCGCAGAAAAAGGGCACCAAGATCGCTTCACCTTTCGGCAGCGCCTTACCCAGGCCGTGCAGGAATACTGGAACAATTGGCACCCGCGGATTTGCCTCGGCCAATCTGGCGATGCCACCTTTGAAACTCTGCAGCTGCTCCGGCTCGCCGCGGCTGCCTTCTGGGAAAATGATCAGGAGCTTTCCCGCGGCCAGGGCATGGTTGCAGGGCGCCAGGGGGTTGTCGTCGCCGCGTTGCACGGTGCGCTTGATCGGCAAAATACCGACAACCTGCAGCGTGAACCAAGCAAAGATTTTCGAGCGAAGAAAATAGTCCATTGCCGCCACCGGATGGAGCTTGGGCAAGAGCCGCAGCGGAAACAGCGTCATCAGCACCATGGTATCGAGATGGCTGTTATGATTGGCGACGATCACCGCCGGGCCCTGCCGCGGCAGCCGTTCGCGATGGCGGACATTGATACCGAGGACAATCCAGACGAGTACGCGAATAAAGACGCCATAGAACAAAAACCGCAGGAGGGTTGCCATCTCAGTAGTGCAGGTAGTGAATGAAATGAAAAAACAGCGGCGCCGTGTAAGTGAGGCTGTCGATGCGATCGAGAATGCCGCCATGGCCGGGCAAAATGTTGCCAGTGTCCTTCAAGCCGATATCGCGCTTCAGCGCCGAGATCGTGACGTCGCCGACAAAGCCGGCGCAGCTGATCAGCAAGCCGGCCACAAGCGCCATCTGTCAGCGCAGCGGTGTCAGCCACCCCGCCAGCACAACAGCCAACGTCGCTGTCGTCGCGACGCCGCCGAGAAAGCCCTCCCACGTCTTGTTGGGACTGACTTTGGGAATGATTTTGTGGCTGCCGAACAGCTTGCCCCAACAATATTGCGCGACGTCGTTGAACTGGGTCAGGAACACCAGGTACAGAACCAAGCCGGCGCCACCGGCCAGCGGGTTTTTCGATTCCGGCAACACGAGCAGATAAGCAATATGGCTGATGCCGAACACCAGCGTCATGATGCCCCAGTGGAGCGTGCCGGCGGCGCGGAGAAACTCTTTGGTCTCGCCGATCAGCACCATGCGCATGGGCAACAACAAAAACACGTAGACCGGAATAAAAACAATGAACATGCCGTACCACGCCTGAGCCACCCAATAGTATTGGATGGGGATGGACAGATAGGCCCAGAACAACACGCGCCGATCGGCGCGCCGGGTCGGAATGATGGTCAGATACTCTTTGAGTGCGAGAAAGCTGACGAAGGCGAAGAACACCACCGAAACGCTGCGGCTCAGCACGATCGCCAAAGTAAAGAGCGTGACGATGATCCACCAGGAGCGAATGCGCTGGACAAGCTCGCCATAGTCTTTCCCCGGCGCGCGCAGTCGCAAAAGTATCAAGTAGAGTGAGGCGGCGATCAGGATCGCATAGAGCCCGGCGAGGGATGCCAAGACGTTGGCACTCACACCCAAATAACTCACGCAGCCTCCCGCAGCGCGTGCCGCGCCCGGTTGAAAATTGTCAGCGTCAGGAGCAGCAACATCGCCATCATGGCGTAGTCGAACCCGCGCGCCGGCAAGATTTCCAGCCCCATCAACAAACCCACGAGCCCAAAGACGAACGCTCGGTCACTCCTACCCATCGGCCCGTCATAGCAACGCGGCGCGCCGATCATGACCGCCAGCACGCCGGTCATCTCGCTGAGAATAGCAAGGGTCACCACCGCAATGAGCCAAGCTGGCTCGATCCCCGGGAGAAACCCTAGCGGCAGATAGAGAACCGTATCGGACAGCACGTCACCCAGCTCGTTCAGGATCGCACCGAGCGAGGATTTCATGCCGTACTCGCGCGCCAGCATGCCGTCGATTGCATTGAGGGCCATGCGCGCCAATAGCGCCAGCGGCAATAGCAGTAGTGGCCAACGCGCCGCCGCGAACCACGCGATCGACAGACCGAACGCGGCCGACAGCAAGAGCGCGGCGACCGTCACCTGATTGGCGGTGACGCCGGCGTGGGCGAGAAAAGCCAGCGCGGGCCGCAACAACGACTGGAATCGGGGTTTTAGCTGATAGACGGAGACAACCATGTTCGGAACCCCGCCCGCTGTGGGCGCCAGCTCTACAAATAACCGACTAGCTCGGCCCAGTGCTTGACCAACTGGCCGCGGCCGTGGCTCAGGTAGAGGCCGATCTGGGCGATCAACGCGTAGGCGATGGCAAATTGCGCCAAGGCATAACCGGCAATGGTGAACTGCGAGATGCTAACGAGGCCAACGCCAAACTGAGAGATCATCAGTCCGCCGCAGGCAAACTGACCGATGGCGATGATACCTCTGGCCGGCACCGGCATGCGATTCGGACGGTACTTGAACGAGACATGGACAAGCGGCCAACCGAAGAGCTCGCTCCGCGATTTGTATTCGAAACCCCAGCCGTCCCACTTTGCCCGCGCCGGCATCGGTGCCCCGCAGTTTGGGCATGATGAAGCTTGCTCAGAAATCGGCTGGTGGCACTCACGACATGGGGTCATATACACCCGCTGTGTATGCAATCACGGTACGGTCGCGGTTTTTGGCTCCGCAGTCCTTCGGTTCATGGGCAAATAGTTCTTCACGAAGACGGTCACAGCACTGGCAACGTCGCTAGCGGTACGCTCAAGAACCGCGCGCTGGCGCAGGTTGGTGCCGAACTCGAGCTGTATGGCGTCCACCCCGCCGGCCTTGTGGCTGCCGTAGTTCTGCACAATAAACCCGCCAACGTAACGCTGCTCTTTGTCCGATGAACCGTTGGGAGGAAAGACCTTGTAGCCTTTCTCAGCCAATTGACCGGTGATGCTCTTACTGCCGCTCACAGCTTCCTGGCCGAATTGGCCGACTAGCGTCTGTACGGTCTTGCCGTTATTGGTGCCGCGAAAAACAGCTTCGGGATCTGCGCCTTCGCCGTGAATGTCGAGCAAGATCCCCCTGCCCCATTCCATGCGCACGAATTTGCAGGCCTCGCCCAGCGCGTCGTGATAGGCATCGTAGTACAGTTTGCCGCCGTCGGATTCGTACGCTGCGTGGCGCGCCCGGTTGGCGTCGACGTATTTGCGCTCGAAGCGGGCCACGACCAAAAACGGCTTTGCACGAAAGGTATGGGCCAGCTTGCCCGCAACGGCTTCGGCCAACTCGTCGGTGCGCGTATCCCGGCCGGTGACGAACTGCGGCACGCCGACGCCGCGCCGTTGTGCCACTCCCGCCAAAGGCTCCCGCCCACCGTGGGGTGCGGAGATAATGATCGGCAACGTGCCCGCCCAAACGGTTAAGAATTTTTCGCCTGGATTCGGCTCCGCCGCTGCGAGCAAAGCCGGCCAGTAGGCGAATAGGACAAAAACTAGCAGGTTCGGCCGACTGGAAACATGAAAGCGGCGGAGCTGCGCAAGCATCAGTCTATTATTTGGCCTGCGGCACATGCTCGCGCAGCTTTTTCATAAATTCCGGCGCAAACGGCTCAGCCTTCAACTCTTGCGCGCGCTGCGCTTTGACCCAGGCCTCGGAGTAACGCTCCTGGTCATACAACGAAATCGCCCATTCGCGCCAGCCCACCGCGAAGTTCGGATTGTTTTCCAAACACTCGGTGAAGTATTGGTTAGCTCTGATGAAATATTGCGCGCGATCGAGCTGGCGTGCGGCGGGCAGGCGCGCGGCATATTCCGAAGTAACCGACCCTAGATCGGCCAACAGCGCCGGCCGCTGCGCCGGCTCGTCGATCAACTGGCGCGCGCTTTCCAACTGCTCAGCGGCTTCGAGCAATTTACCCTGGTCGCTCAGGACTGCGCCGAATCCCCAGAACGACTGATAGTTTTTCGGATTCAACAACCATGCCTGATTGAAGCGCCGCATGGCGACGTCGAACACGCCGCGCCGCGCCGCGATCCAACCTTCGAGCGCCAGCGCGCGGCTGGCCGCGTTGCGATTGCCATAACGCAGCGACGACTCGCGGACAAACACGTCATCGGCTTTCTTGAGCGCTTCGGAGCGAGCCGTGGACGGCTGGCCGTACATTGGCAGCTTATCGGTGGGATCGTCCTGGGCCCGGGCGACACCGAGTAATGCGAAAAATAAGATGATGATGAGAATCGCACCACGAGCACGAGTCACGATTCCCACTCCCGTCCTTCGTGCGCTTTGTGGTGAGTGAATAGACAAGGCGTTCATACGCGCGGCATCATAGCACTTAAATTTCTGCAAATCGCCACACCTCGCCTTGACTCGACAAACTTTTAAGGGCTATTTTGCTGCCAGCCAGAACCAAGGAGAACGTTATGATTGAAGGACTGAAAGATAAGGTCGTCATCGTCACCGGCGGCGGCCACGGCATCGGCCGCGCCTATTGTCACGGCTTCGCCGAAGCCGGCGCGCGCGTTGTCGTCGCCGACATCGATCAACCGGCGGCGGAAAAAGTTGCCGGCGAAGTGGTCAAGCAATTCGACGGCAAGGCGCTTGCCGCTAAAGTTGACGTTGCCAACGAGCAATCGGCCAAGGACATGGCGACGCTGGCGCTCGACAAGTTCAACCGCATCGATGTCTTGGTCAACAACGCGGCAATCTTCTCGACGATTCCGATGAACCGCGGCGGCATCGACAGCATCGACCCCGATGAATGGGACCGCATGATGCGGGTCAACTTGAAAGGTCTGTTTTTCTGCAGCCGCGCCGTGCTGCCGACCATGCGCAAGCAGAAATCGGGTAAAATCATCAACATCTCGTCGGGCACCGCGCTCAACGGCAGCGCCGGGCGGATTCATTACGTGACCTCGAAAGCCGGCGTCATCGGCTTCACCCGCTGCCTGGCGCGCGAAGTCGGCGACGACAACATCAACGTCAACGCCATCGCGCCGGGCTCGACCTTGTCGGAAGAGAATCCCAGCGAAGAAGTGCTGAAGATGCGCGGCGCGCGCTTGGCCGATCGCGCCCTGAAACGATTGCAATTGCCCAAGGACTTGGTCGGCACCATGCTGTTCCTGGCCTCGCCGCTGAGCGATTTCATGACCGGCCAGACCGTCGCCGTCGATGGCGGCGTCTCTTTTCTCTAGGAAGGTTCGATGGCGGCGTACCAGCATCGAAACATTCTCGTCGGCGACATCCGCACCCACTTCCTCGAGGCCGGCAGCGGACCCGATTTGGTTTTGCTGCACGGCGGCGAGTATGGCGCCTCGGCGGAGATTACTTGGCGCCACAACATCGACGCGTTGGCACAGCGCTTTCATGTCGTTGCACCCGACATTCTCGGCTGGGGCCAAACCGACAAGCTTTACAGTTTTTCCGATCCGGCCGGTTTGCGCATCAAGCATTTGCAGCGTTTTCTCGAAGCGCTTGGCATCGGCAAAGCCTACTTCGTCGGCAACTCAGCCGGCGGCGGGCTCGTACTGCGTGCATCGGTGCGAAAGCCGGCGCCGCTGCAGATTCTCAAAATGGTCACCATCTGCGGCAACGCCAGCGTGTTCAAGACCAACTCCCAGGCCGATCTGGAAAACTACACACCTTCGTTTGATAACATGAAAAAGATCGTCGCGTTGCTCTACCACGACAAGAAATGGCAGAGCGAAGAAAACATCCGCGAGCGCTACGAGGCGTCGATTATTCCCGGCGCCTGGGAGACGTTATCCGCGGCGCGCCTGCGCAGCCCAGCGCACCAGGTGCGCTCGACCACCGACGAGTTCGTCCGGCAGCTCTCGCGATTGTCGATTGCGTTATTGATCATGTCCTGCGACCATGACCCATTGAACCAAAGCGACTGGGACGTTAACTTTCAAAAGATCGTGCCAGGCTCGCAGGTGCACCGTTTTAAGCACTCAGCGCATGAGCCGCAGATCGAAGAGACCGAGGAGTTTAATCGCGTGCTGACTGAGTTTTTACTTGGAGGTGAAAAATGATCCGACCGATCCGATGGATCGGACCGATCGGTCTGATGTTCTTTGTGATGTTCGCAAGCGTCTGCCACGCCCAGCAACTCACCCGCCTCAAGACCTCCTACAGCGCGCTCACCGCCAACATGGCGGCCTATTGGCTCGCCAAAGAAGCCAAAGTTTTCGAGAAGCACGGGCTCAGCGTTGACGTTGTGCTGATCGAAAGCGGCGTCACCACCGTGCAGGCGCTCACCGCCGGTGAAACGCAGATTGCCATGGGCGGCGGTACTGTGGCGGTCAGCAGCAATTTGGCCGGCAGCGACATTATCTCGATCTCTAGCATCGAAAGCCGCATGCCCTATGCGCTGCTGACGCAGAAGGAGATTCGTTCCTTCGAGCAACTGAAGGGCAAACGGCTGGCGGTATCGCGCTTTGGCAGCGCCTCCGATTTGGCCGCGCGGCTGATTCTGCAACGCTATGGCTTAGTGCCTGATAAAGAGGTGACGATTCTTCAAACCGGCGGCACCAGCACGCGCCTTTCTGCGCTGAGCAAAAAGAGCGTCGATGCCACGGTGCTGACGCCGGAATTTTTCCAAGTGGGCAAGAAGGGCGGCTTCACGATCCTCACCGACCCGACGCAGTACGATATCCCTTTCCCGCAGCTCGAGGTGATCACGACCCGCTCCTATGTAAAAGCGCAGACCGACATCGTGACCCGCTACATGCGCGCCATCGTTGAAGGCATCTACATGGTTAAACAAAACCCGGAGCCCTCGATTGCCGCCTTGAGAAAGTATCTCAAAATCGACGACCGCGAAGCGCTCGAAGACGTCTACAAGCTCTACAAAGAGTTATACCAGCCGATTCCGCATGTCTCCCCCGCCGCCATCCAAACCCAACTTACTTGGATGGCGGAAAAAGATTCGCGCGCCAAAGCCGCCAAGCCCGAGCAGTTCATCGACGGCACGATCATGCGTGAGATCGAGAAGAGCGGCTTCGCGACGAGACTCTACCAGCAGAAATAAGCTGTAGGGACAGGTCGCGACCTGTCCCTACACATTTTCTCTTCTAATCGTCGTCGTCACCGCCGACAGCGTTGACCAAGCCGAACATGCGGTCGTTTAGAATATGCCCGCGGTTTAGGGCGGCCGGAACGAGCCCCCGAAAGGGCATGCGAAAAACACCGTCTAAGGATTTACTTTTCCAAGACCATCGATGGAGGGGTATGACCAAACCCGGTGGATTTTTCGAAAGCGTACGCCATTTGGAGCACGGAAAAATCCATCCGATGGCGGCCAACGATTTGGATGCCCACGGGGAGCCCGTTTGAGCTAAATCCAGCGGGAACTGACATGGCGGGACCGAACGTCGTCGTGATCCAGTAGGCCGATTTCATCCAGTCCAGATAACTCTCCATCTTGATGCCGTCGATTGCATGGGGCCAATCGACCGTTGCGTCGAAGGGCGGCACTTGATTCACAACGCAAACGAGAAATTCATATTTCTCGAAGAACTGGCGCAGGCGCTCGAGCAAGGCGCCATGTCGGGCCATCGCCCGCGCCACCTCAGCGCCGCTTAAACGGCTGCCCGACTCTATCTGCCATACCGCTTCCGGTTTCATTTGCCGGCGGTGCTTTTCGAGCAGCGGGCCAAGTGTGTGAAAATAGTGCCACGCGCGCAGGGTGAGAAAGACCTCGTCCGCGTCAGAGAAATCCGGACAAGTGTCTTCGACCACACAGCCAAGATTTTCAAACGTCTTGCGTTGCTGTGCCAAAACCGCGCGCACCTGCGCGTCCACGGGCAAGCCGCCCAAATCGAGCGACCAAGCGACACGCACCTCTTTGAAATCACGCTCCAGCGGTTGAGCGAATTGATTCAGCTCGGACGGATAACAGAGCGGATCGCGCCCATCGGCGCCCGCCATCGCGCTCAGCAGAAACGCCACGTCAGAGACCGAGCGCGCCATCGGTCCTTTCACCGTGAAGCCAAGAAACGGCAGAGCGGTGGGCGCTGCAGGCACGAGCCCCACCGTCGGCCGCAGCGCAACGATATTGTTGAAATTGGCCGGATTGCGCAGCGAACCCCCAAGATCGCTGCCGCTTGCTAGCGGCAGCAAACCCGCCGCCAGCGCCGCCCCGGCGCCGCCGCTCGACCCACCTGCGGATTTGGTCAAGTCGTAGGGATTAAGAGTCTTGCCATAGACAGCATTGTACGAGTGCGAGCCCATGCCAAACTCGGAAATGTTGGTCTTGCCGATGGGAATCACGCCGGCGCGGCGCAGCCGTTCGGCCAATACGGAATCTTCCTGCGGCATGAAACCTTTGAAAATCAGCGAGCCGCGCGTCATCGGAAAGCCGACGGCGGGATCCAGCTCTTTGAAGGCGAACGGCAGTCCGTGCAGCGGTCCAACACTTTCGCCGCCCGCGAGCCGCCGGTCCGCTTCGTCGGCCAGCGCGAGGCATTGCTCATCCGGCAGCTTGGCGACGATGGCGTTGATCTTTGGATTGAAGCGCTCGATTTGCGCGAGAAAAGCGCCCATCACTTCGCGCGCGCTCACTGCGCGCGCGCGCAGCGCCTGCGCCAGGGCGCGGGCGCTCATAAAACATATTTCGCTAGGTTTGAACAAACTCAATCTACGACGCTTAGATCCCCGGCTCCTTCACCCCCACCGGCGGCGTGCCCTCATTTTTCGTGATCTCTTCAACGTCCCATAGTTTAGAGAACTTAAGTGCGCGCGGGCAGTGGCTGTAGGCTTGCTCCACATCGATCAACAAGCCTTGCAGGATCTCGGCATTCTTGTCGGCGTTGAAAACTTCGAGCTGCGCGCCGTTCATGTCGCTGCGATCGACGATCTTGACCCGGCCATTGATCCGCACCGTGTTGCCAACACCCGGTATGAAGAAAATCAGGCCGACTTTGGGATTACTCTCGATGTTGCCATAGCCATGAAACAACTTGTTGCCTGCGACGTCGGGGAGAAATAGCGGCTTGGCGTTCAACACCTTGGCGAAACCTGGTTTACCGCCCTTGGGTGAGGCGTCACAATCGCCGTCGGTATTGCTAGTCGCCATGACACAGAAGGGGGAATGGCGGATAAAGTCCTGAATCCACGGGTGCATGGTCGGGCGGACTTTGCCCGCGGTGCGTTCCGCAGGGTAACCGAACTTTGCTTGAAAACTAGATGACATAGCTCCCTTCTTTCTCCACAATCAGGCTCGGCCGGTTTTGCGCGACTCGGACTTCATAAGGAACGACGTTGCGCTGCGGATGCGCCACCGAGACAATAGCTTCGCCGACGCGCTTTTCAGACGCGGTGAAATGTATCGCCACAAAAACCATCCGACTAGCACCGTCCCCGCCAAGGTCCAACGCGGTGACATCTCCTTTGAATCTACACCCATCATGCCCGCGATCATAAGCATGATCATAGCGCCTCCTATGATCGCGATCGGCATGACAAAGAAAAAGATCGCACACGCTGAGACAAGCCGGCAAAACCAGACACTTCCCGGGCGGCCTAGCCCCGGGCCGATACTCGAATTGTCACTCGGATCTTGAATCGCTCCGAGCTCCGGAGGAACCGGCAAAGGATTAGACAACGGCATGGGTGGCGGCAAAGCGCCGACCGCTTTCGCTAGCGCCAATGCGGCTCGTTCCTCCGGTACACGATAGTCGACGAATCGGATCGCCGCCAAATCGGCGGGCAGACCTTTCGCCCCAAGGTCGCCAACTAAGATTGGCAATGTAACCTTCCCCAATGCCCGCGCGTACCCCAATTCTTCACGACAAGCTTTTGACTCAAGAGAGTCCACCGACAGCGCAGCCACAAACACATCGGCGCGGCGAATATTGTCGAGTATCGCATCCCACCACCTGTGACCACCGACCAGCTCGCGATCGATCCAGACATCGTGGCCGAGAAACTCTAAAGCGCGGACGATAGCGTCGACACCCACTGCATCGACTCGCGCATAGCTAATGAAGAAGCGTGACATCGGCGATTTGGGTCGGGCGCTAAAGGATTATTTCTTGTCGTCGAGAAAGGTGAGCCGTTCGGCCATCGGTGTTTCCGGAAACACATAGCCACACGATTTGCACGTGCGCAAAGCCGCGTTAGCGTTGAACTCGCTATAGACCGCGGTGACCTGTTCGGGAATATTTCCCTGACTCACCGGACGCGACAACACCACCTCGTCGCAGCTTTCGCAAAACCAGGCGAACTCCTCCTTCTCATCGGCTTTGCGCTTGCGCTCGATCACTAGACCCCAGGTGTTGTCAAAACGGCGCGGCGAATGGGGCATGCCACCGGGCAGCACGAAAATCTCCCCTTCTTTGATGCGAACATTCTGCCGCCGCTCTCCCTGTGGTTTCACCACCAGCTCCATCTCGCCTTGCACTTGATAGAAAAATTCGTCGCCGGGTTGAATATGAAAATCGAGCCGTGTATTCGGCCCGCGCAGGATCATGACGAGAAAATCTTTATGGCTAACCAGCAACTTATTGGTCCGCAACGGCGGATTGAAAAACGATTGGTTTTCCGCCACCCATTTCTTCAGATTGTACGTAGAGAGAAAATCCATGCGTTGGGCCCTCAATACGGTTCGTTGGGAAAGAACTCGGGAAGGTCCTTGCCGATTGTATACCGCGGCAAATTAGTTCCCGTGATTTGCGCCGAATAAAGACCGTCAAAGAAAATCCACCAAACAGACTTGGTCCGAATAATCGTGTCCCAAATCTTATTCTGCATGTCTTTGGTTTTGGAATATTTGTGCACGAACTCTTCGCCCATGCCGCCATGGCCTTCATCGGCTTCGATATGCTCAAGGAACCAGATCAGCTTCTCGCGCGGCAAACCGTAGTGCTTCTCAAAGGCGGGCACGAACATTTTTGCCACGCGCACATTGGTCTGCTCGCCGAGCACGCTGCCCGAGGCGAGCCCTTCCGGTGTGCTGCGATATTTGTTGATGTGCATCAGCATCGTCACGGCCAAAATCGTTGACGGCAACACCGGCGCGTGTTCCAAATCCTCGGCACGCAAACCGAGCGCTTCGCCAAATTGAAGGTACATAGCTTGATGGCCGGTAAACCGGTCGCCCGTGCCACCCATTTCTTCACTAAAGGCCTTTGAGATCGCCTTCTGATCGGCGATGGTCAGGCAGTTGGTGATCCGCTGCGCCGACCACCAGCTTGGAACTTTTTTCAGTTGGTAATCCTGCTTGGCGAAATCGATCAATTGTTCGCGGGTCAATTTGCCATCCACCAATAGTTTTACATACGGGTGATCCAAACGGGCGTTGCGGTCCAAGGCTTCGGCCTTGACCATGCCGATGAACTCGTCCTGGCCGTAGGGTTCCACTCTGTCAAAATCAAATCGCGACATTACTGCTCCATGCTAAGAATTTCACCACAGAGACGCCGCGAACACAGCGGGGAAGGGATTATGAAAATCAATTTTCCAACTCCGTCTTTTTTCCCTCTCTGCGCTCCGTGCCTCCGCAATGAATCATTTTCTTGTTCGCGCCCGGTTATCGAACTGGAACTTGTTGGCGTTGCAGGCAATCTCGACCCGGTTGCCGTCGGGATCGAGAAAACTGATCGAGCGATTGCCGGCGACGATCAGTGTCTCCGGCCCACTGACGACTGGGATCTTGCGGCGTTTGAGGATGGGATAAATCTTATCGATGATGTCGTCGGACTCGACGTAAATACAGAAATGGTGCAACTTCGGCACACCGTTACTGCGCACTTGCCTTTTCCCTTTGGGCACCTGCATCAAGGCGACGTCGTGATGCTCGCGGCCGTAACTCAAAAACGTCAAGCCGACTTTGCGATTGCGCGCCGAAACCTTGAGACCCAAAATTTCGCGGTAAAATGTCTCCGATCTTTTGGAGTCGGCAACGTTGAGAACGATGTGACCCAGGGTGCCATCTTTCACGAGCATGTTACGATCATTAGTTGCCGCTGGCCGCAGTGTCAAGGCAAGCGCGCTGCGCGCGGTTTCGCGTGTCGGGCTTCGGGTTTCGTGTTCTCAGGAGATGTGGGGTCAAGACCCATCGCCCGCTTCGATTTGACAGCTTTAGCACGGATGCGAGATATTCCGCGAAGGATCGAAGGAGCGCTGAGCTATGAAAATCATGGTCGTCATGGGTGAATATCCACCAGAAGAAACCGAGCGGCGGCGCAGCGCCGTGCTCAAATGCGCGTCGCCGGGCACCGAGATCGGCTTTGGCGTGATCAAAGCGACCTTCTTCAAGCACTCCAACTCGCAGGTCAATTCGCTGTCCGCCGGGCCGCTGGTAGCCGAGATCGCCATCAAAGCCGAAGCCGATGGCTACGATGCGGTCGTGCCCTTCGGAACGCTCGATGCGGGCGTCGAGATTGCGCGCAATCTCGTGAACATCCCGGTCGTCGGCGCCGGCCAATCCGTCTTGCATCTAGGGGCTCAACTGACCAATCGCTTGGGCGTGATCGCCTACGAAGACAAGAGCATCCCGTTCATGCGCAAGCAGATGCACGCCTGGCGCGTCGCAGATTCGGTGGTCGGCATTCGCGGCATCGGTATACCGCTGCCGGAGAGCACCAAAAATCGCGAGGCCATGCGCGGCCGATTTCTCGACGTGGGGCGTGAGTTGATCGACAAGTACGACGCCGACCTGATCGTGCCAATGGGCGTCACCATGGTGCCCGTGCAATATTCACCGCAGGAAATGGCCAAAGAACTAGGCGTGCCGGTGATGGACGCGCTCATGACCAGCATTCAGACTGCCGAGATGATGGTGCGCATGCAGCTGGCGCATAGCACCCGCACCTATCCGCGGCCCAAAGTTTAGAGCACAAGTGCAGACACGCTACACCGACGGCCGGGTTACCATCCGTCCCTACCAGTTCTCGGATCTCAAAGAGATGGTCGCCGCGGCCCAAGAATCGACCCGCGAAGTCTATCCTTGGCTGGAATGGTGTAAGCCGGATTACTCGATCGAAGAAGCGGAAACCTGGATTCGCAGCCAACGCGAGGCATGGTCAGCGCAGCGCGAATTTCAGTTTGTCATCATCGACACCGACACGCGGCGCTTCCTAGGCGGTATTGGCTTGAATGATCTTCACCCGACCAATCGCTTCGCCAACCTCGGTTACTGGGTGCGCACGAGCGAGGCCGGTAAAGGCTTGGCGACGGCAGCCGTCCGATTGGCCGCTCGCTTCGCCTTTGAGCAGACCGAGCTTGAGCGTTTGGAGATCGTTGTTAACCCAAAAAACCTGGCGAGCCAACGGGTCGCGGAGAAAGCCGGGGCGCAAAAAGAAGGGATTTTGCGGAGACGCATTTTTATGCACGGCATGAGTCACGACGCCGTGCTGTATAGTTTGATTCCGACGGATCCGTCGGATCGGTCCGATCAGTCTACATCTTCTTTCTAAAACCAAGGAGCTCGGATGGCCGAAGAAACCACACCCGAAACCAACTGCTACTGGAAGCACCAGACCGCCAAAGAGGACTGTTTTCCCTGCTATGACGGCAAAAGCATGGTCTGCAGCAGTTGCTGCGTTGAGCACTGCCCTAAAGAAACCCCGCAGTGGTTCGCCGCCTGCGCCCGCGCGGGACATCCGACCTGGCCGAGCGTCGATCGCGGCCGGCGCGTGCCGGCAAAGCTCGTCGTCTTGGAATCCTATTGGGATAACCGTCTGTTCCAGACGATGTCGGTAAAAGGCTTTTTCGAATCCATGGGGCCACTGCACGATCCACCGCTGCAGCTCGCGCACCGCTTCGTCGAATCGCAGCGCGGCCTTGCGCATTACACCGCCGCGCCGGATGGCTTGCTCTGGCGCGACCCCGGCGCGTCCGATGCGCCGATTTGCTATCTCGCCTTCCATGGCGCGCCCAGTGAAGTGAAGTCGGTTTTGGAATCCATCGGTGAACAACACCTCTGCGAAGCCTTCAAAGACTACGGCAGCCAACCGAAGTTGGTTTATTTCGCCGCCTGTAGCGTGCTCCAAGGCCGCACCGGGGAACAGTTCGCAAAAAAGTTCCTCGACACTTCCTGCTGCCGCGCCGTACTCGGCTACACCACCAACGTTAACTGGATGTTGAGCCTGATCACCGACATGCTGTTCCTGCACCGCTTCTACCGCGATGAAGACCCGTGGAAAAACTTGCAAAAGATATTTCAGTCGGTCATCGACGACTTCAAGCCGGCGGGAGATATCGGCTGGACGTTGATCCAGAATAAGCGGCGGTAAGCCCCTGAAAGCTTATTAAGACCGGTGAAGTCGGAACCGTCGTGGAACTGCTAGCCGCAGACGTTTACGAAGTGGAATTCTGCGATGACTTAGGCCAAACCAATGGCGAGCTCCGGACTGCGCGGCCACCAAAGTCTTCCTCTACACAATCGCGGCGAACGGTTGAACGTTGTTGCTTAGCTCTTCAACTCAAACTTGCCATCTTTGTCTTGGGTGATTTTGCCAGCCTCGTAAAGCCGACTGACCGCTGTCGCAACCGTTTTGTAGTTTGCGTCCGGAAACATCTCTAACAGCTCGGCGAAAAAGCAGTGAGCTTTTCCCAGCGCGGCTTCTATCTTGGTCGCGAGCGATTCGACAGTTTCACTTGATTTCGCGGCCCTCGCCGATTCCTTCGCTGTGTCAACGTAGTCGCTCAGCTTGATCTTGCCTTGATTAAAATAAACGATGCGCTTGTAGCGCTCCGCGGGAATGTTCTCCGGAATCGTCGCATCAATGCCCATCTTCGCTGTAGTCGGAACCCTACCATGGATCGGTAGGGGCAAAGATGGGTCGAGCGGCTTGGCGCGCGCGTTGGAAACGATCAGCACGTCGCGGTCGGCCTGCACCCGGGTCGCCACCGCCCACTCGACGTCGACGGGGTCGAAGACGTCGATGTCGTCATCGACGATTGTCACATGTTTGATGTCGGCGATCGATAACAGCGCCATGATCGCGTTCTTGCCGTCGCCCGGGACCTTTTTGATTGACGCGATAATGTGCCAATGGCAGCAGCCGCCCGGCGTCACGTTGATCGCGGTCGCCTGCACGCCCGCTTCGAACAGCACGCGCCAAGCCGCAGCCTCGTAGATCGGCGCCGACATCCAGATGTTTTCCCAGGGCATCTGCAATGCGTAATACATGGCGTCTCTGCGATGCATGATCGACTTGATGATCACCCGCGGGTTCATGTGCAGCCCGCCCATCAGCCGATTGAATTCCGAGAACGGCCCCTCGGAATGCACCCAGCCTTCCGGCGGTATCTCCCCTTCCAGAACGATTTCCGCATCCGCGATGCACGGCACCGGCACGGTGACACCTTCTGCCAAAGGAAGCGGCTCGCCGCGCAGGCCGCCGCCGAAGCTAAGCTCGTTCACGCCGAGGTTGGCTTTGAAAGTGGATGTCACCAATTCGTAAGGGTGCGTGCCAATCGAGATCGACACCGGCAGCGGCTGTTTTTTGGCCAGGGCGCGCTCGACGAATTTGCGCATATTGTTCGGCGTCACGATATCGATGCCGGTGACGTTGCGCTCTTTGAGCATCAACCGATAGATACCAGCGTTGATGCCAAACTCCGGGTCCTGCGCGATGACGACTCCAGCCGTAATCATCGGCCCACCGTCCATCACCGAAAACACTGGCACCGGCAGATCATAGAGATCGACGTCCTTACCGGTGCGAATGACTTCTTTTACTGGCGCGTCTTGGGTCGTCTTCGGCCCAATTGGATTGTCTAAAGCATGGCGCAGCTTATCGGCAATTTTTTCGTAAGCCACGCCCATTCCCACCGCAATCCGATTGCGCGATTGCAGCAGCCCAGAGACCACCGGCATGGAGTAGCCGTCGACGTTCTTGAACAGCAAAGCTTTCTCGGATTGCGCTACCAAGGCAGCCACGTCGCGCAAGTCGACCGGCCTACTGATTTCTAACAACTCATCATGGTTGGCGAGGGCCGAAATATAGTCGCGAAAAGTCGCTTTCATTGTGATTTCCGTTATCTTCACCACGAAGGACACGAAGTGCACGAACCTAAGAGAAGAAAAAGTAAACTCTTTTCCGAACTTCGTGTCCCTTCGTGATCTTCGTGGTGAAACACATGCGAGCGTGTCACAACAATAAGTACGTCTATTAGTGAGACACTACACTAGTTCCTCTTGAATAGCCCTTCCTTCACCAGCTCATTGCGCACGGAATCATCAGTCAAGCGCAAATCGGCAACGGTGACGGTCTTGGCTTTTTCAATGCGCCCGGCGATTTCCTTGAGCGCGATGTCGAGCGCGGCGTTGTTGGGCAGCGCTAGCTCCGGTTCCATGACCTTGGCCGACGAGCGGTAGCCCGCCTCCGCCATATCGGGCGGCAGCTTGAACTGTTTCACTTGAAACGCGATGCCTTCCTGCGCATTCTCACGATACTGCCTGAAGGCCAACCCTAATCCGCGCAGAAACCGCTTGACCATCGGGCGATTCTCTTTCAGATAGGCGCGCGTGGTAATCACCGATTGCAGTGGATAGGTGGTATCATATTCGGTCAAATCGGCGAGCTGCACCATGCCCATCTTCTGCACTGCCATGGTGCTGGTCGGCGGCCCGAGCAGTGTCGCCTGCACCGTGTTGGATTGCATCGCGGCAAAGCGCTCAGTTTGCCCGCCGATCTGCATGATCGTTACATCTTTGTCGGGGTCGAGGCCCATTCTTGTCAGCGCCAAACGCACGAGCCATTCGGAGGACGAGCCGAAGCGGCTAATTGCCACGCGCTTGCCCTTCAACAGAGCCGGTGTCTTGATCTCGCCACGGGCGACGATCTGATAGGGCAACTTGTTGATAGTCCCGGCGACGATCACCATATCGCCGCCGCCCAAGTTGAACTGCGGCACGACGGCGCTCGTCGTCACGATGATTTTTACTTGTCCCGATGCCAAGGTTTGCGCCGCCAGCGTGCCGCTGTTCATCATGACGTCTTCGATCTCGAGGTCCTGCTTGAGCATTTGCGCTTTGGCAAAAGTAACAAACGGCGGCACGCTCGGTGAAAAGCCGCCGGTGACAACCCGCAGCTTGTCGGCGGCAAACACCGACGCGCTGGCAAGCACGATTACGCCCATCGCAATCAGAACGGTTCTGGTTTTCATCGTCACTCCTCTGCACTTTGTATACGGCGTTTGTCGCCTAGGGTCTAGCCTTCGGGGTCTAGAGGCTAGCGTTTTGCGTCTAGCGTCCAACGCCATGAATTCTGGCGCCAACCGCTAGACACCAGACGTTAGACTCTAACCCGGTTGACTTCCCCAATCATGCCTGAGTAAAACCGACTTATCGAAGCAATACTCAATAGGAGAAAGACAATGGCCAATTGGACGCCGCCCGAATTTGTCTCGCGTGAGCAGTGCATCAAAGACACCGAAGAAGTCTTAGGGATGTCGGACATTCCGATCAAGAGCACCGAAGATATTTTTCGCATCAAAGTGCTCGGTCTCGACTGGGACTTGGGTATGGTGGTGCATGAACCGACGGATGCCAGCCGCATTCCAACCGGGGCCGACGGCAAGAAGATCGGCTTCTTTTTGCTCCACGGCGGGTCGAGCGACTTCAAAGGCATCGAGCGCCACGCCAAACTGCTCGCCAGCAAGTACGGCTGCCGTGTCATTGCCGGCACTTTTCCCGGACGATTTTATTTCCCCGACCCGAGCCGCGACTGGCCGGACGACACCATCCACGCCGACGGCACGGTGCGTACACCGATCTGGAAGCAAGGTGAGCTGATCGGTCCCGATCAATACAGTGTCGTCAAAGACCCCACCAAAAAATCCCGTTACGGCACCCGCACGTTGGCGAAGGCAAAGCCCGAAACTATCTTCTGGTACCGCATGGCGGCCTGGCCGGCGGCGTTCGAAGAAGGCATGATCGAAGCCTGCAGGCGTCATTTTCCCGTCGGTGAATTTTCCGTCTATGGCCAAGGCCACTCGACCGGCGGCCCGTTCATCTGCATGTTGTCGCAGCGTATTCCCAACATGGCCGGGGTTTGCGCCACCGAGCATTCGCCCTTCGGCTATCTTTGCTCGGCGCGCGACGTTTGGGGCGGAGAGCTAGGCAAGATCGCCGGCTTTGAAAAAGACGGCAAGGTCGGCGAGAAACGCAGCGACCCATTCGACGAACTCTACATCCGCACCTGGCGCGATCTGGCGCGCTATCTGGGTCCCGAAACGCTCGGCCAAGAAGGTCCCCTCGGGTTGATGCGCTTGCCTGCTCTCATGGAAGATGTGTTGGACTCGTGGGAGCGCGCCAAGAGCCGGCCCCAATTCAAAGCGGAGTATCTCGTCACCCACGCGATCACCGACTCGCTTGCCGAAGGCGCGCGCGTCAGTGCGGCGCGCATGAAAATGAACAAAGAAGAGACCGAAGCGCTGGTCAATCGCTTCACCGGCTACACGCGGGAAATATCCGGCGCCAATGTTAAACCGGTGCCGCCGTTTCTATTCGAGATTTCCAAAGACAGCCGCGATCATAGCCCGGAGGTTTACAGCGAAGTGATTATTCCCGGCTTTCGCGCCATGAAACCGGCGCCTAAAATTGGCATCACGCGATTCGGCGCCGGCGTGCATAGTTTTTGGAAAGCGGAGAAAGATTTGCCCGCGGGGATAGTGCCGTCGGTGATCAAAAGCTGGAAGGAAGCGGTGGTCGGCGGGTATTTCGTCTAGACTCAATCGGAGCCCTGCGACTAGCTCAGAGCCTGCCCTGAGCTTGCCAAAGGGGCGAACGGAGACAAAACCGTTCATGCTGAGCTAGTCGAAGCATGCTCAGCTTTTGACCCTGTAACATCGAACCTACGGAAAAATTGCCGCGACCACTTCTTCCAAACTTCTTTGCACCTGTGGGTCGTCGGTGATTCCCCACGTGACGGCGACATGGCAGGCGCGGCGCGCGGCGATCCCTTGCTTGATCAAACGCGCGGCGTAGATCAACACGCGCGTGCTCGCCGCTTCTTTTAAGCCATGTTCGCGCAGGTTACGCACCTTGTGACCTAGCGTTGCCAATTGCAAAGCGGTTTCCGCACCGACGCCGGATTCGTGGTCGATGATCTTGGCTTCACGGTCGGGACTTGGAAACTGAAAATCCAGCGCAACGAAGCGCTGCCGCGTCGAGTGTTTCAAGTCCTTCAGCACGTTTTGATAACCGGGATTGTACGAAACCACCAGCAGAAAACTATCCGCGGCTTCCACCACTTCGCCGAGCTTATCGATGGTCAGCAAACGCCGATGGTCGGTCAGCGGATGGATGATTACGGTGGTGTCTTTGCGCGCCTCGACCACCTCGTCGAGGTAGCAGATGCCGCCGACTTTGACCGCCCGTGTAAGCGGCCCGTCGATCCAGCGCGTGCCGTTGGCGTCGAGCAAATAACGGCCAACCAGATCGCTGGCCGTCAAGTCTTCATGACACGCGACTGTCACCAGCGGTACCGCGCCGTTGGGATGAGACTCGGCACCGTCTTTGACCACGGTCAGCGGCTGCCCCAGCTTCCATGCCATGTATTCGACAAAGCGCGTCTTGCCCGTCCCCGTCGGGCCTTTGAGCAGCACTGGCACTCGCTGACGGTAAGCGGCCTCAAAAATTTCGATCTCGTCGGCGCACGGCACGTAATACGGCGGCTCTTTGATAACGTATTCTTCGATGCGATATTGTGGGGCTTGCTCGCTCTTGGCCATTAAAAGCTTTGCTCTTTCGCAGGTTAATAGCGAAAACCGTAACCGATGCCCCACCCTCTGTCAAATCAGTAGTTCGTTTGACAGCCCGATTCGAGCAGCGTTAAGTTAGCGCCTAAGAAACCAAACAGGAGAAGCTAATGGCCGATTCCCATGCCGTCCCCGAAACCCCTGAAGTCATCGCCTTGCACAACCGCTTAGCCGAATATTCCCTCGGCGGCCATTGGCAATCCCGAGAACAACTCAAGCCGCTGGTGCCGCACATGTGGCCGTGGTCGGCGATCTATTCCTGCTTGATTGAATCCGGCGAAGTCATCAAATTGGGCGGTATCGACGACGCGGCCAAGCGGCGCACTGTGCAGCTCGTCAATCCGTCGTTGGTACAGAGAAAATCCACCAGCCGGACGATTCAAATGTCGATCCAACTCGTCAAGCCGGGTGAGCGCGCCGAGTGCCACCGCCACACCGCCGCGGCACTGCGCTTCGTCGTCGAAGGCGACGGCACCGGCTACACCAACGTTGAAGGGGAGCAGATGTTCATGGAGCCCGGCGACCTCGTCTTGACGCCCCACTGGACTTGGCACGACCACTTCAACAACGGCAAGAAAAATCTCATTTGGCTCGACGTGCTCGACGCGCAGCTCACCAGCTATCTCGACGCCAACTTTCACGAGAACTACGCCGAGGGCCCGTCACAGCCGATCGTCAAACCCGACCGCTATTGCAAACAGCAATACGGCGCGATTCGCCCGCGCATGTCGAACGTCAGCAACGCCGCCCTGCCCTACACCTACAAATGGCGCGATACTCTGAAAGCATTGAACGAAGTCGCCGCCAGCGGCGTGCGCGACCCGCATGACAGCGTGCTCCTGGAATATGCCCACCCGATCACTGGCGGCGCGACCATGCCGACCATCGGCTGCTGGATCCAAATGCTGCCGCCCGGCGAGAGCACCACTCCACATCGTCACACGAGCAGCACCATCTATCACGTCATGCAGGGCGAAGGCGCGACCTTTGCCGGAACCAAGAAAGGCGCCGGCAAAGAACTTCCCTGGGGCCCGCACGATTGCTTTTTCGTGCCGTCGTGGAACTGGCACCACTTCGAGAACCGCTCGAAGAAAGAGCCGGCGATTATTTTTTCGGTGACCGATCGGCCGGTGTTGGAAAGCGTGGGGTTGTTTCGAGAGGAAGCTGCGTAAAACGGCCTGGAGTGTTGGGATTGAAGGGATGATGGGGATTTAGCCCGCGTTAAGAAGAAAAGGCGGACACCCAGGTCCGCCTTTTCTTCTCGTTTCAGTTTTTCCGCTTTCCTGATTCCACTTTTATCTTCCTACGCTGGCCGCGCGCTCCGCGCCACCCGGCCCGGAAACGCGCCGGTGTGCTCGCCCTTTTCGATCAACGTTTGGCCATTGACCACCGTGTACTCGATGCCTTTAGCGAGTTGTTTGCGCCGCTTGGCGCCTCCAGGCAAGTCGTGGGCTTCACCGGGTTCCAAAGGCGCGATGGTCTTCGGATCAAAAATCATTATGTCTGCCGCCATGCCGGGGCGCAGCAGCCCGCGGTCGTAGATGCCAAACAGATTCGCAGGAATAAACGTCAGCTTGCTGATCGCCTGCTCCAGCGGCATGATCTGCTTCTCGCGCACCCAGTGGGACAGCAGGTAGGTCGAGTAGCTATAATCGGTGCGGAAGACCACGTGCGCGCCGCCGTCCGACTGACCAATGACAGTGTAGGGACTTGTTAGCAGCGCTTTCATCGCCGCTTCGTCGCTGTTCACTTCGCGCCGCTCAAACTCAGTCTCGAGTTTCTCTTCCAGCGCTAATTCAAGAAACGCATCGAGCACGTCTTTGTTCTGCTCCTTGGCGATCTGGGCGATGCTCTTGCCGACGAGGTGCTGGTTTTTCGCCAGCGCGGGTTTGAAAACGAACTGCAAATCCCAACGGCGGGTGAAGTCGCCGGCAAAGTTCGGATTGACCGGCGTTTCGACCGCTTCGAAGTGCAGCTTGGCGCGCGTTTCCGGATCGCGGAACGCCGCCATGCGCGCTTCCAGCGGCAGCAGCATGACGTTTTTCCAAGTTTTCATGGCATCGAAATGCTGTGCCGTCTTGAGCGTGTAGCGCAAATCGCCCGGCCGCGGCATGACGAATTGATAGGCCCGGTGGCCCTGGCGCATCAATTCGACCGTGCCGTCGAGCTGATTGCGCCAGCGGTCAGGAGCGATGGCGGCTTGTGTGATATTGCCGTAGAAAACCGGGCAGCGCGTCGACATGGCGACTTTAGTGCCAAGCTTGCGATCGCCGCCGCACTGGATGACGCCGCGGCCGACTTCGTCGAGGACGCCGGCGATTTCGACGATCTCTTCATCGGTGGCGAGATTGCTCGGCGCAAGCTTGCCATCCCAATCGAAATGACGCGGGTTGCGCTCGAAAGACAAGCCGATGGCGCCCGCTTCGATGCCTTCACGGACGATCGCTTTCATTTTGGCGATTTCTTCAGGAGTGGCTTGTCGTTCTTGTGAGGGTTCGCCCATAACGTAGCGGCGCACTGCGGAATGGCCGATCAGCGTCGCGACGTTCATCCCGAGCCGCTGGTCCAGGGTGTCCATGTACTGCGGGATGGTTTCCCAGGTCCATTTAACGCCCGCATTGATGGCCTCCAGCGGAATCGCTTCGACGTGGGACAAAACCCCGGCGAGGTTGGCTTGATCTTCCTTGTGCGCCGGCGCCAGAGCGAGCGAGCAGTTGCCGATCACGACTGTGGTTACGCCGTGATAACAGGAGTAGGTGCAGAGCGGGTCCCAAATCACCTGGGCGTCATAGTGAGTGTGGTTGTCGATGATGCCCGGCGCCACGGTTAAACCATCGGCATCAATCACCTGTTTGGCTGTGCCATTGGCGCGGCCGATCTCAACGATCTTGCCGCTGCTCACCCCAACATCGCCGCGATACCCGGGCAGCCCCGAACCGTCCACCACTGTGCCGTTCTTGATAAGTAGATCGTACGCCATCGTTCCTCCCGTAGGACTGAGACTCGCTATCGTTTTCTTTCTTTGGCGAGGGTAGTCGATGCCACCTGACCTGTCAACTGAGCGACGCCGCCATTGGTTGCGTATCGGCCGCGATGTCGAGTAGAAAACGCATATCGTATCTTGTTGCTGCCTGAGGGGAACGCCATGGCACGTATTCCACTCGTTGAAACCACAGAACAATTGAGCGCGGAGCATCACGCCGTCTATGACGGTATCGTCAAAAGCCGCGGCGCCGTGCGCGGCGTTTTCCCGGCCTTGCTCCACGTGCCGTCAATCGCCCATCACACCGCCGAGCTCGGCGCCTATGTGCGCTTCGAAGCAAAGCTCGACCAGCGCATCAAAGCGCTCGCCGTCTCCGTGACAGTTCGAGAGTTAGAGTGCCGCCACGAGTGGTCGGCCCAGGTGCGCAACGCCGAGCGCAACGGCTTGAGCCCGGCGACGATCAAAGCGATTTATCAGCGCAAGCCGCCCACCGAGTTTCCCGAAGAAGACGCGATGATCATCCGCTACGCGCATGAATTGCTGCGCAACCATCGGGTGAGCGAACCCACGTTTTCCGCAGTGCGTGACCGGCTCGGCGTCCAGTCCATCGTCGACCTTACCGCGACGATCGGTTACTACGCGATGATTTCCTGCAGTTTGAATGCGTTTGATTTGGTTTCGGACCCGGAACCGAAAGGGTTTGAACTTTGACCTGATACCCATTCGCAAAGCGTTGATTCTATGAGGGCCGCAATTATACTCTGTGACAATCCGGCCCTCAGAGCTTCCTGAATCACAATGCGCCTTCTCCGCTTCGCTATTCTCGCCATCGTCGCCACTACCTTCAGCGCCTGCGGCTCGACCTACATCGTGCGTTGCAAAGACGGCGACACGCTAGCCATCCAGGACTCGCTCTACTTCGGCACCGCGAAACCCAACGGCGTCGTTACACCCGACGACTGGTCGGGATTCCTGGAAAATACCGTCACACCGCGGTTTCCCCAAGGTCTCACGTCATCACGTGCCTCGGGCCAGTGGCGCGGCAGTGACGGCGAGATCGTCCGCGAAGATTCCCATGTCCTCTTGCTGCTACATCCCGACAATGCGGCCACTGAGCAGTCGATCCGCGAGGTGATCGATACTTACAAGAGCCAGTTTCAACAGGAAGCGGTGCTGCGCATACGGTCAGCCACCTGCGCGTCGTTTTGATATTCTTCCATCGACTCACAGGTACGAAGCGAAGACACACTCCACATGACGGCATGCGCCTTTCGCGACAATCGAAGAGTCTCTTTTCCGGGATTTATCTGGTTAAAACTAAGCCACACCCCGGATGGTAGCTCTTATCCGGTTCGCAAGTCGCGATCGAAGTTCACTTGGGGTTTTCCAAACAATATGACTAAACTGAGCGATATCGAAGTGAATATTCTCAAAGTCGTCTTCTCTACATGTCCAGATGACTTCGCGCCCTAGCCCCTTGGCGAACCCGGCTTCAAAATATACCCCACCTCGGTGTCCCGTAAAATCTGCGATCATGAACTGACACTTTCGAATCTCCACAATGATTTTATCGACGATGTTATCATTGTGCGGGAGCAAGTCGATTCGAACTGGTTCCATGCCGCAGTCTAACTTGACCGCAGGATAAACACCGTCGTCGTATGCGGCATTCATCGACTCGTCAAACCACATTGCTACAAAACATCGTCCAGGCGTGCCCCCAACAGGTTTCGCCTGTAATCGCTCCCACGCCTTCGGTCTCAGCGTGTAATCAAATCCCCCTGCATGCTTTATGAAGTCCAATTCAACCAAGTGCTGAAGCAAAAAATTTAATTCGGCTTCGGTTTGAGCATCTACCAAAGACAAATCCTTCCATGGAGTCACATTCGCTGGTTCACCAGGTTTCGACCGTCTCATGATCAGATCTAAAAGTTTCTCGGATTTTTCGACAAACGGCACATCCTCATGAGCCAACGCGAAAGTTCGCCAATTGTCCGCGGTCAACTGAACAGTCTCTCTCCGCAAATTGGCTTGCCTTATGTACGCTCTGAGAAACGGGAAAAGCTCTTTCGTTTCGTAGTCAGAGTCTTGGCCTTTCAAGACGGTGCGCGTTAACATGCCCGGAACGGAATACATCCCGCATCTATTGCAAGTTACATTGTAAGAATCTCTGCTGGGCTGGGGCTCAACCCTCGCATTGTCTCCACATAACGCACAAACTGAAATGTCATTCGGATAACTCATCGATGAGTTCTCTAACTCCGCTCAACTCCAAAGCGGCTAAATAGCTATAATCGATACAACCTCTCTGCATTCTTCCAAAGAACTCGCTCCCGGTCCGCTGCCGTTACCCCCTTGAAACAATGATCGATGGTTTCCTGCGTGCGCGGCCAGGTGGAGTTGGCGAGCGGCAAATTGCTCGACCACATAATATGATCGGCGCCGATGTAGTCGGTGAACGGCGCAATGGGATCGTACCAGGAGTTAAAAAAGCACTGGCGTTTAAACATCTGTGACGGGTTCAGATCGTACCCTTCGCGCGAGAGGCCGTCATGATCGAACTGGTGGTCGGCCCATTCCAAATAGAGCATGCCCCAACTGAGTGCGCTCTCGGCTAGCACGAAGCGCAGCTTCGGGTGACGGAGCAACACCCGTGAAAAAGAATAGAGCGAGATAACAAACACGCTCGACACCGGCTTGGTGGCGGCATCCATGGCGGCGGCCAACGTCGGTTTGACACTCGGCGGCAGCGGCGTTTGCAACTCCGGTGACGCACCCGCATGCAAACAGACCGGCACACTCAACTCTTCGCAGGCCGACCAGAACGGATCGTATTCCGGCCCGCTGACGTGAGGGACTTTGCGCAAATGCATCGGCAGCGATGGGAAAATCACGCCGCGATGGCCCTTGCCGACACCACGCTTTACCTCGGCGATCGCCGCTTCCACCGGCCAAATCGGCACCAGACACTGTGGAATAAAGCGCTCGCTCGTTTTCGCCCATTCGTCGATCAGCCAATCGTTGTAGGCCCGCACGCAGGCAAGCTCCAACTCAGAATCATCCAGCCGTCCAAAAGCTTCCCCGGCTAAACCTGCCACCGTCGGATAGAGAACCGAGTAGTCGATACCAGCCGAATCCATCGCCTTTAACCGTTCAGCGGGCGTGAATACTGGAGCCGGCACATCAGCCCAGCGCTTGGGATCTTCATTGCGATCGACCAGCAACGCTCCGGCCCGCGCCGCGCGGCCGTCAAGCAATACTTGACCATCGAGCAGCCACTGCTCGCCGCCATTTTTGCTAGCGACCAAACGCGGTGCCCGGTCGCGAAATTTTTTCTCGACGCGATCGGCCCAGAGATTCGGCACCTCCTGCACATGATCGTCGACACTGATGAAGCCATACTTCAAGTTCATGAAAGTTTTCCTCTAAGCCCCGGCGGGCGGGTTTCAAACCCGCCCCTACATCGGATCCGATTTTGCGCCTTTTGCGGTTAATTCTCCGCGGTCACTACGCCGGCAGTTTCGCGTCGATCTTGTACAACCGCACGGCGTTTTCGTACTGCATTTTACGCCGGTCCGCTTCCGGCACGCCCTCGAGCACCCGTTCGACCTCACGCCAAGAGTGCGGATAGTACGATGCTACATGCGGAAAGTCCGACTCCCACATGATGTTGTCGACGCCGATGTCGTCGCGCAGTTTGATCCCCTCGGCCTCGAACCAGAAATTCACATACATTTGCCGGCGCACGACTTCACTGGGACGGGTGATGATGCCTTCGGTCCAAAGATGACGGCTTTCCCATTCGTGATCGCAGGCGGCGATGACATAGTTCAAACTGCCAACACCGGCTTCAGGGAAAACCAAGATCAAGCCGGGAAATTTCTCGGTGATGCCGGGAAAAATAAACTGCGGCACAATCTGCGCTGGCGTCACCGCCGACGTTGCGGTCTGCGCCGAATGCGCCTGGCGCACCGAATAGCCATCCCATTTACGCACCGAAGCGCCGGCGCTTAGTCCGGCGGACCCGTGGAAATGCAATGGGAGCTGCAACTCCTGGCAAACTTCCCAAACCGGATTCCAAATGGGGTCTGTGATATGCGGCAATCCCTTGGGCATCTGGCCGTGGAGATTGATACCGCGGTGACCGTTCGCCGCCGCGCGCTCAAATTCTTTCTTAATCGCTTGAGGCGAGCTCAGGTACGGCACCGCGGCCAGCGGCACATAGCGGTCGCTCGCGCGCTTCCAATCAGAAAGTATGTCGTTATAGGCCTGCACCACCTCTAACTCATAGTGAGCGTCGCCGGGCTCATAAAAAGTTCCGCCGGGCGGATTTGGGAACAGCACCTCGGCATCCACCCCGTCGGCATCGAGCGCAGGCAATCTGGCGATAGGGTCGTGATAGGCAGCGGGTATTTCAGCGTAGCGCTTCGGATAGGTCGGAAACGGGCCGGTCATCAACACCGGGCAGTTCCCGACGTCGCCGTGGCGCGGCTCGCCATAGACCGACCAGCGGTCGATCTTCTCCCCTTTAGACTCCACCTCGACAATCTGCGGAATCTTGTCACCCCACTTCACCTTCGACATGCGCTCGACAAAATCGTTGCGATCGAACCCGCAGTGGGAATCAGCGCTGATCAGTTTGTGTTTGATTTCCATCGGTCCTCCGAAAGACAAGCTAAATTTCACAAATAAACTGCGTCGACATTCTTTGCAATATAAGATAGGAAGCTCGCATCATCGAAATAGACAAGGGGCGCCGGTCATGAAGAGCGATCTTACCCTAGTAGTGTTGGCCATCCTAACCATCGCCGCGGCTATGGCACCGCGCTTTGGATTTAGCCAGACGCCCTATTATCAGGGCAAGACCATTCTCATTGTCGCTGGTACCGCGCCCGGCGGCATCGGCGACAACCGGGTTAAGTCGATGGTGCCATTTCTGAAAAAATACATCCCGGGCAATCCGTCGATCCTCGTGCAATACATGGACGGCGGCGGCGGCCGCCAGGTGGGCAATCATATGGCGAAAGTCGCCAAACCTGACGGGCTTACCATCGGCGCCTTTAGCAGCAGCGTGATCGGCCTCGGCATCTTGCGCGAAAACGGTGTGCTCTTTGATATCGATAAATTTCACTACGTCGGCTCACCGGATAGCTCCAGCCACAACGTTTATTACACGCGTAGAGAACTCGGCCTGAACAACCTGGAAAAACTAAAGTCCGCCACCGGCATCCGCGTCGGCGCGCGCACCGTCGGACACAGCGCCTATGTCGCCGCTCGATTATTTACCTACTTTCTCGATTTGAAGGACCCGAAATTCATCCCAGGCTACTCCGCACCCGAATTGGATGCCGCGTTGCTGCGCGCCGAAGTCGACGCTCGGGCCAACACGGCGACCTCAGTGATGCAGCGCAATCCCGATTGGGTGGAGAAGGGTCTCATGGACTTTCACGCGATTCTCGAAGTTCCGAAGGGCTTCAAGTTTCCCCGTTTCAGCCACTTGCCCGAACTTGAGAGCTTCGTGAAGTCCGAAAAAGAAAAGAGGCTGCTCGCGCTGGCGCGCATCTTTCGCCTAACCGGCTCACCCTACGTGCTCGCACCAGGCACGCCAAGAGATCGCGTCACGATCGTCGAGCAAGCGATGCGCAAGACTTTCAAAGACCCGGAGTTTCTCGCCGAGCACCGCAAGGTGGTCGCTGAAGAAGCCAGCCCGATGATGGCTGACGAATTGACCAAAGCGATTCGCGAGACACCGCGCGACGCCGAGTCCATTGATTTTTACAAGCTATTCTCCGGCCCGGCACCGCTGCCGCCGCGCTAGCCCCTACCTGGGCAGGCACCGGCGCCTGCCCCTACAAAACCATCGATCGGAAATGCATGGGCTTAGCCTTTGCCCATCTTCCCCAACAACTCGCCCCACTTGGCCTGGAGCTTCTTGCGACCATCGTTCCTCCAGACACTATTAATCCGTCGCGGAGAGCAGTTGACGGCAAAAGCCCTGGCAAATCGCGTCACGGAGTTGCAAAGAGATGACACGACTCGGTGGCGAGGTACTCCTTTGTTTCAAGCGCAATCGATGATAGGTGAAACACATTATTCAGACGGAGGATCATTCGATGGCGGAACAAGCGAAAATCGTTACAGGTCTCGGCAAAGCAGAGCTTCATCGCATTCTCGTGCGCGGCTACGATTTGAACAAAGAATTGGTCGGCAAGATCAGCTTTACCGATATGTGCTCGCTCATGCTGCGCGGGCGTATGCCGACGGCGAACGAAGCGAAAATGCTTGACGCCTTGTTGGTCATCCTGGTCGAGCATGGCATGGTCTCCCATGTGGTCGCTGCGCGCTTGATCTACCACTGCGCGCCGGAAGCGATTCAAGCTGCAGTGGCTGCAGCTCTCTGTGGCGCCGGCAGCGTGCATCTTGGCTCTTCCGAATGGTCGGCAAAGATGCTGCTCGACGCCTTGCCGCGGGATACGAGAAATCCTGAATACGATGAGATTGCGACTAAGATTATCGATGACTACACGCTGCGCAAGCAGCGCATGCCCGGTATCGGTCACCGGACCCACGCCGAGGGCGATCCACGTGCCGAGACGTTGTTCAACATCGCCAAGGACACTGGCGTTTACGGCAAATACTGCGAGTTGATTCAGTGCCTCTCGAAGCTTTCCACCGAACGGCGCAAACGGTTGATCCCGGTCAATGTCACGGGAGCGATCGCGGCGATCGCCCTCGACATGGGCTTCTCATGGCAAATTACCAAAGCCTTCGCCTTGATCGGTCGCACGCTGGGCGCCATCGGCCACATCGCCGAGGAAATCGAAAATCCCATGGCAACCCAGATCGACGCTGCGATTAAACAGGCGATTGTCTACGAACCGAAGCGGACGTAATCCAATTGTCTCTCGCAAAGGTGCAAACTGGGGGCGTATTGTATTGGGGCGCGATTCATCGCGCTCCTTACTCACGCCTCGTGCCTTCCTCCGCTGCCTACTTCACTTCCCCCGGAAACAACTTCGAAGCGAAATCCCGGTTGATCGCCTGAATGAACGAATTGTCGTAAAACCGTTTCGGATCGGCGTCCTTACCTTTTCCATCGGGCGTGTTCTCCAACACGATGCGAATCGCCGCCGGGTCGATGGTCAGGTCCTTGTTCCACACCCGCAGGCCTTGCTGATAGTTGTCGGCGAGAATCTTGGGATCCGTGACTTTGGAATACTTCGACTCGAGCTTGCTAGCATATTCCTCATCGTCGATCGCCCGCTTGACCCCTTCGAGCAATCCCATCAGAAAGGCTCTCACCGTGTTGGGATTCTTCTGTGTAAACTCGCGCGTCACCGCCGTCCCAGGGCCGATGATCTTCAAGCCTTCTTTGTAGTAATCGATGATGATTGGGTAGCCTTTCTGCTTGGCCAGATCGGTCTGCGGCGGCGTGTTGATCATGCCGTCGGCATGGTTCAGCGTGAAGGATTGAAACGCCTGCGCCGGCGTGCCGTGAAACATCAGTTTGATGTCCCTGGGAATCTCCATGCCGCTCTTCCGAGCCGACATACGCATGGCGATATCGCCAAAGGCCCCAGGTGACGTAGTCGCAACAGTCTTGCCGCGCAAGTTTTCTAAACTGGTGATGCCCCTTTGCCCGAACAATATGAGGGAGCTTTTGTCGACGCCGGCGGCAACGTAAATGATATCGGCGCCGGCCAAAGCCGCCATCATCGCCGCCGAGCCGCCTTGATAGATATCGATCTTGCCGGAAATCAGCCCTTGGACAGCCACACTAGCGCTCACCGCGCTGATGTTCACGGTAACGCCGTACTTGGCGAAATAGCCTGCTTCGTGGGCGATCAACAGCGGCATCGTCGTGTGGGCGAATGCGGCGACGGCGATGTCGAGAGTTTTCTTTTCCGGCCTGCCAGCGCTTTGCTGGGCATATCCTAGCGAAAACACCGAAAAACAGACGGCGAAAAATGCTAGCGCCGAAAATATTTTAACCATGAGCGCAACGGCCTCCTTGCACCGGGAGCGTGGTTCAATTTTTCCAAAGCGTGATGCCGATCATATCCAAGTGGAGCACAACGTAAACCAATGCCGACAGGAAACACAAGACAAGATACGCCCAGTGGATCCAATTGACCGCTTGGCGGCGCTCGCTGCGCGCGGTCGCGTGCCGGGATAGCAAACCCAGCGCTTGTTGGCGCAGCGCCGGCATGGCGAGCAAGTCGGCGAGCACGTTGTAACCGTCCATTTCAAGGAAGTTAAACGGGTAAAGATTGAGCAGCGCCCCTTCCCACAGCACGATGCCAATCGCAAACAATAGGCTTTGGCCGACGCCGGGCGGCGCATAGTACGCTCCTAAGAACGCCGCGCTGCCGGCGACGACTTCGACCAGCGGCCCGGCCAAGTCAACGACGATGCGAGCTTTGCGGCTGGCCATGAAGATATCGGTGACGTCGGCATAAAAAGTCGGCAGCACGCCTTGCAGCAAAAAGAAGCCGATCTCGCGCACGCGCCGTCCGTAAGCCTTGCACGCAAGCGCGTGAACCGAGACGTGCAGCACTGAGACCAGGAGCAGAGTCGCCGCGATCGTCCCGGCGCTGAGCCACGGCGCGCCCACCAGACGAGCCGAGATGGTTTTCGCCTCGCGCCACAAATGGCTCGCAGCCATCATGGCGGCAATCGTGAGCGCGATGATCGCGCCCAAGGCAAACCAATTGAACAGCAAAAAACCGCCGCCGCGGTAAACCGCCGCGCAATAGCGATCGGCGCTCGACAGCCGAAACGATAGCCGCTGCCAGCGCCGCGCCAGCTGCTTCAGCGCGGTGAACCAACCGCCGCGCTCAAAGCCGGCGCCCCGCGTGCGCAGATCGCGCTCGCCAAAGTCCTCGATCAATCCGGCATTGTGCAGCTTGCCGATGAACTGACCGATAATCGCGTAGTCGAAGGCGCCGAAGCGATGGTGAAAGCCGCGCCCGATCTCGCTCAAAGAGTGCGCGCCGTCGAACTGCAGCCAAAGGAAATATTCTCGCTCGTTGAGCAGGAGATAACGGTCGCGGCGGGTACTGCGCAGGACAAAATTCTCCTTGCCATCGGCACCGCGCGGCTGCGGCCGCAGCTCCCAATCCGCGGGCGGCAAACGCTTGGGGCGAAACTGCAGGTAGACTTGGCTGCTGTCAATCTCGAGGGTTTTGAAGGCGCCGCTTTCGCGATTGCGCGTGAGAAATTCGAGCTTGGCGGGTTCGGCCATGGCAGCGTCAAGTGGAGCGGCGGCCGAAGGAAGATGCGTCGTCGGACGGCGAGAAACCGGTGGCTTCCAAGCCCCAACGCACCGCTTCTCGCGCCTGCTCGTTAGTTGCGCGCAGGCGCTGAATAAACACAGTTACCAACCGATAACAAATGCGCGCACCTATCTCAGGCCGATCGTTGATCAGCGAGTGAAACACATCGCGGTCAAGTTTCCACAATACGGCATCGGCCTCACAGTAGACCGATGCCGAGCGCGGCTCAGCATCGAACAGCCCCATCTCGCCAAAAAAATCGGCGGGGTTAAAGCGCGTCAGCACGATATCGGTCTCGCCGCTGACATATTTGCTGGCTGCCAAGCGGCCCTGCTCGACCACGTAGAGGGCATCAGGTCTATCCAACTCGCGAAAGACCGCCTCGCCCGCCTTGAATCGTTTGATCACGAGCAGCGGCACCAACGCTTCGAGCGTGTCGCGTTCCAAATCCTGAGACAGAGAGACGGTGCGCAGAAAATCGCCAGCGTTGGACATCGGATTTACCGGGAGCCACCCATGCAGTTCAGCATACAAACCAATAAGCTGCGGGGAATTCTAGACCAAATCAACCACCCCAACGTCAATAATCGCGCCGAGCCTAACACGGACGCACGCCCGAGACCACAATGCCACACCCGTAGCAGCGCGAAGCAAAGTCGCAATCCGCCTTCCAACGACAGGCAAAGTAAGTTACTAAAGCACTAGGTAGAGGTTCCCGCCCGTACGTGAATTGGCGAAAGATGCATCACGGAGGATCGAGGCGGGGGCGCAGAGGGGTTAGTGTCTCTTTTATGAGCTCTCTGCGCTCCGCGTCTCCAACTGGATATGAGCCATCGATTCACGCGGAAAGTGTTTTGCCACTATCGGCCTTGGCGCTGGCAGTCAGCGCACTAGGTTTGATATTGGAAGTCTTGCTGCGGTTTCTGCCGGTGCTGGATTACACCTATCCGATGCCGGTAAACGAGCAAAACCCCGTGGCTCGTAACCTGCCCAATCGCAATCTCACCTATTCAGCCGGATGGCGCTTGGAGAACCACAACAAGGTTCGCGTCAACAACGACGGCTTCATTAACGACCAAGACTATTATGAGCATGCGCTGCTGCCGCTGGTGGCCGTCGTCGGCGACTCTTACATTGAAGCATTGATGGTGCCTTTCGCGCAAACCCTGCAAGGCCGGCTGGCCGACACCTTGCGCGCGAAGTTGCGGGTCTACAGTTTTGGCTTTTCCGGAGCACCGCTGAGCCAGTACCTCGTCTGGGCGCGCTACGCTAGCGAGAAATACAAAAATGACTTTCTCATCATCAATGTGGTGGCCAACGATTTCAACGAGAGCCTGCTCAAATACAAAAACCGAGCTGGCGCCAGTTACTATGCTCCCGACGACAATGGTAACCTACGTTTAACCCGCCTCGACTATACCTCGACGCGCTATCGCTTGGCTTTCAAGAGCGCTTTAGTGCGCTACCTGCTCTTGAATCTTGGCGTGGCGGAGATTCGGCAGAGGATTCATGCGTTTTGGGCAGCGCCCTCCGACTACGTCGGCAACACCTTGGCCGTGGTTTCCGCCGACGTGATCGAGGATTCGACGCGCGCCATCGATGCTTTTTTTCGCGACCTGCCAACCTACAGCGGACTGCCAAAGCAGCGTGTGCTCTTGCTGGTCGACGCCATGCGGCCGCAAATTTATGACCCCATCGCACTCCGCGATGCTGAGACATCGTACTATGGGCAAATGCGGCGGGAGTTCATCAGCAAGGGCTTAAGCGCCGGATATGCGGTTGTCGATCTTCAACCCATGTTCATCGAGCATTTCGCCCGTGAATCACAGCGGTTCGAATATCCAAACGACGGGCATTGGAATCCCATCGGCCATGGCGTTGCGGCCACTGCGGTTGCACAATCCTCTGTATTCAAAGACTTCCAGATTGACATTGGCAGCTGAAACGTCGAGAACCGTCAGGTTCTCATCTCTTTACAATTTGCCCCGGTCCCGGATCTTTCATCTCAGCTCCGGGGTTTTTTCATGAACCGGCTATTTTTGGAAGGCGGCTTTGAGCATCGGTTCGAGCTCGCCGCGCTGATGCAACTCATGGAGTATGTCACAGCCGCCGACGAACTTGCCGTCGATATAAATTTGCGGAATCGTCGGCCAATTGGAGTAGCGCTTGATGCCCTCGCGCACCGCCGGGTCGGCCAGCACATCTTCGCTGGCGAAGGGAAAGCCGTAGGATTTGAGGATTTCCACCGTGTGCGCCGAAAAGCCGCACTGCGGAAAATCCGGCGTTCCCTTCATGTAGAGCATCACTTTGTTGTTTTTGACCTTGTCGTCGATCTTGGAAAAGACTTCTTCAGCCATAATTATCTATCTCCTTGGTTAGGCGCCCAATTTTTCCCACTGCACTGGACTATAGGTCTTTAACGCTAGCGCATGGATGCGCTGGTCCGCCAACGGCTCTTT
>Ga0194131_10000792_pt1 | contig 54439 bp, 59 predicted proteins | sample TA2KigO120mmetaG_FD_148631 | JGI IMG/M metagenome (GOLD analysis project Ga0194131, IMG submission 148631) | Freshwater microbial communities from Lake Tanganyika, Tanzania - TA2015053 Kigoma Offshore 120m | ecosystem: Environmental > Aquatic > Freshwater > Lake | place: Tanzania: Lake...
TAGAGTTCCAGCCCAATGGACAATGTACAGAGCAAGTAGACAAGAACTAGGCGCCAGTCCCGCGGCTGGAACAAGCCGAATAAAAACTTTTTCGGACTTTATTTCCGATAAATAACAAAAATAATCAAACTATAATGGTTAAGTCATTTCAAAACTATTTTGGATTAAACGAGGATGCTGCATCTGAATTGGTTACCCTAAACCAACAAGAAGCTGATGCAATGAAAGTTGTTAATGATGCTCAAATTAAATTAGCAGAAATCCAACAAAAAATTAAAGATGCTACTGTTAAACAGGCAGAGGAGCAAAAGGCAGCTGCTGCACAAGCATCAACTGTCTAACTAAAATAACGCACCCCGTGTGACTAGACAAGAATTAATATCAGATATTATTGATGAAGTAACCTTTTCGGGGGCGCTCCCTTATCAGCTGCCAACCAAAGAGGTTGAACGGGTTATCAAGAATGCTGAAAATTTCTTTTATGATAACTGGCACTATGCTCTAACTAAAGCATATTTACAGATCCCAGTCGAAGTTTTTAGTGCGGCTCAATTTAAAGAGAGTCGTACTATCACTCTACCCGATTGTGTTCAATTTGTACACAAAGCGGTTGAACCTACTGGGGCATCAGTATTTTCAACGATGGATCGTGATTTTGGTGAAAATAAATTTATTGGAGCCGAAGTTTACCTAACCCCCTTTATTGGAGAGTCCTTAATGTACAGAACCGTAATGTTTTCATTCTTGGATTTGACCCGAGCATTTTTACTAGATACTATCACTTACGACTATAATAAAAATACAAAGCAGATAACTATATTAGGCCGAACTCCAAAAAGAGGAGCCGTATTAGAGGTTGCCAAAAAAATAGATGAGTCCAATCTTTACGAAGACGAAATGTTTCAGAGATACTGTAGAGCAAAATCAAAACAAAGACTTGGTGAAATGCTTACAACATTTGATTATGTTCTCCCAGGCGACGTTAAAATAAGTTATACTAATCTTGTCACAAAGGCTGATGCTGAACTGACTGCTGTACTGGATGCATTTAAAACTGAAAACCCTGCAGGTTGGATGTACACAATGAGATTTTAATTATGATTAGAGATATTTACCTAAAACATATTAATGACCCTGGATATAATCAAGATTCAATTATGGAGTCTCAAGAATTTGAAGTACTACTATCTCAAATTAAAATGACACTGTTAACTCCAAATCGTTCAGTATTAGGCTTTTCAGAGTATGGAGTCGATGAAGAAAGCATCCTATTTAATTTTTCAGATTCAGTTGATTTAGAATCTCTGGAAGCATCTTTAAGATTTCAGCTAAAAAAATATTGCACTTTACTCAGGAATAGAGATTGGGACGTTTCTGCAGTTATTGTACCGGATAGTATTGATCAGCACAGAGATACTATTCATGCAGTATTAACAGTTGACAAAACTGTAACCTTTGTTATAGCATACGATTAATTAATGATATGTATAAAAAACAAAAGCCGCAAAGCGGCTTTTTTTATGAAGTTTAAATAGTATTAAAGTGCTCCGGGTGCGCCAAGTTCAGTTGCAGTTTCTTTACCTGCCGCTGCCTCAGCTCCTGCTCCTCCTTCTGGTGCAGTACCGGGCTCAACGGCCGCGCCACCTGCTGCAGCCTCCACAGCTTCACCCTCAGCAGAAGGCGCCTGATTCATATAGTCTTTATTCTTTTGAAGATCCTCATCACTTATACGAAGATATTCTTTAACCAAGTACTCGGTTGAGAAGTAAGGTTTACCCTCATCATCAACAACCCCTTTAAGGGCATTAAGAGTAGCAAGGCGCTTATTCAGAAGATCCTGTTGTTTGATTTCTTCAAACACGTTATCATCATGCCAGTTAACACCAATTGCATTTTTAAATCGGTAATCGTCTTTTAGGTCTTTAAAATCAAGACACATTTGAAGGTATATTGGCTTGGTTAATAATTCTTTAAAGGCTGAGCGAAGACGTGTTACAAATTTATTATAACGAATTTCTTCACGACGGATACCTTCAGCATTCATTGTATATTGACCGGCACCATTTGCAGAATCCCATCTTGAATATGGAATCTTAGAGTCCATCTTTAGTTTATCTTTAAAATAATTAAGAAGTTCGGAACCTGACATATTTGGCCCAGCATATTCAAGAGGAGCAATGTCAATTGATTGGTTTTGGTCATTAATTGGGAGAATGTAATTCTTATAGAAGAGAAGATTGGGTCGACCGTCTACTTGAATTTCTCCAGTATTTGTATCAAAGAAAATATCCTCCTTTAATTGATTTGCAAATTCTCTAACGTCCTCCTTTGCTTTATTTAGGGACTTACTTCCAATTGGAACCTTAGTTGTTAACCGAATGGGGGCATTCATCGTATGCCAAATAACTTTAGAGTGTTCGATTACACGCATTAAGTTAAATGATCTAACCATTCTTTCAACAAATGAAATACGTTTTGTTCTAAAATGATTTGAATATGATAAGTAGATAACTTGAGAATCGGTTAGGGTTCTTATTCTAGAGTCGCCGGCAACCTTTTGGGCCCACTCTAAAACGATTTTACCGACTGCATCTTTTTTAATTTGTGGATAGAGGGTAGAAGGATCGATCTCTTTAAATCCAATAATTTCTCTTGGATTTTGTAGATCATCATATAAAATTTCAAAGGCGAGGTGGCCTTCAATTAACCACTGAAAAAAATACTGCCATGCTGAAATTCCCTCATTGAAACCCCAAGCATTATAAACCTTTTCAAAGTTTTCATTATACTTATCGATAACCTTTTCCTGATATTTAAGGCGCTGTTCTTTGTTTTTGCCTTTATACCGCATTTCTCCGACAAGGTCATTTGGATAGACAAATCTATTATCCTCGTCAAATACAATTGCATCATCGGTTATTGATTCAATTACAAATTCTATTTCCCCGTTTGAGGCTAGATCTCTAAGCCTTTCACGTTTTGTTGCGTAGTCTAATTGAAAAAAGGCGATTGCTTTGGTTCTAAGCGCAGAGGTTGTATCTGTAATGGCCATTGTTGCACGGGCCAAAGAATCTTGGGTTCCGCCAAGTACATTACCCCTGGCCTGCATGAGCTGGCTTTCAATAAAACCTATCGATTGTGAATTCTTAATTAAAAGATCTTCGTACTTCATACCGACTCTGCTTAAATCAGATAGTCTTGATTTAAGTCCGCCTAAGCCGATATTGTCTAGAAATCCTGCCATAGTTATGCGTTAAATTGTGATATTACTGAATCCATGCTTAAGGATCTGGTCTGGATGCCGTCAAAGATATTTGTTTGAGCTACCCTGGGCACCAGATGAAATGGAATAAGCTTTGGATTTATAATAGTCGCTTTTTGATATTTATTTACTGCATAACGGATGTTAAATCGGTCTCCGCTCGCGTTTTGAAAAAATTCAACCAGGGCAAATGGATTTGCATTAAATCCTATTAAAGGAGCATATTCCGGAAGCTCATACAGTCTTCTGGTATCTCCAATAAACTCCCCTTTATCATTATATGATTTACTTATGATATTATTAAATGCCTGCCAAAGTATGTTCAGGATGATCTGGGTAGCCCCGATCGACATTATTTTAAGATTTAATATAACTACGCCATCTATCTCATTAGCTAAGCAGATGCCGATAGGCCGCTGGTCGTAATAGGGTCTTTTAATTGGGTATTTTGCAAGTTCTTTGGGGTCTCCATATTGATCTGGAGTTGGAATAAGCGAATCATCTACTGGTTGAGAAAAAAAGGTGTAGACGTGCCCTGGTATAAAAATGGATTCGGGTAAAGGGGCAAGATCTCCAAAAAATGGATCTTCCAGTCTTTCGCCTTTATTTGTAAAGTCATCTATTTGATCGTTAAATGTTGGCTTGATCATCTCTATATTTTACAAACTTTTAAATAAGAAGTTTTCGGTAATAATTCCAAACTTTATCCCTTTTTGTGCAGCATAGTCACGGGCTGCTTCAAATTTAGCCTGGTTCATAATAAACTGCTTTGCAGCATAGACATAATTTGCAGTCTTTTTATCAGTCAGCCGCTTTGGTTTAGTTGGAGGGGCAACATACTTATTAGGTTTGATCTCAATTAGCCAATTTTCCTCGCTACCATCAGGGTTTCCTATTTTAACAAAGAAGTCAATATAGTAGACATGGCCCCTCTTATCTAGAGGACTGTAATATGGAATTCCGATCGGCTCCGACGAATATTTAACGACAGATGGACTAGAGTCAAGCCACTTTAAAAATTTAAATTCCCAGCTTGATCTATAAATAATTTGACCCGGATTCCCCATATATTTTTCTGGATTTTGTGGTCTAAAATAACCCTGCTTAACTAAACCTCCAAGTCTGGGCTTAAGAAAAGATTTGATATTACGATTTTGGTTTTTACCTATCATGTTATTATTTATAGATAGGCGATATCGTATACTGAGCTGCTAAAGTACTTACCGATTAGTGATTGAAATTGATCGAGTGTAATAGATGGATCTTGTGTATTTAAAAATAAAAAAAGATCATTAATATCTTTGATTTTAGAAATCTTGATAATTTGGGTTGGATAGTTCTTTTTTAATTCATTAATGAGAGCATTCCATAAAAATACAGAATAGCCGTCCTTAATAAAACCTAGCATTGAATCCTTGCCCGCCTTATCCCTATCAAAGATAATTTTAATGTCCACTGCTCCCATTGCCTTTAGGATAGATTTTGCTTTGGAAACTCCTGAAGTGGCAAGCCCATTCTTTAAAAACATCGAGTCGATTTGACCTTCAGTTACCATTAGTGGCTGGGTAAAATCAACGTTAAGAATATTAAAATAGTTATTTAGATAGTTGGCATCGTCAATAATTTCAGGGGTGTCACTGTTTGAAAAAATCTTTGAAACCTCATTGTAGGACTTGATTAGATATTTTCGATCAGTAAATGGATCTAGGCTTCTGGTTGCAAGTCCTAAAACTTTACCAGACCGATGATCAAAGTTAAAAATATAAACCTTGTTGTCCATTGCATCAGCATACATAATGTCTCCAAAGTTTTTAACTTTGGTTAAACCTCTAGCTTGGGCAAATCTAAATGCCGCCGATTTTTCTGAAATTTGATCTAGCCGCTTTAGCGAAAAGCGATTAATCACATCTGTGATTGAAATCATGCCCTTTCGATTAGACGTCAAGAAACGAACAAGGTGGTTTTCTGTAGTCTTTTTATAATTGACTTCCAGATCGGTCTCTTCTAAAAATAACGAAGAGATAATGCCATACTGATTACTTAGACTTGCAACAAATTCACCAAGACTCATCCACGCCATGCACCCATCGTTAAAACACTTATAGGTATTAGTCTCCATATAGAGGTGGCCCCTTTTCTTTGATGCCTTAACTTTGGAGTCTCCACAAAATGGACAGGCAAAATTTAATTTGTTTTCGCTCTCTTCAATAATCTGTTTATCATGGATGCCAGGAAACCTGGCAAGCAAGACACTCTTAACAAACTTGGAAACTTCGTTTATGTCCATCTATTAATCTTCTACCTCCTCCAACTCGTCTTCTTCAACTACAACGGCTTTGGAAGTTTTCTTTTTCTTGATTTTATCAATATATTTGGCAAGTTCGGCATCTGGCACAACTACCGTATTTAAACCGTACTTTGAAACAATATTTAAGTATTGTGGCATCAATTGAGGCGGCACAGCTAATTCGGGATTTGCAATAAATTCCTGAAGAGACTCTGGCACAAGGGTATTTTCAAAAGTTTCTGAATCAACAATATGGATTGGAAAATCTTGAGCGGCTTGACCCTTTTTCGGTTTGTGTTTAACTACTTCGATTGCACGTCTTAGTTGAAGATTAATTTGAGGCAATCCCATTGCAAGAAGCAGCTTGTTTAGGGGTTCGCAAATTAACCTAAAGAATTGTTGATCTTTGTCCATTGGAATTGCAAATTCTGAAGGATAAACCCCTGGAGAAAATGCAAAAATATCGAAATCGTACTGGTTTTGAGTAGCGTAGTAAAATTTAACCTTACCGCTTACTACTCGATTGTATTTTTTATTACCGGTTTCTTTTAATAAGAAATTATGATAAGCGGCCGCTCTTGTATAAATCGGAGCGCCTTTATCTAAACGAAGAGGTGATTCACTTTTAACGTATTTGTCATAGGTGCGAACTGAGAATGAAAAACTAATATCATCGGGCGTAAGGGATTCCATTTCGGCTCTTAGCACCTGTAGTTTTGGAATTAATTCACCTTCAAGATCTAGCGCATAACCTCGATCTAAAAAGAAATCATATAATTTTTCAAGGTGATTTCTTGCCCAAATTGGATAAGATGATTGGACCTTTTCAAGACCCTTTACGACTTGATTTTCACGTTCAGCTAATTCTTCAGCTGGATTATCTTCATAACTAACCTTAAGTACATACTTTTTCTTAGCACACCAAATTGCAGCCCTTGATAAATTTTCTAGTTCAAAATCTTGGCGATTATTGGTGTTAAATGCAGACGCATACTTTTGAAATGCAGCTTTGAAGTAGTCTTTAAGGCGCTCGCGATTAATTGCTAAGCAAAATTTAAGAGCATCGTTATCATTTAGATTAAGACCTTCAATTGACTTAATTGCTGGGTGAAAACACACATAGCAAGAATCAGTATCTGTATAAATTGCCGAATCTTCTTCGATTTTATTAATCTTAAGCTGCGAGATACCCAATTTTTCATGAAGTTCAGTGTCAATGTGCCACTTTTCTCTAAAATAGTGATTTATTGCCTTAATTGAAAATTTAATTAGGTCTTGGCCTTGTAGTGTGATTGATTGAGCAATATCTGTATCGTGAAAATAGAAATATTTGTTACCAAACGCACCGTAAAACGAATTAATCAAGATTTTGAGTGCATTTTGTTCAAGATTAAGCCGCTTGATTTCTTTGTCGAGCTGTTGTTTAGTTTGCATACATAAGTGTTTTACTTGCTAGCTGTTCTTGGTTTACGGTAATAGTATAATACTAATAAATAATAAAAATTAGCAATGCAAGTGGTGGCCCAAGACCGAACCTTATCAAAAGTTTACTCAAATTATCCATTTTTAAGAAATTTTCCTTTCCAGGACTTTCACATTGAAGCCGAGGAGGTAAAAAGCCCCCAAGTTGAGGATGGGGAGTACATTACGGTGCCGACTTCTGTCACAAATCCGTTTATTATTAATTTTATCTACACTCGGGACAAACAGCGGACTGCAATTTCAGTTTTTGACAGAGAGCTTGCCTGGTTAAGCTCCAGAGCAGAGACAATTAGCCAATTGGACGATATTGCTCATATCATTAGTGAAGGCCTGAACTCAGGTGACATTATTAAAAAACGGGATGCTGTCCTTGTTGTTGAACACTGGCTCAAAAAGATCGCTGACGACCGCGCAACCTTAAATTATAGTACATTTAATGACATTTTAACGCGCCTAATAGGCATCACGCAACTCAAAGAGACGGTTCAGTTGATAAATAATATTAACAAGTTGTCCTTGGGAGCAAATGTAATAAAAATGGATAAAAAACAGTACGACATTATTATGACATATTACGATTTCCAGATGATTTATTGCAAGCTTGTCCTTGGATTAATCATTGCTGCAAAAATATCGATATAAAATGTCTCAAATCGACAAATTGTCAAGGCAAAGTGCTTCGGTTAATAAGCGATCTCCTCAATTAAATAAGCAAAATTATCAAAAAATTTGTGAAATCAGAGATAGGGTGACAGAGATTGCTGCCAAGATTCAACAGAGGCCCCAAGCAGATAGCATATTGTTATCTAAACTAAATGCAAAAGCACAGCCCGGATCATAATAATTACTGTAGGTATTACAGATGTGATTAATTGCTAAATCAAGAACTAATGAAGCATATTAAATTATTTGAAAATTTTAGTAGAGACTATCCAAAGCAGAATAATAATTCTCTAACTGCCTTTTATTCAGGTAAGATGTCATCATTTAACCTCGAAAAAAGGGTATTGGACGCATTGGACGCGCTTGAGCGCCAAGTCGATTCAACATTTTCAGATAATTGGAATTTAAATAGAGGTCAAAGTTACGGTAGATATAACGGAGACTACTTTGCACTAAATGTAAAAGTTCACGTTTGGCCATCAGTCGAAAAAGTAAAAGCTTTAACCGGTGTTGGCCTTGATGATGAGAGACTTAGTGATATTTGGTATAGATGGTTACAAGATCAAGCCGAAATGTTTGAAGAGGATATTAAAGAGTCTTATCGCTGGGTTGATAATATTTCATGGGGTGGAAACAGCGGCGGCTGGATTCATATCTATCCAGACAATGGCGCGGACCAATTATTAGAAAAAGCAGAAGAAGAGATTCAGGATTATTTAGACACTAGAGAAGAATTTGATGAAGAAGACTTGGCGGAGATTGGCAAAGCAATTGATAATCCAGAGTGGCAGCGACTTTCTGATTTAGGTTTAGTTGAAGACGAAGAATCTGTTACTGTCATTGTTAATAAGTTAAGGAGCGTAACCGAGTGGTTAGATGCAGAAATTAGAAATCTTATACAAATTGAGGAGGATCTTAGAGCTATTCAAAGACAACACCGTGAATTTGTAAAAAATGCTGAAAAGTATTTTCTAGATTTTATTCAGGAAGAGGTTTCGGATGGTCACCTCTCTGAGAACCATTCATCATTTGTTATTAAAACTGAAGGAGATGCTAATTCTGAATCAGGCATTAGGATTGCACTAAGTAATGGCGATAAAGAAGCAGGGGTAGTTGGAATAATAAATTTGGATAATTCAAATTCAAATGATTTTGATCCAGATCTGGTTGATTTTTTAAATAGAGACGCTGGGCCTTTTACTAATGATAATACATATTATCTCCACAGCATGGGAGTTGAACCTGAATATAGAGGTCAGGGTTTAAGCAAGCAGCTACTACAAAAGTGTCATGAAATTGCAAAGGCTAATGGCATGTCCCATATTCTATTAATTACAAATTGTGATAATACGGTTGCTCAAAATCTATGTGCTGGATTTGGTTATAGGCCATGCGATTCAACTGGAATAAAAGATCTTTTAGTTAAGAATCTTGCTTAATAAATTTACTTAAATCATAAGTGTGTTTTGTGATAACCCACTTTTCTTTTTCATAAATTTTTTCTCTAACTTTACCGTGTTTTACAATATAACCATTTAGATCATCAATAAGATCGTAGATTGTTACTTTGTGTTTTCCAGCAAGCTTACGCATTCCTCTACCCACCGCCTGTCTAACCGTAATTTCAGATTTATAGCTTTCAGCAAAGATAATATTTTGTACGTTTTTTAGGTCAATTCCAGTTGCAAAGGTTGCATAGCTTGCAACAAGTGCCACATTAGACCCAGCCTCCATCGCCTCTTTGTATTCTGCCCGATCATCACCGCTTACTTCGCCGTCAATATAGAATGAATTGGGATTCCATTCGGTGATTTTTTCCTTAATGCGCTGGCCGTATTTGTCTTTTACATTAATAAAAAGAATAAGGGAGTTGCCGCCAAGTTTTTGAACAAGGGTTGAGATAAAATCTACTCGGGGTTCATACGAAATAATAAAATCCTTTTCCATTTGAAACATGTTTTTACCATAGTCTTCAATTCTGTGAAACTGGCTTTTACCGTGCTCCTGCATATATCGGTAGTTTTGAATAAACGGCTCGTTCTCTGGATATTTTAGCGAAAGCATTTTAATAAAAACATCAGGAGAGTGGTTGTTTTCAATTAAGAAACTTGATTTTAGGGTCATACTTAGCGGACCAATATATTCTTGAATTTTGTAGAAGTCTGAAAAATCCTCATCGACTTGAATTGTACCAGAGAGTCCTAATTTATATTCAACATTAGTTGAAGCTAAGAGAACATCCTTAATTGTGTCTCCCCTTGAAGTATGACACTCATCGACACAAAGTACAGTAAACTTCTTAAAGAAATCGCCATCCCGTTTGGCTAAACTTTGATAGGTTGAAATGACTAAATCGGCATCTTCAAATTTCTTATCAGAATATTTGTTTTTACCGCCAATTTCTAAAATATTCCAGTTAATTAGGCCGGTGTGATAGTCCTTTACAAATTTTTCAGCGGTTTGGCCAACTAGCGAAATATTAGGAACTACAATAAGGGCTTTTTTGTCCTTACCGTTAATGATGCCTTTGCGCTTTAAGAAACTTAAATATAGAAATAGGATAAGTGTTTTACCGGCAGAGGTGGCTAATTCTTGAGCACTAAATTTAAACTTAAGAGCCCGGTATGCGGCCTCCATTTGATAATCGTATGGCGTAAGATCAACCCCATCTAGGAGAACACTTGCAAATTTCTCTAATTGATCTTTGGTAAACTCCATATTAAGCAGAGCATCCAATCCTTCTAATTCAACTTCATGTCCATAGATTTGACCAAACTGCCGGATTTGATACCAAAGCCCAACCCCAATTCGGTTTTCTCTGTCAATAAATTTATTGTATCCGTCCCAAAGCCGCCGCTGAAATAACGGGCTAAAGTGATAGCCCTTTGCCCTCTTTTTAAAAAAGTTTTTTAGATCAACTAATTCTTTTTTAAGGTCGTTGTGTACTAATTGAAAATATCTTTTGTCTTGTGTTAACTTAAACTTTAACAAACTCATTTGGATGTTTTTATACACCCAGCATCTTTTCGATATCAAGTCTAGTTTTAATGCCGAAAAGAGCGGCGTCTACTGTCTTGATAGTGTCTAGATAAAATTGAGTTTGGCTTTCAATTTGTTCGATAGTTTCTTTGATATTAGACGTTTTTCCGTCGACAATAGTAGTCTTTTCGTTAGAATTGTATCTTAGCTGTGATGTTCTGGAGACGGCTTCCCACTCCTCTCCCTTTTGCTCGCGGTATTTCTTTTTATAACGGTTGTAGTGTTCAATAAGTGTATGGTTTTCTTCTAATAACCTTTGGCGAAGACTTAAAAAATAGACTTGGGCATCAGCTAAGCGTTTAATATTATTCATATAGCCGATCCCTTCCTGTACCTCTTCCGATACAGCTTTACGCTTGGCTGAAAATACTTCGGCCAAGCTTTTCTTTGCTTCTGGTGCAGGTTGTTCAAATTCCATACCTTCTTTTACTAGGGCTGGACTTAAGGTTTAGACAAATGTGTAGCAGGTACTTTCGACTTTAAAGTAATAGTTTTCAAATACTAGAGGATCTAGGCTTGTGTAGATATCTGTCCCAATAGAGTGGCGCTCGCCGTTTTTGTAATAAGATGAGATTTGGCCTGCATAGAGACAAATAATAGAATCAATATGATATTGCTTTAAGCAGCCTAGCATCATTTGTTTAAAGTTTGAATCTGACACCTCGGATCCAACATTTGTAACAAAAATGCTTGGATAGATTAATGGATAGCCTCCCATGTGATGGTTTGCCATAAAGGTTTGACGCACATAGGGCAGGGCTGCAAATTTGGAAAGATCTGTTAAAAACTGTCGATAAATCTTTGGATTACTAAAGGTAAAGATTGCAAAGGGCTGCTTTCTTTGTACGGTTTCCCGAATAAGATTAACCCGATTGCCTTCATATTCCCCTTTTATAAACTCTAAGTTCAACTTTAGTATAATATTATTTCAAAGTTATTTATTTGCATGGAGAAAATTTTAAACGTCGTCGATTTTGATGAGACCCTATTTAGGGTTCCGGGCTTTACCCACGCTGGGTCAGAATTTAAGAAACCCTATGCGTGGTTTGATAGCCCCAACTCCTTAAATACAAATTTGTATAGGCTGCAGCTTATCGAGACAGTTTTTAATCATCTCCATAAAGAAAATACAACAATTATTTTAAGTCATCGAGTTGAAGCAACACGAAAGGCACTGGAGGCAGTTTTATATAAGTTTGGTATTAGTAAGAGATTTGATAAAATTATCCTTGGCGAAAGGGATTTAGACAAGCCTCAAATTCTCCTTGAATATTTAGATGAAGTTGGGCCAAGTTTTGATAAGATTAGAATATTCGAGGACTCTCTGGTTCAGTTAGACAAATACATAAAAAATCCATATCTTTCCAAAGTTACTGATTCGGTTGAATACTGGTTTGTTGACAAAACTGAACTGCTCCAGCTTAATCAAAAAATTGGTATAATATCAAGAGAAAGACTACAACTTAAATACTCATGATTATTTTTATCGAGGGCACCAGGCACTCTGGCAAAACATATCTGCTAAATCAGCTAATTGAAAAGCACGGTGCCGATCTTAATCTTTTCTACTACAAATTTTATTTAGCCGATGAATATTCGGCAATTGTTAAAGACTGGGAAAAGTCTGCCCTGGGTATTCACTATTTTAGCATGGGTAATATTATGACTATTCTTGATCTGCACAAGCATTTTCCAGAAAAAATCTTTATATTTGATCGAGCCCATATTACGGCAGCCGCTTGGGCAACCCTATGGAATCGAATAGATTATGACCGGGCCAAGACCGAACTTTGTGGCCTAATCAGTCGCCCCGGCTATGAAAACTGCAAAACAGTTTTTATTGATGCGCTTGACGACCTTAAACAGGATCACGCTCGCAAAAAAGACCTTTGGGATGGATTAGTTTTGTCTAAAGACGAGCAAAGAATTATGCAACGGCTTATTGAAGATACCCCGTTTAGATTTAGAGATGAGCGGCTCGGCAATTCATTTGACCATTTTACTAATAATTTTGATCAAGAGTCGGTTGATGGGTTCTGCGGTTTAATTCAAAAGCTGGTTCGGGATAAATAATTAGAAATAGGCAACATCACATGACAAAACGTGTTATTGGAGATTTTAAACAATTTCTAAACGAGGCAGAAGAACCTAAAGAACTTAAAGGCTTACCCTTTAAAGAGCTAATGGAAATTTTAGCCAAACTGACTGACTTAACTTCTGATAATTTAGAAATCGGTACACCGGCAGATATTTACGGTCACTCGACTTCGTATAAAACAGATCTTTCTGATGTGCAGGCTAGATTGGCAGATATTGATCACTATTTTGCCTCAAAAATGAAGCAAGAGGTTAAATTCTATTGCTGGAACCTAAAATGGAAAGATTATTCTTCAGGCATAGCGCTGGAAAAGAAACTTCCAGAGGGAACAATTATTCCTTATCAAAATGTAAATCTTGCTAATTTAATTACCTATTTTGAAGAAAATCCAGAAGATGCTGGCCTCCTAAAAGGTCTCAATTTAAGCGTTTCTTCTAAGGCTGGCCAAGAGTTTGCTAAGGCAATGTCGTCAGGGGACCTGGGAAGTTTAGATTAAACAACAGTGTAAGATTTTATGGCAGGGCTAAACCACTTAAAAGATATTTACGAAAAAAAGGGCAAAGAATTTTTAGAGGCCTTACTTAACAAAGAGGTGATCGTTAATGAAAAAATGGACGGTGCATTTTTTGGTGCGCAAAGAAACTGTGGAAACAGCGAAGAACCCTTTGACTTTTTTAAGCGTAATACTAAGTTGACTGGAGTTGACCGTGTCCTAAGTTCATATTATAATCCGGCGCTAAAGCATTTTGATTCAATTTCGACAGAGACGATTGAAAAATTACCATGCAATTATCACTTTGGCATGGAGTATTTTAGCTCGCCAACTGCTCAGTCAATTCAATATGATAGACTTCCAAAGAATCACCTTATTTTGAGTTATATCCATAAGTTAGACCAAAGCGGAGAGCCTTCAGAAACTATTCAAGATAAAGCTGAACTCGACAAATGGGCAGATATTTTAGAAATTGAAAGGCCGCCAATTATTTTTCAGGGTAAACTTACTGACGATCAGCGAGAAAAAATTCTTGATTTTGTCTATACTCCATTAGATGAATTGGTTGGAAAATTTAAGACTGCTTCTTTTACTAAATATATTATTAATGTCCTAAACCCAGAATTGAAAACTTCATTCTTAAGAGATACGGCAGACAAAGATATTGAGGGGATTGTTTTTAGATTTTACGAACCCAGTGGTGAAGATTCAGTATTTTTAGCAAAACTCGTTGACCCAGTGTTCCAAGCAAGAGCAAAAGAAAAGGCTCAAGCCAGAGTCGAGGCGCCTAAGACAGATGATTATATTTGGATTATGACAGCCGATCTAATGAATTTTATTGAAACCTATTCGCAGGCAGATCTTAGTGCAATTAAACCCGATGGAAAAACGTTTGAAAAGAGATATATTCAAATAATTAATGCCATCTTTAAGGATTTTGTGCAAGAGTATGGAGCAAAATACCGTGGTCTTGAAATTACCACACCCGAATTTTTAAATAAACCAGAATTTGATGTTAACCGCGAACTAATTAATGACGATATTATTATTAAGTTAATTGATTCAGATAAAACCCTTAAAGAACTTTATAGAGTTTTTTTAAATACTTTTAGAAAGAAAAACATTAGAGTTAGCTCAACATTCTTTAATAAGACTATGAAAGAGACTCTAAAAAATCAAATTGCCAAAGTGCAGCTTGCCGCAGAGGACAAATTAAACGAATCATTTTTTCCGACCTTTAATCAATTTTTTGGAACTGATGAGGATGCCACTGACTTTTTTAGTCAGTTTCAAGCGGACCAAAATAAAAAAAAAGAAATTGAGGTCGTTGTTTATTTAGACAAGTTTCAACCGCTAAGCAAAGAGCACGAAAAAATTGCAGCTAATATTAAGGGCAAGTACGATGCAGCCTGTTTAATGGTAGCGTACCATCCCGGCCAACGAAGTTCGGCTTTTCCAATGACACTGGAAACGGTTAAGGGGTCAATTGATAGATTGGCAAAAACTTCTGATTATGTAGTTGGCGGATCTACCGTTGATTCAGTTGGAATCGATGAATTAATTTCTGCAGTTGGCCAGGGCTATTCAATCAAAGCCGTTGCAACAAATCCAGAATTTATACCAGATCTTGTAATTGATCTAAAGCGAATCAATAAAAGAGCACCGTATGCTAAAATCCCTTCACAATTAAAGGTGGTAGAAGTTCCAAAAATCGAATTTGAAGGCGATCTAATTAAATCAGTAAAGGATCAAGATTTTGTTCTCTATAAGAACTTAACTAGCAAACCATTGCATTCCGAATTTTATAATATGACAAAGGAGATTGAAGAATCCCTATTGACTGAGTCAATTTCGGTTGAAGAACTTGAGAAAAAGAAAACGGATCTACTTGATTTGATTATTGATGCACCCTATAATGAAAAGATCTATAAAAAGATTGAAAAACTTTTAAAGAAAACTCACAAAGATAATACTAATGATTTAACTGAGTTTTTATCAAAGACTAAAGGCTGGAAAGATCTTGCAAAAACAATTGTTGCACTTGCAGATGAACTTGATCAAGATGATGACCTAATGATATATCTTCAAACACCGACTCTTACACTGACAGATCTTACCTCAACCGCAAGCGGCAATTTGAAAACTCTCTTTAAGAGTACCGGGCTTAAGCCAGAACTATATGATTCTCTTTTCAATCTAATTGGATCAGTCGGTAATGTAAATATTGGTCGCGGTGAAATTTTAATCTCAATCTTAATTAAAGATGCAGTAAATGCAGATAATCGTACAAAGGGAGACATTAAAATTGGATCGGATTCGATTGAACTTAAATCGAGCGGCGACAATTTTAGATTAACTGGACAGAGCGGAACTGGACTGGGCGCGGACGCTGGAAACTATATTAGAAAAGGTCTTTCTGACCTATTTAAAGAGGCAGAACATCCCATTCCGGAATATTTAGATGATTCATCAAGCTTTACCCCAACGGCATCCGATAAACCCAGAAAAGAATATTTTAGTCAGGGAATCGAAGCCGCGGTTAAAGCTTCATCCAAGGCCGAGGTTGTTGATATTTTAGCCAGTGGCTTTAACTTAATTTATAAAAACTATCGGGCTGAGCTTATCCAGACTTTTAATTTAGCAATTAGCGACGAGGGGGTATTTAATAATAAAGCCTACCTAGATGGGGTGCTTAAAATTGAGTTTGACAGATATTTAGAGGACGGTAAATACTTTATGGCTGTAAATAAGCACACCGGAGACTACATTTTAATTAATGGCAAGATCACAGACGACCAACTTAAATACTTTAAAGTTGGGCAGGCCAACAATATTAGAGCCAAATCAACTTCCTCGGACTCTTTATTGGGAATAGACCTCAATATGGATTCGTTCCTACCTCAAAACCAAGAATAAGACCGGAACCGCCTAAATAAATATCATAAAAGGGCGAATTTTGTGAACTCTTCTCAGAAAAACTATAAAGATTATCTCCGCGGCAAAGCCAGACTAGAAAATGCTGTGCTGCAGCATCCAAGCGGAGAAAATCAAATTATAGCAATGTTAAAAAAGGAGACTAGCCGAAACTTTTGGATCAAGCCATTCGCTGATTGGAAAAAACACACCACTAAAAAATGATTCCAGTTGAATTACAAACAGGATTAGACGAGCCTCAAACTGAGGGTATGGACGTATCTACTTTTATGCTAAGTCTTTTACAAATTAGAGACCAGGCCCACATTTTGCACTGGCAAACCACAAATGAAGCACAACATAATGCCTTTGGCATTTTTTATGATGAGTTTCTTGCGCTAGTTGATAAAATGGCAGAAGAGGTTATTGGAAAATACGGCAGATTTAAAGTCGGCGGCTGTGGGCTTATGTTAATGGATTATGAATCGGCTATGCCGATTTTTATTCAAAATATTGAAAAAGTCTTTATCCAAGATTTTTGTGAGATATTTGAACCCGAATCTAATACTGAACTTTACAATTTGAGAGATGAATTTTTATCTCTTAAAAATAGACTCTCATATAGATTAACCCTAGACTAATGCTTAAATTTAAACACATAAATATTCTAGAAAAACTTTTACTAGAATCTGACCTGATTATTATTGGAAACGAAATTTCCGACATTATTACTTTTGCCAAAGAAAATAAGCAAAAGGAAGAGGATATTATGAAAAAGGTCGATGAGTTTTTGACTAGACTTATCGAAAACGATGTTTTAAATAAAGCAAAAACCGATCCTCAAGTTCTCCAAACTTTAATCCAAGCCTTTTTAAATACAGAATGGGTTAAAATCTTAGACAAATACATTGAGTTTGTTTCTCAAATTCTAAAATATGAAACTGAAATTTTAGATAAGATGGTTAAAAATGGAGAAGCGGTTGAACTGCAGCTAGAAAGAATCAGAGCATATAAAGGTCGTCTTGCAATTATATGGGAAGCATACAATACAATTGAAGAGAGTAACTGGACCGCTGAGGTAAATCAATTATTGGAAAAAATTAAAGTTTCCTTTACAGATCAAAAGAAAACCGAAGTTGAAATTACCAAACTACTGACGTCTGCGGCTAAGGAAAAAATGCAAGAGACTGGGCCGGAGTCCGAAAATTTTAAGAAAACTGTTGATGATTCAGTAAAGGTTGCTTTTATTATTTCTGATTTTTCAAATAAAGACGAAGACAAAAAAAGACCAGAACCAGATATTACTGATGTAGAATGGGAAGAGGTTCAAACTGAACTTGAAAAAGAAGTTGACGATTTTAGAAAATCTACTAATAAGTTTAACGATAATAGTGGAGGTCTTGCTCGTGATATTACTAAACGTGATGTAATTATTAGATCTGCTATAGAAGAATTAAGAAATTGGCAAGATTTAAATACGTTAGAATCACAGTTTGTTAAGGTTAGAATAACCATTATGACTGACGAGAAAAGAGAGTTTGACCCTGTCACCAAAAGACAAGTGTATTCCACCAAATTGGACTCTTCAGCTAAGCGTCAATACATGTCAGAAGCAATTGATGCATATTTAGAGGCAAAGGCTAGACTGGGAAAATATAAAACTGACCTTGATGTAAAAAAATATAAGGGGGTTTCATACTCTCCATCAATAAATTTGCCACTTTTTGAAAGAATTAAAATCGCAGTAACATCAAAGCAGATGTTAGATTCAAGTAGACTCAATTACCTTTTAAAAATTGGTACATATCTAGGAACATTGCTTGCACCAGATGAATTTTACGGAAGCGCGGAAGTTAAAAATTTAGCAAATCACATTGAAAGATTTAGAAAAGCAACTCTTCCAATTATAGGAAGAACCATTTCTAGAACGGCAAAGGCAGCCGGAGGAAAGGGGGCTCAGCTAAAAGCTGAAAAATGGACCAGATTTCTTTTTACCAGTGCTGAGAGCGGATTGGATGCTCCACAAAGTAAAATAAAGGGAGCGACTAAAGTTGGATCAGGTCAAGTTAAAGAGGATGCTGTCGCGCCAGGTGTTGCATTTCAAGCCCCAACTTTAGTTAGTGGTATGGGAGATCCCATTGCGCCGACCCAAACCTCGCTTGGTTCGGGTGATAATTTTCAACCAAGAGCAAAGAAAAAGTCTAATAAAGCAATTATGGACTTTAAGACATTCTATAAAAATTTAGGAAAAAAATAAAATGAGAAAAATTAAAACATTTGAAACATTTACACAGGATGATTTTGAGCCTGCAATGATTCAGCCATTTAAAAAAGAGCCACACACTCAAGAAGAAGAGCACGAAATGGGCCAAGAAAATTATATGTTTTTTGGAAATCTTCAAACTATCAAAAGAAATATTGATCAGCTACTTCAAATGGATCCAGCAAAGGTTGATCAAATTCTTTCAAACGGACACGACTGGGCAGCAGATCATGTTGCAACATCAAAGGACGATATCGAAGAGGTATTTAATTTCTTAGTTAATGATATTGAGCCCACGGAAAAAGAGTTGATTCAAGAAGATCCAATCTAATATGTCTCCAAATCTACAATACCACCTAAATGAAAATTTGTGTGTTGCCGAGTCGGTTTTTAGACCAGCCAGCGATGCACATATTTCTCTATTAACTGAGGCTAGGTATTATTTTGAAAAAGGAGTAAGCTTTGACCCAATTACAGAAGAACTTTTTATTAAAACTGAGTTAGGTTTTATTGGAGAATACGCCGGAGAATTGGTTCCTCTCGATTTTCCGATTGAGGAGATTAATGAGGCCGAATATAAAGGCAAGCAGGTTGAACTAAACTATCCAAGACGGGGCGACGGTACTAAAAAGTATCATGTTTATGTAAAAAATCCAAAAACCAATCGAGTAATGAAGATTGAGTTTGGCGATATTAAAGGAGGACTTACCGCAAAGGTGAGTAACCCTAAGGCCAGGGCAAGCTTTGCGGCAAGGCACCAGTGTCATCTTAAAAAGGATAAAACCAAGGCCGGGTACTGGGCGTGTCGTATTAATCGTTATGCCCATCTTTGGGGCGGCAAAACTTATCCTGGGTATTGGTAAATATTAATGTCAAAAAGACTAAATAATATGCATCCATACACAGATATTTCATCTGGTGATGGTTGGGTCATTAGAGAGTTTACTCAAGATATCGATCCAATTGACCTACTATGGCATCGGGACGATGAAACCCGATCTCTTGAGTTAATCGAGGGTCAGGGCTGGAAAATACAGCTGGATAATAAGTTACCGATTGAGTTAACTAAATCAAATCAAATAAATATTAAAAAGCACGATTGGCATCGCCTAATTAAAGGAGAGGGTAATCTGTTAGTAAAAATCTGCAAATCATAAAATGGCATTTCAAATAGGAGATAGGGTTAAATTAAGACTTTCCAAAGATACGCTGGATCGTCTAAACCTTGTTGGAGCGCCAATTGACGGTCAACTTGTTACAATTGGAAAAGTCTATAAATTAGACTATTCGCCGGACCAGACTCTCTATATGGTGGATCTTGATCAACCAATCGAATTTGAAGAAAACACTTTTGACGAAATATACGATCTTAGAGATGCTGATCTTGATCTTATTGATGTAAATGAACCTCTACCTGAGGGCAAGGTTTTAAGATTTGCTAATTTTATAAATGAAGCAGAAGAAACCCTAGTATGGTATTTTGGAATTGCGGATTGTCATGGCCTTGAAAGTTTTACTAGAGAAAATATTGACCACGATTATCTAAATAAGCTGGACCGGATTCATGATCTAGGGCTGGCCGATGAAACTGCACCTACAAGAAAGAGCGTTATGAAAGAATATAACGGTCAATTAAATATGATGGTGATGCGGTGCCGATTCAATGAGCAGCGCCATCCAGTTGTATATCGTGTGCTTTTACCAGAAGATACAGCAGAGCTTATTCAATCCCTTATGGATGACGGTGATTATATTAATGCACTGGGGGCAATTAAATTAGGTGCTCACGAAATTCAACTAGCAAGGGGTCAGGCCGGAAACCTAGAGCGTCGCTGGAATATGATTCCCAATCCAGACCTCGATCCAATGTACAACGGCTAATCCATTGCTGATACTCGCGGGTTTTTTATTTTCACAAATAGATAATAAAAAGGGCTAAAGATACAGCATGCCAATTGATTATCTAGTTAATAATAATGAATCATCTTCAAAGGTTAATAACACCGGAAAAGAGATTACGACGTTTGATACTCACACCGGCCGCCCAGAGACATCTGGGGCGTCAGTTTCTCTATTTAATGCTTTTTATGTATTTAAATACAGCGGCGGTACTGATCAGGTTAATCCATCTACCTACATATCAAACAATAAGGACTCACGAAATGGAGCCCAGCCTGAAACCATAAGTAATCCTACGGCAAGCGCTATTGTTGATTGGGCTAGATCTATTCCGGCAAATGCAAAGAAGGGGGATCCTGGCGTTCAAAATTCTCCATATTCTTGGTCCGATTTCTTATTTTGTAAGTGGTATGGAATCGTTCCAAACAATAGATTAATTACATTAAGAAAATACCCACTTGCATCAAGGGATGACGCTTCACTAAATGTGAAGGGAGAGGACACTAATCTGGAAGTTCAAAATATCCCTGTTGCTCAGGCTGTGACTTGGTTTGGAGGCCCCACTGGCAATGAGTTGAATAAACTATGGCAAAATACATGGTCTATTCCTTGGCTAAGAAAGGGGGTAGATCTCAAAGAGGTTGCGGGTAATGAAATAACAAATTTCTCTGAGGCTTTGCTTAGGCTTTTGCCGGACGATATGAACGCGAGCTTGAAAGCTGTAATTAAAAATATTTCCGTACAGGTCGATGCGATAACCTCAAGCACGCAACCTGAAAGAGTGCTGAATTCGGTTGGAAAAGCAGTAATTGAAGAAAAACAACAGGCATTTTTAAAAACTTTGTGGAGTGAGAATGGTGCATTTTGGAATCAAATTCAAGGTCCAGTTAATGTTAAAAACCAGTTTTTGATTAGAGATAGAGGATTAAGCAATGCTGCTCCCGATGCACAATGGGAGATTGTTTTTGAATATAGAACAGATTCGTATTTTGGAATGAACCAGCGCAGAGTAGGTTTAGATATTCTTGCAAATATGATAAACCTAACATACTCGGACGGGGATTGGTTGCAATCCCTAAACGTTTATTATAAGAAAGTCGGACTTGCAATCTCCCCAGATGAGCAAATACTGATTGAAAATGCCTTAAACGATGGTGGAATAGATGCTGGTAAATTAACGGAGGCCTTTGTTTCACTTGCCAAGACACGGGCCAAGGGGATACTTGACCAGTCAATTAACCTTGCTAAACAAGGTGCAGCGTTTACAGTGGATGCTGCCAAGACGCTCTTCAGCGGAAAGACTGATGTGATGACCACCTTAAAAAACTTAAAAGATAACTTAGAACAAGATCCCAAGTACAAAGCCTTGCTGAACGCCCTTGAAATTGAGGCGATAAAAGCACTAGCTGATAGTTTTCCGGCATTTCTTCAACAAAGAGCTGCGGTTGCGGATATTAATACTGGAAACTGGCACTTAACGGTGGGTAATCCAATGAACCCTATTTTAAGAATAGGCAATTTGATAGTTAGAGAATGTAAATTGGATTTTGGTGAAGAGCTTGGGCCCGACGATTTTCCTATTGAAATGAAGTTTACTGTTAAACTTTCACCGTCTAAACCCAGAGACGGACAAGATTTGCGTAGAACGTTTAACAACGGTCGAGCTGATTTCATTAATAATTTTGAAGGACATACATGGGACAAGGCTAATACATACGGAAAACAGAACAACGGATATCAGCAATGGGCACAGGGCATTGAAATTAAAGACGGCGCAAAAACCAATTTTCCAAAATCTAAAAGTAATAATGAAAGAGTAAATGCAGCTGCCTCATGGATAGTTAACCGTTACGGCGCTGGGATGGTAGATCTATCAGTATTTGAAAAAATTTATTTCTATCAGCCGCCTCAAGAAGAAGAACAAGGAGGATCGGGTACACCCAAAGTAACAAACGTGCCTAAAGTCACCGGAGGATAGGGATAAAAAAGCTGAATAATTATGTTAAATTTTAGAATTATTGAAAATAAACCATTTTTTAAAGAAAGTTTTACTAGAAAACAATTAAGTCGAGGCTCTGTAAATTTCTCAAAGCCACAAACAACAGCGGATTATAAATGGCACAGAGTCGATTCGGTTGAAGAAATGCGGCCTGATCTGATTTCTCTTTCATATTATGGAACCGAAAACTACGCAGATATTCTTTGTAAATATAATGGAATATCTAATCCGTTTAGTTTAGCAAAGGATGACCTAATTAAAGTTCCTCTTAAGCCAGATTCATATTATTTTAACGGAGCAGACATAATTGACAAAGGAACAGTTAAGGCTAGTCCAAATCTAATACCATTAAACACAAAGGATGCAAACCGTCTTTCTTATCTAAAGAAGCTAGGCACCTCTTTAATACAACCCAATTTAAATTTACCCAATGACAAAAATATAAAGGTTGAAAATGGCAAAGTTATATTTGGAGCAGATGTTACAAAGGTTAATAAACAAGACTGCCCGACGCCAATTTCACGCTCTAATGTATTAAAAAATTTAATTGAATCTAAAATTTTTAAATAATGGCTGACCCAAATTCAATATTAGCAATTACTCAACCCAAGCTTGAAATTAGAAAAATTTCGCAGCTAGACGTGGATGCGCTTAATTCCCCTTTTCAAAATCAAACCCGACCAAGCGCCGGAAATTTAAAAACTAGGACTGGATTAATAAATCCATACCTTGAAATGGATAATTATATTATTCCGGGTGACCGCCTTATATCGTTAAATATTTTTCAAAATGGATTTCTTCCAGAAATACAGGTAACATTTTTAGATACAACTGGTGCATTTTCTGGAATGTATTTTCCTAGAACTAACCCTATTTTAAAGGTATACATAAAATCCCTTAGCCCAGCACTTAAACCGGTTAGAAATGATTATCTAATCACAAATATTTCTAATTCGGAATATACTAATTTGTATAGCGGAACTGCTAACATTGAAACGGTATACACCTTAACCGGAAAGCTCTATATTCCTGGAATTTATGGAAATAATGTCCAAAGCATTCCAAAAAAGAAATCTTGGGAAGCATTAAAAAGCTTAGCAGATCTATTAAAATTAGGATTTGCAACCAATGAAACATCGACTGATGATAAAATGACTTGGTTAAATCCTAATAATACGGTTGAAAATTTCATAAAAGATATTTGCAGTAGGGCCTATAAAAATGAAAAAAGCTTTTTTGATTGTTTTATAGATACTAATTATATTTTAAATTTTATTAATTATGAAAAATCTTTGAGTAAAGACACTAACGTCATTCAAGTCCCAATAGATGCAACCGGGTCTCAATACAGTGAAGCATTTAGTACTGATACAGTTGTCTCAAAGGACGACAAGGAAAAGGAAACTGGCCTTATCGATGTTTTATTGTCATCTTCGTCAAAAAAAATTAAAACTGGCTTTAATATTGTCCACTATGCAATGCACTCAGACCATGGAGAAATTTTAGCCAATCAAAGTTTTAGAAAAAGTATTACTTGGCACGATAGATCTTATTGGTTAAATAATAAAGAATTAATTAATCATTTTATTGAGCCGTTAAGCGAAAAAACCATTAATTTTAAAGAAACTGTATATCAAAAGCCCAAACCTAAAAATTTTGCAGAGGCAACTGAGTCTAGTATAAGATGGATGGGATTAGACTATAATAATTCTCATACAAATTATAAATTTTCTAGACTGTTAAACAGCCATAATCTAGATGAGCTTTGTAAAAATTATTTAATTATTAAACTGCCGGGCTTGAGTCAAACTCTTTATAGAGGTGGAAAGGTTGATGTTTTAATAAATCGATTTATTGGTCCAGAAAAGTCGGCGATTTTGCCTGATGAAAAAAACCCAGCTTCTTCAAAGGCCGCGTTAGGACAGGATGAACAAACTGACATTTATTTAACAGGCCCCTACGTGGTAAAAGATATTATATATGGATTCAACGGAGCCCCCGAAATAACCGATTTAAAATATTATACAGAATTGGTTTTAGTAAGGCGAGAGTGGATTGAAGTTAGCGAAAATAATAAGCTTGAATCAGAAAAAACTAATTAATCAAATGGGCCGTAGACAAAATAGAAAAAAAGAATCAAACGATCAAGCTGGGAGATCCTCATCCTCAGCAAGCGACAAAAAGTCAGCTAGCATTTCTTCGATATTTGACAAAAATCTTAAGTCTTTACCTAATATCATAAGTACATTCAGAAAGGCTCGATTAGAAACCGGTTATGATGAACCTGCTTATTTTGGATTTGCCATTGATATACACAGTCAAACAACAGAGGCGACTAACATGTTTAATCCATGGACAGGACTTAGAGCAAACCCACTTTTTTATTTACCAGAGTGGGTAAACTTAAAGGGAGACGGCTCTGGTATAACTGATGTTAATGATGGAGAAAATTTTAGTAAGCTGCTAGAAAACGCGTATGAAGCCTGTGCAATTCAATACTTAAATAGTTTTTCGCTGCCTCTTGATAAAACCTATGATGAGCTTGCAGCAAATAATCTAATTCTAAGTAGCGCAGCAAATTCTTTATCTGGACCGCTTAGACCTGGTGGAGATTTAAATAGAGGTTTCTATTTAATGGAATTTATTAAAGTATTAAATTCTATTCAAGAAAAGAGCCCATGGACTTTTAAGGAATTAGATGGAATTCCAAATTTATGGAAGGCAACCCAACCCAACTATGATTATAAGCCCGTCGAACTTACTCTAACTGCACAAGAAACAGTAGATTTACGTATAACCAGATTGGCTGAAACTTATAGAATGGCAAGTTTTGATTCATTTAATGGTAGAAAAATACTTCCGCCTAATCTTGAAAGATTTTCAATGGATGTATATTTTATAGATTTAAGATTTCTAAAACACGCCAATGCCGAAAGTATTCTCTCCGGTGGAAATGGACCAGACTATTCTTCCGATTTTTCCGGCCAAATAAATTTTGGCGGAGTTGCTTTTAGATGTTATGGTTGCAAATTTGATTTTTCAAATTTATTAGAAAATGCATCCCAAGCAAAGTCTTCGATTGGAGAAAATAGCGGATTTGATACTAAAGTTAAAATTGTAGTAGATCGAGTTTTGCCAGCAACTTACTTTGGAGATAAGGCATTCGGTATAGCTGGATTTGAAAATAGTGAAGATTCCGGCGAAACTAAGTTAAGAAATACAGTAGGCGGAGCACTTAACTTGGGACCATTTACTGGAGGAGTCAATCGAGTTATAGAATCTAGCCGCCGAGCATTAACTAATATATTGGGAGCCCCGCAAAGAGCCCTAAATGACGCCCTACTTAAAACTCAAAGACGATTCGAAGGAGCAGTTTCCGACGCGCTTGGAGATAGCCCCCTTAGTAGTAGACCATTTGAGAAAAAGGAAATCGAAACCCTCTTAAATGAAAGAAAAACCGGTGGAGGAATTAAACAAGATGTTTTTCCAGGAGTGGACAATAGAACAGCCAATCCGATTAAGAACGATATTTTTCCAGGGGTGGACACTAGAAAAGCAAATCCAATTAAACGGGATGAATTTACTGGCGTTGATGTAAGAAAAGCGGCACCGATTAGAAATGATGTTTTTCCTGGCGTTTCATCAAAAACTGCTGGAAAAATTAACCAAGATGTTTTTCCTGGAGATACGCCGGTGTTGACTATTATAAACCAAAGAAAAACTGGAGGTAAAATAAACAGCCAGAATCCATATAAACAATAATGATCCTTAACCGAGACATAGATATTAAGCGCAGATCGGATACGACCGCCGACTATATTTTAAAAAAATATCTTGGCACAGTGGTTGATGCAAATGATCCTCTTAAGCAGGGTCGTTGTAAAATCATGATACACGGAGTTTTTGATACTCTAAAAACTGAAGATTTACCTTGGGCCAACCCGGCAACAAAGTCGGCCTTTTTTGGTAAAGAGGGATCAGCAAGTATTTCTATTCCAAAAAATGGAGCCCTCGTTGTGGTTACATTTGATCAGGGTGATATCTACTCGCCAGAATACGGTCAATTGCAAGAGTTGGCGGCAGATCTACAAGAAGAGTTAAAAAAGGAAGGAGAATATCTGGGTTCGCATTTTATTCTTTGGGATGGGGATGAACAGCTTAAATTATGGTTTACGGTTGGAAAGGGCCTAACCTTTGAAAACAAAAAATCCAGAATTAATATTGCCCAGGACTCAACTATTACAATTGAGCATAAAGATACTGAGTCAATTATTGAGCTCGAGGGTCCAACTATAAAAATTATTGCAAATTCAACAGTTGATATTACTGCGACATCAGAGGTCAGGGTCACATCAGAACAGGTCTGGCTTAGAGGAGATTTTACCCGGCTCGGCGCCAGCGGATTAACTGAACCTGCTATCATGGGAGATGCCCTAATGGCGACAATTGAATCACTTGCATCAATGATTGACGGCAAACTGCCTTCAACCCCAGGCCTGGCGAAGGGTATTGTAAGCTTGGCCAAGCCCCTAATTTTATCAGACACCGTTACAGTAGGTAAGTAATTTTGGTATATTAATTATAGTGAAAGACTATTATAATATACTAGGAGTAGATCGTGGGTGCAACCAGTCCGATATTAAAAAGGCATACCGAAAACTTGCCGTTAAGTATCACCCTGATAAAAATCCAGCCGGCGATGCCAAATTTAAGGAAATCGCTGAGGCATACAGTGTATTAGGAGACGAGGAAAAACGTAAAAATTATGATCGCGGCGGGTCAACCGGCTCTGTCTTTGAAGACCTCAGGGACATGTTTGCTGGCTTTGGTGCCGGTGACATTTTCACTCAAAATTGGGGCATTGACCTAGATATTGTAGTTAATCAAAAGATTGACCTTAAGGATTTGCTTATCGGCAAAACAATTGAAGTTGTCTATACAAAAAGGGGCGAATCTACCCCTATTAAATTTAGTGTCGATATCAAGCCAGATTCAACTAAGCACCAACTTATTTTCGATGGCAAGCGGGCATTTTCCAGATTGACTTTTCAAAATATGGGAAATCACGGAAAGCTTGGTGGAGGTAGCACTTTTAATCGTACGTTTATCGGTAACCTCTATGTTTTGCTTGAAATAATTTTACCGAATGGCGTTAATATCGATTCCTCTGGTACCATTATCGATAATCGAGAAATTAATCTTTCTGATCTAATTAATATTGAAAACCTAATCTTTAAATCAGTTGCTGGTACTAATTTTAGAATAAAATCGTTAAATGCTAAATCTTTTGACGATCTTAAAATCACCATCCCCGGTAAAGGGCTGAACTCCGGTCAAGCCGGGTCTGGGGCCTATGTGTTCAAAATTCACACAAATATACCCAATTTTGATAAGTTAACCCAAGAGGAAACAGCGGAGTTGATAGGCCTAATAAATAAGACTAATAGGTGATAGATTGTCACTTATTGCAAATTATTTGTATCAATATGATATAAATAATAAAAAAATCAGGCTACGTGGTCCTTACTGGTGTAAACGAAATTACAAACACTTCAGATATGCTCTTCATTATTGAAAGAGTAAATGAAGGATTAACTTCTGCAAAAACGGATAACGGTGACATTGTTATGGTTGGAATTTGCGCGGTTTTCGGGCAAATGAATAACAATCGTCGGCTCTACGAAAAAGCAGAATATCTTCCTCACCTAGAATACCTTAACGAGAAAATTGAAAAGGGTCAACTATTTGGTGAGTTAGACCACCCACAAAACTTTGACGTTTCCTTGAAGAATGTTTCTCACGTTGTTGAGAAACTATGGTACGATCAAGATGATGATACTGTAAAAATTCAAGTACGTCTTCTTAACACCCCAGCGGGCCAAATTGCAAAAACCCTAGTTGAATCTGGCTGCACAATCTCAACTTCATCAAGAGCAGCCGGCCAGGTTGCAAATGAGGGTAAAGTAAAAATCCAAAAGATTTTCACATATGATCTAGTTGCTGAACCCGGTTTCAGCGAAGCTGTTCTTAGAAGATCAGTCAACGAAAGCTTCCAGAATAACTATTCTATGCTTTTTGAATCTTTGGAAACAATTAAATCTACATCAATTGTAAACAAATTGGTTGATATCTCTGAAAGTCTTAATCTCGCAGAATCGATCAAGGTTTATAAGATAAATAATGAAGAGATAGTACAAACTATGGAAAATAATAACAAACACATGACTAATGAGTTTGTAACGAAAGAAGCATTCAACCAATACTCTGAACTTGTTAAAAGCAAGTTCGATGCTCTTAAAGAGAGCGTAGATAAAATGGTTGATGGCTTCGCAGTTACCGAAGACGACCAAGTGGAAGATGCTCCAGTGGTTAAAGGCCCAGATGCCGAAAAAGAAGAGGAGACAGTTTCAGCTACCAACGAACAGTTGGTTGAATACATTAACTATCTTTCAGGCGAGCTTAGCAAAGTAATTGACTATAACGATTACCTTTCTGGCATGTTAAACAAATCTATTAATTACTCTGAGCACGTTGCTGAGAGAGTTAATAAGGTAATTGATTACTCAGATTATCTTGCAGAAAAAGTTGAGCAGGGTATCGGGTATGCCGAATATGTTGGAGAAAACCTAAACAATTCAATCGATTATTCAGAGCATATCGCAGAAAACGTAAACAAAAATATTAAGTACACAGAATACTTAGCAGAAAACCTTGATAAAGGAATTCAATATTCTGAGTATGTCGCTGAAAAATCAGAGCAAGGAATCAGATACACTGAATACGTTGCTGAAAACTTAAAGCACTCTATTGGTTACGCTAACTATCTTGCTGAAAATCTAGAAAAAGGAATTAAATATTCTGAATATATTGCTGAATCATTAAATGAAGGTAAAGCGGGTGTTTCTGTTAAAGAGGATTCTGCACTTAGCCAAATTGAAAAACTAGACGAATCTGTAAATTATAAAGTAGCCGAAGGTTCTAGCGTTAGTGATATTGTAAACTCAGTTAATTCAATTGTTAAGCATATCAGAGATAATTCAGCTAAAGCTGTACTAGAAAGCAAATATCCTTTCTTAAAGCTTCTTAATGAAGATAATAAATCAAGATTCTTTAGCCTGTCCCAAGAACAAAAAACTGCTATTATTGAAGCTCTTTCAGGTGCAGTTTATTTCAAAGAAGAGGACGTTATTCAAATTATTGAATCAGTTCTCAACAAGCAACAAGAAAATACTCCTAACTTAATCAAATTCATGCCTGCTAAATTTAAAGATATTTACGAAAGCATGACCCCTGCTGAAAAGAGCCGTCTAGAAGCTCAAGCTTCTCTAACTGTTCTTAATACCCCTTATCAAGTTAAAAACTTCTGGGAAAGCAGAGATCTAAGAGGAGTTAACGAAAGACTTTATTTCGAAAAACAAAATAAAAATGCGCAACAAATCAACGAAAGCCAAGGTAGAGAAGGTTTCATCTCGATTGAAAAAGTTGCGGAACATCAAAGAGGTTACTCTAGCGAGTATATCTCAGCTCTAAAAAGAAGAGCACAAAACTAAAAATTTCTAAAAACAAAATGTCTACAAAAGTATTTAAAAGACTAAACGACGCTTCTGTTAAGTCAACTTGGGCTCCTGTTTTAGAAAGCTATGGTGTAAACGCTGATGCTCGTCCTTGGTTAGTAGATTATTGCCACTATCACGCAATGTTCGAAAACGCTGGTGCGATCAACGAAGCAGCTATTGCTCCTGGTCTTTTCTTTCAACAACCCGGTTCTATCAGTTCAGTCGGTAACCCATTAGCTCCTACAACGGCAGCTGCGGGTTCAGGTGATAAATTTCCAAGTTTATTGCCAGTTGCTATTCAAGTAGCAGCAAAAACAATTGGTTTTGATCTAGTTGGTGTAGTTCCTATGGACTCTCCAGTTGGTTTTCTTCCTTACTTAGATTATGTTTACCAAGGTGGTAACTTAAACAGTGAGTTTGAACCATATTTAATCAAAACTAACCTTGACGTAGCTAACCCAGCTCCAACTGCTAACGGCACAGATTTTATCCAAGTTGGTAAATCTCGTTTAGATGGTAAATTTATCTACAAAGTTGTAACTGGTACTGACGCTAATGTTACTGTTGCTCAAGAAGCAGTTACTGCCCAGATCGCAACTGCAGTAGCTGACGTTGAATTGGTTTCTGCATTAGAAAACCACATCTCTGGCTTCACTTCTTTAAGTGATGCTGATTGGGCTGACGGTTCTCCTGCAGTATCTGGTCCTTTCTTAGGTGGTTCTGAGTATACTCAAACCATGTCAAGAGGTGCCGGCGAAACTTCTAGACTTCGTCAAATGGGTCTTAAAATGTTCACTAAGTTTGTTGAGGCTAAAACTTCTCAAGTTTCTATCTCTGCAACAGTTGAGCAAATTCAAGATCTTAACAGAGTTTGGAATTTCGACGCAATCTCTATGTTAGAGAATGTTGCAGTTAACGAGCTTGCTCAAACTATCAACAAAGAAATCGTTTCTAAAGTTAAAAACTTAGCAACAACTCATGCCTCTGCAGCTGCTTCAGCTGAAGGTTATGCAGCTAGTGTTAACGTTCAACCAGGTGCTGGTACTTTTGAAAACGTAACGACTTCTCAAAGAAAATTAGTTACTAAGATTCTTGAATCTGCTAACTTAATTTATCACAGAGCTCGTTTCGGTGCTGGTACGTTCGCAGTAGTTTCTGCTAAAGTTGCTTCAGCTCTTGCTGATGCTGCTGGTTATTCAATTGCTCCTTTCAACAACGATTTAGGTTCAGCTGCTGGTACTTTGTACCCTGCAGGTAAAGTTCACGGTTTAACTGTGTACGTTGATCCTAACTTGAAATTCGATAACAACACTGTTCTTATCGGACGTAAAGGCGCTGACGAAGAGCCAGGTCTTAAATTCATGCCTTACATCATGGCAGAATCTCTTCAAACTATCTCTGAGGGTACTTTCTCTCCAAAGATTGGTATGAAGTCAAGATATGCTCTAGTTGAGGCTGGATGGCATCCTGGAACTCAGTACGTTCAATTCGATATCTTGAATGCTGCTGGTAATGGTTCAGGTATCTCTTATTTAGGTTAATCTTAATTAACTTAAAATACATTGGAAAGCCCTCTTTAAGAGGGCTTTCTTATTTTAAGAGGTCAGATAAATAACTAAAATAATTGTCTAAGTAGGTAATTATAATAAAACGAATTAATCTGAGACCTCTGACGATCTTTAGTTTTTAATAATATGAACTATCATATTTTAGAATTGAAGAGACCAGGAGTGACCAGAGAAGATCGAGTAATTAAAAAAAGAAAACAATAAAATGGCAAACCCAGTATTGTCTTACACCGAGTTCCTAAACGAAAAAATCAGCCATAACTTGGCAACTATGCCAGCTGCTGGTACAAAATTAGGAAAAAGCGTAGATCCCAAAATGGCTAAATTAGATATGCCTAAAGGTTCTAGCGTTAAAAAATCAGTTGAATCTAAAATGGCTGACCTTAAAGCCGCTAAAGGTTCTAAACTTACTAAGTCAGTAGACGCTAAGTTGGAGAAAGCTGAGCCCAAGGCAAAGTCTATCTCTAAGTCAGTAGATCCTGGTTTTGGTAATCTGGTTATTAAAGGTAAGGCTATCTCTAAGTCAGTAGACCCCCAGATGGCTAAAAAACAAAAATAATTAATAACTCGATGAGGATTACATTAAGTATACCTCGCAGCATTGTTCAGTATATGAACGAAGTTGGCGTGCCTTCGGAAGAAAGAGCGGATCTTTATGAAAGATTTATTATGTACGCAACCGGCTTAGCGGCTGGGAACGAGGTTAGCCTCTTTGAATCATACGCAGCAGACCATGAATCAGCATATTCAAACGAATCAATGACTTTTGAGTCTTTCATTGCAATTAATGAAAAAACTAAAAATTCTCTTAAAGAATTAGTTGGAAAAGATGATGAAGAAGAACTTGATCTTGACGATGCGCGTAGAATTGGAAAGAAGGTCTCCAAAATGACAGGGGACGATCGCAAGAAATTTGTTGGAATTATTAATTTCATGGGAGCAAGCTGCCGAATCTACAATGAAATCTGGGCAAACTATAAACCCGTTGATCCAGAAAGAAAGGACTCTAATAAAGGTAAGGCCTTTCGGGGAGAAAAACCACAAGCATAATTTAAATGAGCGCCATCTGCGAAATTTTTCAAAGTCATGAACTTAAGTGGCAAGTCAAAGATTGCGAGCCGCTGTGGAACCAAAACGATCAAAAAACCGTTTTGCATAACTTTAATGTGTACCCAGATTTGGATTTTGTAGACGCCCATGGAACATCAACCTATGTTAAGTATACTGGAGCAGATAAGATTAGAGCGCTTTTACTTGAAATTCATAAAGTAATTGCCGGAAAAGCTAATTCAAAAAAGGAAAAAGAAAAACCCTCAAACGAGGCATTAGAATTACCCGCCCCAGCCAACGGATCTAATTTACCGGCGGTGCAGGGAAGCAAAGAGCTTGCTACTACTCAAAAGCCAGGATTACCGGCTACTACTCAAAAGCCCGGACTCCCGGCTGTTACACAAAAACCGGGATTGCCTGCAGTTATTCCATATGATGCAGCTCAATATGTAAAGGACGAGCCGATTGAACCGGAAGACCAAAAGCTTTTACCTGCCCCAGAAGACTTAATTAAAGTTTGGTATTGTTTAACGTTTGAAGATAATACAAAGGCTATTCATCAAATAGAAATTAAAGCCAGCGATGAAAAGCCAACGGCTGAAACCTTAGTTGGAACCGAAATTAAAGAAAGCGGAAAAATAAAACTTGCCTCAGGCCCATACGAAACTGAAGAAGCAGCAAAAAAGGAGTGTGCGGTTGAAGAAAAAGAAGATGACTATTGTAACTACTATGTCACGGTTAAAACGGATAAACTTAGAATGATTGAGGCCGGCTCCGGTGAAAAGACATTAAGATTTAGATATTTGATGTCTAATAATATGTTAAAAGATCTTAGTGGTGAAAAGGTATCAAATGCTGATAAATTTACGATTACAATAACTTCTGCCTCTGCCGGTTTTACTAAACTATTTGGTGCAAGCTTTGATATGAAACTTGAAGATTTTCAAAGCGAAGATCCAGTCTATCCAGGAAATTTGATTGTTGCAATTATTCCAACTTTAGACATAGAGCTTTCTGGTAACGAATCGTTGCCGTCCACCTATTCTCCTAAAACCTATAACGAAGTTAGTGCGCGAGAGTTAAGGCGTAGAATTAATGAACTTGAATTTAGTGATCAAGCCAAAAAAATGACCCCTGAGCAAAAAGAAAAAGCATTTAGAACTCTTTTGGCTAAGTGGGAGGAAGACGAGCGTAGAGATAAAGCGTAAATCAGCGAATAAATAAACAAAAAAGGTCCAAGATAAATGGCAGGTTTACCACATTTTAAAAATTCAACAGTAGGTCGTAATCTATTTGAACCGTTATACCTTAACCAGTTTACGGTAATTATTACTCCGCCTGCTACAATCAATAACAATGCGATTACGCCGTTGTTAGTTGAGCACGTAAAAGATATTTCAGGGTTACCGGAACAAGCAGGTACTGGTACTCTAGCAGAACAAAAGTACAGATTTTCTAAAAGATATTTTGCGGCAGCCGCTCCAAAAGAAACTGGTGCGAAACTTACAATTAATTTTGAAGTTAACTTAAACGACGCAAATGAGATGTATGTTTACAACCAATTTAGAGCTTGGGCAAACCTAGTATATGATCCATTAACTGGTCGTCAGGGTCTTAAAAAAGACTACGCTCCAAATGGTGCTAACATTTATGTTGGTATACACAATAGAGCCGGTGATATTTACAGAGAGTTTACCTTTTCTCCAGTATTTGTATACGGAGATCAAAACTTAACTGAAGAGATGAAATTGGATTATGGTGTAGATACAATCTATACTGCCAAATTTAATTTTATTGCGGATAGTTATGTTGAAACCAGAAATGGTCAATTCTAAAAATTAAAAACTACCTCAAATGGATATTTTTAACCTAAAAAGCAACGACGTTAAAGACTTTAAGAGATTCATGGATATGAAAGCTCCAGCATTCGGCGGACCTAACGAAACTGAAACCTTCGAAAAATCTAAAAGAAAATCTCTAAAAGAATGGACTAAGGTTGCGCAAAGAGATACCAATTTTGAAAATGGCGGAAAAAACCACAATTATGATGGTTACTGGAAAGCCTTTCATAGCGACGTACCAAGCCGTACCGAAAAGATAAAAATCGAAGAACCTCTAGCCGCAATCCCTACAATGGGAGTTAAAATTGTAAAAGAGAGCCATATTCCTCAATTTGAAAACTATATGTTTGAAGATGAAGATGAAATTGTAGATGATGCAAAAGAAGATGCACCAGAGATTGACGAAGAACTTCTAGAAATGTTTATGGAAGAATTCGCAGACGAGGTAAAAGAAATTTTGGAAATCGCATGCGAAAAAATGGAAATCGAAAAAGACGAGTGTATTGAAATATTTAAGGCTGCAATTCAAAGAGTTGCTGAAATGCCAGAAGAAGACGAAGAAGAAGATTTACAACAAGACGAAGAATAATTAGTATTACAAATTAAAAAGGAAAGGAGGACGATTATCGACCTCCTTTTTTTATGTCTTTTAGTACGGTTTTGAACTCTTTGTCTGGATCAACTACGGTAAAATCAAAATCAACCCAGTCATAAGTATTTCTTAGAAAAGCAACCGAATTTAAGATTCCAGTTGGAGAAAGTTCAGTATTTAAATAGATTAGTCTGGAATACTTTTGATTTTTAATCTTGATTACTTTATCGATTAATTTAGATATTTCATAATTAAGCAAAAAGGCTTGAACTTTATTTGGGATAAAAATTTCGGTTTGAAATTTCTCCTTTACAATCTTATTGATATTAAGAACATAATCACTTTTACGCTTCTTTGAAAAATGTTCAACAAATGTCTTGTAGTCTTTTACAAAAATAATTGTTAGTTCTCTGGTTGTGCAATCGGTCAAAACATTAATTGTATTTTTTATTCAGCATCAGGTAGGATCTGAACTACTTCAACCCCTGCCTTTTTTAGGAGGTCGAGACCGGCAGAATCTCTATAGGCTTCTGAATAAACAACCCGTTTAATTCCTGCTTGAAGAATTAGTTTGCTACACTCTCGACAAGGAGACATTGTAACATAGAGAGTTGAACCTTCTGAAGATTGGGTAGATTTGGCAACTTTAGCTAAGGCATTAGACTCGGCGTGAAGTACATACCATTTAGTTTCATATTTTAGAAATTTTCCGTCTTCGTCAAAAACTGGATTTTCACACTCATTTTCAAAACCAGATGGGGTACCATTGTAGCCATCTGCAATAATGGTATTGTTTTTAACAAGTAGCGCGCCAACCTTTTTACGCCGAGCCGCAGAAAGTTGACCCCATTCTGAGGCCATTTTCATGTATACTATGTCATAACGGGTTATCATATTTCAAACTGATTTACGATCCAAGTTAAAAGATCATCTTTTTCCTGTAGAATTAAAATTTCATCTTGGTCCTTTTCAATAAATTCAAAAATATCTGCAAACTCTTGGGTGGGATTACCAGACATTGAAACTAAATTGGTTTTAACTGAAGGAAGCTGCGTTGGAATAAATTCTCCAAGCAACATTTTTCCTACTAGATCATAGTGCCTGTCATAAATATGATATGAATTTGCATGGTGAGTATAGGTACCAAGTTCCAATTCTGGATAAAATTCTTTTAGGTGAGAAAGGGCCTGCATTTGAAGAGAACAAAAAAATGCAACATCGGTTGGTGTACCCCAAATTGCATCATTTGATCTCATATAAACACTAAAATTTAATTTATTGTGTCTAATATGGAAAATGCCGTACATTGTACAAACAAAGTCCTTATTACTACTATATTGATGTTCTGGCGTATTAAAGTGCAGAATTGCCTGACGACTGTCCTTATCTTTAGCAAGAGATGCAATTGCCCATTCATATTGGGTCAGGCCACCAAGAGATTTAGGCTTGAATATCAAATTACCGTATGCTGAATTTACTGTGCCGTTTGGATTTTGAATTTGTTCCCAAAACTTGGCATACTTTGAAATAAATTTAACATCATTTCGACCAGCATAATACCATAAAAATTCGGCTGCAATATATTTAAATTGAGTAGATCTGGCCGCATTAGTATACATACACTGGCTTGGCTCAGAGATTTCTAAAGAAACATTTAGTAATTCTTTACTAGTGGTTCCTCGAGTTTCACACAAGTCGCCATTGTCCATTAAATCGATCAATGACTTTTGATAAGCTTCGGCAAATGATGTTCCTTTGTAAGTTGGCATAGTTCTATATTAATTTACTCTTATATCAGAAAAATGATCTTTGTTTTCGACAAATAGCTTAACATCAAAAAACTCCTCTGGTAAGGGGTCGTGAGAAATCACAAACACTGTCATGTTGTGCTTTTTAGCAAATGTTTTTAAGAGATCCACTACTTTGTAAATACTAACCGAATCTAGAGAAGAAAAGATCTCATCTAGGAATAGAACATTGATCTTATTATTCTTCATTTTAATTAGCTCTAAAATACATAAAAGTACTATTAGGTTCATCTTTTTTTGTTCACCAGCTGACAGAGATTCGGGAGAAATTTGCATACCCAGATGAGTAATAATTGGATTAAATTCTAGATCAAATTCAAATGCAAATTTAAACTCAAGCAGTTTAGAGGTTCTTAGGATATTTTTATTAAGAAGTGGAATGATTTGATTCATTAAGATTCGCTTCATTCCGTTATCTGATAAAATAATCTCTAGTTCTTGGTTTATTAATAATTCTTTATCGAGGTCTGCGATTTCGGTCTTAGTTATTTCAATTTCTCCCTTTAGTTGATCAATAATATTTTGTAAATATTGTGTCTGTTTTTCCGAATCTTGTGATTTAGATAGGGAGTCTAGCTCTCTTTTTGCTGAATCAATTGCAGATGCTAGTTTTGCATGATCGTTTCTAAATTTTTCTTGAGAGGCCTCTAACCCTTGAGCAGAAGTTTCTATTTGAGAAATTTTTAGTGTAATTGGTGCAAGTTTTTCATTGAACTGTGATCGGCTTTCGTCCAATTTATTTTTAATTCCAATATGAACGCTATCTGTTAGATCGCTAAGGCAGTACGGACACTTATTCTTAGCGTAAATCGCTAATTTTTTATCAATTTCTGCAATATTAAATGTACACGACGACTTGGATTCTCTAGCGGCCTTTAATTCAAGTCTGATTGATTCAAGTTGATCCTTTAACTCTGAATAGGATTGCTTAACCTCATTTTGTTTGGTTGAGGCTTTTCCTAAAAGATCATTAAGTTCAACGATTCTATTTTCTTTTTCTTGAGTCAAGTCCTCTTGTAAAGCAGACAGTTGTTGGATGGATTGCTCTAATAGGTGCTGATTTTTGGTTAAAGCGGTTTGGCTAGAAGACTGCTTACCCTTTACTGTTTTTGCATCCTCCTTGACCAGTTGATTCATATCATTGACTAAATCAAGACCAAAGATTTTATCGATAATCTTTCTTTTATCGGCTGGACTTAACTTAACAAAACTTTTAAAATCGTTTACTGAGAGAGATATTGTATTTGAAAAAACATTGAATGGAATTTTAACCAATTCTTCTTCAATAAACTCATCAACTCTACGTTTGTCTGGTAAATTATAATCATTTCCATTGATTAGAATCTTGGAAAAATTTGGTTCAAGGCCCCTTTCAATTTCAACCTCATCTCCATTGTTCGCAACAAACTTGACTAAAGTATAGGCATTCTTATTAATGCGGTTGGGCATTTCCTTTATCTTTCTAATTCCAGATTTTCCATAAATAGAAACGGTTAGCGCATCAGAAATACTGGATTTGCCTGAGCCGTTTGTTCCTTGAACAAGGATAAGATTTGGCTCATCTGAAAATTTAAAGGCTTGAATCTTATTTCCATATGAACAAATATTTTTAAATGCAAATTCTTTAATTTTCATTGACTGATTGGTTTTGGCAAATTAATTATTTCATCCGGTAAGATTTCGCTAGTTGCTACAACCTGCCAAATAGAAACCTGGTCATTCCATTTTAATTCTGCATTTGGATAATCAGAAACCGTATATAGAGAAATATTACCTGTTAAAAAGTCTAGCCAGCGATAATCTTGCATTTTTTCCAAAAATCTTGGGTCATTGGGTAGATCATCAAGATCCTTTTGTGTTACTGCCCGATTTGATTCCAATAATTCGGTTCTTAATTTTTTAAGAAATTCATCTAATTCGGAATTCATTCTTTGTGATTTAACCGGATTAGGTTTAACACAGTTAGTAAAGGATAACGACATATTAAAAATAATATTTGCCTGAATTAGATTTATGTCATGACTACAAACGGATTCGATGGGTTCGCCTTGAAGGATTCTTCCGATTGAAATTACCTTTGGAAACCCCTCCTTTGGATCGAGCTGAATCTTTACTTTATTTGATATTCCAATATTAAGCATAATCTTTTTCCTGTTTTGCTCTTTCCTGTATTTCAAAGAATTTAGTAACAAGATCCTTTTTCATACTTTGAGAGTAATGTTTTGAATTTAAGTAGTTTTTAAATATTTCAAATGCATTAAACTTATCTGAACTAGAAAGATCTAGGGCAGTATCTAGCGTACCAGATTCGGTTGAGTCATTAGTATAGGTGAAAAACTCAATTTTTCGATATTTTATCTGTTCGACAATCGACAAAAACTGACTAATTGGAATTTTGTTGGAAAGATTAATTTCTATCATAACATCAACAAAATTATTAGATAAAAGTCCGCTAAGCTGATCAAGATTCATATCTAATAACTCGCAAATATCATATTTGACATAATTTGGAGATACTGAATTTTCAATAAATTTCTCTTTAAAATTATCTTTAGCATCTATTATGTAGAACCCCTTGGTATTCCCTCGATCTCCCCTGTCCATCTGGTAAGGCGTTCCAGTATACAATATATTGTCTTGTTCTTGTCGATGGTGGATGTGCCCTGAATAAACCTTGTCATACTGGGATAGCGCTGTAATTTCAAGCCCATGTTCAACTTTAGTCCATCTATTAAACTTTAAACCCTTAATGTCTGCATGACAAACTATACGTTTGCACATTTGTGCATAGTCTGCAACATGATTGCTAAGAGTCTTAATATCTTCGATCCATGGCAGTAGTAACCAGTTTTCGGTATCATTAATTGTTAAAATTTCTGGGCTCTCAAAAACATAGATATTTTCGGCTAGGTGTTTAAGGTGTCTAACTGAATTAACTTCATTGGAGTCTTTATAATAAACGTCATGATTACCAAGAATAATGAATATTCCTCTTTTGAATATTTTAGAAAGGGTTTGGAATATTTCCATTGAATCATTTTGTATACGAACATTAATTGATTCTCTAGAGTGAAAAATATCCCCTTCTAAAATAAGTATATCGGTTTCTGGATCAAATCCATTTTCTTTGGCCTTAGCTGGAAGAACGTCCAATAAAAACTCCTTTTGGATATCGGCCCACTCAACTGAACTATTTTTAATGCCTAGGTGAAGATCTCCAACTAAAAATATCTTGTTTATATTGTTTAACTTCATTAAAATAGCTTTTTAAATCGAACCTTACCGTCTAATATCCCAAATTTGTTGTTTAGTTCCAATAAGAGGATCTCTTTATATTCATACTCTAGTGATTCAAAGAGTCGTTTAAAATCCATTTGAGAAATCATTGATACAAAATCTAAGACATCAATTGGTCCAATAAAGGTTGTTTTGTTATTGATTTTAACTAATTCACAAAGTCTAGAAAAAGCTAAATTTATTTCAGCTTTGGTAAATTTTCTACCCTCGACTGAAATATTCATTAGATTTGAAATGATTTCATCTGCCTGCGCAATGTTATTTAAATCTCGCTCAATAATGGTTTTATCCATATACCGATCGTATGTGTCGCTATCTAACAGATGACTGTCCAAATGACTTGGATCCAATTTAATTCCTACATTATGGTAGGTTTCCTCTGTTAATCCTTCTCCATTATTCCAACTGTTATTAAAAATTTTATCTTCTCTTTTTAGCCTTAGGTGTTGTTGGTATCGGGCCTCATCTTCATCTTCGAGTACATCAGCCTCTTCGCTGATTACGTCTTCATCCGATTCCTCTTTTTCATCCTCACCATCAATATCATCAAGGGCTGACCAATTGTCATTTTCATTTACGAAAAGATCTTCTTCTTTAATCTTTTTCTTCCACATCTTAGTTGTTTATTTTTTATAAATTTCCTAGTATTTCGTCATGTTCACCTACCTGCTTAATATTGGGCGCAATCGTTAATTGAGGTTTAGTTTGGACGTTTGCATACTGTTGGCGAAGATCGTCTTCGATTGAAGAAATATCATCGTCATCTGAATAGTATTCGCTTGCTGGATCGGTTTCTTCGACTAGTCTAGAAAAATCATAGTACATTCGATACATTTTAAAGCTTTCGGTATACCCTTCATCGCGGTTAGCGATAACTTTAATTTTAATTCTCTTTTCCATTGGCCCTCTCATTAGACCATAAAGCGAATCCACTGTGTGAACAAGACCAAAGGATTCTGCAATATCTGACATTCCAATATCTTGATCCTCGACCGCATCTCTTTTAATTTGAGTTGCGGTAACAATTGTCCATTCATTTCTTTGTGCAACGGCTCTAAGCTCTTCAGAAATTACCTTAATTTTTTCATAAGTATTTCCCTGTTCTTTCATCGGGCGCATTAAATTAATATAATCGACAACCACCACCTGAAGCAGTTTACCTGTGCTCTCTTGAACCTTTAAGAAATAATTTTCAATGTCTATTGCAGATGCAGCGCCGGTTGGAAATTCTTTTACCCATAGTTCACCAGGAGCAGAACCGCTTTGCCTAAATTGTTCAATTTTTGCTTCAATAAGAGCAATTCTATTGGCTGATGTAATTTCGTTATATTGATTATATGGAATATTTAGGATATTTGAACCTAGCCTTTTCATATACTTAGTATCAGCTAATTCGAGTGTGGCAACTCCCGTATTAACACCTGACATAAATGCACGAGCTGCAATATTTGAAAGAACCATAGATTTTCCGACCTTAGGTCTTCCTTGAAAAACTACTAGTGTTTTTGGATTCCATCCTCCACCGAGCGTCTTATCAAAAAATGGAAATCCTGTCGGTGTACCCGTTTTTGATACTTGAATGTGATCGGTTGCATTAAAAAAGTTTAGGCCAGATTCAGCATTGCTAAATGAAACGTTTAAATTAGTATTGAGTTTAGATCTAACTTGATCTGTAATAACATTAACGTTATCCGGGCTAATTTCTGTTGTCTTAAGAAACGAAAGAATATCAACAATTGACGTATTGAGATTCTTGATTAGGATAAAGGACTTTGTATACTTTGATAAAAATTCATAGCTATATTCTCCAAGGTTTACACCCAACAGTGTAGAAAAAGACTCGTCGCTTATTTCGATTCCGGTTAGGTTAAGCAGATGTCTAATTTCAGCCTTAGATGGAATTTTATGGTATTCTTTATAGTAATTTTTGACTACTTTAAAAATATTGCCAAGGTCATCATTGTTAAAATAATGAGATTTTATTTTTGGAATTACTTCTCTTGCATCTAAGGCCTCCACGTTTTTTGGACGAATGAGTGTCTCATTGTTATCCTCCATTAAAATAAAGTTAAGAATAACCTTTTCTAGTAATTCAATATTTTCTTTAAAGTCTATCATATAGTTTAAATGTACAGCTCGTTAAACACTGTTTGGTTAATATACAAAAATTCTCCCCGTTTTACTAGGGTTTCTGAGTCCATTAATTTTTTAATTATCAGCCTAAGTTTATCCTTAAAATCTGGAGTAACTTCATTTTCATTAAAAACGTATTTAAGAGTTTTTGCAGAAAACTTTAATTCTGATGTATTAAATTCTTTATTTTTTAATTCACATACTCGCATAATGTATTGAATAATATCGACAATAAAATCGGTTTCAGTAGGATAACCCGGAAGGACTCTATGCAAGCCAAGTTCATATTTAATCGGCTGGGCTGGGTTAAGTTTATAATTAATCTTCTGTTCCATCAATGTCGGTAATTTCAGTTAGATCATCGGTTAATTCATCTGTTTCCATACTAGAAATTCCATCTTGAGTTTCAGGAAATTTAAAGGTAGGTTTAATGATTTTTTCATCAAGCTCCTTTAAGACAGCATCAGTAAAAAGGCGACTTGTAAAAAATTCCTTAACTGGAACTGCATCTCCATTATGCCGAATAACATAAGTTTTTCCTAATTTTTTTGGATAAAAATAAACAGTCTCGCCATTTAATTGGAAAGGAGAAAGCAGAGATTGCTCATCGGCTTTCATTTTATCAAATTCTTTTTGGGTTACAATAACTCCTCGGCCAACTCCGCAAGTTTCCCAACTAACATATTGCTCTAGTCCAACATAAGGATTCATTCCTTTATGGAAAGAGATATGAAATTCAATATCAAGAGGCCTAGCCAAACGGTTCTTTTTAGTTTTACTACGAACAATAATGCCGGTTGTAGTTTTATTTTCATCGCGAAGAGTCCCTTTACTTAACATCAAAATAATTGACGCGGAAAATTCTGGACCCCCGCCGCCTGCCATACCCTTTGGGGTGTATTGGTCCATTGAAGCATAGGTGTGATTTGTAAAAATAAATGGAACTTTATAATTAGAAAGGTCTAATGTAAATGATTTGAATAGCGCGCGCATTTCCTTTGCTCTAAGACCCATATCGGCTGCGTTTTTACCCTTTTCCATGTCAGTTTTACTTTTATCAGTATCTAACATTCCAACAGAGTCTACAAATAGGGCGAGTTTAAGTCCTGGATTTTCTTTGATTGTTTCAATCAAGTCATTAATAAAGAATTTTACTTCACTAATAAGTCCCAAGCGTAAATACTTAAGTTTAGCTAAATCCACACCAAACTTTACATAGTCTGATGAATCGATTGCGCCTTCAGTATCAATATAGATTACCGAGTAATCTTTTTTCTGGAGCTCACGAACCGCATTTAAACAAAGGAAAGTTTTACCTGAACCAGGATCGCCGGCAATACCGATGCTTCTTGTATTGGGATAACCTCCAAATAGAGAGCCCGACATTTGAGCGTTTAATAAAAAATTTCCGGTTGGGATATACTCCTCAATATCTGAGAAGCCACGAATTTCAATTTTAGATTTTACCTTTTTTTCAAGTAAATCGTTGAATTTTGCGAATGCATCTAGTGTAGATTTTGCCATAAAGTTTTATCCTTTTATTATACTCTCTTCTACAAAGCTGAGGACAAAGGATCTTATGCAAAATACGAGATGGTTAAAAAGCTTGCAGCAAGAAGTTTAGAATTAGAATAGTCCCCCTGCATGATTTTATAGAAAGGCACTCGTGTTAAATCTTTGAAAGTATCCAGCCCGCTTACGTTAACTGCAAAGCAAATATCTTTGTCAATTTTACCAAGCTTAAATATTCTATCCTGGCTAAGGTCTTCTACTCCCAGCGCCTGATACATTTTCTTAATTGCTGCAAAACTTGAGGAGTCTTTGGCATGGTCAATCTTTATCGTAATTGGGCACTTGTCCTCAGTACAATAGACCGCTCTTAATTTTTCTGAATCAGAAACTTCAATGGGTAGAATAATTAGCTCCACTATTTAGAATCAAGTTTTTTCAGCAAGGCGTCCTTAATGTGCTCTGCTGTTATTTGATTATTTATATGATTTGCCAATTCTGTTAAAAATTCAGATTTATTCTGCGAACTTTTATACATCATTTTTAGCAAATTAATTGCAGGAAGATTGACTCTTAGATTTAGATTTAACAAAGATTCCTCAGTTGCAAACATTTCAAAAATTCCAGCAGATTTTGGATTAGGCCGAGCTGCTGCATTTGGCGGTTCTTGCTTATTTTCGATTTTAGGCTGAGCTTCATCACCAATTGGTCCTCTAATTGAAAGGCATTCGGCTTTGGTTAGGGGTGATTGCCCGTCCAGTATTGCCATAAGTCTCGTATTTAACTCGTCTAGACTAACTACTGAGCCGTCCTCTAATTTTATTGCCAGTAGGCCACCTCGACCAAATACGTCGATTACTTTAGTAATTGTTGCGATTTTAGTATTATCTGGGGTATTTACCCATTGATAATCTTTGCCCATAATAAAATCTCTGGTTTGGGCTAGTGCGTCAATGTTGAACATAAATTTGTTTATTTGTTTTTTTATCCATTTTATCATTATAAAGCGGCTTTTTTGGCTGCTTGTTTTAGTTGAGTTATATTATTCTTGATGCGCATACGACGATCATACATTGTTTTTAGTATAACTCGAGCCGCTGAGTCTTTTTTCTTAGTAAAAAGAGTATCGTTTTTAGTATAAATTTCATCCTCTTTTAGAACATGGCCAGATTTCATTTTACCTAAATAGGTATCTGGCGAAATATTAAATTGAATTTGAACGTTGGGGTACATTGAAGAAAAGTCAAAGCATGAAACATATTTAAAGTGACCCGGAACAGGTTTACTTACATAGGCGCCTTCATATGTTACCTGTTCTTCAAGGTCGCGTTTGTCTGATGCCATTTTTTTGCCGTCACGTAAAAAGTGCCGACACATAAGAGATTCGGTAATAAACACTGCACTAAATACTTTGGAAACATCGACTTGTGCAGTTTTAGAAATTGCAAATGCTACATCAAGTAGACTTAGCTTATCTTCAATAAGCTTAACCAGCATTACGTCAATAGCGTTATACTTTACAAAATTTTCAACGTCTTGCTGAGCTTCTATCATTGAACCATATTCGTGGTGCAATTTGCTTACACCAAGAATAAGTTGAGAAATATAGTCTAACTTATAATTTTCAACAACCTTAATTGGCTTTAAATTTGTAAATACTTCAAGATAGTCAAGCAAACCTAGGTGAACTGGGGACTGGCCTTTGCCGATGAGCTTATCGCAAACCATAGATTCCATTGGCTTGATATTAAGCCGCTTGCATCGATTTATAAGATATTTCCAGTCAAATTCAATTACATTCCAGCCTGTAATAAAAGGTAGTTTTGGTAAAACTCGATGAAAAAACGTTGACATTAGGGCTTCTTCTGTTTCAAAGAACATATATTTGATGGAGAAGGTTTGGCCTTGAGCGCGTAAGTATTCATTAATTTCTGATTCCATTTTTGAAATAGCCGCATCATCTAGCTTTTTCATTGTAGATAAAATATAGGTCACATTATCTGGGCCGCAAAAAGAAATCAAATTGACCGGCATGGTGGCTTTTGCTGGATCAGGAAACTCGTTTGACGTTAACTGAATCTCAATATCGAGAAAATACTTCTTTGGATTATGATCAGAATAAATTTGAGCAAGTTCTTCTTCAGAAAAACGGGTTTGAATTAGCTCTTCAATCCTAAAGCGACTTAACCATTTACTTTTACTTTTATCAACAAATTTATTATCCCAGCTACGATATTCTGATGGACGACCGGTTAGCTTCCAATTGAATTGATCGGCAGCATGAATGTGCTTGACTGCATATGCGACATTGCCCGCTTCATCATAATATGAAACAATTAGTTTAGAATCTTCTTGTTTAAATTCGGAGCTTATTATCATTTTTATCTTACTTTTGGTTAATATACTAATTAATTAGATCCGGTTGAACCAAATCCGCCTGCTCCCCTGTCCGATTGGGCTGGGAAAACCTCGTCTTCTGATTGACACTCAATTAATTTTGCCTTAATAATCGGGGTTAGGATAAATTGAACTATTTTTTCGCCTGGAGATACAATAATGGTTTCTGTACCACAATTATAGTGGTGAAGGTGTAGTTCTCCCTGATAGTCACAATCTACAACTTGGGCTCCAACCTGGAGTCTCTTTTTTGTAGCAACCCCGCTCTTATTATATGCGATTAGGGCTGTGTGTAGAGGAAGTCTTGCACGGATTCCGCTTGGAATCAAAACGTCTTCTCCTGGTTCTAAATGAACAGCTTTAAAATCATTTGGAACAAAAAAATCAATTCCGGCAGACCCGGGTGTTCCATATTCTGGAGTTTTTACGTCCCTAGTCTTGATAAATCTGATCAATTCTCCTCTGGAGAGAGGTTTTGGAGTTCTTTTCATTGCTGTCATGTGAGTAATCAGTTTTTTAGTACTTTCTTATACTGTCTTAGATATACTAAGATCTTTACGCTGATAAATAATGATAGCAAAGGACAATCTAGACCAAAATCATGAGTCCTAAGTTAAATAAATAACTTAAAAATAGTAGGACCGAAATGGCACAAAAATTAAATCTTAATCGCTTTAAATCAAGTGGCGTATACACGGTAGAAATCGATGAAAGCCAAAATATTGCTTTGCCTCTAGGAACTGGCCGATTAATTATCGGATCTAGCAAAAGAGGCCCGATTAACACTGTTGTAGCGTTGAGCGACTTAAATAGCGCAGTAGCAGTTTATGGCGAAAAAGATACTAAACTTGAAAGTAGGGGTAGTTATTTCCATAGAACACTTGAAGTAGCCCTAAGAAGAGGCCCAGTTTTTGCTTTGAACGTATTGCCAACAGACGATACACTTGACAAAGTAAAATTTGCAACGTTTAACACTGAATCTGCATCATTTAGTTCAGATCTTGGTGCGGCTGCATTTGAACAACCTCTTTCTAGCTTCTTTAACACACAAAAACTTTGGTTTACTGACGAAGATCAGTTTAACAGAACTAAAAATAACGCGTTAGGCCCTGAGGATGACAATAAAATCTTTTCAATTGTTAACTTAGGAAAGCGCCCTATTACTGTTTGGGCTAAGCTTGCTGATGTAAGCGGTTACGATGTAACCGTAAAAGAATATTATAAAGTAACCGGTGGTGACAAAGTAACCATTCCTACCTATCTTCACCCAGATGATATTGTTGCTGACTATATAGTCGAAGTTATTGCAGTAGAAGGAGAGTGGACAGATAACGTAAGACTTGCAAATGACCCAGTATTTAAATCATATTTTAACGAAAAAGGTTTAATTATGTCAAAACTTAATGGCTTCTTGAATTTAAGAGAAGTTAAGGTTGTTGCTAGAGTAAATGGTTCGCTAATTCCTCAATTTAAAGATCCATCTGGTTCAGATATTTCAATTGACAGAGTATTTAACAGACTATTTTCTCAAACTGAATTATTTTGCGCACTTGATGAAAATAAAATCGAATTAATCGATCTTGAAACTGCTTTTGCAAATGCAAACATGGATTCTCACAGAATTGATCTTGCTGGTCATGGTTATTCTGATCTAATTGCAGCAGATGATCAAGATTACTTTATTGATAATGGTTTTACTGGAAATTACACAGATGCTAATGCTAAATTAGATGTACTTGGTTATAAAGCCCCTGTTAAAAACACTGCAGTATTTGAAGTTACAACTGGAGCTAACGATTCATCAAGAGTAGTAACAGAGTCCGGCAATCAAATTATTATAGCTCGTGAGGGAACTCAACTCTATGCTGCATGGGATAACGGATTCTTGGTAACAGGAAATGGATTTATCCTAACTCAAAATGGAACGGCTGCTACTAAATACATAAAAATCGAGGGCGGTTATACTGAGGTTGTTGCTAACGTGACTAAGAACTATATTAAAATTAAAGCCTATGACAACGTTGCTCTAACTAACCAAACTGCAACGATTCCAGTAATCACAGTTGGACCAGACACTTTTGTTAAAATTTCTCTTGATATTCACGCAGCAAATTCTACCACAAAGGTATTTGATTTTGCAGCTGAATTGGCTGCGGAAGATGTACCAACTGAGATTTCTACAACTAAGCTTGCTCTTAATAAAATTGAGATGAAAGTTCTTGCTTCAACTTCTGTGACAGTTGGAAGCGGCCAGCCGACTGTGACTGCAAACAATGCAGCATATTTAGCAGAGGTTAGTGAATTTGTAAAACCTAATCATTTTGTTAAAGCTAAAGCAAACGGCAATGGAAGAACCCGATTCTTAAAAATTGTTTCGGTTGCTGGCACAACTGAAATTGGTGCGCCAACCACTGTTGTAACCCCAGCTGTACCCGCGGTTAACGAAACCAATATCGCAGTTGATTCATTTAATACGGGTGCAACCACAATTACGCTTTCTGCCAATAATGCAAACATTGTAATTGGCTGTACAGTAAGTGGTACCGGTATTGCCGCAAACACAACGATAACAAACAAGGTTGGTCTTGTTTTAACCTTATCTGCAGCGACCACTGCCGCAAGTAGCGGAACCTATACATTTACCAAAGCAGCGATTGCAGCGGTTAATACTGTTACTGTGAAAACCTTTAAAAAGTTTTTGGTAACAACATTAGTACCAACTGATGCTACAATTCTAGGTATTGATATTGATTCTTTGATTGTTTTTCATAAAGGAATTAAAAACTACATTTCTTCGGTAAAGGGTATTGTACTAAGCGGATTTACTATGAGAGACGCTCAACTTCCAAATGGAACGGCGGCTCGTCAATCTGAGATCCTAGGCTGGCTGTATGAATATACTAATATTGCAAACACTCTAGCTGAAGGAGAGGCGGTTGATTTTAGATACATTATTGATACTTATGAAGGTGATATCTCTGGCTCTTCTAAATATTATTTAGCAAAAATTGCTGCAGATAATGGACAGTGTTTAGCTATCCTAAATTCACCTTCGTACAGACAATTAGAGCTTTCAGCTGAACCTTCATTTGCTGATGCAGTTACTAAATTAGTTTCAGCTAAGCATATTGCGGATGGCGGTAATCTAGATCTTAATCCGACTAAAACTTTCAAATTTGTCGACGAAGACGTTAATGGAGTTCCAATGGGATCCTATGCTGCATATTTTATGCCAAATCTAATCGTAAACGATGGTGGAAGAAATAAATCAGTTCCGCCTGCAGCGTTTGTTGCAAATGCGTTTATGAATAAATTTGAAGCGGGCAGACCTTTCTCAATTGTTGCTGGTAAAAATGGTGTCTTAGGTGATCCCGAAATTGTTAACGTTGAATATGAATTATCGCAAGAAGACAGAGATCAGTTGGAACCGGCCGGTTTTAACTTAATCGTTCGTCGTAGAGGTTTTGGTATCATGGTATTCTCAAATAACACCGCGTATCAAAAAATTAACTCAGCTCTTAATAATACTCACGTTAGAGAGGCTCTAGCAACAATCGAAAAAGACATCGAAAGAATCCTATTCAACTTCTTGTTTGACTTTAATGATGAAATTACTCGTTTAAGAATCAAAACTCTAGTTGAAGGTTACTTAGAAAGAGTTAAAAATGCTCAAGGTATTTCAACATATACTGTTGTATTTGATTCAACAAACAACGGACCAGAAGTACTATCTGCAAACTCTGCAATCATCGATGTATTCCTAGATTTTCCAAGAGGTATTCACAAATTCATCAACCGTATTACAATTACAAGAGTTGGTGGAGGTCTTTCTTCAGAATCAACTGGATTTATTCCTTCATTCTAATAAGAACCCTAATAAACAGAAAAAGCCGCATAAAGCGGCTTTTTTTATGTAGTTAGTTTTTAATTATCTTTCTCCGGGTTCAAGAATTGTTGGAATTGAATCTGCTACGATTTTTGCAACAATTTCATGTGCAAGAACGATTAGATAATTTTCGCCATTCCACTGCATATCTAGTCCAGCGTGTCGTTGATAAATTACTTTATCGCCTGGCTCTAATGGAATAGGGCGATCGGTTCCTCCGCCGACTGCAACAACGGTACCGCTGTTTGATCTCTTTCTGGTATCAGGTGGAAGAATAATACCGGTTTCGGTCTTTTTGTTTTGTTCGTCTGGTTTAAGTACCACACGATCATAAATTGGGATTATTGGTGAATTCATTTTGCTGAATGATATTTTTTAAACGCCGGCAAATCAAATCTCTTAATAGAATCAAAATCAAATGACTCTCTGATAGATCCAGAAAGCTTAGCTGGGACGTGATCTATAGATAGACATATTAGTCTAATATTAAAGTCTAAAGTTCTTCTGAATTGATCCTGTGCTTCCTGAGATGTTATTTTTAATTCATTGATACTCTTTTCTATAATTGAATCCTTTATGTAAGGATCGTTAGTTCTTAATTTATGCACAATCAGAGACGAGTCGCCATCTTGCTCTTTTACCAAAGAGACGACTGCTTCTAATTTGGTCTTTGTCATTTTTGGATGAACTCTTGGAATAGAATCTGATGAATCTCCGCCTAAAATTTTAGTTAAAAGCTCCTCTGCTGGATCCACTTCATACTTAACAAAATCTCGTTGAGTAAGCTCTCTAAGAATTTCATCAATGTTTGAATTATCTACTGCAGATTCAAAGTTAAAGATATCGACCGGCGCTAATTCCTTTTTCTTATTTGCAATAAATACTCTTTTATTTTTGGTCATCATTTTTGGTGTAACTAAAATAATAGAGCGATTACCACTTTCTAATAATTGGATTAGATCCTTATCAACTGACCAAATACAAAAATCTCCTTGAAAATTATCGATAATATGCGCGATTAGGTCATCTCCCTCTGCGCCAACGACTCTGGCAGAAACTGCGCCCATTCCCTTTAATTCTGAAAGAATTTCTGTCTGAAATAATTCAAAAAAGAGGTATATTTTATCATCGTATTTTCGATTAGCTTTATATTCAAATTGATCATCAGGCCGATCTTCCTTTTTAAAAAACTGCTTAATGTATTCTTTTCTCCAACTCTTTGAGTCAAATACAAAAAATACAGCCCCGGTGCCGCCTTTAAATGGGGAGACAATGGAGCTGAAGTAGTTGATAACAAAATTTCTAAACGTTACAGCGGCTTGCTGCTTAAGCATAAACTTGCTGTCGTCCAATAGATCATTGACAAAGTACTTTTCACCAATTCTCTTGTCTTTTTGAAGCATATTCTTGACAATTGAAACGGAGACATTAAGAAAAGCATTTCCATCAATTACTATATTCATTATTTAGATTTTTTCGCAGCCGGTTTGGCTTTCTTTGGAGCCTGTTCTACTGCAGGTTCTGGTTGAGCGGCCGCTGATGGAGTAAGTCGACGAATCGCTTTTGCAATAAGTTCGGCTTCATCCAAATTATAGGCGCCTTTAATTTGTCCATGATTTGCAGCAGAGATCAATACAATTAGTGAATGCTCCGGGGTCAAATTTTCCAAAAATTTATCGTAATCGGCTTTATCTGTATAAGAAATAGTTGATAGAAGATAGTTTTTTGGAACTTCTTGTTGAGGAGTTTCTTCAGTATTTAACTGTTCTTGTGACATGTGATTAAAATTATTTTAAAATTATAGAGAAGCCAGTAAGTCATCAAAATCATTAGATGAAGTTTTAGCTGGTGCGGCCTGCTTTGGGGCTGGCGCAGAGTCAAAATCATCAAATGAATTAGTTTTAGCAGCTGGCGTCATAAAATCTAAATCATCCGCTACAACTCGATTTGTTGGTTGTGAGCTTTTAATTGCCGAAAAATGCGGCTTGATTTTTTCATCGCGAGTATTTGCTAAAACTGAATCAAGAATAGACTTGTGCGGAATAATTGCTTTAATAAATTCTGCAACCTTCTCATAGTCAGAATCTGACCACTCTTTATAGAAATATTGAGAAAGATCTGGTGAATTTTTTTCCAGGAATCCTTTTACATAGGCTTGTACCTTTTCTTCACCATTTACTGGAAGTTCTCGACCATCATCTAATTTTAAGATTAGAGGACTTGTTTCTGACATAAACTTAGATGAAGAATAATCTCTCCAGCTCTTAGTTTTACGTTTCACTACAAGTACCATATCCTTTCCTTCTAACATTGAATAAGGATTAATCTTTTTGATATTGATCAATTCTGCTTCTGGGCTCAATTCTTGCTGAATAAGATTGTCGATATTATAGCCGAAACTATAAACTTTGATTTTTCCTTCTAGCTGAGGAAATTGAGGATCCTTTTTGATGTAAACGAGAGAGTAATAATTATAGGCTCTCATGAAATTCTTTTGGATTTCTTTTACAATTTCAGGCTCTTCGTTTGCTAATTTACGAAGTTCAAGATCAAGCGTCCATAGAATTGAAGATTTTCCTAATGAAGATGGGCAATCGATTGTAAATCTTTCACCAGTTAATGGGTTGGTCATTCTAGCGTAGTACTTTTTGTACTTACTCTTAGAAGGATCCCCGATCCAAGGAATAAATCTGATTACGGAGCGATAAACTCCATTTTGGGCCTGGTCTGGGCCAGGATTGTAGAGATTTTCGTCTACTTTGCGTGCGGTGCCAGCTTTAGGGGCGGTAAAGTCGTCGGTGTTTAAATTAAATAAATCCATTTTGCTTTGGTTTTTTATGTTTATTATAGATATTTTACCCAATAAACATCCAAAGTTTTACGTGAATTTTATATTATGCTGAGCCGCCCATTTTGCCCAGGCGGAGAGAACTTTATCCATTTGCTCTCCGGTAATGAAACCTAACTCTAAAAATGGGGTAAGATATTTGATTGCGCACTGTTGGACCGATTCTCCGCTAAGTCTGGCCTCTTCCGCAAGCCCCCTAACCTGAGCAGGAATTTCGTCACTAAGAGTAAAGTATGTATAGTTAGATTTAGCACGATTTCTAGTCGAGACTCGTGGAATTTTTACCCGGTGCTCAGGAGAAAAATTGTCGCCTCTTTGTAAAAGGTGTTCAAGCTCATGGCGAATAACATCTAATAACTTAGACTCAAGTGCTCTAGATTTAATTTGAGAAGGGTCAACGGCAACGCTAATCCCTATTTCTGGGCCATCTGTACTATCTCCTCCAAATGATTCACCATCTATGGCAAACCCAAATTTTTTAAATCTAATAATTTCGGATAGAACGTCTTTAAAATATTGATCGGTTGCTGGATTAAGTTTTTGTGTTACTTTAATATTTACAGTTAACTCAAATAAAATTGGATCAGAATAGTCCAAAGTAAAAGAATGATATCTACTGGCTTTTTCATTTGCTTGATGAATAAGCCTGAGAATATCGTTTGTTATACTTTGAGAAAATTCACTTAAATTCATTATGCTAAGAATATTAGGTTAATATCCTTTGTTGTGGGCTCGCCGTCTTTTGTAAAATCTATATCAATAACCGTTTGCGGCTTGCCAAGTTCATTTTTTTGAACTGCTGTTGCAAACTTTTTATGTGAGCTCTTGAGCTCAACATCCTTTCCTTTAAGATAATTTAATATTTCCTGTTCAGAATCTTTTGCATTCTTTTCAATCCATTCTTTAACTCGAGTCATATCAAGAACATATTCATTAAACTGTTTGGTTAACATGTCTCCGGGTTTATCGACGGATCCGATTGGATTTGATAATAATATTGCGCGTATTTGTTCAGCTTGACCTGCTGCAACTCCACCCGTTGGAGCCCCGCCGCTAACCGCAGCCGGATCCGGTACGACCGCGGTTGGATCGGCCGGCGCCTGTTCATTTAGCCAATTTGTAAAATTCTTAAGCATGAAATTGTGCCTTTATTCTATTTATTAAGCAGAACAGGCAATACAATCGTCTGGATTATCGAGTGAACACATCAGGTCCGATTGGGTATCTTCACCCACGGTAGCCTGCTTTAGTACAGTAGAGTCTACTCCAAGTCCAGCAATAGCATCAACTGCAGATTCGGTTCTTAGATAATACATACCAGTCTTAAGACCTTTTCTCCAAGAATGAAAATGGGCAGAGGTTAATTTTGCAGCGTTTGCCGACCATTTCCTTCTGCCTCAAGTCTAGTGTAATTTTTTTCAAATTCTTCATTATTTTCAGACACAATTATCTCTTACTTTGCATTTTCCTTTACAAACTTAATCTCACATGAGTCAGTTGTGCAGTATGCCTCACCAATTGCATCAGCTGCCATGCCAGAGTAAACTCCTGTTAGA
>Ga0194131_10000793_pt1 | contig 54425 bp, 56 predicted proteins | sample TA2KigO120mmetaG_FD_148631 | JGI IMG/M metagenome (GOLD analysis project Ga0194131, IMG submission 148631) | Freshwater microbial communities from Lake Tanganyika, Tanzania - TA2015053 Kigoma Offshore 120m | ecosystem: Environmental > Aquatic > Freshwater > Lake | place: Tanzania: Lake...
AAGCGCGCCAAGGTGCGGATCGCGCCCGCCACCCCGATTCCCTCGGGCGCCCCGTTCACGCTGGTGCTCCGCTACCGCGGGCGACCGAAGGCCGTGCGCGATCCCGACGGGAGCAGCGACGGCTGGATGGCGACCGGCGACGGCGCCCTGGTCGCGGCCGAGCCACAGGGCGCCCCCGGCTGGCTGCCCAGCAACGCATCGCTCGGCGACAAGGCGACCCTCTCGATCACCGCGACCGTGCCGCGCCCGCTGAAGGCGGTCGCCAACGGACGGCTGCTGGAGGTGACCCGGCTCGGCGCCAAGACGAGCTTCAGCTGGAGGGCGTCCGAGCCGATGGCGGCCTACCTGGCGACGCTCGCGATCGGGCGCTTCCGCCTGATCAAGGAGACCGTCGCCGGCCTTCCCTCGATCGTTGCGGTGGACCCGCGGCTCGCCCGGCGCGTTCCCAAGGGCATCGGCCGCACCGGCGGCATGATCTCCTTGTTCGAGCGCAGCTTCGGCGCCTATCCCTTCGACTCGGTCGGCGCGATCGTGGACGCGGGCAAGGGGATCGTCGCGCTCGCGACCCAGACGCGCCCGATCTACGACTTCGTCCCGCCGGGCGGGATCCACGCGCACGAGATCGCGCATCAGTGGTGGGGGGACGCGGTCGGCTTCGCGCGCTGGCGGGACATCTGGCTGGCCGAGGGGTTCGCGCAGTGGTCGATGTGGCTGTGGCGCGACGAGGTCGGGGCCGAGAAGCTGGGCCGTAGCTTCAAGCGCTCCTATTCCGTCCCCGCCCGGTTCAAGGGCTACTGGAACCCGCCGCCGGGCAAGCTCGGGAACCCGAGGCACCTGTTCGGGCTCTCCGTCTATGAGCGCGGCGCGATGACCGTCGAGGCGCTGCGCCGCGAGCTCGGCAACGACGCCTTCTACGGCCTGCTGCGCGACTGGATCGCGCAGCGGCGCTACGGCACCGGCACGATCCCCGACTTCATCGCGCTGGCCGAGCAGCACGCCGGCCGCGACCTCGGCGAGTTCTTCGAGCTCTGGCTCTACCGCAAGGGCAAGCCGAGGGGCCCACTCGCCCACGCCCCCCAGTAGCCCGAGCCGCGCTGCCAGGCACCCCCGGACGCGAAGCGGAGGAGGTGCCGTCAGTCGTAGGTCTCGACGATCTCGTACAGCGTCGTGCGCTGCGCGGGGGTGCGGCCGGCGGCGCGCGCCGCCTCGACGAGCTGCTCCGGCTCGAGCCGGACCCCGTGCTGGGAGCCCGCCATGCGCGAGATGCTCTCCTCCATCAGGGTGCCGCCCAGGTCGTTGACCCCCCAGCGCAGGCTCTCGGTGGCCGCGTCCAGGCCCATCTTCACCCAGCTCGCCTGCAGGTTCGTGATCGTCCTGCCCAGCGCCAGCCGGAAGGCGGCGGTGTGCTTGAGGTTCTCGGCGCGCGAGATCTCCTCGACCCCGTGGGTGCGGCCGAGCATCGTGTTGAAGGGGATGAAGCTGAGCGGGACGAACTCGGTGATGCCGCCGGTTCGCTCCTGGAGATCGCGGATCACCCGCATGTGGCGCGCCAGCTCGGCCGGCTCCTCGATGTGGCCGAACATCACCGTCGAGGTCGAGCGCAGCCCCGCGCGGTGGGAGGCCTCGATGATCTCGACCCAGCGGGCGACCGGCAGCTTGTTCGGCGAGATCCGCTGGCGCACGCCGTCGTCCAGCACCTCGGCGGCGGTCCCCGGCGTCGAGCCGAGCCCGCACTCCTTCAGGTATTCGAATACCGCCTCCGGGCTCATGCCCGAGCGCTCGCACATGAAGTGCACCTCCATCGGCGAGTAGGCGTGCAGGTGGAGCTGCGGCGCCACCTCCTTCGCCAGCGCCAGCCAGCGGCCGTAGTGCTCGAGGGTGTAGTCGGGGTGGATGCCGCCCTGCATGCAGATCTCGGTGGCGCCGAAGGCGACGGCCTCGGCGACCCGCTCGGCGAAGTCCTCCTCGCTGACCTCGTACGCGTCTGGCGAGCGCTTGCCCTGGCCGAAGCCGCAGAAGGCGCAGCCGACCACGCAGACGTTGGTGAAGTTGACGTTGCGGTTGACGACGAAGGTCGCCGTCTCGCCCGCCAGCTCGGCCCGCAGCTCGTCGGCGGCGACGCGCATCTCCTCGATCACCTCGGGGCGCGTCTCGGCGAACAGCGCGGTCAGCTCCTCGGCGGCGAGCGCCTCGCCCCGGCGCCCCTTCTCGATCGCGCGCGGCGCCAGCTGCGGCGCCGGCGGCGCCCCGTTCCGGCGCCGCCCGGACCCCTGCCGCGGGATGAAGCTCCAGTACTTGAGCTTGACCACGTCCAGCACCCCCTGCTCCATCCACTCGGGGCCCATGTACTGGGGATAGACGCAGAGGCGCTCGGTCAGGGCGTAGCCCTCGGGCGCCAGCCGCTTGCGCGCCTGGTGCGGGCTCGGGAAGGGATGCTCGGGCGAGATGTGGTCGCCGTTGGCCGACAGCCCCCCGAGGTCGGTCGCCCCCGCCTCGACCAGCTCGGGCCACCACTCGGCCAGGTTCGGCGGGATCTGCACCCCGACGTCGGGCATCAGCCGCTTCGACTCCGCGATCAGGCGCTTCATGTCGTCGATGCTGACCGGGCACGACCACTCCGGGAACGGCGTGCCCTCGCCCGCGTCGCCGCGAGGGACCAGGGTTGCCACGCCGTCCGCGTCGCCACCCGTTATCCCCGCAGGCGCGAGCCGGGGCTCGGCCCCGGCGACGTCCGGTGTGCCCAAGGAGATGCCGGTGGATGAGGAAGTGGCCCAACGACGCTTCGAAGAATCGTCAGCTATGTCGGCCACTTCCTGCCCGTAGTAGCGCGGATGGGGCACGAAGTTCTGCAGGATCACCTCCTGGATGTGGCCGTGGCGCTCGTGGACGGCGGCGATCGCCTCCAGCGAGGCGACCCGCTCGGACTCGGTCTCGCCGATGCCGACGAGGATCCCGCTCGTGAACGGGATCCGCAGCTCGCCGGCGGCCTCGATCGTCTGCAGCCGCCGGGCGGGGTGCTTGGTCGGCGAGCCCGCGTGGACGGTCTCCATCAGGCGCTCGGAGACCGACTCCAGCATCAGCCCCTGGGAGGCGGTCACCTCGCGCAGCCGCGCCAGGTCGGAGCGCGAGAGCACCCCGAGGTTCGTGTGGGGCAGGATGCCGCGCTCGAGCGCGCTCTCACACGCCCAGGCGACGTAGGAGGTGAAGTCCTCGTGTCCCCACGAGCGCAGGCGCTCGGCGACCTCGGGGTTGACCTCGGGGCGCTCGCCGGTCAGGACGAGCAGCTCCTTGGCGTTGCGGCGGACCGCCTCCTCGAGGCGCCGCTCGACCTCCTCGGGCGGGTGGATGTGCGCCCTGTGGGTGGCGAAGGCGCAATACTTGCAGAAGCACTGGCAGGTTCGCGACAGCGACAGCGTGTAGTTGCGGGAGAAGGTGACGCGGCGCATCGGGCTCGAAACCCTAGCGAGCCGGTTCCCACGGGGGCGACCATGCGCGGCGTGTAGGTTGCCCACGCCCAGGCCGAGCGAGAAAGGGGACGAGGTGAGCGTCAGGTGGGCAGCGTGAGCGGAGCGAGGCGGGTGGCCCGCTTCGCCTTCCGCACCCTGGTCCTCTGGGGGCTGGTGGCGCTGATCTTCTGGCTGGCGGTCCTCGCCCTCCCCAAGATCGAGCTCCCCAGCTTCGGGGCCGCCGTCCTGACCACGGCGGCGATCGCGATCGTCAACGCGCTGCTGTGGCCGTTCGTGATCCGGCTGGTGCTGCCGATCACGGTGCTCACGTTCGGGCTCGCGTCGCTGGTCCTTAGCGCGGGCGCGGTCGTGCTCGCCTTCCAGCTGATCGAAGGCGAGTCGCCGCCGCTCGCGGGCTGCCTGGCGCTGGCGATCGTCTTCTCGATCAGCTTCACGCTGCTGACCCCGCTGCTGAGCTTCGACGACAACGCCCGCCAGCTGCGCATCGTCAGGCGGCGGGCGCGCCGGGTTCGCGAGCACAACCGGACCGACGTCCCCGGGGTTGTCATGTTCGAGATCGACGGCCTCGCCGAGCCGGTCCTGCGGCGCGCGCTCGAGCAGGGCCACGTGCCCAACATCGCCCGCTGGCTCGAAGACGGCTCCCACCGGATCGTCCCCTGGGAGTGCGACCTCTCCTCGCAGACCGGCGCCAGCCAGGCCGCGCTGCTGCTCGGCTCCAACCACGACATGCCCGCCTTCCGCTGGTACGAGAAGGACAGCGGCAAGACGATGGTCTCCAACCACGGCAAGGACGCGATCGAGATCGAGCGCCGTCGCTCGGACGGGGGCGGCCTGCTGGCGGCCGGCGGCGCCAGCCGGGGCAACATGTTCTCGGGGGACGCGCCGCGCTGCTCGGCGACGATGAGCGTGCTGCGGGACCGCGAGCGCTCGGGAGCGAAGGAGTACTTCTCCTACTTCGCCGACCCCTACGGCCTCAGCCGCACCGTCGCGCTCTACCTCTGGGACGTGCTGCTCGAGCGGCGCGCCGCTCGCCGCCAGCGCAAGGCCGGCGCGGAGCACATCGATCGCGGCGGCCTCTACCCCTGGATGCGCGGAGCGATCACCGTGGTCATACGAGACCTCAACGTCGCCCTGTTGATGGGCGACATCGTCGAGGGCATCCCGGTCGTCTACTCGACCTTTGTCGGCTACGACGAGGTAGCCCACCACTCGGGGATCGAGGAGCCCGACGCCTTCGCGGTGCTGAAGCAGCACGACGCGCAGCTGAAGCGGCTGGAGGCCGCCGTCGAGCAGGCCCCCCGCCCCTATCGCCTGGTCGTGCTCTCCGACCACGGCCAGACCCAGGGCCGCCCCTTCCGCCAGCGCTACGGGCTCGAGCTCGGGGAACTCGTCTCGCAGGCGCTCGAGGGCGGCGGAGACGTGTTCGCTCCCGCGGCCACCGACGAGGGCCTGAGCAACGTCGGCGGAGCGCTCACCGACGCGCGCGACGAGGAGGGAACCGGCGCCAAGCTGCTCGCCCGCGCCACCCGCGACCAGCTCGTCGACGGCGAGGTCGTACTGGGCCCCGACCGCGCCGAGCCGAGCGCCGAGCACGAGGCGGTCGTGCTCGCCTCGGGCGGGCTCGGGCTGATCTCGCTGACGGAGCGAGACCACCGCATGAGCCGCGAGGAGATCGACGCCGCGCACCCGAAGCTGCTGGAGACGCTGCGGCGGCATCCGGGGATCGGATTCGTGATGGTCCGTGCGGATGATGGCGGCGCCGTCGTCCTCGGCGGCGAGGGCGAGCGCGGGCTCGCCGACGACGCCGTCAGCGGCACGGACCCGCTGGCGCACTTCGGCCCCAACGCCGCCGACCACCTGCGCCGCACCGACGGCTTCCCGCACTGCCCGGACATCCTCGTCAACTGCATGTTCGACCCCGAGGCCAACGAGGTCGCCCCGTTCGAGGAGTTCATGGGCTCCCACGGCGGCATCGGCGGCTGGCAGAGCCACCCGTTCGCGCTCGTCCCCAGCGAATGGAGCCCGCCCGTGGCCCCGATCGTCGGCGTGCGGGCGATGCACGACGCACTGCGGAGCTGGATGCAGCGCGAGGGGCTGGAGCTCGTCGCCCACCCGGCGCCCGGCGCCGGCGGGGGCGACCCCGAGACAACAACAGAAGGGACCACCGGATGACGGCCAAGGCCGATTTCAACGCCGAGGAATGGGAGACGCTGCTGCAGGGACCGCCGAGCGCGGGCATGCTTGTCGTGGCCTCGGACCGCGGCGGCTCGATCAGGGAGAGCTTCTCGATGGCCAAGGCCTACGCCGAGGCGCGCGAGAGCCACGGGGCGAGCGAGCTGCTGGACGACATCGTCTCGGCCAAGCCCGAGATGGACCGCTCCCGGCACGGCTCGGTCGAGGAGATGAAGCAGGCCTGCGCGCAGAACCTGCGCGAGGCGATGGACCTGCTCAAGGCCAAGGCGACGCCCGAGGAGGCCGAGGAGTACCGCAACTTCGTGCTCGGCCTGGCCGAGCGCGTCGCCAACGCCCGCCGCGAGGGCTTCATGGGCCTCAGCGGCGACCGCGTCAGCGACGCCGAGCGCGCCGCGATCGGCGAGGTCGCAGCGGCCCTGGCCTGAGCTCCGGGAACCCGGTTTGGGAACGGATATCGCCCCTATGCGGGCGCTAAGCGTTCCCAGCTGCGCTCGAAGTTCGCTTCGGACGACAAGCGCCCCGCTAGCCAGCCACGTTTCGGACGAATAGCGACGGACCCAACCCCGCGCTCGCAAGACCACGGCCACACCTGCTCCGGCGAGCGCCCCGACCAGTGCGTTGGCGCTGTCCGTGATCGTGTCGTGGCACGCCGAGGCAAGCGGCCGCCCGCCGTCAATCGCGACTGCGAGCAGCCGCTCAGACAGAGGGCGGCCTGACGGCGCTCGGACCTCGGATTTCCGGGGTCCGAGTGAAGCTCAGCTGCCGGCGATCCCGCCCGGCGGCTTCGAGGGGCCGCCACCGCTCCTGTGCTCCTGGCGGAGCGGCGGGGACTGGCCGGCGGGCGGCGCCGGGCCGCGCGGGGCCACCTCGTCCGCGACCTCCTGGGCCGGTCCGCTCGAGGACTCGATCACGAAGCGGTAGACCGCCGCAGCGGCGACGCCACCCACCAGGGGGGCGAGCACGTACAGCCAGGCGTCGGCGAAGTCGTTGCCGACCAGTGCCGGGCCGAACCAGCGCGCCGGGTTGAAGGAGGCCCCGGTGAGCGGGGCGAACACCATCACCAGGAAGCCGAGCGCGGCGCCGATCGTGAGCGGCGCCCACTTGCGCGTCTCCGGGTTGAGCGCCAGGGTGAGCACGACGAGCACCAGCACGAAGGCGCCGATGCCCTCGATCGCGGCGCCCTGGGCGCTGCTGCCGACGAGGTCGCTGAGGGCCGGTAGGCCGTAGTCGGAGGCGCGGCCCTCGTCGAGCAGCAGCCACTTGGTCATCAGCGCGCCGAGCACACCGCCCGAGAGCTGGGCGAGCATGTAGACGAGGCCATCGACCGGGTCGATCCGGCGCAGGGCTATGAACGCCGCGGTGACCGCGGGGTTGAAGTGGCCGCCGCTGGCGACGCCGACGCTCGCGATCAGCGCGAACAGGGCGAAGGCGTGGGTGAGGCCGACCACAGCAAAGTCGGATCCGAACTGGGCGTTCTGGCCGGCGGCCACGTAGAGGACGACGACGCTGGTGATGAAGAAGACCAGCAGCAACGTCCCCAGCAGCTCGGCGATATAGGAAGCGAAACCTCGATCTTGCACTGTGAAGCGACCTCCTGGTAGCTATGTGGGTTGCCTGCGGGTGCTCGGCGCGCGCCAGTCTAACGGGATTCGGCGCGCCCCTGCGGCGGTCCCCCGCCCCGCGTGCATTAGCCTGGCCGGCGCAGATGGGACCGTTCGTCACGATGATGGCGGCAGGACTCGCCGTGCTGGCGCTGGTCGCCTGCGGTGACGATGAGGGCGCAGAACTGGACGCGCCACCCGGCGCGACCATCGTGCTCGACTTCCAGCCGAACGCCGTACACGCCCCGCTCTATGCCGCGGAGGCCGAGGGCCTGTTCGCCGAGCAGGGGGTCGAGGTCGAGATCCGCGAGCCCGGCAGCACGGCCGACGGGGCCAAGCTGCTCGAGGCCGGCCGCGCCGACCTCGCCGTGCTCGACGTCAACGACGTCGGGATCGTGCGCGAGCGCGGCCTCGACGTCGTCGCGGTCGCGGCCCTGATCCAGCGGCCGCTGGCCTCGGTGATCACCTCCGACCCCAGCGCGATCCCGACTCCGGCGGACCTAGCGGGCGCGGAGGTGGGCGTCACCGGAGTCCGCTCCGACGACGCCGTGCTCGACACCGTGCTCGAGGCCGGCGAGCTCGGTCCTGGCTCGGTGGACCGCGTCACGATCGGCTTCGCCGCCGTCCCCGCGCTGGCCTCGGGCCGCGTCGACGCGGCCACCGCCTTCTGGAACGCCGAGGGCGTCGAGCTGCGCCGCCGGGGCGTGCCGATCGGTGAGTTCCGCGTCGATGAGCTCGGTGCGCCTCGCTATCCGGAGCTGGTGCTGGTCGCCCGCGGCGACCGCATGCCCGACGAGCCCGAGGTCGTCTGCCCGGTGCTCGAGGGCGTCGCACGCAGCTTCGACGCCATGGAGAGGGACTCCGAGGCGACGCTCAAGGCGATGATCGGCGAGCTCGAGGCGAGCGATCCCGGTTCCCTGCGGGCCCAGTTCGCCGAACTGATCGCCGCCGACGCCTTCTCGCCCGTCGAGAACGGGCGCGCCGACCCGGCGCTGCGGGCGGAGACGATCCCGCAGTGGCAGCGGTGGGCGACGAAGCGGGGCGTGCTCGAAGCCGGCGCAGCCGCGCAGGCCGAGGTCAGCGACGGGTTCGCCCCGGACCAGATCCGGGAGTGCGCGCTGCGGGGCTAGTCTTCCAGCGCGCGCTCGGCCAGCTCGGGCAGCTCGCGCACCATCCGCGAGCGGGGCACGGCGTAGGCTAGGCCGGCCCCGTCGGCGCGGCGCTTGGTCTCGACGTCGGTGTGCTGGTAGAAGCCGATCACCGGCCGACCGGCGCCCGCCAGCTCCTCCGGGGGGACGGCGTCGAGGTCGGCGACGACGAGGTCGATGTCCTCGAGGGCGGCGGGATCGATCGAGCCCACCTGGTCGACCTCGTGCCCTGACGCCCGCAGCGAGGTCGAGACGCGGCTGCCCAGCATCAGGTCGGGCACGACGGCGAGCACGCGGGCCATCGCTCAGGCTCCGCGCATCAGAGACTGCGGCGCTGGCGAAACTCGCGGCGGACGCTCTCGGGTCGGCCCCACATCTGCACGACCTCCGCCCGGCCCTCGCGCGCGTCGCGCACCCGGAACTCGCCCGCGATGCTCTCGCGGTCGAGGCGCACGAGCACGCCGCGAACGGTCTCGGGAGCCGCCGCTTTGCCGAACCCCTGAGCGATGTTGAGCCTCCAGTCCCAGTCCGCCCGCGAGTAGGGCATCGCGTTGACCTGGGAGAGCATCACCGCGGCGTCGACGAAGCGGCTGCGGTCGGTGATGCTAAGGTCCAGTTCCAGGTCAGTCCAGCCCTCGGGAAGAGAGTCGACGATCCTGTCGAAACTGTCAGCCAGGGGAATCATGCTGCAAAGCATAATGGCCGACAACGAACGCATGAGGACATGGGCGGCAAGTCGATGATGCGCAAGGCGTTCGCCCTTGTCCCCTCGGCTGTGGCGCGGCGACCGCGGCTCGCCCTGGCGGCGATTGCCGCGCTTGCCGCCGCCGCCGTGTTCGCTTATCAGTATCTTGGTGCTGAAAATCCCGCTCTGCTGCATATTGCATTAGCCGAGTTGCTCCTGCTTGCGGGGTTCATCGCCACGATCGTGGTGGCGGCGGGGATGGGCTGGGGCCAGGCGTTCGAGCTCCGCCGGCTCGTCGCGACGGACCCGCTGACGGGCCTGGCCAACCATCGCGGCTATCACGAGGCCCTGCGAGTGGAGCTGGACCGGGCCTCGCACGAGGGAACCGAGCTCTCGCTCGTCATTATCGACCTCGACGACTTCAAGGTGGTCAACGACGAGCACGGCCATCCCTACGGTGACGAGGTCCTGCGCGGGATCGGGGAACGCCTGCGATCGGCCGTGCGAGACAGCGACATCGCGGCACGGATCGGGGGCGAGGAGTTCGGCCTGGTGCTGCCGCGCACCGGCTCCGAGGCCGCCTACGAGGTGGCCGAGCGCGCTCGCGCCGCCATCGCCCGGCTGCCGGTGCCTCGATCCGAGCTCTCCTCTTCGGCCGGCATCGCGACCTATCCGGCGGATGCCGAGGACGCAGATAACCTGGTGCACCACGCCGACGGGGCGCTGTACTGGGCCAAGAACTCCGGCAAGCGGCGGACGCGGCGCTTCGATCCCGAGCTGGTCGATCAAGTACCCGCCACTCGTTATCGAGAGGAGGTCGAAAGGCTGCTGCGCGAGCCGGGGGCACTGGAGTCCGCGTTCCAGCCCGTGGTCTCGCTCTCGACCGGGCGCGTGGTCGGCTACGAGGCGCTCGCGCGCTTCCCCGGCGCGCGGCCGCCGGCCGCCTGGTTCGCCTTGGCGCACGCGTGCGGCAGCGGCCGGGAGCTCGAGGCCGCGGCGATCCGAGCGGCGCTCGAGCCGCTCGGGAGGCCGCCGGGGACGCATCTGGCCCTCAACGTCAGCCCGTCGGTGCTGATCTCGACCGAGTTGCGGGAGGCGCTGCCCCGCGACCTCGCGGAGGTCGTGATCGAGGTGACCGAGCACGAGGCGATTACCGAGGACGCGGAGGTCGCCGGTGCCCTCGAAGACCTGCGCGAGCGCGGCGCGCGGATCGCGATCGACGACGCCGGCGCGGGCTACTCAGGCCTGAAGCAGCTGGTCCAGGTGCAGCCCTGCATCGTCAAGATCGACCGCAAGCTGACCGAGAGGGTCCACGCCGATCCTGCCAGGATGGCGCTGATCGAGTCGTTCGTCCGCTTCGCGCGCCGCACGGGCTCCGTCGTCTGCGCCGAGGGGATCGAGACGCTCGAGGAGCTGGCCGCGCTGGCCGAGCTCGACGTCGCGTGGGGGCAGGGCTTCGCGCTGGGGCCGCCCGCCGCCCCCTGGAGCGCCGTGGCGCCGACCGCCACCAGCATCTGCCGCGCCGGGCTCTCCAACGCGATGCGGGCGCCCGCCGGGTCGGCCGACGGGATCGTCGCCGGCGACCGTGGCCTCGATCGGCTGAGCGCCCGCATCGGCGACGCGCGCACCCGCAGGGACCTCTACGACTTGCTGCCGCTGCTCGCCACAGAGCTGGGCGCCGACGAGGTCGGTCTCTCCCGATGGCATCGGGACGAAGAATCCGTGCTGGTGACCCTGGCCGAGACGGTCGCTGAGGAGCGCGAATATTTCGTCCTCTCCGAGTTCCCAGTGACCGAGCGCGTGTTGAGGAGCCGGTGCGCGGCGCAGGTGCTGGTCGGCGACCCGGGCGCAGACCCGAGCGAGACCGAGCTGCTGCTCGATTACGGCTGCGGCTCGCTCCTGATCGTGCCCCTCGTCCATGCCGGTGAGAGCGTCGGCGTGATCGAGGTCTACTTGCGCGATGAGCGTCCCTTCGCCCGCGTGGAGATCAGCCGCGCGCGCATCATCGCCAACCAGTTCGCCGCGCTGTTTCCCGCGCTGTTCGGAGCCGAGGGATCGCGGTCGGGCGTGACGTGATCCGGCCGCCGGCGCCCGGCCATCTCGTGATCCGGGAGCGAACGGCCCGTCAGCCGCGCTCGGCGCCGGCGGCCAGCGCCTGGGCCAGCCGCGCGCGCCGACGGCGGCTGCGCATCGCGACCGCGATCAGGCCATTGCGCGGGGCAAACGCCAGGGCGAGCACGAAGCAGGCGCTCGCGACCAGGCCCATCGCCCCCGCGATCGAGGCATCCAGGGCGGCCGCTGATGAGTGCCCCACCACGGCGGCGATCCAGCCGATCGCGACCGCGAGGCCGACCATCAGCACCAGCCGATCGCTGAGCAGGTAGGCAGTCGCCGCCGGCACGATCAGCATCGTCACGACCAGGATCGCGCCCACCGACTCGAACGCCGTCACCGCCGTCACCGCGACCGCGATCAGCAGCAGGCGCGAGACGAGCCCCGGTGAGAAGCCGGTGGTCTGGGCGAACCCCTGGTCGAAGCTGGTCAGCTTCAACTCCTTCCAGAGCAGGACCAGCAGCAACAGGTTCCCCAGCGAGACCAAACTCAGCAGCACGACCGCTCGCGGCAACTCCGAGCCCAGCAGCTCCACCGTCCGGAACGGCGTGAAGGCGATCTCCCCGTAGATGGTCGCGTCGAGGTCCAGGTGCACGCCCTTGGCGAACGAGGTCACCCCGAGCACTCCCAGCGCGAACAGCGCCGGAAATGCCAGTCCGATTGCGGCGTCCACCTTGACCAGGCCGGTCGCGCGCAGCGCATCGATCAGCAGCACGCAGATGACCGCGAACACGGCCGCTCCCGCGATCACCGGGAGCGGCGCCCGCGAGCCGACGAGAAGGAAGACGGCGACGATGCCCGGAAGCACCGCGTGCGAGACGGCGTCGGAGAGCAGCGCCGCACGCCGCAGCACCAGCAGGGGCCCCAGCAGCCCGCAGGCGGTGGCGACCATGCCCGCCGTGAGAACGATGGCCAGGTCGTCGCTCATTGGGTGGGCTCCGAGGCGGCGAGCGCACGCAGCCGCTCGACGGCCGCGTCGCCGAGGCCGCCCCGCAGGTCGGAGGGATCGGGCTCGCGGGCGTCGGGCAATTCCAGCTTCCAGCCGTACTCGAGCCAGGCGTGCCATAGGTCCCGGCGCTCGAGCACGGCGTGGGCGGCGGCTGCACCCGCTTCGGAGAGCAGGATCCTGTCGCCGTCGCGCTCCAGGATCCCTGCGCGATCGAGGTCGCGCAGCGCGCGACGAAGGGCCCGGCGCGGTCGTCCGCTGGCGAGCATGAGCTCGGTGGATGTGGGCGGCGGCCCGGCGTGCAGAGCGGTCTCGACGTCCACCAGTACGCCCTCGGTCACCGCGCGCCGTCGATCCCTGATCAGCCTGCGGGCGTTCCAGGCGACACCGCGGCGAGGGGCGAACAGCAGCGCACACACCGCGGCCCCGGACCCGACCAGCACGACCACCGGGCCTGTGGGCAGCGCCGCGGACTCCGAGATCAATGCTCCGCTGCCGCCGACGACCGCGCCCGTGGCTCCGGCGGCGACGAGCATCGTGGGCAGGCGGTCGCAGAACTGCCGCGCCGTCACCGCCGGCACGATCAGCATCGCCACCATCAGGATCGCGCCGACGGTGCGTACGCCGACGATCACCGCGACCACCAGCGCGGCCATCGTGATCAGCTCCAGCGCCCTCACGGGCAGCCCGATGGATCCCGCGAACTCGGCGTCGAACAGTGTCGCTCGCAGCGGCCGCAGCAGGGCGGCGACGATCGCGAGCGAGGCCAGGCAGAGCGCCGCCATCGCCACCAGGTCGCCCTCCAGCAGGCCCGCGGCCTGGCCGAACAGGTACTGGTCGAGGCCCGCTTGGTTCGCGTTGTTGAAGTTGGCGACATAGGTCAGCAGGACGATGCCGAGCGAGAAGAACGCCGAGAGGACGACGCCGATCGCGGCGTCCGGGCGCAGGCGTCCCGTTCGCTCGATCCCGACGATCAGGAGCGCGGCGGCGACACCCGCGAGCGCCGCGCCCACCGCCAGCGTCGATGCGTCCTTGGCGCCGCTCGCGATGAAGGCGATCACGACCCCGGGCAGGGTCGCGTGTGCGATCGCGTCACCCACCAGGCTGCGCTCACGCAGGACAGCGAAGCTGCCGAGCACCCCGGCCGTGATCCCGATCGTCACCGAGCCGATCAAGACCACCGCGTTCGTGTAGCTGAGCGGCAGCAGCTCGATCAGCCAATCCACGCTGCGGCCTCCTCGCCCATACCCTCCGCGATCCCGGCGTAGGCCTGGCGGAGCTTCGCGACCGCCAGCGACTCGGCGACGGGCCCGCAGCTGACGGCTCGCACGTTCAGCAGCAGCGCCCAGTCGAAGCGCGCCCGGACGATCCCGATGTCGTGATGCACGACCACTATCGACCCCCCCTGCTCACAGAGCTCGCGCAGAAGGTCGAGCAGGGCCGACTCGCTGCGGGCATCTACGCCCGCGAACGGCTCGTCGAGCAGCATCACCGGGGCCCGCTGCGCCAGCGCCCGGGCGATGAAGACCCGCTGTCGCTGCCCGCCGGAGAGGCGCCCGATCTGCCGCCCCGCGAAGGGCGCCATCCCAACGCGCTCGAGGCACTCGCCCACGATCTCCCTGTCGGGCGGCCTCAGTCGTCGCACCCACCCGGCGGAGCGGTAGCGACCCATCTCCACCACCTCGCGAACGGTGATCGGGAAGTCCCAGTCGACGGCGTCACGCTGCGGCACGTAGGAGACCCGGTCCAGCGCCGCGCTCGCGGGCTGCCCCTCGATCAGGGCCTGGCCCGCGTCCACCGGCAGCAGCCCGACCGCCGCCTTCAACAGCGTCGACTTGCCCGCCCCGTTGGGGCCGACGATCGCCGAGAGGGCGCCGCGCGGGAAGCTCGCGTCGACGTCCCAGAGCGCGGGACGGGAGCCGTAGGAGACCGTCAGGCGTCGAACCTCGAGCGCGGATGAGGGGCCCGCAGCGCTCATCGCAGGCCGTCCACCAGCGCCGCCACGTTGGCCCTGACCATCCCGACGTAGGTTCCCTCGGGCGTGCCCGCGGGGCCGGCGGCGTCCGAGAAGAGCTCGCCGCCGATCACGGCCTGCTGCCCGCTCCGCTCGGCGGCGGCCAGCACGGCCTCGACCGTTTGCGGGGGAACGCTCGACTCGATGAACACGGCCTTCACCCCCCGATCCGCGACCAGCCCGGCGACGCGCTCGATGTCGGCGGTCGTCGCCTCCGCGGCGGTCGAGATGCCCTGGATCGCCGCCACGTCCAAGTCGTAGGCGCGGCCGAGATAGCGGAAGGCGTCGTGCGAGGTGACCAGCACCCGGCGCTCGCGAGGGATCTCGGCCAGCTGCTCGCGAACCTCCGCGTCAAGCCCGTCGAGCTCGGCCAGGTACCGCTCGGCGTTCGCCTCGTAGGTGGGGGCGCCGCCAGGGTCGAGGGCGATCAGCTCGTCGCGGACCGTGGCTGCGGCCCGCTTCCACAAGGAGACGTCGAACCAGACGTGCGGATCGAACTCCTCCTCGGCGGGAGCCCCTGAGGGGGCGGGCAGCAGCTCGCTCTCGGGGATGTCGCGCGTGACCGGGACGGCCGGCTTCGACTCGCCGATCTCCTCCAGCACGTCCTCCATCTTCGCCTCCAGCAGCAGCCCGCCGTAGAGGATCAGGTCCGCGTCACTGAGCGTGTCCACGTCTCCGGCGGATGCCTTGAACAGGTGGGGATCGACGCCCGGGCCCATCAACCCCACGACCTCGACACGATCGCCCCCGATCACCTCGGCCAGGTCGGTGATGAAGTTGGTCGTCGTCGCGACGCGCAACTCGGCATCGCCCTCGAAGCCCCCGGACCTCTGCTCTCCGGCGAAGCCGCAGCCGGCCAGTGCCACGGCGCAGATGGCGGCGACCGTCACGAGAGCCGCCCCCCTCATCGCACCGCCACCCGCATCGCCTCGGTCAGGGCGCCGCCGAGCGTCCGCTCACCGGCCTCGAAACGGACCGACAGCGGACCATCGAACGGCTGGCGACCGGTGACCTCAAGCTCGTCTCCCGGTCTCACCCCGAGCTCACCCAGGTAGCGCAGCATCTCCGAGTCGGAATCGGAGATGCGGACGAAGGTCCCGCGCTGGCCGGGAACCATCTCGCTGAGCCGCATCGTCCTGCCCTCTTCGATCTCGAGGTCCGCGCTCGGGATCGGGTCGCCGTGCGGGTCATGGGTTGGGTGCCCGAGGTGACGGGCGATCAGGTCCTCGAGCTCTTCGGAGATGACGTGCTCGAGCACCTCCGCCTCGCGGTGGACCCGGTCCCAGGGCATCCCCAGATAGGCGAGGAAGCTCTCGATCAGACGGTGGTGCCGCATCACCTCGAGCGCCGCCCGCCTGCCGTCGGCGGTCAGCACGACTCCCCGGTAGGGCTTGTAGGCGACGAGCCCGCGCTCGCCCAGCCCCTTCGCCATCGCCGAGCCGGTCGCCGCGGAGACCCGGAGCCGCTCCGAGAGCGCCGTTGTGGAAACCGGGCCGCCATCGCGAAGCTCGAGAGCGTAGACGGCCTTGAGGGCGTCCTCCGTCGCCGCCGTCAACTCCGCCTTCGCCTGCTTGTTCCTTCTCCTCGTTGAAGCCAAGCTCCCCACCCTTCTCGCCAGGGCCTGAATCCGAGTTCACTTAATCCACAAGATGAATTTTGACAGTAGCAAACTTCTGCGCATGCTCCTAGAATCGGTGTCGATGGCCGACCCGGCGCCCGCAGTCGAGCTAGACGCCCAGTACCGCGCGATGCGCGAGGAGGCGGGCCTGGTCGAGCGTCCGCAGATCGCCGCGATCGCCGTCAGCGGCCCGGACGCGGCCGAGTTCCTGCAGGGGCAACTGACCAACGACGTCGAGGCCCTCGAGACCGGCGGCGGCTGCTACGCGGCGCTGCTCGACCGCAAGGGGCACGTGCAGGCCGACATGCGGGTCCTTCGCACCGGCTCCGGCGAGTTGCTGCTGCTGACCGAGGCCGAGGCCGCGCCCGGCCTGGTGGGCCGCCTGGGCACCTACAAGGTGGGGCGCGAGGTCGAGATCGCCGACCGCGGCGGCGAGCTCAGCGCGGTCTCGCTGCTCGGCCCCCGCTCGGCCCAGCTGGCGGGCGCCGAAGGCCTCGGCCCCGAGCACGCCCACCGCGAGGTCTCGCCCGGCGCGGTGCCGGCGCGCGCGGTCGCGACCGACCTCGGCGTCGACCTGCTGCTCGAGCCCGGCCTCGTATCCGAGCTGCAGCGAGCGCTGCTCGCGGCGGGCGCGGAGCTGGCCGGCGCCGACGCCGCCGAGATCCTGCGCATCGAGATGGGCCGCCCGCGCTTCGGCCGCGAGCTCGGCCCCGCGACGATGCCCGCCGAGGCCGGCATCGTCGAGCGCGCCATCGACTTCGAGAAGGGCTGCTACATCGGCCAGGAGCCGGTTGCCAGGCTGCACTACAGGGGGCGACCCAATCGCACGCTGCGCGGACTGCGGCTGGCCGGGCCCGCCGAGCCCGGCGCCGCGATCAGCTCCGCCGAGAAGCGGCTGGGCGAGGTCGGCAGCGCCTGCATATCCCCCGCGCTCGGCCCGATCGCGCTCGCGATCGTGCGCCGCGAGGCGGAGCCCGGCGACACGGTCTCGGTCGCCGGCGGCGGCGAGGCCGAGGTCGTCGAGCTGCCCTTTCGCGGGCAGCCAGACGCATAGAGGGCTGATGGGTGTTCCCGACGCCCGCGGATGACGCCTGGATAGCTTCGCCTGACACACCCGGCGGGCTCGCCCGTACTGACCGGTACGGGCTTCGCCCGCCGTGCGCGTCGGCCTCGCTCCCAGGCGCCCCCGCGCACGCCGCTGAACCCCATCAACCCTCTCGGCGACCGCCCCCTCCAGCGGTCGGCCGCCCCTTGGGTTAGATTCCCCCGGCTATGAGGAGGGGCAGAGCGCTGATTGCGGTCTCGGTCACCCTCGCGGCGGTGGGCCTGACCGCCTGCGGCGGCGAAGACTTCGAGAACGAGCCCAGGCCCCCGATCACGCTCGAGGTCAGCATCCAGGTCTCGAACGACGACCTCACAGTCTCCCCGGCCGAGTTCGGCGCCGGGATCGCCAACTTCACCGTCGTCAACCTCGGCGCCGCCCCGACGAGCGTCGAGGTGGACGGCCCCACCGCCGGCGAGACGCCGGAGATCGCGCCGGGGACGAGCGGCGTGCTGAAGATGGAAATGGAGCCCGGCGACTACGAGGCGATCGCGCTCGACATCGACGAGCCCTTCGCCTTCGAGGTCGGCCCGGCGGGCGAGTCGGCCAGCAACGACCTGCTGCTGCCCTAGCTTCCGCCGGTCCGAGCGCGCGAGCGCAGCGCCAGCTCCAGCTCGAAGCGGGCATCCGGATCGTCGAGCTGGTCCCCGAGCAGCTCGCGCAGCTGGGCCAGGCGGTAGCGGGCGGTCTGGGGGTGGACGTGCAGCGCCCGGGCCATGGCCGCGGCGTTTCCGCGCTCGGACAGGTAGGCCAGCGCGGTCCGCTCCAGCCGCTCGCGCGCCTTCGGGGTGAGAGCGGCGAAAGAGGCCAGCCGGCGCCCCTCGATCTGGGAGACGAGCGGCCGCGCCTGCATCAGCACCAGCTCACCGAGGTGCGCCTCGGCCCGGACCAGTCCCTCGGCCGGGAGCTGGCCCGACTCCAGCGCGCGCAGGGCCACCAGCGCCATCGCCCACGAGCTTCGAGCCTCGGCGGGTGGCCCACCGGGGCCGATCGCCCCGGGAACCCGGACCAGCGCGCGCTGCAGCTCGGCGGGCCGCCCTGGTCCCTCGGGGTCGGGCACCAACGCGCAGCCCGCGCCCTCGAACGGCGCCGTCAGCACGTCGGCGGGAAGGCGGGAGGCGAGGGCCTGCAGCTCGTGCTGAGGACAGGCCAGCGCGGCGAGGCTCCGCGGCGGGGACCAGTCTGCGAGCCTGGCGCTGGCGCGGATGTCGGGCTCCTCCGCGGGGGGGTCGCGCAGGATCAGCAGCGCCAGCTCGCGGCGGCGGCGCTGGCGGGCACTCTCGCGCCGGGTTCGCGCCTCGTCGTAGCCCTCGACGGAGTCGGCCGAGAGCTCGTCTATGTAGGCGAAGATCGACTCGGCCAGCACGCTCAGCTCGGCCGGCCCAGCCCCCGCGGCCTGGGCGGCGGCGGCGACCCGCCGCCAGGCGACGCGCGCCCCGATCCGGTAGGCCGAGAGCAGCGAATCGAGCGTGCGGCCCTGGTTCAGCTCGCCGCGCCCCAGCTGCAGGTAGACGTCGCGGCCGGCCTCGCGGCCGGCGTCGGGGTTGCGGATCAGCTCCAGGAACTGGCGCAAGGCCTCACCCACGCCGACCCGCAGCCCGCGGCCGAAGGCCCCCTCGAGCGGCCGCTCGTACTCGGGGACCTCGCGCCCGACCGTGGCCACTATCTCGGCGCTGATCGCCGGCAGCTCCGGCTCGATCGCGTCGGCGAGCCGTAGGGGCACCTGGCGCCAGGGATCGCTGTCGATCGGGGCGGCGTCTACTCGCTCTTTTGTCACTTGATTAATAAAAACTGCCGAAAATACTTGGCCTGTACGCTAAATCATTCTCACCCCGCACGCGTAGATTGACCGCCGGTGGGACATGAGCTCGAAATGACCAGGGCCGAGAAGTCCTTCAACCTGGCGGGCGTGATCATCCCCTTCCTCGGGGTGATCGCCGCCGTGGTCATGCTCTGGGACCAGTTCGTGAGCTGGCGCGACCTCGCGATCATGGCCGTGATGTACGTGATCACCGCAGGCGGCATCACCATCGGCTTCCACCGGCTGCTGACCCACCGCTCCTTCAGCACACCAAAGTGGCTCGAGTACGGCTTCGCGACCTTGGGCTCGATGGCGGTGCAGGGGCCGGTGATCGCCTGGGTCGCCGACCACCGCAAGCACCATGCGCACTCAGATCAGGAGGGCGACCCCCACAGCCCCCACACCGGCCACGGTGACGGCGTCGCCGGCGTCCTGCGCGGGCTCTACTACGCGCACGTCGGCTGGCTCTGGGACGACTGGGGTCGCGCCGACTGGCGCAAGTACGCCCCCGAGCTCTGCGAGGACCGGGGCTACGTCGCGATGAGCCGCGTCTACGTGCCCTTCGTGCTGCTCACCTTCGGGCTGCCGGCGCTGATCGGCTACCTGCTGACCGGGACGGCGATGGGGGCGCTGACCGGGTTCATCTGGGGCGGCCTCGTCCGCATCTTCTTCGTCCACCACGTGACCTGGTCGATCAACTCCGTCTGCCACTTCACCGGCAGGCGCCGCTTCGAGACCGACGACGAGTCCACCAACGTCTTCTGGCTGGCGCTGCCCTCGCTGGGCGAGGCCTGGCACCACAACCACCACGCCTTCCCCCGCTCGGCCGTCCACGGCCTCGGCCGCTGGGAGCTGGACCCCTCGGCCTGGGTGATCTCGGGGCTGGAGCGGGTCGGGCTGGCACGCAACGTCGTCCGCATCGCCCCCGAGCGCCAGGCCGCCCGCCTGGTGGACGGCGGGGACGCCGCGGCTCACCGCCAGGCGACGAAAACCGTCAACGGGAACGGCGCCGCGCCCGCGGACGACGGTGTCCCCGCGGCGGCCGCCCCCGAGCGCGTCGGCTGAGCCGCCGCGCCGGATTACTCCGGCTCGGCGGACTCCACCAGCGACTCGACCCGCTCGAGGCGGGCGCGGACTCCCTCGACCATCTCGTCCAGCGTCGCCCGGGCCTTGTCGGAGCTGGTCTTGATGCCGGTCAGCGTCGAGCGGATCGCCTGCGCCTGCTTGAGGCAGAAGACGGCCTCCTCGGCGGCGTCGCGCACCGCCACGGGGTCGACGGTGAGGTCGCGATCGCGGACCATCGCGACACGCGCCGCCGCGAGGCGATAGGCGACCTCGAGGGCGAGACCCTCGGGCTCGTCGCGGTCCACGGCGACGATCAGCTTGTTGCCCTCGTACTCCGTCAGCGTCTCGCGGCCCGAGGGGACGCGCTCCTCGCCCGCGACCACCAGCACCCCGAATGATGCGGCGCGCGCCGCCATCGCCTCGTTCAGCTCGCGCCAGGCGTCGTTCTTGGACAGCTTATTGTCCTTGGCCTCGAAGACGATGCGCCCCGACGCCGGTCCCGAGGCGGCACCGAGCTCGACCAGCGTGTCGCCCTTCTTGCCGCCGCCCTCGGCGCCCTCGGCGCCCGTATGCGAGGAGGAATCCCCGCGCGTCGCCGCGATCCGCTCCAGGGCGCCGTCCACGCGCTCCTCGAAGGACCGCCCCTTGCGGGTGCCCGCGTGCTCGGCCGCCTCCAGCGCCTCGCGCCCCTGCTCCAGCCCCGTCAGCTCCGCGGCCTGGGAGAGCAGCCTGTCGAGCTTCTCCTCCAGCTTCTGGTCGCGCGCGTCCTGGTCGTCCTTGCGCTCGCGCGCCCAGTTGCGGAGCGTCGCCAGCATCGGCGCCAGCGGGTTGCGATCGTCCTCGGCCGCCAGCCTGCGCATGAACTCCTCGTCGCGCTCCTCCAGCATCCGCTTGATCTGGGCGTGAACGGCGCCCTCGCGGTCCTCTCCGAAGACGGCCGCGATCTGCTCGGCCAGTTCCCCGCTGTGGGCGTCCAGGGCCGAGCCGAGGGCGCCGGGGGCCTCCTCGCTGCCGAGCGCGCGCTGCAGGTTCTCCTCGATGCGCTGCACCGCCTCCTCGTTCTTGCGCTCCATCGACTCCCGGTGGGCGTTGGTCAGTTGCTCGAACTCACGGCGCACGTAGTCCACCTCGACCGCGCTGTCCTCGCGGTCGAGCACGCGGGCGCCGATCTCGATCGCCCGCCCGACCGTGGCCCCGGGCTCCTCCCCGGCCTCGGCGCGCTCGCGCACCACCCGCGCGGTGCCCGAATCGGCGATCTCCAGCCGCTCGATCACGATCCGGTCCTCTACGAGACGCACGGATGCGTCCCCTGCGGCGTCGGGCTCGAGCGGGAGCTGTGGTTTCTCGGAGGCTTCCATCGGACCTGCGAAGGTAGTCGCAGGCCGAGACGGAAAGCTGACGTCAGGCGGCCGGGCGCCCCGTCCCGCGCGGACGTGACTGCGCGGCGCCGGGGGCGTCGACGGCGACCAGCAGTCCGAAGATGGTGTGCACCATCAGGCTCAGCCGGTGAAAGCCCGAGCCCTCGAGCGAGGGCCGCTTGGAGACGACGCTGTGGAGGGGCGGCGCCTGCGCCGCCGGATGTCGTGTCTGCTCGGGGGATTCCACCGTCGCTCCGGGTAGTGATCGTGCGCAGCGCCCCGCGGCTTGAAAGCTCGGCCCGAGGTTGGGCGAAACGTCGCGGGCGGCCCCCTGCGACGCGCTCGCAGTACGATGCGCTCGCCCGCAACTGACCTTCGGAGGGATTGACTTGGCAGTAGAGATCGCAGACGTATCCAAGCTGGACGTGCAACCCGGGGAGCTGCCCGAGAAGATGGCGGCCTGGGTGATCAGGCAGGAACGAGAGGGGGAGCCCAAGGACGCCATGCAGGTCGAGGAGATCGACGTGCCGCAGCCAGGCGCCTTCGAGGTGATCGTCCGGGTGATGGCGGCGGGGGTCAACTTCAACAACGTCTGGGCCTCCCTCGGCAAGCCGGTCTCGGTCTTCAGCTACGGCGACCACCCCGAGCACGGGCACCACATCCCCGGCTCCGACGCCTCCGGCGTCGTTTGGAAGGTCGGCGAGGGCGTGACCAGGTGGAAGCCCGGCGACGAGGTCGTGGTCCACTGCAACCAGGCCTCCTACGAGGACGTCGAGGTCCACGGCCTTGACCCGATGGCCGCCCCGTCGCAGGAGATCTGGGGCTACGAGACCACCTGGGGATCGTTCGCCCAGTTCACGAAGGTCCAGGCCCAGCAGCTGCTGCCGAAGCCCGCGAACCTCTCCTGGGCCGAGTCGAGCGCATACGGGCTCACCTACTTCACCGCCTACCGGATGCTGATGGACCAGTGCAGGCTGCAGGCGGGCCACAACGTGCTGATCTGGGGCGCGGCCGGCGGCCTCGGGGTGTTCGCCGTCCAGCTCTGCAAGGCCGCGGGCGCCAACGCCGTGGGCGTCGTCAGCTCGGCCGAGAAGGGCGAGCTGGTGAAGCAGCTCGGCGCCGTCGACTACATCGACCGCAACGAGTTCGCGGGGATGATGCGCAAGGGAGGCGAGACTCCCGACGAGGAGAAGGCGCGCTTCAAGGTCAGCCGCGACTTCGCCAAGTCGGTGAAGGGGATTCTCGGCGACGCCCCCGACATCGTCTTCGAGCATGTCGGCCAGGCGACCTTCCCGACCTCGGTCTTCTGCGTGAAGCCGTTCGGCAAGGTCGTGATCTGCGGCGCCACCTCGGGGTACACGCTCGATTTCGACGTGCGCTACCTGTGGATGAAGCAGAAGCAGATCATCGGCTCGCACTTCGCCAACGCCTATGAGTGCATGCGGGCCAACCAGCTCATGGCCGAGGGCAAGATCCAGCCCGTGCTGTGGCAGGTGATGGGCTTCGACGGCGTCGCCGAGGCGCACCAGCTCCTGCACGAGAACAAGCACCTGGGCAAGATCTCGATCCTCGTCGGCGCCGCCTCCGAGGACGAGGGCAGGCGGGAGGACGGACCGGGAGCGATCCGCGCGGAGGTGGGGGCATGACGGTGACCGCGCATTGCCCTGCAGGGAGATGGGCGTGAGCGCCCCCGGACGGCGGAGCCGGAGGAGGCGCGACTGATCATGGAGGTCTGCTACATCGACTGGCACGTCCACCCCTTCCGGGCCGAGCGCTGGTTCGAGGCCTGGGAGCCGGGCGCGGCGCGCGCGATGGCCTTCGGCGCCAAGTCGTGGTCGCTGACGCGCTCGACCGACGACCCGCTGCTGTTCAGGCAGGCCTCGGCCTGGGACGACCGCTCCGACTTCGACCGCTACTGGTACTCGGACGAGGTCTCCGCGATCCGCGAGCAGGCGCTCAACTACTACAACAAGCCGCTGCTGCCGAGCTGGCACTCGCTCGTCGCCGGCGAGTGAACGCGGCCCCCCCGGGGGCCGCGGGTCCCGCGGCGCCGCGCCTGTGCGACTTCGGCGCCCGCGGCGTGTTCATGGTGTGCCCATGACCCGCGCAAGACCGACGCTCGCCGCCGTCCTGGCGCTGGCCGCGCTCGCGGCTCTCGCCCCCGCCGCCGAGGCGAAGGTCTCGATCGGCTACGCGAAGGGGGTGCTGACCGTGCAGGGCGGCGACTCCCGTGAGCGAGTCGAGGTCCGCTGCGGCGCCGATGAGAACGTCCGCGTCAACGGCAGGAGCCCCGCGGGCGGGCCGGTGGCCTGCACCCAGGTGGCCGAGGTGAACGCCTCGATGGGAGGCGGCGACGACGTGGTCGACTTCTCGGCGGTGCGCTCGCAGTTCGGGCGGGCGAAGTTCGGGGGCTTCGGCGTCGGCACCGGGGTCGCCGGGGTGCTCGGCGACGGCGACGATCGCTACATCCCGAGCTCCGTCGCCTTCAACCTCGTCGAGGGCGAGGCCGGCGCCGACGAGATCAAAGGAGGCGGCGCCCGCGACGTGATCAGCGGCGGCCGCGGCGACGACGTGCTCTCCGGCCGCGCCGGCCGCGACACGATCCGCGGCAACGCCGGGGACGACCGCGCTTCGGGCGGCGCCGGCGCGGACATCCTCGCCGGCAACGCCGGCGAGGACCGGCTGGGCGGAGACGGCGGCGACGACCTGCTGGGCGGCGGCACGGGCATGGACCGGCTGCGCGGTGGCGCCGGACGCGACCTCCTTTTCGGTGGCGCGGGCATGGACATCCTCAAGGGCGGCTCCGGCCGCGACAAGGAGGTCCAGGATCCGGAGTGAGGCCCTTGCTCACCCGGGTTCCCCATCAGTCGGGACGCTGGCGGCCGCCTCAGTCAGTCGCAGCCGCTGCGCGGCTGCTCCGGAGAGAGCGGCCTTGCGTCCCCATCAGTCGGGACGCTGGCGGCCGCCTCAGTCAGTCGCAGCCGCTGCGCGGCTGCTCCGGAGAGAGCGGCCTTGCGTCCCTCAGTGCTGCTCCAGCGGGGCCATCGTCAGACCGGCGTCGGAGAGCTGCTCCCAGTAGAGCTCGGCGGTCTCCCTGGGGCCGGTCCAGACGGCGGCGCGGCCCGAGTTGTGGATGCGGTCGGCGATCGAGTAGCCCTGCTCGATGTTGACGCCCGGGATCACGCGCGCCAGCGTCTGGGCGACGTGATCGAAGGTGTTGTGGTCGTCGTTCAAGACGATCACCATCCAGTTGCCGCCGAGGCCAGACTCGGGGCCGGCTGAGCGCGGCCTCTCGACCGTCGTCGTGCCACCCATCGAGTCCAAAGTACAGTGGATCGCGTGAGCGCCCGAAACGTGCCTTGCGGCCTTCGCCGGCATGGCTTCGTCATCAGGCCGCGGCTGTAGCGGCCCGACAGCCGCTCAGAAGGGGTTGGGAACCCGGATCGAGACGTTGTCGAAGACGCCGGCGACACCGCTGCCCGAGCCCGCGCCCTTGACGCCCGCGGTGACGACGCTGCGGCGGCCGTCGGGCTGGCTGTTGCCCGTGTCGGTCACCGAGACGACGAGCTTGCCGTTGATGCGGGCCGACAGGCTCGTCTCCTCCTTGCCGAAGTCGAAGGCGCGCAGCGCCAGGTCGTTGTGCTTCAGGCCCCGGCGGATGAACTTGCCCTTGCCCGAGCGGAACAGCTCCGGGCCCGACGCCGAGCCGCGCGGGTCGCGGAACAGCTGCCAGTTGCCGGCGAAGGGCCGCACCCGCAGCTCGTAGCCCGAGTTCTCGCTGGAGCGGACCGAGACGCCGACGAAGGCCTTCTTGCGCTGCTTGCCAGGGGTCGATCCCGCGAGCATCCCCCGAGCCAGGATCTCGGTGTCGGCGCGGACGTCGCTGGAGTCGGCCACGACCGAGCTGCGGTAGGCGCAGTGGTTGGTGCCGGCGCCGACCTTGACCTGCATCGACTTGCGCTGGCGCCATGTGCGCTCGCACTTGGCGCCCAGGACCTTCTGGAAGGCGAGCACGTCGGCCTGGCTGGAGAAGGCGTAGAAGGCGACCGTGACCGGGCCCGCCTGCGCGGGAGCGGCGGCGAGCGCGAGGGTCGCGCCGAGGGCGATCAGGGCTGTCGGCTGCTTGCGCATGGATGCAGGGCGATCCGGCCTGAGGGTAGCCGGGCCACCCCACGGGATTGCAACAACACCCCTCAGGGGCGATCGTTGCGGTGCGTCACACCCCGGCGCGGCCGACGCCGCTTACCATTGGCGCCATGAGCGAGCACCGCCTAGCCGAGCGGGACCGCCCGTGGATGATGCGCACCTACGCCGGGCACTCGGACGCCCGGCGCTCGAACGAGCTCTACAGGCGCAACCTGGCGAAGGGCCAGACCGGCCTCTCGGTCGCCTTCGACCTGCCCACCCAGACCGGACATGACCCCGACCACGAGCTCGCCCGAGGCGAGGTCGGAAAGGTGGGCGTCTCGGTCGTCAACAAGGGCGACATGCAGCAGCTACTCGAGGGGATCCCGCTCGGGGAGATGAACACCTCGATGACGATCAACGCCACCGCCGCCTGGCTGCTCGGCCTTTATGTGACCGTCGCCGAGGAGAGCGGGGTCGAGCGCTCCGCCCTGGCGGGGACGACCCAGAACGACATCATCAAGGAGTTCCTGGCGCGCGGCACATACGCCTTCCCGCCCGGCCCCTCGATGCGGCTGATCGCCGACACGGTCGCCTTCACGGTCAACGAGATCCCGAAGTGGAACCCGATCAACGTCTGCTCCTACCACCTGCAGGAGGCGGGGGCGACCCCCGTGCAGGAGGCCGCCTACGCGCTCTCGACCGCGATCGCGGTGCTCGACGCCGTCAGGGCCCGGGGCCAGGTCTCCGACTCGGACTTCCCGAAGGTGTTCGGGCGCATCTCCTTCTTCGTCAACGCAGGCGTGCGCTTCATCGAGGAGCACGCGAAGCTGCGCGCGATGTCTCGGATCTGGAAGCAGATCGGCCGCGAGCGCTACGGCGTCACCGAGGAGAAGCTGCTGCGGCTGCGCTACGGGGTCCAGGTCAACTCCCTCGGCCTGACCGAGGCCCAGCCCGAGAACAACGTGCCGCGGATCGTGCTCGAGGCCCTGGCCGTGACGCTCGGCCGCGACGCCCGCGCCCGCGCGATCCAGCTGCCCGCCTGGAACGAGGCCCTCGGCCTGCCCCGGCCCTGGGACCAGCAGTGGAGCCTGCGAATCCAGCAGATCCTGGCGATGGAGACCGACCTGCTCGAGTACCCGGACATCTTCGAGGGCTCGGTGGTCATGGACGGGCTCGTAGAGGAGCTGATCGAGGGCACCAGGGCCGAGATGGAGACCGTCGCCGAGCACGGCGGCGCGGTCGAGGCGGTGCCCTACATGAAGGCCCAGCTCGTCGAGTCGAACCGCGAGCGCGTCGCCAGGATCGAGCGCGGCGAGATCACCGTCGTCGGCCAGAACGAGTTCACCGAGTCCGAGGACTCGCCGCTGACCACGGGCGAGGGCGGGGGCATCCTCACCCCAGACCCCGAGGTCGAGCGCGAGCGCATCGCCGCCCTGGAGCGGTGGCGGGCCGGTCGCGATCAGGCCGCCGTCGACGCGGCCCTGGCCGAGCTGGCCAGCGCCGCGGCGGACGAGTCGGCGAACATCATGCCCGCGACGATCGCCGCCGCCAGGGCCGGCGCCACCACCGGTGAGTGGGCGGGCGCGCTGCGCGAGGCCTTCGGGGACTACCGCGCCCCGACCGGGGTCGGCGGCGCGGCAGGCGGCGCGGGAGTCAACGGCGAGCTGCTGGACGCGGCGCGGGCGCGGGTCGAGGCGGCCAGCACGGAGATCGGCCACCCGATCAGGATCCTGGTCGGCAAGCCGGGCCTCGACGGGCACTCGAACGGGGCCGAGCAGATCGCGGTGCGGGCGCGCGACGTCGGCATGGAGGTCGTCTACCAGGGGATCCGCCTCACCCCCGAGGAGATCGCCGGCTCGGCGATCGAGGAGGACGTGGACGTCGTCGGGCTCTCGATCCTCTCCGGATCCCACCGCGAGCTGGTGCCGCGCGTGGTCGAGCTGCTCCGCGCCGAGGGCGTCGAGATCCCCGTCGTCGTCGGCGGCATCATCCCGCCCGCCGACGAGGTCGCGATGAGGGACGCCGGCGTCGCCGCCGTCTACACGCCGAAGGACTTCGAGCTGAACAGGATCATGTCCGAGATCGCCGACCTGGTCGCCGAGCGCGCTAAGACGCCGGCGTCGGGGGCGAGCGCCTAGGGCTCCCAGGTTGCGGGCGCAGGCGGGGGCCGCGTCGGGTGCTGATTCGCCGATCGGCCACAGCGCCCGTCCGCCGTCCAACCGGGCGGCTGCATACGCACCCTCCCGCGGCCCCCGCCCGCGCAGCAACGCCCGAGCCCGAGGGACTTGCGCGCCAGGATGCCGTCGCGCGCTCGGCACCGGTCCACGCGAGCTTCAGGGACGTGGCGACCTTGAGAGCTGCACCCGGCGGATCGTGGCGGGGCCGGGGGCCGCCGTGCGAGCGTATGCAGCCGGACTGCGGCCCTCGGACGGCAGCTGCGGCCGATCGGCGAATCAGCGAGGTAGGCGGCCCCCGGCCCCGCCCCGACCCGGACGATGGATCTCTCTCAGCTCTGACGCGCCCTGCCGCTAGCCTGAGGGCGATGAACGAGGAGCTGAACGGCGACAGGGCCGCGTGGCTTCGCTGCTACCGCTGCTGGGCGCGCGACCTCGAGGTCCAGCTCCACTACGACGCGATCCTCAAGGTCGACCCCGAGACGGGCGAGCCCTCCGACCGCCTGGACGAGGTCTCCGACGCCGTAGTGCAGTGCCTGCGCTGCCTCCACGATCAGCCCCACCTGACCGTGCAGGAGGACAGGGTCGTGCCGGTGGAGGACCGCTGGGAGCGGATGGTGGCCGGCACGCCGTGGGTCGCCTCCTGCACGGTCACCGTCGACCAGGACCAGGTCGAGACCTGCTCGGGGGACGGCGCCACCGAATCGCTCACCTACGGCGCCTTCGGCGAGCAGGGCGTGCGCGAGTTCTTCACACACGTCCGCTTCCACAAGCACGACGAGGAGCGGATCATCGTGCACATGCTTGTCGAGCTCTACGCGCGCTCGACCGAGGAGGCCACCGAGGTGCTGGAGTCGGCCTCGCGAGGCGTGCTCGAGCTGACCTCGCTGGCCGAGGAGTCACGCCCCCCGGCTCACGCGCAGGACGAGGCGCACTGACAACGCTTGATCCGGTCCTTCCCGCCGCCCTTGCAGCGGTCGCGTGAGCCGCCGCCGTTCATCGTGTCGCGCCCCTTGCCGCCGCTGAGCACGTCGCGGGCGGTGTTCCCGAACAGCAGGTCCACCCCGGCCTGGCCGAAGAGCCTGTCCTTGCCGTCCTCGCCCGCAATGCGATCGTTGCCGGCGCCGCCGTAGACGCGGTCCGCTCCCTTGCCGGCGCAGATCCGGTCCAAGCCGCCGACCGTCGTGTTCGTCAGCGTCGCCGAGGCCGCCGGCGAATCGAGCGCGAGGCCGCCACCGAAGGCGGTCGAGCCGCCCTGGGCCGAGTTGCCGGAGATCGTCGAGGAGCCGATCGCGTGAGACCCGGGGGCCCCGATCCAGATTCCGCCGCCCTCGGCGTCGCCGCCCGCCGCGGCGGTGCTGTCCGCGACGGTGGAGGACTGCAGCGAGAGCAGGCCGTCCTCGACCATGATCCCCGCGCCGGCAGAGACGCCGCCGCCGTTGCGCAGCTCGACGCCCGCGACCGTCACCGTGGGGTCGCCGCTGGGCCCGATGTGCAGCACCCTGTCGGCGCCGAGGCCGTCGATCACGGGCTGGCTGGACCCCTGCAGGGTCAGCGGCGCCACCACTCGAGGTCTCTTCCCGCGGCGTCGTCCTCGCCGGGCCCGCCGAGGCTGAGCTCGTAGGGGTCGTCCAGGCGCGGCAGCTCGATCAGGTCCGCCGCGCCGGTGTCGTTCGCCTCCTGCAGCGCGGCGCGCAGGGTGCACTCGACGGCCGCGCCGGGCGCGATGTCACATGTCCCGTCCAGCGCGAGGTCGGCCTCGTCGTCGCTGCTGCCTACCGTGAACGTGGCGGCCCCTGCGGGCGCCGCGGCGGAGAGGCTCGCGCCCGCCAGGATCAGCGCAAGGGCGAGGCGCTGCACCTACTGCTGGGGCGTGTTCGCGTCGGAGCCCTCGTCCTTGGCGCCCGGCTCCTTGATCGCCTGACCGGCCGCCTTGGCCTTGTCCTTGACGCTGCCCTTGCCCTTTGCGATGTCCTTGAGCTCGTCCAGGTCGCCCTTGAGCGCGTCGGTCCCGCCGCGCTTGTCGACATGTTCCTTGGCCTTGTCGGTGAGCTTCTTGAAGTTGACCATCAGCTCTCCTCTCCTGGGTTCTTTCTGGGGACGAGCACCGCGCGCTTGAACTCGGCGACGAGCGTCCCGTCCTGCTTGTAAACACGAGTATGAACGCGGACTACCCCTCGATCGGGCTTCGAGGACGAAGGTCTGACCTCGAGCACCTCGGACTCGCAGAAGAGCGTGTCCCCGTGGAACACGGGCGCCGGGTGGCTCAGCTCCTCTGTCGCCAGGTTCGCGATCGCCTTGCCCGAGACGTCGCTGACCGACATGCCCAGCGCCAGCGAGTAGACCAACGGCCCGACGACGACGTTCTGGCCCTGCTGGCTCTGCGAGGCGTAGACGTCGTTCAGGTGCAGCGGGTGGTGGTTCATCGTGACCAGGCAGAACAGGTGGTCATCGGCCTCGGTCACGGTCTTGGCCGGCCAGTGCTTGTAGACGGCGCCGACCTCGAACTCCTCCAGGTAGCGCCCGTACTCGTGCGCTCCGGAGGCCTCGCGCTCGGCCTGGTCGGTGCTCAGTTCGTGCTTCTCGTCGCTCATGCTTGGGTCAGTCTCCTTGGCCGGTTTCGGGAACCCCTCCGCTGGCGCGATGCTAGGGGACGGCTTCGCCGTCAGGCGGGCTCCCTGGCGGCCGCGACATCCGGCGCGGCTGGTCGCCCTCAGTGCACCTTGCGGGTGTGCTCGCGTTGCTCGTGCTTGGCGAGCACCTGGGCGATCAGCTTCTGGATCCCCGGGTCGCCGCTGACCTTGATCTGGCCGGCCTCGTAGGCCTCGCGGTAGTGCTTGGCCTTGCCGTCGGCGGCGAGCTCGTTGAAGTGGGAGCGCGGCATCTCGACGGTGACGCGAGCGTCGTCGGCCAGGCCCTTCGAGATCTCCGGGCCCGGCACTGCGACCCTGAACATCTGCACGTCGCCGCGACCGCGCAGGTCGAGCTGGAAGACGAGCTTCAGGTTGGCGAGCGCCGGCACGTCGGCCTGGAAGCGCTCGACCGCGGTCGCGATCAGCTCCTGGGTGGAGGCCACGAGAAACACGCTATCTCAGCGGCGCTCAGGGAGCTTGGGGCTCGGCGCCGAGCTCGTAGCCCTGCGCCTCGTAGCCGGAGACGATGCCGCGGAACTGCTCGCGGAAGTCGGCGAGCTGTGGTGCCAGCAGCAGCAGCAGCGAGGCGATGTCGTCGGACTCCACGGCCCCCTTGGCGTCGGTGAGCAGGTCGCTGGCGCTCGACATCGCCGAGGCGAGCGCGTTGTGGACCGTCGCGACCTCCTCGGGCGGCTCGATCTCCTCGAGGCGGGCGACGATCTCGTCGAACTGCTCTACGACCTCGCCGATCACCGGCGCGGCCTCGGCCAGCGAGTCCACGCTCAGCAGCTCGGCCGCGAGCCTGCTCTCGCGCTGGACCCTGGCGACGAGCGCCTTCATCTCCAGCACGTACTGGGCCTTGGTCAGCCTGTCGGAGAGGTCGTCGGTCTCGCTGCAGCCCGAAGCGGCGCCGGCGGTGACCGAGACGGCCACCGCCAGCGCCACGACCGCGAGGCGGGCTGATCTCACGAATTCACCCGCCGGTTCGGGCTAGGGGGCCGCCGAGAACGTGATCGTGTCCAGGGACACGAACAGGTTGTTGCAGCCCGTCGAGGTGACCTCGCCGTTCGCCTCGACCCCGATCGTGCACTCGGTTGAGAAACCGGAGGTCGTCGCGGTCGAGATGTCCTTGGCGGGCCGAACCCCGGTCGGCAGCGTGAAGGCCGGCAGGTTGTCGGTCCCGCTGGCCATGTTGCCACGCAGGTGGACGATCCCGAGCGCGTCCTTGCCGTACTCCGGCGCGGGAATGCCGCCGGCGGCGCTCCAGCCGTTGGTGAAGCCGCTGACGGCCGTGTAGGTCAGCTTCTTGACCTTCGCCTCGGTCACGGCGCCACCGGCGATCTTGGCCTCGGTCACGGCGCCACCGGCGATCTTGGCCTCGGTGACAGCGTTGTTGGCCAGCTTGTTCGCGGTCACGGCCTTACCCGCGATGTTCTTCGTCTTGACGGAGTTCTTGCCCAGCTTCACAGCGGCGAACGCGCCCCCGCCGAGGGCCAAGAAGACGGCGATGGTCGCCATCACGTTCGCGTAGTTCAACTTGCTTGCAATCATGCTCTGCCCACTCCCTTTCCCGTAGCGATTTGTGAGTCAAATCTTGTTCCGCTCCAGCAGCTTCTTGCCGATCACCATGCGCTGGATCTCCGAGGTTCCCTCGCCGATCAGCAGCAGCGGCGCATCGCGATAGAGCCGCTCGATCTCGTACTCCTTCGAGTAGCCGTAGCCGCCGTGGATGCGGAAGGAGTCCTCGACGCACTCCACGCCAGTCTCGGAAGCTAGGAGCTTCGCCATCCCGGCTTCGAGGTCCGAGCGCTCGCCGGCGTCCTTCATGCGCGCCGCCTTGCGGGTGACCAGGCGGGCGGCCTCGATCTTGGTCGCCATGTCGGCGAGCTTGAACAGGATCGCCTGGTGCTGGGCGATCGGCTTGCCGAAGGTCTTGCGCTCCTGGCTGTAGCGGAGCGCCAGCTCCAGGGCGCGCTGGGCGATTCCGACGCCGCGAGCGGCGACGTTGACCCGGCCGACCTCGAGCGCGTCCATCATCTGGCTGAAGCCCTTGCCGACTCCGTCGGGGCCGCCCAGGATGCGGCTCTCGGGACAGCGGTAGCCGTCGTAGACCAGCTCGGTCGACTCGACGCCCTTGTAGCCCATCTTCTTGATCTTGGGCGGGATCTCGAGACCCGCGAAGTCGCCGCTGTTCTTCTCGGCCCAGGGCTCCTTCTCGGTGATGAAGCAGGTCATGCCCCTGTGGGGCGGGTCGGCATTCGGGTCGCTCTTCATGAGCACGAACACGACCCCGGAGCCAAGGCCGTTGGTGACCCACATCTTCTGCCCGTCGAGGACCCAGTGATCGCCGTCCTGCTTGGCGGTGGACTTGATGCCCTGCACGTCGGAGCCGACCTCGGGCTCCGAGAGCGAGAAGGCGGCGCGGATCTCGCCGGTCGCCATCTTCGGCAGGAAATGCCGGCGCTGCTCGTCGGTCCCGAACTTCATCAGCAGGTAGGAGCCGATGAAGTGCGTGTTGACGACGCCCGAGATCGAGATCCAGCCGCGGCTCAGCTCCTCGACGATCAGCGCGTAGGTCGCGAGGTCGAGGCCCATGCCCCCGTACTCCTCGGGGATCGTGACCCCGAACAGCCCTAGCTCCTTCATCTGCTCGACGATCGGCTCGGGGAACTTGTCCTCGGCGTCGTACTCCTCGGCATTCGGGATGATCTGCTCGTCGACGAACTGATGGACCATCTCGACGATCGCCTTCTGGTCGTCGGTCAGCCCGTCGACGCCGGCGGGGTTGCTCTCGGTGCTCGCGGTGGCTACGGCCATGGCTCCTTCTCGATCTCGATTGGGCGATGCTGGGCGCCCTCGGGCACGGGATCCGCAGGATAGGGGAGCCGCCTGGCTGCGCCCGCAACTCAGAGCAGCCAGGAGTACTGCTTCGACTCCCAGTCGGGGCCCTCTCGCTGATAGAAGCGGTGGGCGTCGGCGCGCGCGACCCCGCTGTCCAGCTCCAGGTGCGTCGCGCCGCGCTCGCCGCCCCACTCCCTGGCCGCGTCGAGCAGCGCCTCGCCGACTCCCTGGGAGCGGTGCGCCGGGCTGACGGCGAGGTCCTCGACCCAGCAGCGCAGGCCGTAGCGGACCGAGTCGAGGTCGAGGTAGGCGCTGCAGAAGCCGAGCAGCTCGCCGCGGCGCTCGGCGACCAGCAGGGTCGAGCCCTCACCGGCGATGGTCGCGGCGATCGCCTCGCGGGCGTGTCTCGTGTCCCAGCCGGGCGGCAGCGAGCCGGGAGGCGCGAACAGCCACTCGTACATGCCGAGCACGCGCTCGACCTCCTCTGGCAGCGCCGGGCGGACCGTGGACACGTGCCGCACGCTAGCGTTCCGTCGACCGGAACTGCAACCAGGAGACCGATGAGAAGCCCCCGAGACTTCCTGAAGCCGAAGGCGATCGGCGCGCCCGAGCCCCTGCGCGAGATCCCCGTCAAGCCGTCGCGAATGATCCATTTCTTCGACGCCTCCAACGAGAAGATGGCGGCGAAGGTCCCCGACATGTCCAAGCAGGCGGACGTGCTGCTGGGCAACCTCGAGGACGCCGTCACCGTGGACAACAAGGAGGCCGCTCGCGAGGGCCTGATCGAGGCCGCGAAGGCGACCGACTTCGGCGAGACCGCGCTGTGGACGCGGGTCAACTCGCTCGAGAGCCCCTGGGTGCTGGACGACGTTACCCGGCTCGTGACCGAGGTCGGCGACAAGCTGGAGGTGATCATGGTCCCCAAGGTCGAGGGCCCCTGGGACATCCACTACATGGACCAGCTGCTGGCCCAGCTCGAGGCCAAGGCCGGCCTCGAGCGGCCGCTGCTGCTGCACGCGATCCTGGAGACCGCGCAGGGGGTGACCAATCTGGAGGACATCGCCACGGCCAGCCCGCGCATGCAGGGCATGAGCTTCGGCCCGGCCGACCTGGCGGCGTCCCGGCGCATGAAGACGACGCGCGTGGGCGGCGGCCATCCCGGATACCGCTCGATCGAGGACCCGGACCCGGACAACCCGGACGCCGAGCGCGCGAGCTACCAGCAGGACCCGTGGCACTACTCGATCGCCCGCATGGTTGACGCTTGTGCGGGCGCCGGCATCCTCCCCTTCTACGGCCCCTTCGGCGACATCAAGGACACGGAGGGCTGCGAGACCCAGTTCCGGGCCGCCTTCCTGCTCGGCTGCGTCGGGGCCTGGTCGCTGCACCCCGTGCAGATCGAGATCGCCAAGAGGGTGTTCAGCCCGCCGCCGGACGAGGTCCTGTTCGCGAAGAAGGTGCTGGAGGCGATCCCGGACGGCAAGGGCGTCCACATGATCGACGGCAAGATGCAGGACGACGCCACCTGGAAGCAGTGCAAGGTGATGGTGGACCTGGCCGAGATGCTCGCGCGCAAGGATCCGGAGCTGGCCGAGGCCTACGGGATGAAGGCGTAGCCCTGCCTTGGCCAGGGAGTTCAGGTACACCCAGCGCGTCCGCTACCACGAGTGCGACCCGCAGGGCGTCGTCTTCAACGCCAACTACATGGCCTACGTGGACGTCGGCATGACCGAGCTGTGGCGCGAGGTGGGCGGCTACGATGAGATGATCTCGGCCGGCACCGACATGGTCGTCGCCGAGGCCCGGATCCGCTACCTGGCCCCGCTCCGCTTCGACGACGAGTTCGACGTCGTGCTCGCCCTCACCCGCCTGGGCACGACCTCGATGACCACGAACTTCCGGCTGGAGCGAGACGGCGAGGCCACCACCGAGGGCGAGCTCCGCCACGTCTTCGTCCCCGCCAAGGGCGAGGGCACCGCCCCGATCCCCGAGCGCGTGCGCGACGGCCTGGCGGCCTACGCTGCCTCTCCGGCCTGAGGCGGACGCACCTCCCACTGCCGACCAGTCAGCCCAGCTCGGCCCCTCTTGCCGGCGATCACCCTCCGCCTGCCCTGGGCCTGCAGGTCCACCACGAGCTGCGCGACGAGGGTCCGCGGGATCGCGGCCTCGCCGTCCAGAACGCCACGAAGGGCCCGGCCGATGCGAGCCGGGTCCATGACAAGCACCGATGCGGCCCTCGGCGACAGCACCGCCTACCCCCCGGCCACGGCGTGGATCGCGTCCACGATCTGGTCGCCGCTCGAGTCCTTGAGCAGGTAACCGCAGGCGCCCGCGTCGAGGGCGGCGACGACCAGCTTCTCATCCAGCCTTGCGGCGAGCATGACCACGCGCGTTCCAGACGCCGCCGCGCGCACGCGGATGGCCGCGTCGATGCCCGAGGCCCCCGGCACGGCGACATCCATCAGGCAGATGTCCGGGCGCTCCTGCCGTGCGAGCGAGATGGCGCCGTCGGCGTCAGCCGCCTCGCCCACGACCTCGATCCCTGACGCCTCCAGCTACTCGCGCACGCCGCGCCGGAAGAGCGCGTTCTCGTCCACGATCGCGACCCGGGCTCCGGCCCTGCCCTCGGGTGCGGTGGAGCTTCCCAAGCTTCGGGCTAGCCCAGGGCAGGCGCCTCGGGCAGTCGTTCGAGCGACGCCTCGAGCTCGGATTCGGGCATGTCGAGATCCTCCAGCTCCCCGCGCAGGTGGGCGTCGTAGGCCGCCATGTCGAAGTGGCCGTGGCCGCAGACGTTGACCAGGATCACCCGCTCCTCGCCCGCCTGTCTGGCCGCCTCGGCCTCGTCGAAGGCGGCTCGCAGCGCGTGCGCCGGCTCGGGCGCGGGGATGATCCCCTCGCAGCGCGCGAAGCGGACCGCCGCCTCGAAGGCGGCGGTCTGCTTGACGGCGACCGCCTCCACCAGACCCTCCTTGACGAGGGCGCAGAGGCTGGGCGCGTCGCCGTGATAGCGCAGGCCGCCGGCGTGGACGGGCGGTGGCACGAAGTCGTGCCCCAGGGTGTACATCGGCATCAGCGGGGTCATGCCGACGGTGTCCCCGTAGTCGTAGGCGTAGCGGCCGCGGGTCAGCGTCGGGCACGCGGCGGGCTCGGCGGCGAGGAAGCGGGGGCCGGACCCACCGCGGAGCTTGTCGCGCAGGAACGGGTAGGCGATGCCGGCGAAGTTGGAGCCGCCGCCGACGCAGCCGACGACCACGTCGGGGGCCTCGCCGGCCATCTCCATCTGCCGGATCGCCTCCTGGCCGACGACCGTCTGGTGCAGGCAGACGTGGTTCAGCACCGACCCCAGCGTGTAGTTGGTGTCCTCGGCGCCCGCGGCGACCTCGACCGCCTCCGATATGGCGATCCCGAGGCTGCCCGACTCGTGCGCCGCCTGGGAGCGCCCCGCCTCGGTCAGCTCCGAGGGGCTGCGGTGCACGGTCGCGGCCCATGTCTCCATCATCGCCCGGCGATAGGGCTTCTGGTCGTAGCTGACGCCGACCATGAACACCTCGCACTCGAGGTCGAACAGGCGGCAGGCGAGCGCCAGCGCCGAGCCCCACTGGCCGGCGCCGGTCTCGGTGACGAGCTTGCGCACGCCCTCCTGCTTGTTGAAGTAGGCCTGCGGCACGGCCGAGTTCGGCTTGTGGGACCCGGCCGGCGAGACCCCCTCGTACTTGAAGTAGATGTGGGCGGGGGTGTCGAGCTCGCGCTCGAGGCGGCGCGCGCGCAGCAGCGGCGTCGGGCGCCAGAGCCGGTAGATGTCGCGGACCTCCTCGGGGATCTCGATCTCGGGCTCGGCCGAGACCTCCTGGGTGATCAGGCCCATCGCGAAGATCGGGCTGAGGTCGTCCGGCCCGGCGGGCTCCCCGGTCTGCGGGCTGAGCGGCGGCGGAGGCGGATCGCCGGGCAGGTCGGCCAGCAGGTTCACCCACCGCGTGGGGATCTCGTCCTCGCCTAGTAGGAACTTGGTCGTCTCGACCATCGGCTCGATCCTATGCGCACCCGAGGGCCACCGCAAGTCTGTGCTGCCGTCTTCTCCGGGCAGGACCTAGACGAGGCGGAAAGCGAACCGCTGGCGCTTCTGCGAGCAGACCCCGTTGACCGGGAGGTTCGGCATCGAGCAGGTCCAGCCTCGTGGCGGCTTGCGCTTCCTGAGCACGTAGCGCGTATTGCGGCGGGCCGGCTTGCAGCGCATCCTCAGCTTCACCACGCGGTAGTGGCGCTTCCTGAACCTGATGTTCTTGCAGCGCTTGTAGCGGGCGTAGGGGTTGGCCGTGGCCGTGCTCGGCGGCGTGCCGGCAACCGAAACCGAGGCGGCGGTCGCCGGCGAGGCCTTGGCCGGGGGGCCGCCCGTCAATAGAGCCGCGCAGACGCCCGCGGCGACGACGAGGGCGGCGAGCGCGTAGCGAGGCTTGAGAAATCCTGCCGTCATTGAAAGTCCTCCGGTCGTGTCGGTCCCTGAGCTCCCGACGGAGCCGACTTCGGGTGGCTCGCCTCGAACGCCGGGCGGCCGTAGGACCTACTGGATCCTCCGGCCGCCGCGGCCTTCGTACGGCGTTGAACCGGTGCCGCCAGACCCTCTCGCCGTGCTGGTTGATCGGGCAGTTGTCGGTGCCTTCGACAACGTTCGTCAAGCCAGCCTCGATGCTGAGGTAGGTCCCCACCGCGTTGAACGCGGCGCCCTGGTTGGTCGCCCCGAAGCATGTCTTCGGGGACTTGAGGACCTGCAGCAGCGTCGGGTCATGACCGTTGATCGGATTCGGACCCAGGATGCCGCCCGCGGGGGCCGGGGTGCCGATCACGCTCTCGTACTTCGTGTTGGTCGGCACCGGCCAGGCGCTTGCGCCGTGCTTGTCGGCGTTGTTCTTCCAGAACCCTGGCGAGCACCACTCGGAGACCTGCACCGCGGGCAGCCAGCAGAACACGGCGTGGCTGACTCCGGCTCGCTGTCCCCCGTTGTTCAGCGGTGCGAACAGACCGGTGTCGCTCGAGACGCCGGGGTTGTAGGCGTACCAGTTGGTGCCCGTGCCGCCCTTGACGAACACGTCCACGACCACATATCCGGCCGAGGCCGTGAAGTCCAGCGACTTGTCGGCCTTGTAGGTGACGTCGATGCTCCCCTGGCCGCCGTCGACGGGGATGCTGACGTTGGCCGGCGGATCCGGCGCCTCCGGGTCCTCGTCACCGTCGACCGGATTGCCGGCCGAGAGCGGTGGGGCAAGACAGTTTCCCGGCGCCTTCCCCAGAAAGCGATGGCGCACCGTCGGTTGGGTGCCTGGAGGGTCTCGCTCACCTAGCGCCGGCTGTGTACCGCTTGACTGAGCGAACCTGCGTTCAATCGAATGAACGCTACGCGATCACCAAGCGGGCGGCTGCTGCTCAGGCCGGGCCCAGGCGCTGTTTCAGTCCCTCGAGCTGGGCGCTGATCTCCCCCGGAAGGTCGTCGCCGAACTGCGCCAGATGCTCCTCGACCTGCGGGAGCTGGGCGCGCAGGGCCCCGTCGTCCACGCTGAGCAGCTCCGTCAGCGTCTCCGAGGAGATCTCCAGGCCCTCGGTGTTGAGGTCGCCCTCGGCGGGCAGCAGGCCGAGCGCCGAGTCGGCCACCTCGCCCTCGCCGTCGCAGCGGCGGAAGACCCACTCGAGCACGCGGCTGTTCTCGCCGAAGCCGGGCCAGAGGAACTTGCCGTCCTCGTTCTTGCGGAACCAGTTGACGTGGAAGACCTTGGGCAGCTGCGCGCCCTCTCGCCCGCCGAGCGCCAGCCAATGGCCGAAGTAGTCGGCCATGTTGTAGCCGCAGAAGGGCAGCATCGCCATCGGGTCGAAGCGCAGCTTGCCGACCTCGCCGGCCTGGGCCGCGGTCGTCTCCGAGGACATGACCGCCCCGGTGAAGACCGCGTGCTCCCAGTCGCGGCACTCGAACACAAGAGGCACGGTCGTCGAGCGGCGGCCGCCGAAGAGGAAGGCGTCGATCGGGACGCCGGCGGGGTCCTCCCACTCCGGCGCGATCGAGGGGCACTGCGCGGCGGGCGTCGTGAAGCGGGCGTTCGGGTGCGCGGCCGGGTCGTCGGAGTCCGGCGTCCACTCGCTGCCCTTCCAGTCCACGGCGCTGTCCGGCGGCTCGCCGGTCATCCCCTCCCACCAGACGTCGCCATCGGTCTCGGCGCAGTTGGTGAAGATCGTGTTGCGCTCGATCATCGCCATCGCGTTCGGGTTGGTCTTGTAGGAGGTGTTCGGCGCGACGCCGAAGAAGCCGGCCTCGGGGTTGACGGCGTAGAGCGTGCCGTCCTCGCCGAACTTCATCCAGGCGATGTCATCGCCGATCGTCTCGACCTTCCAGTCGGGCAGCGTCGGAATCAGCATCGCCAGGTTGGTCTTGCCGCAGGCCGACGGGAAGGCTCCGGTCGCGTACTTGACATTCCCCTCGGGTGAGGTCAGCTTCAGGATCAGCATGTGCTCGGCCATCCAGCCCTCGTCGCGCGCCATCGCCGAGGCGATCCGCAGCGCGAAGCACTTCTTGCCGAGCAGCGCGTTGCCGCCGTAGCCCGAGCCGAAGGACCAGATCTCGCGCGTCTCGGGGTAGTGGACGATGTATTTGGTCTCGTTGCACGGCCAGGGCACGTCCTCGGCGCCGTCGGCGAGCGGCATCCCGACCGAGTGCACGCAGGGCACGAAGGCCCCGTCGGTGCCGAGCGCCTCGAGGGCCTTGGCGCCCATCCGGGTCATGATCCGCATCGAGACCGCGGCGTAGGCCGAATCGGTGAGCTGCACGCCTGCCTGGGCGATCTCGGAGCCGATCGGCCCCATCGAGAAGGGGACGACGTACATCGTGCGGCCCTTCATCGAGCCCCTGAACAGTCCCTCGAGCTCGCCGCGCATCTCGGCCGGGTCGCGCCAGTTGTTGGTCGGCCCGGCGTCGCGCTCGGACTCCGTGCAGATGAACGTCCGGTCCTCGACCCGGGCGACGTCGGAGGGCGAGGAGCGAGCCAGGTAGGAGTTCGGCCGCTTGGCCTGCGAGAGCTTCTCGAACGTGCCGGCGTCCACCAGCCCCTGGGCTAGGCGGTCGTACTCTTCGGCGCTGCCGTCACACCAGTGGACATCGTCGGGCCCGGTCAGCTCGGCGATCCGATCCACCCATGCGATCATCTCGGCGTGCTTGGTCGGTGCCTCGGTGGCGGCGGCGCTGTCACTCACGGAAGATCGGACTCCTTGTTCGGGGACGCTGTTCGACCGAGCGTCCGGGGAATGCGCCTCGGACGGCCGGGAGGCAGGCGAAACCGCCTTCCCGATCGTCCCGCCCGGGGCCCGGATGTTGGCACACGCCGCGGCAGGTAGGCTGGCTGGCCTATCGGCTGCCTGGTGCTGCTGGCTCTGTTTGCGGTCCACGAGGTTCGCCTGCGCCGACAGATTCTCCGCCACCCGCCCCACAGCTTCGACAACACCGACCGCGAGCGCCGCGGCTGGTAGCAGCGATGGGCGGCCGGGCGCTCAGGACCCGGCGCCGGGGCGAGGCACGACCATCACCGGGCAGGCGGTGCGGCTGATCACCCGCGCCGCGACGTTCCCAAGCAGCACCCGCATCAGCGGCCCGAAGCCGCGGGAGCCGAGCAGCAGCAGGTCCACCCCCTGGCCCGCCCGCTCCAGCAGGCGCTCGACGGGCTCTCCGCGCTCGTGCAGCGGCAGCGCCCGCATCTCCGCGGGCATGGCGGCGGCCTCGTGCACGGCGTCTTCGAGGCGGCGGGTGGCGTGTTGCCCCGGTGTCGGCCCCGGCGGCGGGTGGCGTGTTGCCCCGGTGTCGGCCCCGGCGGCGGGTGGCGTGTTGCCCCTGTGTCGGCCCCGGCGGCGGTGCCGAGGCCCCTGCCGCACCCGGCACGCCCGGAACGACCTCGGAGACCCCGATCACCCAGACCTCGCCCTCGCCCTGGCGGCGATGGGCGTCCCCAGATCCAGAGCGGCCTGGGACTCTGGAGTGTCGTTGAAGCCGATGGCGACCACCCGCATCGCCTCCCTCACCAGCGGCAGGGGGAGCCCGCCGGGACGTCGTAGGCGTCCTGGCCCGCGCCCTCGGCCGCGAGAACCGCGCGCGCCCTCGCGTAGCCGCGGGGCGCGATCGCGATCGGGCAGGGGCCGCCCGAGAGCAGGTGCTCGGCGACGCTGCCCGGGGCCACCGAGCCGATCGCGGCGCGTGGGTTGACCCGAGCACTATCAGGTCTGCCTCGCCCCGCTCCGCCAGCCGCTGCAGCCCACGCCCCGCCGGCTCCCCCTCGGTGCGCTCGCTGCGCGCGACCCCGCCGCTGGTCACCGCGAGCAGCTCGGCGAGCTTGACCGCGTCCTCGCCGCGCTCGTCCGGCTCCTAGCCGGCGGCGATCTCTTGGAACAGGAGCCCGGACGTCATCGCGCCCGAGAGCGTAGATGCCGTGCGACCTGGCGCCCGCTAGCCTTCCGCCGCCGATGCGCTTCTACGAGTACGAGAGCCGCCGGATCGTCGAGCGGGCCGGGATCCCCGTCACCGACTACGGCTTCGCCGAGACCGCCGACGAGGCGCGGGCGGCGGCCGGGCGGATCGGCGGCCCGACCGTGATCAAGTCCCAGGTGCTGACCGGCGGCCGCATGAAGGCGGGCGGGGTCAAGTTCGCCGACACCCCGGACGAGGCGGCCCAGCACGCCGAGGAGATCCTGAAGCTGGAGATCGGCGGGCACATGCCCGCCGGAGTGCTGGTGGACCCCAAGGCCGAGGTCGAGCAGGAGTACTACGCCGCTGTGCTCTGGGACGGGCGAGCGAAGCGGCCGATGATGCTCTTCAGCGACATGGGAGGCATCGACATCGAGGAGGTCGCCGAGCAGCACCCCGACCACGTCGGCCGCGGCCACCTCTCGAACCTGCAGCCGATCCCCGACTTCCGGGCGAAGGAGGTCGTCGCGGCGGCCGGTGGCCTCACCGGCCGGGAGCTGACCCGCGCCACCCCGATCCTCGCCCGCCTCGCCCAGCTGCAGCGCGACTACGACATGACCCTGGCCGAGATCAACCCCGTCGCCCGCCTCGCCGACGGCTCCTTCGTCGCGCTGGACGCCCACATGGAGATGGAGGACGAGGCGGTCGGCCGCCACAAGAACATGCTGTCCGAGATCGGCGTCGAGCTCGAGGAGCCCCGCGAGACCTACGAGCCATCGGAGTTCGAGCGCAACGTCAAGGCGATAGACGAGGCCGATCACCGCGGCGTGATCCAGGGCAAGGACCACGGCTTCGACGGCGACCTCGGGCTCGTGATCGGGGCCGGAGGCGGATCGCTGACCCTGACCGACGCGATCCGCAGCCAGGGCGGGCGTCCCGCCAACTACGCCGAGATCGGCGGCAACCCGTCGGTCGCCAAGTCCAAGGGCCTGGCGATGGAGGTGCTGAAGAAGGACGGGGTCGAGAAGATCGCGGTGATGATGTCGATCGTCTCCAACACACGGGTGGACATCGTCGCCCGCGGCGTGATCGCGGCCTGCCTCGAGCTCGGCAAGGACCCGGCGGAGACGATCGCCGTCTTCCGCATCCCGGGCGCCTGGGAGGAGGAGGGCGCGAAGATCCTGGGCAAGTACGGGATCGAGTTCCGCGACCGCGGCACCTCGATGTGGGAGGCGGCCGGCGAAGCCGTCGAGAAGGTCCAGGGAGGCGGCTGATGTCGATTCTGCTGTCGGAGGACTCCACCTTCATCGTCCAGGGGATCACCGGGCGCGAGGCCGTGAACCTGACCAGGGAGTGCCTGGACTACGGATCCCGGATCGTCGGCGGCGTCACCCCCGGCCGCAGGGGCCGCGAGGTCCACGGCGTCCCCGTCTTCGACACCGTCCAGCAGGCCGTCGAGCACCACGGCGGCCCGATCGACGGCTCAGTGATCACGGTCCCCCCCGCCTTCACCAAGGACGCGATCTTCGAGGCGATCGAGAACGGGATCGAGCTGATCGTCGTCGTCACCGAGCGCATCCCCCGCCGCGACGTCGCCGAGGCCGTCGAGCTCGCCGGCGAGCGCGGCGCCCGCATCATCGGCCCCAACTGCCTCGGCCTGATCGTCCCCGGCGTCTGCAAGATGGGCGGCATCGGCGGCCCGGCCAAGGACGCGGCCAAGGCCTACAACCCGGGCAAGATCGGCGTCATGTCCCGCTCGGGAGGGATGACCACCGAGATCTCATCGACGCTCACCGCCGCCGGCCTGGGCGTCTCGACCGCGGTCTCGATCGGCGGCGACGCGATCATCGGCTCCACCTACGCCGAGCTCATGCCCATGTTCGAGCAGGACCCCGAGACCGAGGCGATCGTTATCTACACCGAGCCGGGCGGGCGCATGGAGGCCGAGCTGGTGGACTGGCAGCGCGAGACCAAGTCGAAGCTGCCGATCGTCGCCTTCATGGCCGGCAAGTTCATGGACGACGAGGAGATGCAGGGGATGAGCTTCGGCCACGCGGGCACGATCGTCGAGGGCGAGGAGGACTCCGCCACCCAGAAGATCGCACGGCTCCAGGAGGCGGGAATCCCGGTCGTTGAGCGGATCGACGAGATCCCCGAGCGGGTCAAGGAGCAGCTCGGGTGAGCTCCGCGGCGGGCACCTTCATCGAGGTCGTCGTCGAGGACTCCGTGGCCGGCGACGCCGAGCTGGCCCGAAAGCTCGAGGAGGTCTGCCCAGTGGACATCTTCGAGGCCACGGACTCGGGCGTCGAGGTCGTCGCCGGCAACGTCGACGAGTGCGTGCTCTGCGAGCTCTGCCTCGACGCGGCGCCCGACGGCGCCGTCGTCATCAAGAAGCTCTACGACGGGACCGAGCTCCGGCGCTAAGGGCGAAACCACGCCCGACCATCCCGCTGCGGCACACTGCCGCCCGTGAACTTCATCACCGACGTTGTCGAGCGTTTTCCCTCCGCGCGCCCCGCGCTGCTGGCGATCGACGCCGAGGGCGAGCGGCGGGTCTGGCACTTCGGCGAGCTGTTCGCGATGAGCGCCGGCCTCTCCGGTGCGCTCGCCGCGCGAGGGGTCGGGCGGGGGGACGTCGTCATGACCCTGATGGGGAGCCGGGTCGAATGGGTGCTGGCGATGCTCGCCTGCTGGCGCATGGGCGCCGTGGCGCTGCCCTGCAACCCGCAGCTGCGGCGGGGCGACCTGAAGCTGAGGGTGGATGCCACCGAGCCCCGCATCTGCATCGGCGACGAGGACCTGCTGGGCGAGATGTCCGACGGCGTCGCCTGCCTGGGCCTCGAGGAGCTGGATCGGATCCTCGACGAGGACCATCGTCAGGAGCCTCCGGCCGAGGCCGTCGAGCTGGGCGAGGACGAGCCCGCGGTGATCATCTTCACCTCGGGCACGACCGGGGAGCCGCGGGGCGCCGTCTACGCCCAGCGCTACCTGGCCGGGCAGCGGCTTCAGGCCGAGCACTGGTTCGGGGCCCAGCAGGGCGACCTCGCTTGGTGTACCGCCGCCCCCGGCTGGTCGAAGTCCACGCGCAACGCCTTCATCGCCCCTTGGCTGCGTGGCGCAGCGGCCGTGATCCACGACGGCCGTTTCGATCCCGAGGAACGCTGGCGGCTGGTCGAGCGCGAGGGCGTCAGCGTCCTCTGCCAGGCGCCGACCGAATACCGCATGCTCGCCAAGCGCGCCGAGCTCGGCCCGGCGCCCGCGCTGCGCCGCATGGTCTCGGCCGGCGAGCCGCTCAACCCGGAGGTGATCCGCCTCTTCCGCGAGCGCGTCGGGATCCCGATCCACGACGGCTACGGCCAGACCGAGACGGGCGCGATCACCGGCATGAGGCCGGGCGACTCCGATCCGGCCAAGGACGGCTCCATGGGCCGGCCGCTGCCCGGGGTCGAGACCCGCGTCGTCGCCGGCGAGGACGGGGACACCGAGTCGGCGGACGGCACCGGCGAGCTGCAGGTGCGGCCGGCGACGGACCCGACCTTCTTCAGCCGCTATCTGGGCGAGGAGCCCTTCGACGGCGAGTGGTGGCGGACCGGCGACCGCGTGCGCGTCGACGAGGACGGATACCTCTGGTTCGAGGGTCGCGACGACGACATCATCGTCACCGCCGGCTACCGCGTCGGCCCCTTCGAGGTCGAGTCGGCGCTCGTCTCCCACCCCGCGGTCGCCGAGGCGGCGGCGGTCGCCGCACCCGACCCCGAGCGCGGCTCCGTGATCCGCGCGATCGTCGTGCTGCGTGAAGGGGAGCCCTCGGAGCGGCTGGCGAGCGAGCTCCAGGATCACGTCAAGTCCGTCACGGCACCCTACAAGTACCCCCGCATCGTCGAGTTCGCGCCCGAGCTGCCCAAGACCCCGAGCGGCAAGATCAAGCGTTCGGAGCTGCGGGGCGGCTGATGGTCCGCTGGGCGACCGGGCGGGCGGAGCGCGCGCTCGAGGGATACTTCGGCCCCAGCTGGGCCTCTTTCGCGGGCATCTTCATCGTCACCAACCTCGGCCTGCTCGCGCTCGGCGCCACCCTGCCCGTCCTCCCTCGCTTCATCACAGAGGAGCTGAACGGCTCCGACCTCGAGGTGGGGATCGTCACCGGCGCCTTCGCCTTCACCGGCTTCTTCGTGCGCCCGCTGGCGGGCAACGCCGCCGACCGAGTCGGCCGGCGCAAGACCGTGATCGCCGGCTCCTCGCTGGCGGTTGTCGCGGGGGCGCTGCTGTTCCTGCCGGCGAGCATCGCCTGGCTGATCGTCTCGCGGCTGTTCCTCGGCGCCGGCGAGGGCACGGTGTTCACGGCGGGCTCGGCTTGGAACGTGGACATGGCCCCTCCCGAATGCCGCGGCCGCATGATCGGCCTCTACGGCCTCGCGATCTGGACGGGGCTGACGCTGGGCCCGCCCGTGGGCGAGGTACTGCTTCACCTCGGCGGCTACAACCTCGTCTGGGCCTTCGCGACGGCGGCGCCAGTGATGGCGGCGCTGATCGCCTCGCGCCTGCCCGAGAGCGTCGATCCGGGCGCTGCCGAATCCCGGGGCCCGCTGATCTCCCGTGAGGCCGCAGGGCCGGGCGGCACCTTCTCGCTGGGCGTGGTCGGCTTCGCCGCGGTCTCCGCCTTCATCGTGCTCAGTCTCGATGACCGCGACATCCACCACGGACCCCTCGTCTTCAGCGTCTTCGCCGGAACCGTTGTGGCGACGCGGATCGTCGGCGGCCATCTGCCGGACCAGATCGGCGCCGGGCGCTGCGCGGTGGGAGCCGCCCTGATCGAGGCCGCAGGACTGTTCCTGCTCGGAGCGGCCCAGAGCCTGCCCGTCGCGATCCTGGGGGCGATGGGGATGGGCGCGGCCTTCTCGATCCTCTTCCCCGCGCTGTCGCTGATCGCCGTCAACCGCGTGGCGCCGGAGCGCCGGGGGGCGGCGATGGGGACGTTCACGGCGAGCTTCGACTTGGGGATGCTGGTCGGGTCGCCCGCGGTGGGCGCCGCCGCCGCGATCGGCGGCTACAGCGCCGCCTTCTACGTCGCCTGCGCCTGCGCGCTCGCCTGCGCCGCGCTCTCGACCAGGTTCATCGGGGATCCGGAGTCCGAGCCCGGGGCCGCCTGACTGTTCTCCCCTATAACCTGCGCGGTCATTCAGGAAACCCACGGCCGGGAGAAGACATGGCGCAGAAGGCAACGCAGGCTGCGACCGGCGAGTCGCCGATAGACCGCAAGCAGATCAACAAGCTGACCGAGGAGCAGATGGCGCGCTTTCGCGAGCACACGCCCGCCTCGGCCGAGTACTTCAGCCGCGCCAAGCAGGTGATGCCGGGCGGCGTCCCCTCCTCCTTCCAGCTCAACGACCCCTGGCCCGTCTACATCGACCGCGGCGAGGGCGCCCTGGTCTGGGACGTGGACGACAGCGAGTACGTGGACTTCCACAACGGCTTCGGCGTCATGTGCATCGGGCACGCCAACCCGATCGTCGGCGAGGCCGTCAAGGCCCGCCACGACCTCGGCACCCACTTCGCCGCCCCCACGAACGGCTCGATCGTCGTCGCCGAGAATCTCAGAGAGCGCTTCAACCTGCCGCAGTGGCGCTTCACCAACTCCGGCACCGAGTCGACGATGTCGGCGATCCACCTGGCCCGCGGCGCCACCGACCGCGATTACATCATCAAGGTCGAGGGCTCCTACGACGGCCACCACGACGCGGTCATGGTCTCCTCCTACCCGACGCTCGAGGAGGTCGGCCCGCTGGAGCGGCCGAACCCGATCGCCTTCGGCTCCGGGTATCCCCAGGCGCTGGTCGAGCTGACCCGGCCCGTGCCCTTCAACGAGCCCGAGATCCTCGAGGGGATCTTCAAGGAGTTCGAGGGCAAGATCGCCGGCATGATCATCGAGCCGGCGATGATGAACATCAACATCATCCCGCCCAAGGACGGCTACCTCGAGCGCGTGCGCGAGCTCTGCACCGAGCACGGCGCCTACCTGATCTTCGACGAGGTGAAGACGGGCGCCACGATCTCCTACGGCGGCGCCACCCAGCGCTTCGGCGTGCAGCCCGACATGGTCTGCCTCGCGAAGGCGATCGCGGGCGGCTACCCCGGCGGCGCGATCGGCATGACCGAGGAGCTGGGCGAGGTCGTCTACTCGGACAAGGTCCACCAGATCGGGACCTTCAACGGCAACCCGCTGGTGATGGCCGCCTCCGAGGCGACCCTGACCGAGGTCCTCACCCCCGACGCCTACGAGAAGCTCGAGTCCACCAACGAGGCGCTGAAGGCGCGCTGCCAGGAGATCATCGACAAGTACGACCTGCCCGCCTACACCGAGGGCCTCGGCGCCAAGGGCTGCGTCATCTTCGCCCCCGAGCGCATCCACGGATACCGCGACTACCTGACCAAGGTGGACGCCGAGCTCGCCACCCTCGCCTGGCTCTACCACATGAACCACGGCATCTTCATGACGCCGGGGGTCGAGGAGGAGTGGACCCTCTCGATCGCCCACGAGCAGGAGCACCTGGACCGCTACGTCGCCGCCTTCGAGGCGTTCGCCTCGGACGTGACCGGCTCCTAGGAGCCCGTGACGGATCCCGAGGTCGAGGAGCTTCGGGCCCGCGTCGGCGAGCTGGAGCGACGGGTGGACCCGTTGTTAACCAACACAGGCGCGATCGACATCGAGGAGCTTGGCCGCGACGCCCCCGAGGTCTCCGCCGAGGTCCAGAGCCTGATCGCGAAGGGGGAGGCCAGGAAGGCGGCCAAGCTCTACATGAAGGAGACGGGCGCCGACATGGCGACGACGGTGGGCGCCCTGGGCGAGCTCGAGCAGGACGCGCGCGGCGGCTGATTCGGATTCGCGCTCGGGCCCGCGGGTAGCCTGGGCCAATGCCCAATTCCCTCGCCGAGGAGACCAGCCCCTACCTGCTGCAGCACAAGGACAATCCCGTGGACTGGCTGCCGTGGGGGCCCGAGGCGCTGCAGCGGGCGAGGGACGAGGACAAGCCGATCTTCCTCTCGATCGGCTACTCGGCCTGCCACTGGTGCCACGTGATGGAGCGCGAGTCGTTCGAGGACGCAGAGACGGCGGCGCTGCTGAACGAGCGCTTCGTGGCGATCAAGGTCGACCGCGAGGAGCGCCCGGACGTCGACGACCTCTACATGGAGGCCGTGCAGGGGATGACCGGGCAGGGGGGCTGGCCGCTGTCGGCCTTCCTCGACCCCGACGGCGTCCCCTTCTACGGCGGCACCTACTTCCCGCCCGAGCCGCGCCACGGCCTGCCCAGCTTCCGCCAGGTGCTGGAGGCGACCGCGGACGCCTACAGGGACCGCCGCGACGAGCTCGAGGCGGCCGCGGACCGGGTCCGTGAGGGGCTCGGGGCGGCGGGCCGGATCGAGCAGTCCGATGAGCCGCTGACGCCCGACATGCTCGAGCGCGCGCAGGCGACGCTGCTCGCCGGCGCCGACCGGGCTCACGGCGGCTTCGGCGGAGCGCCGAAGTTCCCGCCGGCCTCGGCGCTCGAGTTCCTGCTCGCCCGGGGCAGCACCGAGCACGTGACGAAGACGCTCGACTCGATGATGCAGGGCGGCATCTACGACCAGCTCGGAGGCGGCTTTGCGCGCTACTCCGTCGACGCCGTCTGGCTCGTGCCCCACTTCGAGAAGATGCTCTACGACAACGCGCTGCTGGCGCGCAGCTACCTGCACGGCTGGCAGGCGACCGGCGCCGAGCGCTACGGGCGCGTCTGCCGCGAGACCCTGGACTGGGCGCTGCGCGAGATGCGCGGACCCGAGGGGGGGTTCTACTCGGCGCTCGACGCCGACTCCGAGGGCGAGGAGGGGCGCTTCTATGTCTGGGAGGAGGCCGAGATGCGGGCGGTCACGGCCGACGCCGGGATTCCCACCGACCAGGCCGAGCGTCTGCTCGGGTACTGGGGCATCAGCCCCGCGGGGAACTTCGAGGGGCGGAACGTGCTCCACATCCCGGCCGGGGCGGCGGCAAAGCCCCCGCCCTGTCTGGCCGAAGCGCGCCGGGCGCTGCTGGCGCGGCGAGAGCAGCGGGTGATGCCCGGACTGGACGACAAGCGGCTGTGCTCGTGGAACGCGCTGATGCTTGGCGCGCTCGCCGACGCCGGCGCCGCGCTGAGGCGGGAGGAGTACCTGGACGCGGCCCGCGCCTGCGCGCGCTTCATCGCCGAGGAGATGCACGACGCGGAGGGGCGGCTGCTGCGCACCTGGAAGGACGGGCGAGGGCGGCTCAACGCCTACCTCGAGGACCACGCCTTCCTGCTCGAGGGGCTGCTGGGGCTGTATGAGGCGACGTTCGAGCAGCGCTGGTTCGAGGCCGCCCGCAGCACCGCCGACGCGATGATCGAGCGCTTCGCCGATCCCGAGCGGGGTGGATTCTTCACGACCTCGCACGACCACGAGCAGCTGATCGCCCGCCGCAAGGACCTCGACGACCACCCGATCCCCTCCGGCAACTCCTCGGCCGCGCTCGGACTGCTGCGACTGGCGGCCCTGACCGGCGAGCGCTCCTACGAGGACCGCGGCGTCGGCGTGCTGAGGATGCTCTCGCGAGCGGCCATCGGCCATCCGAACTCCTTCGGCCACACGCTGCTGGCGCTCGACTTCCACCTCTCCCCCACCCGCGAGGTCGCGCTCGTCGCCCCGCCCGCCAAGCAGGGCGAGGACGGGCTGCGAGCGGAGTTGGCCCCGCTCGGCGACGTGGTCTGGTCGAGGCTTCGCCCCCACGCCGTGCTCGCGGGAGGGCGGGAGGGCTCGGAGACCCCGGAGCTGCTGCGCGAGCGCACCTCCGTCGAGGGGGCGCCCGCCGCGTACGTCTGCGAGAGCTTCAGCTGCCGGGCCCCGGTGACCGAGCCCGCGCAGCTCGAGTCGGCGCTTGCCTGAGCAGCGATAGGCTGCCCGGGTGGCGGCCGAGCCCCAGACCACGGAGTCCGTAGAGACGCTGGCCCGCGCCTACTTCGAGCGCGTCGGGGCGCGCGACCCCGACGGGATGATGGAGTTCTGGCGCCCCGGCGGCAAGGGCACGATCCACGGGATCGCCGAGTTGACGGCGCCGGACAGCTATCGCGCCTGGTTCGTCAACCTGTTCGCCGCCTTTCCCGACTGGCGCTTCGAGGTCGAGGCCGTGGTCGCGGATGAGCGGCGCGCGGCCGTCAGGTGGCGGGCCACCGGCACCTTCGACGGCAGCGCGCAGTTCGAGGGCTTCGACCCAACCGGCGACAGCGTCGAGCTGGTCGGGGTGGACCTGCTCGAGGTCAGCGAGGGGCAGATCATCGCCCTCGACGCCTACTCCAACAGCATCCAGCTCGCCCGGCAACTGGGTGCGATGCCCGAGCGCGGCTCCCGCGGCGAGCGCGCGATGAACGCGGCCTTCAACCTGAAGACGCGCGTGGCACGCCGGCTGCGGCGCTCCTAGAGAACCGGCAGGAACTGCTGGACCTCGAACGGGGTCACCTGGACCCGGTAGTCCTCCCACTCCTTGCGCTTGATCTCGACGAAGCGGGTGAAGGCGTGCTCGCCGAGGACGCGCAGCAGCAGCTCCGAGTGGGCCGCGATCTCGATCGCCTCGCCGAGCGTCTCCGGCAGCTGCTCGATGCCGCGGCGGCTGCGTTCCTCCGGGGTCAGGTGGTAGAGGTTCTGCTCCATCGGCTCGGGCAGCTCGTAGCCCTGCTCGATCCCCTCGAGGCCGGCGTGGAGCATGCCCGCGAAGCAGAGGTAGGGATTGCAGGCGGGGTCCGGGCAGCGCAGCTCGGCCCGGGTCGCGCCCTCCTTGCCGGGGTGGTAGAGCGGCACCCGGATCAGCGCCGAGCGGTTGCGCCGTGACCACGCCAGGTAGACCGGCGCCTCGTAGCCCGGCACCAGGCGCTTGTAGGAGTTGACCCACTGGGCGAACAGCGGCGCGATCTCGCGCGCGTGCTTGAGCTGCCCCGCGATGAAGGCCTTGGCGGTGTCGGAGAGGTAGAACTGGTCGTCGGCGTCGTAGAAGGAGTTCCTGCCGTCCCGGCTGAGCGACTGGTGAACGTGCATGCCGGACCCGTTCTCGCCCTGCAGCGGCTTCGGCATGAAGGTCGCGTGCCAGCCGTACTTCATCGCGTACTCCTTGACCGTGATCCGGTAGGTCATGCAGTCGTCGGACATCGCGAGCGCGTCCTTGTAGCGCATGTCCACCTCGTGCTGGGAGGGACCGACCTCGTGGTGGGCGTACTCGACGTGGATGCCGAGCTGCTCCAGCGCCAGGATCGTCTCGCGCCTCACGTCCGAGCCGGCGTCGAGGGTGGTGAGGTCGAAGTAGCCGCCCTCGTCGAGGATCTCGGGCACTCCGTCGCTGGGCCTGGCCGACTTGAAGTAGAAGAACTCCAGCTCGGGGCCGATGTTGTAGGCGTCGAACCCCATCTCCCTGGCGCGGTCGAGGGCGCGCCTCATGATCCAGCGCGGGTCGCCCTCGTAGGGCTCGCCGCCGGGGACCTTGATGTCGCAGAACATGCGCGCCACCTTGTTTTGCTCCTCGGGGCGCCACGGGATCAGCCGGAAGGTGGCGGGATCCGGCATCGCGATCATGTCCGATTCCTCGATCGGGTTGAAGCCGGTGATCGAGGAGCCGTCGAAACCCATCCCGCCCTCGAACGCGTCCTCGAGCTCGGAGGAGTTGATCGAGAAGCTCTTCAGCTGGCCGAGCAGGTCGGTGAACCAGAAGCGGACGAAGCGCACGTCCTCGGCCTCGCAGTAGGCGAGGACGTCCTTCGCGCTGCTCGGCGGGTCGGCCACGGTCGCGCAAAGGTAGCGCGGCTCTGCCACGGGTACCTGGCCGAGTGAACCGAAACGCGCCGTCTGCGTATCTAAGAGCAGAGTCAACCCGACTCGGCCTATACTTACGTCGCGTAAGTAACAGGCTAAAAGTGAAGTACAGTCGCCCAAGAGACAGAACGAGGCCGCCGATGACGATCAAGACCGAGGTCAGCCGCTTCCACATCCACGACGAGCTCACCGCTCCCGACGACTCCGCCAAGCTGATCAAGGGGATCCAGACCGCAGGGGGCGCCGTCTCCAAGTTCCTCGGCGTGATCGCCGAGTCACCCGCGACGCTTCGCGCCTACACGCGCATGCGCTCCGAGCTGCACAGGGGAGAGCTGCCCCAGGCGACCCGCGAGCGCATCGGCCTGGCGGTCGCCGAGCGCCGCGACGACGCCTACACCCTGAACCAGTACGCGCGCACGGCCCGCGCCGCCGGCCTCGGCCTCGACGAGGTCGCGCGCGCCCGCGAGTTCGAGTCCTCGGATGAGAAAGAGCAGGCGCTGCTGACGCTGCTGAGGTCGACGCTGGCCTACGACGAGCCCGTTCCCCAGCACCTGGTCGAGGAGGCGCGCGAGGCCGGCTGGTCGGACTCGCAGATCATCGAGGCGGTCGCCGAGGTGGCGCTGGCCCAGTTCCAGAGCCTGTTCGCGGCGGCGGCGGAGCTGCCGCTCGAGAGCTCGGACCCGGCCGTTCTTCGCGCAGCCTAGGAAGCCGGCGTGACCGTGGCCTTGACCTTGTCCGCGCCGACGCTGAGGAAGCCGATCCGCTTCGCCGCTTTCTTGGTCAGGTCCCAGGCGAAGCCTTTGGTGTAGGGACCCCGGTCGATCACCGTGGTGGCGACGCTGCGGCCCTCGTAGGTGAAGGTGACATGGGTGCCGCAGGGGAGCTTCTTGTGGGCCGTCCCGATCGTGCTCGGACGAAGCTTCATCCCGCAGGCGGTCTGGTTGCCCCAGAGGCTGGGGCCGTACCAGGTGGCCTTCTTGTAGACGGTCCAGCTGTTCGCGCTTGCGGCGGGCTTGGTCGCGTCGCTGCCCCCGCCGCCGTTGGGCGGGGCGACGGTGCCGCCCGAGGCGGCATGCGCGATCGGGACGCTGCTCGCCAGGGCGAGTGCGCAAACCATGAAAAGCAGGCCCTTCTTGCGGTGCTTCGGCATCAACCTTCTTCTCTTTCGTCGCCTACGGGGTTAGCTGACGGGCTCGCGCTGAAAGATCGCGCTGCGCGGCGGTCGCCGCGATTCGCCCCATTACTGGGTCCCCCGATCTCCGCATATGTGGTGCGAAGACTCGGCTGAAGTCCGCAGGACCCTAGCACAGGGGACGACGGGGTTCCCGCTTTTGGGCCGGGCACGTACGGTCTCCCCATATGCTCAGCGCGTGCCCGCCGCACTCGTCACCGGCGCCGCCGGAGGCCTCGGCCTCGCGATCGCCCGCATGCTCGCCGAGCGCGGCCACGCGGTCACGGTCACCGACCTCGACGGCGAGGGTGCGGAGGGCGCCGCCGAGGCGATCGGCTCGGGGGCCCGGGGCCGCCGCCTCGACGTCACCGACGCGGCCGACTGCGCGGCCGCAGCCCGCGAGGTCGCCGAGCGGGACGGGCCCCTCGACGTCTGGGTCAACAACGCCGGGGTGCTGATCACGGGCGTCGCCTACCAGCAGGACCCCGCCGCCCAGCGCGCGATGCTCGAGGTCAACGCCGTCGGCACCTTCAACGGCACCCGCGCGGCGCTGGAGGTGATGCTCGCGGCGGGCCGCGGCCACGTGGTCAACGTGATCTCGCTCGCCGGCCTGGTCGCGGCTCCCGGCGAGGTCGCATACGCGGCCAGCAAGCACGCCGCGATCGCCTACTCGATCGGCACCCTGGCGGACCTGCGCCGCAGCGGCGTGCGCGGGATCGACGTCTCGGCAGTCTGCCCCGACGGGATCTGGAGCCCGATGCTGGAGGACAAGCTCGACGACCCCGACGCCGCCGCCTCCTTCTCGGGCTCGATGCTGACCCCCCAGCAGGTGGCCGAGCGGGTCGGGCGGGTGCTCGATTACCCGAGCCCCGTGGTCACGATCCCTCGTTGGCGCGGCGCCTTCGTCCGGGCCTTCGACGCCTTTCCCCGGCTGGCGACCCTGATGGTGCCGCTGGTGATGAAGGCCGCGCGCCGGCGCCAGCGGGCGTTCGCGCGCCGGCTCGAGCGCCAGGCTCCGTGAGCGCCGCCGAGCCCGCCCCCAGGGGCCCCCACGACGCGGGCGAGCGCGCTTCCCGGTACCACACCGCGCGCGGCCCG